>Ga0307517_10000989_pt1 | contig 48167 bp, 47 predicted proteins | sample 23_EM_MG_FD_194515 | JGI IMG/M metagenome (GOLD analysis project Ga0307517, IMG submission 194515) | Populus trichocarpa ectomycorrhiza microbial communities from riparian zone in the Pacific Northwest, United States - 23_EM | ecosystem: Host-associated > Plants > Roots > Unclassified | place... | reverse complement strand
GGGGGGGGTGGGGCGCCCCCCCAATACCGTAAAATCTCAAATAATTGAACGTGTGCTATGAAGTCCGAAATTCCCTTCTCTAGAATGAAGGCAAAAAACACAGCAAAAACACAGCCCCCCCTGCTGAGACAGAAAAAAAGAAAATTTTTCTTAACCTTACTGAGAGAGGAAAGTCCGACGACATAGCACAAGGTTCAATTATTCAGGATTTTACGGTAATGGTAATCGTGCTTGTTTGTAGCTCCGTTCATCCATTAACTAAGAACGTATCTAGAAAAGGCAGAGATAAATATAGAGTGTCATAATAAACACTAAGACATCTTCTGTTCCCCACGGGAGTCATTGTTTTCCCACAATATTCTAACACAATAATATGGAGAGAATTCTCTGAAATCCTCCTTGCAATCCCCCATTACAAGATAGTACCAAGCACGTTTTAGGATATGTTGAACACATGTGTGAGCACGATACTGAATACTATCCTGCTGTACCGCGTATTTGAGATCTTTTTGTTTGACGGGTTAACTTATATACGCGACTTGGCAGGCGAGAGGAAAGCTCAAAGGATAAGGGGGGGGGCGGAGTGACCGGCTTGAGCGGTATTGAGATTTCAGGTAATGTTTATTGGGATTCGGTAGGAACGCGGGAGTCTACGGGAAACATTTTTCCCTTGGCAGATGGCGGTGATCGGGGAGCTGATATTCGGGTACAGACATGGCAGCGATGGAGTTCGAAGAGCCCATCATATTCTACGACAAAACGGGCTAGGAACTCTCACGCTACCGGTACTTGTGGGTCACGATCAGAATAGAACAGAACACGTTTTTCGTAAAGAGAATTTTATTTATAGAACTAATTTTATGAGATTAGATGAAGGTTCAGGAAATAGGAAAGGGTGCTGAGCTTTTACCTTGTTAAACCCTGCGAACCTTTTTGACCGAAGCAAGTGGGGATTGCCCACTGCTTGTATGCGCACGCTTCGACCCAACCGCGGCGGGAACATCCACACCTTCCTGCAGCATCTCCACAATTCCAGCATACCCCCCATAGGCAGCCGCCGAGAGCGGTGTTTGGCCAGAAACATCTGCGGTTATGCGATTGACGTCCTCTCTCCCGAGCAGCATCTTGACGGCCTGTTCATGCCCCTCCCGGGCGGCTAGGAAGAGTGATGTTTGACCATCTTCGTTTATTGTGTTGGGGTTGACACCGTTCAGCTCCAGCAGCGCCTTGACGACTCCTTCGTGTCCGTGCCAGGAAGCAGCATGAAGTGGTGTGTTTCCGGAACCATTGGGGGCATTGGAATTGATATCACCTCGCCCGAGCAGCATCCCAACCGCCCCCTCATGGCCCTTCCGGGCCGCTATGAAGAGTGGTGTTTCGCCATTCTTCGTCCCGATGTTGGGGTCGACATCCCCGCGCTCCAGCAAGGCTTTTATAACTCCTTCGTGACCTTGGGAGGCGGCAACATACAGAGGTGTTTGACCCCGTTTATCCACATTGTTGGGGTCGACGTCCTTCCGCTCTAGTAGCATCTTTACGACTTCTTCACGTCCTTTCCAGCAGGCCCAGGAAAGCGCTGTCCAATGGTATTCATCCATCGTGCAGGGGTCGGTATTGACACACTTGAGCAGGACCTTTACTACCTCTTCATGCCCTTCCGAAGCAGCACCCATGAGAGGAGTTGCGCCCTTCTTGTCGGGGGTGCTGGGGTCAACATTTGCTTTTTCTAAAAGCAGATTTACAACCTTCACATGCCCTCTCTTGGCGGCTATCATGACCGGTGTTTCGCCAGATAAATTTGCCTTGTTCGGATCGACATCTTCCCGCCCCAGAAGCAGCTTCACCACCCCTTCATGCCCCTCGAAGACGGCTGCAATGAATGGTGTTCGGCCGCAACTATCAGCCTCGGTAGGGTTGGCACTCCCTGATTCCAGCAGTAACTTCACCACTCCTTCGTGCCCCATCCAGGCGGCCATCATGAGTGGTGTTTCGTCGTCTTTAGAAGCATTGTTAGGGTGGACATCACTACGCTTCAGCAGCATATTTACGACCTTCTCATGCCCCCACCGGGCTGCTGCCAAAAGTGGAGATCTTCCATTCGAATCCACCTTGCCAGCGTTGACATCCCTATGCCCCAGCAGCATCTCCACGACCCCCTCATACCCTCTCCCGGAGGCTAGTAGGAGCGGTGTTTGGCCAGCATCGTCCCAAGAATTAGGGTTGACATCTTTCCCCTCAAGCAGCATCCTCACAACTTCTTGGTGTCCCTCCAAGCAGGCTTGGGCGAGTGGTGTTCGGCCATCTGTATTCGAAACACGGGGATCGATGTCCTTCCGCTGCAATAACATCTTGACGACTCTCTCGTGCCCTTTCCAGGCAGCTCTGAAGAGTGGCGTTTCGTGCTTTAGATCCATAGTGTTGGGGTTGACGCCTCTCTCTAGCAGCAGTCCCACAACCCCTTCATGTCCGCCCATGGCGGCCAACAAGAGTGGAGTCTCGCCAGACTTATTTCCAGCATTCGGATCGACACCTTCCAGCCCCAGGAGCAGCTTCACCACCCCTTCATGCCCCCTGAAGGCGGCTGCCGAGAGTGCCGTTTGTCCCTTTTCATCCACGGCGTCAGGGCGGACATCGTTCCGCTCCAGGAGCGCTCTCACCATCCCCTCATATCCTCTGTATGCTGCTATGATGAGTGGCGTAAAGCCATGTTTTTCTGCCTTGTTGGGGTTGACATCCGCGTGTCCCAACACCATCTTCACCACTCCCTCATATCCATTCCTGGCGGCTGCAATGAGCGGCGTTTCGCCATATATATCCACCGTGTCGGGAATGACATTCTTACAGGCCAGTACCTGCTCCACGATCTCATCATTTCCTGCATTGGCAGCCACGAAGAGTGGCGTTCGGTGCTGTATGTCCGCAGTGTTGGGGTCTACATCGTTCCGCTCCAGCAACATCTTCACGATCCCCCCATGCCCACCCAAGACAGCGTTTAAGAGCGGTGTCCGGTCATACTTACCCCTGGTGTTGGGGTCCACACTCCACAACCCCAGCATCATCTCCACCATCCCCTCATGCCCCTTTCTAGCAGCCCAGGCGAATGCCGTATTTCCCTCGACATCCACTGCATTAAGATCCCACTCTCTCATCTCCAGTATATCGCGTGCAATCTCCACGATCCCAAGATAGGCGGCACCGTGAAGCCCTGTGAATCCCTCAAGGGAATTACTGCCCTCTTCGCGCCGTGGCCAATCTCCTTCATGAATTAGGAGTAACTTTGAGGACAGGTGCGTTTCGCACCCCTCAAGATGTTTTAATGCCAGTGATTTCACATTCTGGCTGAGGCCCTTTCTTGCATGCGCTCCCCAATAACAAGAGGCATAGCCGACAAGCGGAGCTCCTACTGGTGGCGAATCAAGGGCAGTTGATAGGCCTCTGATGCACTTGAGGTTGAGGAAGGTCAAACAAATTTCCGCCATCATCGAGTGGGGGCTAGGAAACAGCGAGGGATCATTGGATAGGTGATCTTTGAGAGTGGTGTGAATGAGCCGGACGGTAGATGACGATTTATCGACGATGACAAGTCCCAGCGAGCAGCTTAGCACCGTTTCCACTGCGGGGATGCTCCCCGCGCTCTGGTCCGTATCCCCCTTCTCTACCCCGAGTGCTTGACATAACTCAAGAGGCTTCAACGGCCGCTCGGAATGTGATATCCACATGAGGGCTTCCATCCCGAGCCTAGATTCGCTCCTACCCTGTGCCTTTATCCGCCCGATTGTTTCATTGTACGGCTCTCCCAGCCCCTCCCCACTTTCCACCCTCCCCAAGCTTCTCCTCCTCTTGTGGATCGTCACCTCTCCCAGGATTTCTTCAATGATCGGCGGAACCAGGAGGAATCTAGATGCCAATGTCAGCGAGTTGCCCTTGCGTGTGTTGTAGAAATGCTTGATATTGCTACTCACGCTCTAAAAAACTTTTCCGGAATGATTCTCATGATATCTTTCCGTAAATCGTCGTCCATCGCATGGGGCTTCGTGTCCCCAGCTAACCTCGCGCCCAAATACATCTCAATGTCATCTCCAGTTGGGCTCACAGGTACTGTAACGACCTTAGTGAAGTATTTCTTCACTTCCTCCTCCATATGGGGTCTCCCCGTAAATAACACCCGCGTATTGGGTAACTCCCGAACAATATCTCGCAGCGAGCCAAGCAGATCCTGTCGACTTTTTGGAGTGCATTCGTCCACGGCGTCAATGCATATGTAAACTGGGGGCAGTAGCGAGATAGTCTCCTTTATCATTCGCACAATATCGGGTAACCGCAAACCTCGGTCGGAAAATCGCTTTCGAAATGCCTGTCGTATAGTCTCCGGCATCTCTCCTACGTTCACAAGTTGCTTTAAGATAGCTCCCAGCGTGGCCGTTGCTGGCTGCTCTCGGTGGGCGAGGAAATTGCAATATACCCAAGCGACAGCCAGATCCTTCTCCCCGGCCTGGTCGCAGAGGCTGTCAATCACTAGGGAACTAATGTTTTATCCTTGTCAGTGACACCTGCCTTCTTTTCCTGTTGCGGAAGAAGGGTGTTCTTACCACAGATATGTCTTTCCTGCACCCGGATCTCCGGAACAAAATAACACCCGCTCAAAGGGCCCATCTTCTTCGTTACTCCATTTCAGAAACTTGTCGGTTTCCAGAAACCAATCCCCCATGCCATCGAGCCGGTTTGCTTGCACCTCTTGGTGCCGTTGCATAGGGTTGAGTGGTGATAGCCACTCTTGGATACGACCAATTTCACCGGGCGTTCCTGTATTAGTGCTGATTACTTGCATGATCTTTTCCGGCAAACTCTCTTGTGCTATGTTTCTTTGAAACGGAAATGGGGAAGGGGGTGGAGATGAAAAAGGGGGATGGAGGCGAAGTGGGGAATGGATGGAGATGAAGAGAGGAGAGGATGGAGATGAAGGGGGAAAGGAGATGAAGCAAGAAGAGGATGAGGGTTGACGGTTGTGCCTTCCGGTTTGCAAACTACCAAATTGTGTGGTACGCAATCGTCAAGGGTCTCCACGCAATCAAGTGCTCGTCCATCTGCGTGTCCGGAAGGGAGAGGAATCAAGCTCGGGCTTGGACACTCCAGCGGCAGCCAATCACGCAGAAACCTCAGGCGAAAAAGGATCTGCAATACCGATAGTTTCCTAGATCTACCACCACCTATCATATCTTGGGCAACCCCACAGCACACCAGGACCCAAACGCGAGTTACAACATCACTCGCACAGTTGCTGCTCCTCCTCCTACCCCTGCTGCTGCTTCGGCTTCACTCGGCTGCTACCCCTCCTGCTCAAGCCTCTAACAGTCCTAGCGGGAAATATTCCTACCCTTTTCTCCTCCCCCACCCTCATCCGGCCCTGCCAGCAGGGCCACAAAAAACAGCTCCCACAATAGCAAGTCAGTATTGAACCCCCATATACCTCGACCCTCCACTGCTAGTATCTACCCTTCACGTGTTTAGGCCCGTCGGCCCAGCCCCCCCACAGCCAGTCCTAACCACTCAGGGGTCCGCAACAGCACTTCCGCAGGAACAGTGTGATATTTGAGCTCCGCATCAGCATATGGCATACTGCGGGGCTCCGGGGTGACCGCGACAATAAAATAGGTTGAAAGTAATAGCTAACCTGAACCTGCTGAAAGCTACAACGCTACTTATTTCTAAACACAGAGTCAGTGTTGGCTTCACATATTCTCACTCGGTATAAAACGAGGCTGTTAGGGTTTAGGGATACCCACCCAGCTAATATAGTCAACCATAATAATATTAAAATTTAATAGATTCTACTTCTCCTTTACTTCTACGATTGGGCGTAGATTGGCAATGCTCACGTTAAAAACTCAAGACAGGATAAGGATAAACGGGCAAGAAAAAGAAACAAAGGCGAAGAATTTTCTTGCTGGTTGGCAGCTGAACGCCAATCTCCAAAACACCCCACTCCGTGAAGACGGACAATACGTACACAGACACAAACGACCCCCGCTACCCTAACAAAGCCAAACTCCCAGCCCCGGAATGCCCATCCTCGATTACGCATCCTCTTAACCCCCCATATCGCCCAAAAATGCCTTCAAGCCCTCGCGCTCGCTAGCTCCTGCCAATTTAACCTTATCGTCGCCCGTGAGTAACTCCGTCACCTCGGTGCGGCCCATTGCTATAGCAATGTGCACCGCGCGTTGACATCCGCCCTGCCGTCCCCCAGCAAAGGTTTCACGATCGAAGCGCTCCTACCGATTGCGGCGCTCATCAACGGCGTCCTTCCGTTGCGCTCCCGGCAATCCAACCTGGTTCTGGGATCGTCCATCAAGATTTTCACGATCTCCTCGTAGCCATTCTGTGCCGCAACCTGCAGAGGCGCTTCTGGGCTGAGGTTCGCAACGTTTGTGCAAAGTGTGGGATCGCTGAGCAGCAATCTCACCATATCCGGAGAGTTTTTTGAGACAGCGTGATGAAGGGGTGTTGACCCATGGATGTCGGTCGAGTTAACATCTATTCTGGGGTCGGATAGAAGTATCGGAATCAATTGCTTTTGACCTGAGAAGACTGCTAGGCTGAGCGGTGTGTGGCCTTCCACATCCCGCAGGTCTGGTTGTATCCGTTCGTGGGATAGGATGAGTTTTAGGAGTGTTGAAGATTCGGAGCACACCGCGAGGTGCAGCGCAGTTTTCCCGCAAGGGCCTAGGGGGTGTCGCAATGGGAATCCAACCCCGCACCAACTCAGAACATTGACATCGGTGCGAGGATCTTCTAGAAGGGCCCGCACAACACCCACGTGTCCGTGGCGGACTGCACTATGCAGTGGTGTGCCTGAATACTTGCGTAGGCAATTCACGTCAAATCGCCCATCCGCTAAAAGTGTTCGAATTACGGCTTCATGCCCAGCGCCGGAAGCAGCATGCAGCAACGTGCATCCCATGCTATTTAATTTCGGGCTAGGATCTACTCTTTCATCGCTTAGGAGCAGCTGCACGATCTCATCCCTTCCTTCCCTAACAGCTAGAAAAAGTGGTGTCTCCCCAATGCTATCCTCAGCGTTAACATTGACCCTCCACCGCCTATCCAACAAGAGCCGCACCGCATCCAAGCGCCCATTCTCGATAGCGATAAATAATGCCGTGCGCTTCACCATCCGATATCCCAGTTCCGTATCGACCCCACACTCTAATAAGGTGCGGATCGCTCTCTCGGAATGGTAGAGCACCGCTTCACCCAGAACCCCGGAATCTGCAACGAATTCTAGGATACCGCCCCCAATCATCCTCCGCACCCGGGCTTTGTCGCCACGGTTGGAAGCTGAAAAGAACACCTTTTTTCCCCATTCTTTGTTGCGACTATAACATACACAATCGAGAAATGTGGACTCCAGAAGCGCCGCAAGGTGACGGTTTGCGAGAAAAAGGGAACAGAGGGGCGATGGAGGGAGATATTCTGCAATTTTCAGGATCAATTCGTTTGGAAGACTCAGTGAAGCGGACATTTTCGGTGTTGGTTGGTTTTATCGGGGTTGTTGGTTAATGTGTTGGGAGAGACCTATCATATACCTTGGAAGCCACCCATGATCGGTGGGAGCTATCAAGGCGAATCTAAGGTCACGAGACCTCACTCGCACTCCACCGGGTGGCTCGGGTAGTGCATCGGGGATCGGAAAAAACTGCAGGCAAATCCAGGTAACGCCAAGGCACCCTGCAGGGAGCGCCCGCCCCTGCTATTCTTCCATCTGCTCCATATAACTTGCAACATTCCTTGACGCGGGGACCACCTGTATGTCTGCGGCCCGTGCGGCGAGCACCCTCGGTCATCAATCACGCGCCCTCCAACACCCTAGCTCATTCAGCACCTCTTGGTTATCATACGGCAGTGAAGCCTTGCAACTGCAGTCAACCGCCCTAACCCAAGAGGCTCGACAGCACCAGCAGGGGGTCGAACACAAACCAACACCGTAAGAACCTCCTCCAAAAATTCTCACGATCCACCCATCCTACCCGCTCCCCCGGAGAATGAAGCTGACCAACCGATGAACTGCCGAGGATCCCTCTGTGACGTCATTTCCAACCGAATGGCACAATCCGTTACGGTACTTGTGCAGTACCGCACACCATTGATGCCAGGTAACGATATGTCCGAGATCCAAGCCCAAGCTAGCCGATAATATGTGAGTATCGGTAGACCGTCATCGATCCTAACCCTTTTCCCAGGAAAAAAACTCATATCCGAGGTCCATATCAACTCGCAGTAGCTCGGAGGTATCAGCGGGGTCGCCAAGTTTTTCCGAGTATGGCGCGTGCGGAAAAACTGCGATGGTAGTAAATTAGGCGCAGTGAGAGAGAGTAGCGTTATCCATCCATTCACGCAGTCAGCGCAAGAGGGACGGATAATTTATATATCAATATCTGTGCAACTAAAACCCACAGCCACCACTTCTAGGCAATTATCACCCTACGAGTACAAAACTCCTCATCAGCCAAGTTACCCACAAGAGACAGTGCAGCGCCTCTGTAGGGAAAAAAAGAACGCCAGGGCCACCTACCGGGGGACAGAAACATACAGTACCGTACCGTAGAATGGAAGTTGTTGTCATATGACACGATCGATATCCACCGCCACCAATCAACCCAAACTCCCCAGCAAATCCCACAAAAGGCCCCCAGAATTCGCAATGAGAGCACCAGACCATTCGAGTCCGGATTTTAGTGCCGTGCGCTCGGACGTGCGCAGAGACTTTTTCGGGTGCCGGTACAGTACTGGAGTACTTCATCCCTGATATGAAATATTTACAGCAACAAAGAAACCACCCTTGCGAAAGCCTCCGGATCACCCTCACCCTAGACTCCTTTCCGCGCGCAAATAAAAACGGGAGTTTTTCCGGCTTCCCTTTTTTCTTCCATGGGCTTCTTCTAGAAAGTGGATTTGTCCTTTTTTTTTTCGTCGGGAGCGTGGTTGGTATATAAAGTTTATAGTCGCTTTGTGCTCTCTCGGTAGTCAAAGGGATTAGAGTTTTGGTGGGAAAAAAGGAAGAAGAGAAGAAGATGGAAAAAAAATTGGATCCGGGGGAAACACAGTCGTTTTTCCCACCCGGATATTTGTGGAAAGCCAAATAGGAATCGTTTTGCTGCTGTTTTACTCACGAGTTTGAAATCAATGGCTGAAGGCCATGCTGACATTGGCGGTTTTGTGTGAAGAAGTGCGAATTGCATCAATTGTTTGCGACTTCAATCACGGCATAATTCATCGCAGGTGGAAACAAAAAAACCACACATCAACCAATCCTTGTTCATTAACTAGACGTTCTAATCCATTGTGCGACTGCGACATCTATCCCTAGTGCTCACTTGCCCGAAGACTAGAGTGCAACTATATAGTGGTCCAGTGTTTGACTACCGGTAGCAGACTACCTTCCCATTATCATCCTCAGATACCCCAACCCACCATACAAAACAAGCCCGACACACGGAGTCTTCAGGAGTTGGGCGTCTCAGATGCCTGAATGCTAAAAAATAAAGCATAAAGCCCCGTTCGTCATGGCACAAGCTTTCCAAAGCACCATAAATAAATAAATATTGCTTTGACATTGATTTCTCGAATAACCCCAATTGTGCACAGCACGACACCCGAATATTCGGAATCCCATGGACCATGACCAGGGCTGTCTCTACCGTATAAGTTACACAGTACCGTAAATTGCTTTAACCCCAAGTTACACCTACAATCCCAGCTCACACCACACCTCCTTTCGCATCTTCCTCCGCCACGTTGAACAACCCCCTCCATTACCAACATCCCACACGGAGAAACTCATGCCATGAAAAAACCGCCCTCAAGACATAAAAGCGACATGCCGAAGAAGCCCCGGCGCATGACAAACTCTATCGAGAACCGCGATAATCCCACAAGTACAAGTAGCTAGTGCTAGAAAGTTAGCGAAACCATTAAACCTCGGTTAACCAGCGCGATAAATAACTCCCCTCTTTCGCACTATCATACGAAAAACATCTCTCCCCAGGCACCGTATGATACTTGCATCATACCGACGGTAAATAAAGCCAATGGGCAGTTAATCCAGGTTAGCAGCAGCGCGGAAAGTTAGCCAGTGCCTTACATATCATATCGCGCGAAGAACATCTCCCCGGTGGTTCATATGTGTGCCTTCTCAAGAAGGAGATCCTATCCGGCTTAGAAATATCGGACCAAAGATGGTCATTTGATGGATGTACGATAAAGTTTATTTCCACGCCGCACCGGTGAAAAAAACCTTAATCCGAATTCCCGATCAGATAAAGAGGAAACGGATATATAAAAAAGTATAACTAAGTATTTACCCCCCCCTTCCTTTCTTTTTACTCTAGCTTAACTTATGCCCCTCTATCCTTTATCTCGTATCAATCAATCCCGTTCTCCGCATTAACATGTACACTCTACCTACACTCGAACGGTAGAGTTGGAAAAGGGAGATTGTTCTCAGCAAATGGGTATCCTAGTTCCTACTGGGCTACCTATAATGCGTACCTAATATACTTACCTACCGTAGCAAAGCTGCATCCCACACTCTTGCACCAATATATTACAAAGAGAACAAACACAAACCAGCCAATCATACCCAATCCAATCCAAGCCAAGTCAAATCAAATCCAACCCAACCCAACCCGATCCAATAATAACAAAAAAGAAAAGAAAAGAAAACCCCCGTTAGAAAGAAAAAAAGTGAAGGGCAAGAGCCCCTCATCTTGCATTAGAAAAGCAATGAGAAAAAGAAAAGAAAAAAAGTGAAGAATCCAATCCAAAGAATATGGAATGGAATTCACCCTATTAAATAATAAGTTTGAAAAAAAGAATCAATTCTCACTTTTGTTTTCCCCATCCGTGCAGAATATGTATACATATATAAAAAAACACATACATTACATTAACGCGAGTAAGATAGTCAATACCGCTGTCGCGGCGACGATAGTGAGCCTTGGAGAACTTGCCGAGGCATCGCCCAGGTGTTCCACAGTTGAATTGACAAAGTTGGGACCACAACCTGCGAGTGATTAGTCGTGATACGTCGGGAAGGGGATAAAAGGGGGAGGGTATCATACCAAGGTTAATTTGTTCCGCCGCGGAAACGTAGGTGGTTGATAACGGCTGCGACGTATTTCCAGCGGTACCAGCAAATATCGCCATTGTCTGGGAAAGGCAAGGGGAACAGCTGTGTGTATATCGTCAATTCCTGCTAGCACTACAAAATGGAGGGGGAGGAGGGGGCATACGTTGGTCTAGACCCCCCAGGGAACTTGATCCCCAATGGCAGATAATACACGTAAGAATCACTTGGACTGGTGGTATTTGTGATGGCGTCAACGTAGCCTATAGGCATCTCCCATTAGTTCCTATCCACACCCGACCAACCGCAGAAAACCCACAGTAAGACCCAGAAGCTGACTTCAAGCATCCAGCAGAATACACCACCCGATAGGAAATAAACCCTGCGTAGGCCTGGACAACAATGGGGTTCTGATTCTTGAAGTCCTGTCCGCAATTCTCAGCAAGGAGGATCTGCCAACCCAGTTTCTCCATCAGAGCGGTGCATGTAGCCAAGGAAACATTGCAAGTTTTGTCGACCACTCTCGCCGTCGCGAAGGTCCCCTTTTTCGTTATGTCGAAATAACTCAATGAGTTCTGTCCACAGGACTCTGGTTAGAAAATGAGCCACGCGAAGCGCCGAGGGAAACTCAAACCTGGAGAAGGCCCGACAGCGGCAAGCAATCCAAAAAGACTTTATCCGCCAGGAACCTGCTAAAGAACGCCGGGCACGATACCGACGAACTATTCGCACTGATACTAGTTGAGTCAAAGAGCCTTGGCCATGTGTCGTTGGAGTTGTTGTCCGATTCCACGGTTAGATCACCAACGCCGGCTGTCCCACTTCCAGAGGTCGAGCTGGGGGGGATGCTCGTTGTTAGAGTCGGTGAATCCTGCGCAAGGACCTGTGATGGTGGGAGGAGCAGCGTTATGAGGAGGAGGATGAGAAGAAGGGGCGAGTGATTTGGAATGATGGCATGGAGACGAGAGCGACGGGTAGGGCATATTCGGAGCAATGGGGGACTGCGAGATGTCATAGTCATTCTCTAGAATGTATTACTGTTGCGAGGAAGGTGGAGACATTAGTTTTGTGAGAACTTGTCCTTGGGCTGCGGAAGGTGGATGGCTTTGCTGAGTCGTGATCTGAACTTTTCCTCCTTCGTTGTCTGTTGAATGTCCTCCCTCTGCACTGTCTCCTATCCTTTCCTAACTTCTCCTTTGCTCTTTGCCTATCCCTTTCCAAACGTAAACCAAGTTCTTCCGACCGTCCGTCTAAATTCCCAGCAACAATAAAACGAGTGTGAGGGAGAAACGCTAGTTTAAAGGGCGAGGGTGAAAAAATCAGGAAAATAGAAGTCGAGCGGGATGGGAGGGGAAGAAGCGGTCGATCACAAAGGTTGGATTGGTCACAAAAAAGGAACGAACGGATGAAAGGAGGGCTTGCTTGCTGCTAGGCGGCGCGCCAAAGGACGCCCCCTTCCCTGTGAACTTCTTTTTTATGGAAGGAAAGGACGCTTGCTTGGGTGATGCTTGAGGTGGTAGCACACAAGCTCCACTCTTCAAGTCCAAGATCAAGCAAAGGACAACGAGAGAGACAGACAAACAGGGAGCGTGAGCGAGGAAAAGAGAGGGTGGGGAGAAGTAAGAAGGAAAAGAAGGAAAAGAGGAAGAAAGACATGGATATATCCGGCCCTGAACTTTTTTATTTTTTTTCTAACATTGCACTTTATCAACGAACCTATGAACGCTCAATAAATCGACTCAAGCAATCAACCAAGCAAGCAATCAGTAATCGGTGCTTGTGTTGTGCTGTAACCGCAAGGCACGAGGCCGGTGCCAAAAGGAGGGAAAAGGGAAAAAGATGGAATTTACCATTGCAACTTTCCCCTGAACCCAACACCTGCTCAGCTTTGAGCAGACCTCCATGATCCATTGCCTGAAAGTCAATCACAACCTTTCAAACTTCCCCATTCCCAGCACGATACCGGTACTGTGCTCATGCGCCTTGCGCAATACATCAGAAGCGAACCTCCAGGGATATCCGAGTCGGCGAGCGTTTGACAGGCTCCAACACAGGGGACGGAAAGGCAAACTTGTCCCATCCCAATTGCAAAATCCCAAGGAGGAAAAAAACAAATGAAAAAGGTGAAAAAATGGAAATGTGCACAACCCTCGACCCCCCCACAAAGCCGTTCAGCCCCAGACTACCGGAATAGTCTAGACCCAAGAAAAAGTGAACCAACTCTTCGCGGGACAAGGGCAGGAAACTATTAACCGGAACAGACAGGGATATATTTTGCTGGTTGACCTCAAGTAACCGTTCCATCACTTCTTGCATGACTTGGTACCAGACTCGAGTCCTCGTGGGGTGGCTCTTGTGAATTCAGCGATGATAACCGTGCAGCACATGCAGCACGCGTACCTGGGGGGGTCACTCGAGTACTCGTAGCCGAAGGAGCCTCTCTGCATGAGACCCAAGACCCGATCCATCCAATGCAACGTAAAAAGTAGCACCCTTAGCCAAAACGGTAAGGTATCAGCGGCATTTACCTGTAGAGCACTCGAATAAGCGACTAATAGCAGTTCACCCCTCTCTGCGATCATGTCAGTTTTGAGAAATCAAGATCTGGGCGAAACGAAGGCCCTGCTGGTCTCCCGTGGGATATCTGTTTGGGGGGTTTTTTCTGATTCTCCCACGTTTCGGACAGAGTTTTACTTAGGGGATCGACGCTTTGATTACCCTTTCTTTAGAGGGCGCCGGCTTGACGCCTCTTGAAAGCCCAAAGATCAAGTGCTACTCTTGTGGCGTAGAATGGAGTTTACCATGTGGCGTCATGAGATCCACTTTGCAGGAAATCCTCGGGCGCTTCCGTTTGAGTACGGCACAATTCGTGCTCAGACCAGAATGCTCGAGGAGTCCTCGTTCACAGTGCAGTAGGATGCGTGTCTCAAGAAAGTCTCATAGGCTGTTGCCTCCACAAGAGAGGCTTGCTGATGTTGGGATCGCGCAGTTTGCGATATAATACTGGTAGTAAATACTGATATATTTTCTCGATTGGGCTAGACGCACAATCCTTTTGGGATGCTTCTCTCAAGTACTCCTATCAGGAACATTCTTCAGGTAAGAGTACCCCAACCATTACGAGACTCGGCAAAGGAGAAAAAAGTCAATACCTCTTTCCCTGCAATGTTCCCGCGATTCCTTCTGGATCCAACTAATATCTTTCCCTTCTCTCTCCTACAAAATCCATCTCTGAGCACTAAGAAAGCGAGAGTGCTGGTAGTATACCCGTAATTGAGAGGGACGTCGCACCGGAGGTTCATACCGTTAACACGTGGGACCACTATCAACCTCGAACAGGATTACGGTAACCATGCCGAAGCAAACTTTAAACATGTCATAGGTCTTTTAGAACCCTTCGCACCATATCCGACGCTTTGAGCACTAAACATCTATTTCTACCCTAAAGTTGCCCCTTCCAAAAGACGTAGTCCCCTCTAGTCCTGTGCGAGTGCAAGTGCCAACTGTTCCCCGCGGGACTTGGTACAGGTAGCAGTACCTGAAAACCTGCCACACTAGGAGACCTAAACTCTCAATTAGCTAGGTATGGCTCTGTCGAATGTCTTCCGAAGAATCTACGTTCTTTTGTGGGCATTGGCACAAGAGTTTATCGAGGTCACCATTCTCCGAAGGCGTGAGAAAGACGAGGAAGCAATCGAAGATCAATGGATTTCGGATAATTCTGGTCTCGCTCTCTCCTTCCACCATGCGTCTCTCATGACCCCCTTTATACGAAAAATCTAGCAATAAGCGACAACGTATCCAATACACAGAAACAACGCAACAACATTGGGCAGTTATTCGTCTACCGCCTCAAGTCCATCCAGACATCCGACAGTCCTCTAATAGGTAAGCTATGTCTCTTCAAGAGAAATACTCGCTCTGATACAAGCGCAGGTCTTCGACGGCTTATCCGAGAACCCCCAGGTCCGTACCAAGATAATGAAGTCCTCGCGTCCCAGGAGTTACCTCAGAACTTCTTCAAACTTCTAGCGAACCTCCATTTGGAATTAAAATACCATCATACCTATAAAACACATGGCGCTCGAGCGCACCAGCCTGGGGCATCACAAAATGTCCACCGATCAGGAAGGTTCAGAAGCCTTGGATATTTAAGCCCGCCACCACAAATATGATTATTCACCCCGTACCTAGACTAATTACCCAAGTGTATTCGTAGGAGGAAGCATTATCCGAAAGTGCAGTTCAAGTTCGTTCGATCGCAAGGTGCGATAAATGGAAGGCACAGATGTGCCCACCCGCCATAAAGCCTCGTACGGTACTACAAATGGTACCAGCGCCAGTAATCCCCCGCATGCCTACCGCCCGGCGCTGGAACTCACGATTCCCGGAGCACACCCTTATATCTACTGTAACTCATAAATCAGAGAGAGGATTATTTGAGAACATTGGGGGAGAAGCACAGTTCAAAGAGGAGAGCTGCCCAAGGGCTAACGAAGTTCGTTTTAAATCCCACACCCTAAAGGTATCACAACAAGTGGCTCCCTGTTGACGCTTAGAAAAAAATCACCAGATTCTGTCAGCCATATCTCTGCATGAGAAGACAGTCGTGGGAGAGGATTATATTCCTTTACCCTTCCCAGAGCTGACTGAGAACAGTGGTTACGCAATTCCAAAAACGAATAAAAAATACACCACTCCATTAATACAAAACCACTAGTGGTTTTCGCGGATATCACGAGAACAAACAAACAAATCGGTATTAGCGTATACCAGTAACCTTGTACAGAATTGGCATTTAGGATTCAAGAGCCAAGAATTATAGAAGGTTGTCACAGAAGTTCATAGAGTGGACAGGGGCTCTGTGACTTTGTAGAGTACGGTACCCCTTCCAGAAGGTGGTCCCGATTTCTCTTCCTTCCCCCCTAATTCTTAACGGCCCAACGCCGTATTTGAGCAAATCTTGTACACGTACCGGTACTGGTAGTCCCCCGTCACCGAACAACGCCGCATCTAAACCAAATGGAGAAATACTCCTAATAACTGACCTAATTAAGCATGATACTTGCAGTTGGAAAGAAAACCCTCAAATATACTCGAGTAACACGGGAAAATGCATCTAATCTAAACCCCTTTTTGAGCAGAGGAACTGCTGATGACAACTATCACAGTACGAGTACGATGCCGGCACTGGTCCCCAGGCGCTTCCTTCATTCCGAATCACCTTTCCCTCGCCTGTGCTCTGTGGGTTGGCGCCCCATAGGTCTGACTGGGCGGACTAATTAATGTTTCGCCCCGATGTGGCAATGGGCATCTAAAGAAACAGAGAGGGCCGTTGTTGCACAACCACCGACAAGGCAAAAAAACAAAACCCCTGTCTCGTTTTGGGTTACCCTATGCTAGATACGAGCACGATACACAGAGTGAACAAAGGTCCTAGTAATCGGGCGCATTTACACCAAATTCGCCATTCTGGCGGGTTTTCAATGGTTTCCTACACTGAACGGAAAACTCCCTAGAAAGTATCTAGGTACGATAGTTATCTGTGAATGCTGGGGTCATTCTCTAACTGCTCACACAGAGTCACTCAATCTTCCCTTATCACTCTACAACCCGTTCTCGAGATTAGAATATTTTTGTGAGGTATTGCCGGAGCAACCACCTGAATAAAGTGTCTAGAAAAGGCAGAGATCTACAGGCTAGCAGAACCTTCAGTCGATGATGGGCATGCCTCATATCAATCATTGGATCTCACACTACCGGTAATAAAGCGACTTTGGATCAGGAATTTTGGGAAAAAAAGAGGGTCCGGATTTCAACGAGCTATAATACCGGTACTAACAATTGAAATTAAGGGATTTGCCCATTTTTGGTATGAAACGGTCTAATTACCAAGACTTTTGCCCGCCTATTGTGACCACCATGGGTTTTTGGTGCACTGTTCCGGTAGATGCAGATCCTCCATGCGGCCGCGCTCCCCTCTGCCGTGTCTTGATGCCTGGCCCAATCCCGTCACGGAATCACGGCCAAGTAGATGTAACATGGAGATAACAGTAGATAGTAAGAGCGGAAAGTTAGCAACCTAACAACAAAACTGTTAGAGTTGACGGAAGTGGATGGTTGACGGACAAAGATGTGAGAATGTAAGCGGGAAGGTAGAATGAAAGAATGTCTTTGGTGATTTCATTTGTTTGTTCTGAAGTTGAAAGGAGATGAAAGGATCGACGGAGATGGTTTATGGTCGCGTCTTTCCTTTATCATCGGTGTGGGGGCGTGCGGGCGAATGGGGTTATATGAAGAGAAATGGATGAGTGTGTGGAACGATGGAATGGGCAAGATGACTTCCTTATATAGTACTCTATAATATATTCTTATGCTTTGTTTAGTCACTTTAGAGTGATAGCGAGCGAATGAAGTTTCGGATTAGTCTAGCTCCAGTATAGCTCGCTGTGCTTGACCGTTGCGCCATTTGTCAGTCTCCCCACGACATGTCCTCATAGAAGCTGGGGGTATAGCACACGAAACTAATCCCTAAGTTCCCTATAAACTGGACTTATGTCGAGGATGTCAAACTGCGGGTTCAGTTGTAAGAGGTGAAGAGAATTCGTTTCCCACCATGTGCCTGATCTCATCAAATATCGCAATGTTTGCTCTCCTGGTTATCATTTGTCGTCTGATGACAACCCCTTTAGTCATTACCCCGGATGCCGAATTGGCGCCTAATCTGATTTCACCCGTAATCCTGTGCATACTCGGTTTATATAAATTTGTATGTCCGTTAGATTATGCCCTGGAGCACAATCCATTCCCTCCACCAGTGGGTCCTTACTGTTGGTGGTGAAAGTTACTCGAAGGTGGAACGGGCTTGAAAACTGGATAGCGCAATGAACTGCGTGAAAGCGATGGGGGTGATGATAGAACATAATTAAGGACTATGGTGTCGCATATGGATATCTCTGGGGCGGGTCTTTGTAATGGGGGATTGCGGGGGGGCTTTCAGAGAATATTCTCCATATTATTGTGTTAGAATATTGCTGAAAAACAGTGACTCCCGTGGCGAACAAGAGATGGTCTTGGTATTTATTATGACTCTCTATATTTATCTCCGCCTTTTCCAGATACGTTCTTAGTTGATGGATGAACGGAGCTACAAACAAGCACTATTACCATTATTCCCCCGCACGGGTCATCATCTCATTTAGTTCACCTTTATCATCTGTGCACGCCTGGGAACCAATAAGTTGCTTGCCCAGCCGTTTTCTGACATTAATCAGCCCGGGATAATTTACCGAATCCGACCTCTGAGTACAAAAGGGGGAACCGGGCCGAAATTTCCCCTAATATATTCCATGTCCATGCTTACAGAGTCACCCACCGAAACGCCCTGAGTGGAGCGTTCCACTACATAGTCGCGACCAGACCCAACGAACGCGATACGGTGCTGTGAGAACTTGAATAATTGGACCCTGAGTCAGGTGGTCCAATATTTCCTACTCTGGAAAAGGGGCGAGAAACAAAAGACCCACTCCCCCGGACAAATAAAGTAGGAGGAGAACCCCAACCCTTACCGGTACAGTAGAGGCAACTCTAACGTCGTAGCACACGGTCTAACCACTCGAGTACTTACGGTAGGGTGAGCTACCCTTAATATTTTAGCGTTAGACACAAGTACCCGTAGGGTGAGAGTTTCCAGCCCGTTTTGTCGTAGAAAATGATAGGCTCTCCCAACTCCACTACTTGTACTTGTACCGCCATGTCAATATCCGAATATCAGCCCCCCGATCATCGCCATGTGCCAAGAGAAAAATGTTTCTCGTAGGCACTCCCACGTTCCTACCAAATCGCAATAAACATCACCTGAAATCGCAATACCGCTCAATCCGGTCACTCCGCCTCCTCCTCTACCGTACCCTTTGAGCTTTCCTCTCGCCTGCTAAGTCGCGTATATAAGTTAACCCATCAAGTAAAAAGATCTCAAATACGCGGTACAGCAGGATAGTACTCAGTAGCGTGCTAACACCAGTATCATATGGTGCTCACACATGTATTCAACACATCCTAAAACGTGCTTGGTACTATCTAGGGTGGCACAACACCACCATTGGACGGCTTGAGTTCTGCCATTGGCATAACACCGTAATTCCTGCAGGGCAAGTGCAGTAACCACTGCACCCCTCCATTACCACCGTTCCTACCCACACGTGCCGGTTGCATATATATGTGCACCTCAGGCCAGCGTCAGCACAGGCCAGCACCATGTGACTCGCGAAAAGGGGGGCAAAGCTGTTCCTTAGCGAGTGAGACGGTATGATGCTTTTAGCCAGTGTTCATCGTCAATGGGATGCTTAGATCCTGCATCGCATTCCCGCCTTACCATAGCGCATGCCACCATATAGTAAAAGCGTGCAATTGGAAGGACCTCGCGGTAAGGCATATTTACCGAATAATCCTTCTGTCAGCACGCCCACGAACGGAATGGAGCTGTATGATATGCGCGGCTCGGGAGAATAGGATCGTCATGGAAGGTGGGCAAGGAAACAATAGGATGAATCTGGAAATAACTCCTACTATGACGATACCTGTAAAATACGGAGGATAATAAGACAGGGGGGTTGCTTGTATCAAAGTACCGCGTCTTTGATCCGGTCCGCGCAAGGATCATCCACTGTCACCCGGATTAGAGTGGTTGTGCATAACCTAGTCATGGAACATCAATTTTGAACCTTTGTCTTCGTTTTGGGAGCGTAACTCCTTCTTCACCCCTTTTTTCTCTTCTAGAAGCGATGCCGTTCTGGCAGGAGGAATACCGGTACCGGTATAGCAACTGCATCGCAGTCTTTGGTATGGTACCGTATGGCATGCCCCCTCAAGCCCAGCCCGCTACCATATGGCTTTTAGGCTTCGATGAGGGTAGCTGGTGGGTTAGGTTTAGGGTTTCATCTGAACCCCTATCACACACAGGAATCATCTCGAATCATTTAACCCCATTTCCAACCAATCTAACGCAACGGCAAATTACCGGTACCGGTATCATAGAAAACCCAGCTCCACTCGAGTACCGGAGTACAGCAAGGCCAGCAAACACACAAACCACAAAGGCACCCCCGCACCAACCTCCTCTTTGTTCTTTCTTTTCGTCACAAACTAGGAACTCTACTGGACAAGGCCAGCTCGAACATAGGCGGGAGAAAAAAGGTCTAGGCGAGACTTCTCAAATTTTGGCTTTGTTTTCTTTCTGGCGCGTTTTTTCCTTGCTACGGGACCATTGTGCTGGTATCATTAAATTTTGGTGGTGCGGTACTGTACGGTTATTGAGTGGGGTGGGTTTCCATGCCCGATGTTTCAGGTACCACCACTAGCAATTCAGGTACCACCCCTTCGCTCAATTGCCCGGAGAGCTATAACTTAACTCCACGTCTCTCTGCTAAGCCGAACTTCCCCCTCCTTGGATTACCCTGCATTCCTACTAAGTCATCCCGTATCGTAACCAGCCTTCTCTTCCTCTCTTTCTCTTCACCACCGCTCCCCCGATAATCCACCGCCACCGCAACCATTACCCCTGCGACACAGAACTATAACCATAGACTTGACTACTCCTGAGAACCACCAAATCCAAAATCAACGATGATATCGTCCTCACCACCCCCCAAAAAAGCTCCCCTTCCACTTTCACAATGCCTCACAAGTACAGCGCAAACACTACACCCATCCCTCCTGTCCGCAGTCTTCACGTACCTCGACACCCAAACACTCTTCACTGCAAGTCTAACATGCAAACACTGGCGTGCTACAACTTTTCTATCGAAACACCATTCGCCCCAACTCCTCCGGCCACACCTGTCCATGCTTCGCGCGCACTTCGGCCGCGAGACCGTCCCGCACCGGATCCCAATCCCGACGGTGGAAAAGCTATTCACACAGTACGTGCGCGAGACCGCTCCAGCCTGGATGTATTCCCGGGGGACGTACTTGCTACCGCCCTCGCACGGGGCTGTATCCATTTCTTGCAGCGGGGGAAGCGGTGTGGAGGGGAGAATAGCAATGGTAGTGGGCAGAAATAAGGTGCACGTCTACGACATTACGGAATCCCCGATTGCACAAACACACACCATTCAAATCAATGACAAAGTCACCCAACTCACCGTGAAGGGGGGCTACTTGGCCCTCTCGACAAAGCAGAAAGTATCCCTCTACGCCCTCCTATCCAATGGCCTTTCACACCGCCTCTACTCTGTACCTATCCCAGCCATTGAGTCAATCGCCCTCGGTCGAGCCGGCAAAACGGAAGAACCACTTGTGGCGATAACCACAAAGGACAAGACGATGATTATACACCCTTCGTACGCCCTCTGGCGCCGCAGGAACAACTTCTTCCTCCCAGGCCCCGCTTCGGCGACCAGCGAATCCATAGAACAGAACGGGAGGTGGGAAGATTGTCCCTGGGTAATAATATATCGGGTCACCGGTGAGGGATTGAGCTTTAAGAGCGATGGTCGCGGGATACTTGTCGGGAATTCACTATTGGGAGTCTGGGACGGGGAGGAGCGCAGCTTGGCCAGGACCTGGAAAGGCTTTCGAAGGAGGCTTGTGTTGAAAGTGGAAGGGGATGGGGCGGTTTGCTTCGGCGACCTCGTCGGCGCTGTAAACAAAGACGCATTCGCGGTTCGAACCGGCGAGAAAGTCAGAGAAGTTAGCGGTGGGAAAATCTACACCGGCTGCTCCCAGGGCCGGACAGCATTCCTGGCTTTCTCAAGGACACCTGGGAAAGTCAGTGTGGTCCCCATCGGCGAGGGCAGGGAACAAACCATCCCCCTAAACACCACCAACGAAATCCTCTCCATCGCTGGGGGAAAAGAACGCATTGTCGTGGCAACGGAAGACCGCATTGCAGTACTAAACCTCTGGAACTCGTCCCCTGATTACCAGCTCAAGATCGAGAAGGACGGCAGTGTATCCTCCCGCCCCGGGACCAAAGTCAAACGTGATACTTGTGTCATTCAATGAATCCCGAGTGACGCTCGATGATAGCTATTTAGCTACTTTGTCCGTTCGTTGTAAAATATTCTATGGCGTTTTTTCTATTCTCCCTCTGCCTCTGGCTGTTTATATCGGGGGTTGTAAATTATTATATCCTTTTGTTTCCCCGGGGGGGTTTTCCTTCTTTTTTTTTGCTTGGGTCGGTATCCACACCGATTGCCCGGACATGCCCACTCTTCCTGTGGGAAATTTACCTTCAAGCACTGTACTAGTGATCGGAGGAGGGTATTTCGTACTGTGCTCGAGCACAATATGGTGCGGCGGGGACTGAGGTTCTTTTGTTGATATGGATAGATGGATGGGTCTAATTATATTGCACTGAAAGGGGGGGGGGTGGTGGGTGTTGACACTTGCCCTGGGTATTTGTGTAGAGGTAGATATAATACTGTATTCGCCTAGTATTGTACTAGATGTTAAGACCCGGAGATCTAGGTTTACAAGCGTGTGAAGTAACAGGAGGGGGATTACGTGCACTGCATAAACCAGCAAGTAATGTACCCCACACTTCACCACCTGCTCTACATTAATATCACAGCACACTCCCTCCACACAGATTCGCAGTTAGAAAGCCCTGTCTGCCGATCGAGCATCTACAGGATAAAAGGTAAGAGGCCAGGCAAATGAATCCACAGTGAACCAGCAGCAAACACAAACGGTCTCTCCCCCGGCCCCCTCCGTGGATACGGCCGCGCCCCGCCATCCCGCATGGCCAAAATCCAAAAGAATCTTTCTCGCACCGCAGGTGATCTGGGACAATAGGACAGGTTTTGGTATAGCATAGAAAACTTTAGAAGCCCCCGGAGGTTCATACGGGATAGGGAAGTATCCGGATTACCGAGATTCGGGACAGCAGGGTGTGGAACAAGCATCGCTGCCAGGGACTGTCCGACTTTATGACCAAACGTGGCTGGAGGTGATACTGCAGCAATCCGAGAATACCTACTACGTTTCACTGGCGGAAGGTGAACGAAAGCTCTCCCGAGCTGGTTAGTAGCCCTACGCATAATGTCTGCCAGATCTCCATACAATAGTATACCTGCCGATAGGCGCATTGTACAGTAGCTTGTGAGAGGGGTATATATCCGGGTTGCCGGTGTGTCCGGGCAGGAAAATTGGGCACTGTTCCCGATGGCTATTTTCTCCTTTTTTTTTTTCTTTTTCGTTTGCTATGTGAGTACGCTATGGCGAGTTCTTGAAGTGGTGTTGGCAGCAGTGGCGGTGGTAATAGTATTCTACTGGGAAATAAAATCTACTTGATCGGGATAGAGCGTGCGGAACTGCACTGGTATGGCGTGATATTGGATTCGGCGGTGTCTAATGCCCTAATGGTAGATACTATACCCTCGCAAAGAGGGGAAAGTGATGAATGGAATTTTCCCCTTGGTTGTGTGTATCGAGTGAGGGGAGGTGATTTCTGGTGAAAGTGTTAGGTGGGGGGTCTGTTTGGGTGGATGGTATTTTTTGTCGCTAGATGCAATGCGGCGCGATCTTTGCTGCTTGAGATGTCTTATCATAGCTTCACGGGTCGTTTGTTTGTCTTTGTTGGTATGTGTATCACGAGGGTGGGTGTCTGATTTGGTGTTGGGTATTGTGGGTTGGGAGGAGATGCGCCGGGAGTGTGGCAGGATGTGTTGGCTTGATAGGTGCTACGGTTCGTCACTAGGCGAGTAGCTTTTGGGCCATTGCCGTTGGGAGGGTGATGTGATATTTAGGCTTTATTTATTTTTAAGCTAACCGCTGTTCAGGCAGTCGTGGGGTAATCATGGATAGTCACTCAATAAATTATTTGCTATCCTGTTTCGGAGGTCGTTCTGCACAGGCGGGGCAAGCATTATTATCTGCAATAGCTTACGGCAGCTTTGTGTAATCTATTTACCTGCAGCTCGACCTTAGTAGAAGTATTGGCCTGTCGACAATCATCCTTCAATCTACCTGACGAAACACTTAGTTGCACAGGTGTCTTGCGTGGAAGTCCACATGGTCCCCCGCGAAGCTTGAAATGAAGAAGTAGCTGTGATCATACCCCTATATCACACCACGATCATTAGGCCTTACCTCACTGTCCTGCCAGGGGCTGTGGGAATACATACCTCCTGATACCTAACTTGAATCCCCTTACCCCCCGCCGCTTTTTCAAAGTTCTCCGGGAGCAATTGCCCCTGCTTGTAGAAATTATCACTGGTACCCACGTCGATAAGCGCCTCCAAAGTCTTGTCCTTCTCCCACACCTTCAGAAGCTCAGTAGCATCATGTTCTGCCCACTTTTCCTTATTCTCCTCACCAAAGTATCCGCCGAAGGCTTTCTGTCCCCACGGGCAGTTCATCGGATTGCTGATGGGGGCGAAGGCGGACAGGGAAAGGTATTTGCCTGGATTTTTCAAGAACTACCATTCCACTCCCATCAGCCTTACTCATCCTGAAGGATGCACAGGGGTTCATACGATGGTCAAAGCCCCATGTCCACCCATAGAATGTCCCGTGATTCCAACCCTGCCACTATCCAGTATCTCGAACTGCTTGAAAAGCTCGGAGGGTAGCTCCTCGTTGATGTAAGTGTACATATTGTAATTATTTCTCCATCTCTCGCTCGTAGCATCCACGTAAAATCCTGCGCCGGAACCAAAGTCCCAGTCATCGTCCTCTCCGTCGATTTTTGCTCCGCGGGGCGAGGTGTCTGGGTAGACGACCGCAATACCGTGCTTGGCGGCGTGGGGCTGCAGGAAGCCTTTCTCGGCACAGTTGTCCCCCGTGCAGGTTAGGCCTGAGAGGAAAATTAATACGGGGATCTTGTTCGATGGGTAGGAAATGGCAATGGGAGGGAGGAAGAGATTTAAGGCCATTTTTGTCTTGGTTGAAGTGCCTGAGGAGTTTATGTTAGACTGGAACGGCTGCTGGAGGGATAGGATACCGGTAGGGGGGAAGCGATACTCTGGTGCTCGAGTTTGAGCAGCTGGCCGCCAAAGTTGGCAATTTTAGCTTTGATTTCGAAGGCCATTTTAGCTGTAATGTGATGTCTTTGGCTGGCGGGATGGGAGAGATGGGATGACTGTTCCCCCTGAGGAGCTTTGTGGAGGGAACTTTGTCTTGGAGGGGCCGATTGAAAGGGCGGATTTGAAGTGGGGGATGCTGTGATGAAGGGTTTATTAATGACGTTCGGTTGCTAAGGACCTCGGGGGTTTGGTGGGGAAAGATCGGAAATCTAAAGCCGATCGCCCAACTGGATACAATACTGTACCTAATGCAAAGCATTGTAGTTTGTATGACTGATGCGAAAATTGTTGCGGTATGGTATTATACAGTTTATATACATGATATTCTGTGGAGTAGGGATTAGCTAAATCCGTAATCTCGGGCACTTCTTGGGCCCCGTGGTTTTGCTGGCTCTTCTTTCGGCCCTTTGTTTTCTCCTGGTTTTTCCTCTGGCCTGGATGTTTCGGCAGCCGTATTATCGCTTCCCCCCACCGAGGGAATGGGTTGAGCTTTCTGATTCCTCTTCGCTGCCCATTCTGCGTCTTCCTCCTCCAGTTGTTTCAAAACTGTGACCAGCCGTCAGTGCCCACTTAGGTTATCTAGGAGCAGAAAGCGGCATACCCTCCTCCCAACTCTTCTCCTCCTTCTCATTACCAACCCCTAGCATCTTCTCAACATCTACATCCTCCCCCTTCTCTAGCCGTTCAATAACTTCCCGTAGAACTGCAATCTTTGTATCTGCTCGCCACATATAATCATCGTGAGTCTGTCTGATACGGATCATTTGAATTCCTTGCGAACCGATGAGCATTGCCATGATCTACACCCACCAATTAATCCACTAGTCATATTTTCCCTTAGAAGAGCGAGACCAACAACAAAGAAAGTAGCCGGATTGTGTATTTTGGGAATTTTCTCCTCCGGGCCCGCCTTCCTCTTCTTCCCCTCAGTCTTGTAGAACGGGAACCACACTGCGGGGTCCAGAATTCGCGGTAAGAAGCGTGCTCTGGAGGGTGCAGGGTGCTGTATTAGGCGGGGGCACACAGTTGAGAAGTGTGCTCGAGGATATGTAGGGCATTTTGAATCAATTATTCGGATGTAAGTTATTGGCCGTAATCGTCGGAGCGTCATGACTTGCAGATAGACCTTGGTGTTCGTGGTGGGATGAATGAGATAGTGGGGAATTGGGGACTAGGTATCTATGGGTATTGTTGCTGTGGCAACGAACAGCTGCAACAACTTTCCGCCTCAGTCCTGTAAACACCTCGGTTCAAGCATCACCACCGCCACTTCATCTCACCTGTCGTGCCTCACCCACCTTGTTTTGCCTTGGATCGTAGGATTCGCAGCGCTCCCCCCCGCGAACTATCAGAACTTGAAGTTATTCTCTTTACTTTCACGAGGTCATTATGGTAGGTAGCTAATCAATGGTTTGCTAAAGCTGTGCTGATAAAATGCAGGCTTCTAACCGTACTTCAAAACCATCGCCTCTGGGCTACAGTCTCTCTCCAAACACCAGCCCCTTCGGGACCCCTCGGTCGGCCGGCAACATGAAGCGAACATCTTCCGGAGCATTCACGCAGCTATCTAGTACTCAGATCCAAGAGCTGAAGGAGAGTTTTCAAATGCTGGATAAAGACGGTGATGGGATTATTGGCAAGGAAGACCTTGGAGCTATGCTTGGGAGCCTCGGTAACTACCTCATCCGGCTTCAGCACAATGAGCACTCCGCTTATCCCTAAACAGGTCAGGATCCAACACCAGCAATGATCAATGCACAGTTGTCTTCTGTTCCCACGCCCTTTAATTTGGCCTCTTACCTCACCCATCTATCGCAACATTTGTCCCTGCTTACCCCTGGACCAGATCTCCTAAGTGCTTTTGCGGCATTCGACGATAATGACGATGGCACAATTAATGTTGCGGAACTTACGGAAGCGCTGACGAGCATGGGCGAGAGAATGAGCGAAACGGACATTGAGCGGGCACTGAAAGGGTTCACGAAGAGGAGAGCCTTGGGAAGGGGCCAGGCTCACGGTGGAGACGTATTTAGGTACAGGGACTTTGTGGATGTGCTCTCCGGGAAGGAAGAGGAGAAGGAGTAATCCTTTTTTTGAGCGCGATGCCAGTATCGGAAGAGAATGGGGGGTGTTGGGGTGGACACTACTGTTGCAGTGGGTTGGGGAAATTATTTGGGTTCGGGGTGCGTAATGACTGTATTATATTCTGAGGTTCAATACATTTGGGATGAGGAATTGATGACTTTGGGTAAAATTGGTTAGCCCGTTTATTATAGTGCGATGGTGGTTGTAATGGCACTACTGTGGGTCTAAGCATTTTTGGAGCTATCATACTTGCTGTAGCCCTGAGCTCGCGCGTTCTTCCAACGGGCCGCAAACTGTTCGTATATGGTTTTCTGCTCCTTTCAAATATGGTTTCTTTCTCCTCTCAAATATTTCTTTCAGCCCTTTATGTTTTCATACTCGTTACTGGTTGACTTGAAAGCCTATTGTGTGTTCTTTCATTGTTCCTTTTGTTCCTCCCAGGATACTTCTTTGATAGTCTTTGTCTTTCCTTATTAGCAGAATACGGTGGTCATGGCTGAACTCAATTGCTGTATTATATAGCTGAGCTATGGCTTTCTTATTATTGAATTAACAAGCGTGGTCACAATACGAGATCTTCACTACTTTCTGTTATCACTTCTTCGTCCAAGTTCTGTGCACATATTCCGATCGCATATTACAACACAAACTCTAGACTCTATATCGAGTGATTCAAAGTGTGCCAAGCCTCAGGGTTTAGTGACTGCTCCGCACACCACACTCACCGCACCAAAGTAATTTCTTAAACCAAAAAGTTCCATCCACAACAATCAAAAATTACCACTACTGACGCCGTCAACCGCTCTCACCAACTGCCTTCTTACAGCGCAGGATATCCAAACCTCTTTGCGCACCTCATCTCGAATCTCCTTTATCTCTTTCTTTCTTTGCAATGGCGCCCAACACCGTACGTATCTACCATTGTCGCTTTGCTGGTTTTTACATATAAAAAACCAGTAGGCTGAAAATGTGTCTTTCTTATAGAAATCTGCAAAAGCTGCGAAGCCTGCTAAGGTTACGCATAAGGTAGTTTCTGACCTTCCCAATTCCCTCCCTGCGGAATAATAATAGACCGTGACAGTTCGTAATCGATGCTTCCCGTCCAGCCGGCGACAAAATCTTCGATGTCAGTCAGTTCGAGAAATTCCTCCACGACAAGATCAAAGTTGATGGCCGCGTCGGCAACCTCGGAGATGTCATTCAAATCTCGCAGGAGGGCGATGGGAAAATTGTTGTGCTTGCCCACACTCAGTTTTCTGGGAGGTACCTTAAGTACTTGTATGTGTCTTACTTTCCTTGTGGGGGAAGGAAGCAGGTTGGCTAATTGTGCTCGCGTAGGACCAAGAAGTACCTTAAGAAGCACCAGCTCCGCGACTGGCTTCGTGTTGTTTCCACTTCTCGTGGGGTTTACGAACTTAAGTTCTACAACGTTGTTGATGATGGTGCTGAGGAGGATGAGGATTAGGGTTGGGACGGTATTAGGATAGATTTTTCCTTTCTTGGGAGGGCAGGGTGTGTATTGTATTAAATGGCATATCTTGAATTCTGTTGTTTGGGGCGCTATGCTGGGCAGATCACGGACGCTTGGAGGGGTTATTTCGGTGTGATATTGAGAGCGAAAAGCTGAGTGTTCGCATGGCATACGCTAGGACACTATTTCGCCGGGCCCATTCCCTAAGTACCGGTACAGCATTTTCCTCTTGGTGTTGGCTGTGCTGTGACTATAATTCATTACACTAAACTCGCAATAGATATGATAAGGACACAGGTAGTAAATTACAAACAATGGCCACTTACATTTGGCGGTGGAAAATTTTCGTGCGGAATAATCGCACCCAAGATGTCAGTGATGAAAATAGTAGGTTTGGCTACGAGCAAGACAGAATTTGGAGTAGTAGAATCTGGATTACAGATATGAGAAGACAGACGGATGCCCGTGCATTGGTGGGCCCACACTAGAAGAGTAACTATAATACAATATCCGTAACTCATGATATAGAAATTCTGTTCAGGGCATCGCGCATGACTTCAGAGCCGAGCATTGCGGGTGTGTCCCCGTGTGTGGGGAAATGAAGCTTTATTCAACTTCACTATCTCGGGGGGGGTTTTGAGAGTAAGCAACCTAGAATTACACATATACCGGTAACATAAGTCATCAATCGGGAGTTCCTTATCGTTTCGCTCGCTCGTCCGCTATCGCTGCCGGCCAGGGGGAGAAATCGTCGGCGCCTTCATCTCGGGTCGCTCCCTCGTGGGCTCTATAGGGGTCTTATGCCGGAGACATCAGGAGTTTCTGAGTCTGGAGATGTTAGATTACCTTAAAGCCTAGAAGAGTGGTCCGGTTCACCACAGTCAACTTCACAACAAACAAATTTCTAGCATGTGTGGGTTTAAAGTGATACCGCATTGAGAGCGAACCCAATGCCGCAACGTAAATCACAGCCGTGAGGCGCGGTCCCCGGGGCTGGGAGTGATATCCTTCTGCTACGCTCAGTGAGGAGATAGGATGGGTGCCAGTCGTAGGGTCCTTCGCCGTGGGGCTGAGGGTCAAGCTTTGTCTGTCTGTACCGGTTTTAGGTTGAAGTTTAACTTTTCACGAGTGCACGGCAAATGCCCCTCAACTAATGAAAAAGACCTCACCTCGAGTCGCCTTGCGATGCTCTGTGGTTGTACCGAACTCGGCTGGCATCTGGAGGGGCAGTGTTTGATACACAGTAGGTTTGTTGATACGATGGCACGGGAGAGCATTGAGTCGTTTCTGCAATTCCTAGTCTACATCCTCAGTATTACGTGGGGACCGACGGGCTGCTCCATGATATGATGGGAATGTATTATCGGCGCTGCACGAGAAACTGTTACCGGTAGATGTAAAGACCGTCTAGGATAGGTATCACAGCGTCCAGGGTTCATGCGAGGGGGAGGTACTCGTAACCTGGTTGCCTTGCGTCGGTTATTGGCTTCGATTACCTTAGATTGCGTGCGGATAATAGACTGCTTATTTCTGGGCTGCGGGGGAAAGCTGACGTTCCACTATTATCAGGCTGGCTGACACAAGCATCTGGTGTTAGAATATGAGTCTCTGCAGGAAAAACGCTGTCACCCTGGTGTTTTTTTCGAGTTTGTTAGCCCATGAGCGGAGCCGTATCGTGGGTAAAACCGATTGGTGAGTAGATGGCTGGCGACACGGCCTTTTTTTCATCGGTTGAGAACGTTGAAATTTTGAAGAATTCAAAATCCCGTCATGCTCAAGCTCCTGGGAAAGCGGGCTTGGCATAGTACAAACAGTATTAATACTATAATATTATTATACAAGAAGTTTGATATTTGAGACAGGGGTGTTGCGGGTTTTTGTGGCCTACAGGTAAGGTAGGATGGTCGGAGGATTGGGTGCTTGTGAAATGTCAAAGCCTTATCCCACTTGAGGTCTTAAGATCCCGGGAACCCGACATTTCTAATTACACTACGGTACCGTTGCGAGTCGAAAGCGTTTGAGGCAGCATGGCACAGAGACCAATGCAAAACCCGAGCATCACCGACAATATCAACTCGGCTCGGTTAGGTTGTCTCTGAGCGATGGGCTGCTAATTTGTTGGCTAGAGTACTCTACTACCATAGGCGAAGCTAACGTTTCACAGACTAACACTCTCTATGCCGTGAGAATATGAGGCTCTTCTCGAAGCTCCGTAAGTCTTGAGCCTTTTTCAAGTTTGTGAGCTCAAACGAGCGGAGCCGTCTCATGGCTAAAGCCGATTAGTAGCACGATGGCCAAAAAGGTACTATACCTTTGTTTAATCAGTTGGGGGGGGGTTTTGCGGAATCCATTCTTGTTTAAGCCGTTCGGGGAATGGGAGTAGTACTCTAGAAACAGTGTTGATAGAACACAGGGTATATCGATTTGGCAACCACGTACTCTTACCTACCGGAAAGTAAATTTTTAGGGTTCTTTTCTTAATTAACGAAGGTATTCAGAAGCCCATCTTTAAAGTTCGAGTAGAATAAATTTGAACCTATCATACTTGTCCCAGGCAAGAAGTACCTGGACATGGGTTGATGGAGTAACCCCATAGTGGTATATTAGGTTAGGGCACACTTGTAGGTGTGAGCAGGGCTATTGACCAGACCGCGCGGCGGTGACTGGTGTTGTGTGGTAGGAGCCCACTGTGCGGGCCACCACAAACTGTATCTAGTCTGAGCTGCGTTCCTTTCTCTGGATGATCACTCCTTATGATCACCTCACACTCCTTTGCGAACACACTTGTCATATACATCGAATATCGAACACATCTCAGTTTTCCTGTCAGCGACTGACCCGGATCGTTCTCGTGACGACAGTTCCGATCATAGCTGTGTCCTTGCGGTGCTTGTACGACGGCATATTCCCTGCGCAGAAACCAGACCTCCATCACGGGTGGGGTAAGTACCACTTTGGGTAATTCTCACCAAAATTGCCCCCTGTTAACGGTGGACACTGACCTCTAAGATATGTCTTACCTCCGAAATATCCCTGAAATATCCTTGAAGTATCCCTGTATTATCCCTGTATTATCCCTGTTTTCCGTCCAAATGTTTAGGTACTTCTTGCCTGGGACAAGTATGCAAGCGCTACCGTATGGTGTCTTGAGCGGGAATGATGGATTGGTGATCGCACGAAGTCAGATCCTTAAGGCAAGGGTGTTGGCCCAGAATGGTTGGACTTTTGAATGCTTGTGACACGTCAAAGCCTTACCCCACCTGAGGTCTTAAGGCATTGGGAATCCCCTAAAATTCTTCGATATGATACGGCGCTTCTGATTACGCTACCCGTACTGATTGAAAGCGTTATAAACAACATGGAACAAGAATCAGCGCAAAACCTGTGCATCGCCGACAATGTCAACTCTTTCAATTTCGTCAACGTCAACACAGTGATATCCGATGAGTACAATCAGATCCTGGAGTGGTTGTCGCCTCTAAAACCTCAGCAGCGGCACCAAAGCGTGAGAGCCGATCGGCTCGATGGTGTGGGGGATTGGTTTCTAGAAACGAGCGAGTTTCGGAAATGGAGTAACGAAGAGGATGGGTCATTTGAGCGGGTGTTGTTTTGTTCTGGGGGTCCCGGTGTGGGAAAAACATATCTTTGGTAGGGACACCCTTCTTCCGGAGAAGGAAGATGCCACTGACAAAGATAAAATATTAGTTCCCTAGTAATTGATAGTCTATGTGACCAGGCTGGGGAAAAAGACCTGGCTGTCGCTTGGTTATATTGTGATTTCTTTGCCCACCGAGAGCAGTCAGCAACGGCCATGCTGGGAGCCATCTTAAAGCAACTTGTGAGCGTAGGAGAGATGCCGGAGAATATACGACAGACATTTCGAAAGCGATTTTCTGACCGAGGTCTACGATTACCCGATATGGTGGCAATGCTAAAGACAACTATCTCATTACGACCCCTAGTTTATATCTGCATAGACGCCTTGGATGAATCCACTCCGAAGAGCCGACAGGAGCTACTTGTGTCACTGCAAGAGATTGTTCGGGAGTCGCCGGGTGCGCGGGTGTTATTTACCGGGAGGTCTTATGTGGAGGAGGAAGTGAAGAAATACTTCACGAAGGTCATTACGGCACCTGTTCGTCCGACAGAAGGTGACATTAGGGTATATTTGGGTGGGAGGTTGGACAGGGATACGGAACCTTATGCGATGGACAATGATTTGCAGGAGGCTATAATGAGAATAATTCCGGAAATGATTTCCGAAGTGTGAGTAGCAATATCGGGCACTTCCACAATACGTGCAGGGGCAATCCGCTGACACTGGTAGCTAGATTCCTTCTAGTTTCATTAAATATTGACGCAATATTGGGAGAGGTGACGATCAACAAGAGAAGGAAGAAGCTTGAAGAGATGACAAAAGGGAAGGGACTGGGAGATGCGTACACTGCAACCCTCGCTAGGATAAAGTCACAGAATAGAAGCAAATCTCGGCTCGGTATGGGAGCCCTCATGTGGATATCACATTCCTCGCGGCCGTTGAAGGCTCTTGAGTTATGTCAAGCACTTGGGGTAGAGACAGGAGATACAGACCAGGATGCAGGGGACATACCTGCAATCGAGGCAGTGCTACGCTGTTCGCTGGGGCTTGTTACGATTGAGGCGCTATCATCTACAGTCCGTCTTGTTCACTTCACCCTCCAAGAACATCTATCCAATGATTCCTCCCTGTTCTCTAGTCCCCACTCGATGATGGCGGAAATTTGTTTGACATTCCTCAACTTCCGGTGCACCAGGGACCTGTCAGCTTCTCTTGATTCGCCACCAGTAGGAGCTCCCTTTGTCGGCTATGCCTCTTGTTATTGGGCAGTGCATGCAAGAAAGGACCTCAGCCAGAGAGTGAAATTGCTGGCATTGAAACTCCTTGACGGCTACGATAAGCACGTTTCTTCTAAGCTACTCTTGATTCACGAAAGAGATTGGTGGTGGCATATTTCTCAACCAGAAGGTAGTAATTCCCTTGAGGGATTCACGGGGCTTCATGGAGCAGCCTATCTCGGGAGTGAGGAGATAGCACGAGCTTTATTGGAGATGAGGGAATGGGATCTTAATGCAGTGGATGTCGAGGGAAATACGGCGTTTTCTTGGGCTGCTAGAAAAGGGCACGAAGATGTGGTGAAGATGCTACTGGCACGACAGGGGATTGATCCTGATACGACGAACGCAGATGGTCGAACACCCCTCTTTTGGGCCGCTGCATGTGGGCATGTGGGCGTGGTAGAGATGCTCCTGGAACGGATAGATGTCGATTCTGACAGGAGGGATAAATATGGTCAAACACCACTTTTCAGAGCCGCCTGGGCTGGGAATGAGGGAGTCGCTGGGATCCTGTTAGAACAAGGAGATGTCGACCCTAACATAGCGAATAATGGTGGCCAAACGCCTCTTTTCGGGGCCGCCCGCGAGGGACATGATGGGGTCGTGATGATGTTGTTGGAACGAAGGGATACCAACTCTAATGCTGCAGAAAGATACGGTCGAACACCGCTCTTCATCGCCGCACAGGAGGGACATGAAAGAGTCGTGAAGGTGCTGTTGGAGCGGAATGATGTCAACGCCAACACTGTGGACCAGGATGGCGTGTCACCGCTCTCTGCGGCCGCCCGGGGGGGACATGGGCGAGTCGTGAAGATGCTGTTGGAGCGGGATGATGTCAACGCCAACCCTGTGGACCAGGATGGCGTGACACCGCTCTCCATAGCTGCCCAGGAGGGACATAAGGGAACCGTGAAGATACTGGAAAGAGGGGATGCTTATCCCAATACTGCGGATAAATATGACCAATCACTGCTCTTTATAGCCGCCTGGAAAGGACATGAAGGAGTCGCGAAGATGCTGCTGGAACGAAGAGATGTCAGCCCTAATACTGCGGATAGGTATGGTCAAACACTGCTCTTCATTGCGGCCCAGGAGGGACATGTGGGAGTCGTGAAGGTGCTGTTGGAAAGAGAGGATGTCAATCCTAATGCTGCGGATAAACGTGGTCAAACACCGCTCTTCATCGCTGCCCAGGAGGGACATGAGGGAGTCGTGAAGATGCTGCTGGAACGAAGGGATGTCAACCCTAATACTGCGGATAAAGATGACCAAACACCGCTCTTCATTGCTGAATTGAAAGGACATGAGGGAGTTGCGAAGATGCTGCTGGAACGAAGGGATGCCAACACTAATACTGCGGGTAATTGTGGCCAAACGCCACTCTTAGCCGCCCCGGAGGGACATGAAGGAGTGAAGAAGGTGCTGCTGAAAAGAGGGGATGCCAATCCCAATACTGCGGATAAATATGACCAACCACTGCTCTTTATAGCCGCCTGGAAAGGGCATGAGGGAGTCGTGAAGATGCTGTTGGGACAAAAGGATGTCAGCCCTAACACTGCGGATAAATATGGTCAAACACTGCTCTTCATTGCGGCCCAGGAGGGACATGTGGGAGTCGTGAAAGCGCTGCTGGGACGAAGAGATGTCAACCCTAATACTGCGGATAAATATGGCCAAACACCGCTCTTCATCGCCGCTCAGGAGGGACATGTGGGAGTCTTGAAGGCGCTGTTGGAGCGGGACGATGTCAACCCCAACACTGTAAATGAACATGGTCAAACGCCACTCCTCATAGCCGCCCACAGAGGACACGGGGGGGTCGTGAAGATGCTGCTGGAGCGAAGGGATGTCAACCCTAATACTGCGGATAAATATGGCCAAACACCGCTCTTTATCGCCGCTCAGGAGGGACATGTGGGAGTCTTGAAGGCGCTGTTGGAGCGGGACGATGTCAACCCCAACACTGCAAATGAACATGGTCAAACGCCACTCCTCATAGCCGCCCACAGAGGACACGAGAGAGTCGTGAAGGCGCTGCTTGAGCGAGTGGATGTCAACTCAGATATACCAGATCTCGCTGGTCAAACAGCATTTTCGCAAGCTCTAAGGCGTGGACATGATAGTATTGTGGAATTACTATCCAAACATAGAAGTTCCATTCCTTCGTTAAATAGCGATGGATTTGCGGCCCCTTCTACGCCCGAGCTGTCTGATCTAGATTACCGCCCCTCAAAAAGGATCCGCCTGTTTTGATGTTCAAGGCCATAGCTCAGCATACTTCCCTATTCCTCAAATTTTCCCCTGATCAACCGCATGCTGGTGGCTACTTAGCCCTTTGACTCTCTCACCCCACGTCCTCTCCCTCCTTGTTCCGTCTATTGGGTTCATAATACCTTACCATTTCTTTCTTTTCCTTTCCCCCTTCTTCCGGTCCCTTCTCCTTCTGGTCTGTTTGCGGCTCCGTTGTCTCCTCGGAGGAGGAAGTTGGACCTTTTCCCATAGACTTCAATCGCGCACAGTGGGCAGTAGGGGTGACTTGGGGGTGACTACGGATGAATTAGCGTGGATTATTTCTTTAATTTACGCATTCATCCAGCTTCATTACGGTACATAACATTGGCATCATAATATCATTTCTCTTTCTCTTTACTTTTTTCTATAAACGGTCGTCTCTCCTCACCTCTTGCTTCAAGACATCTGCCTTTTTGACATTTTTCTTATCAGGTCACAGGCTTTCTTGCCCTTTTTCTAGTATCATAGAATAGAAGTCCCTCCCTCCTCGTCGCCCTCTGGTACGAGTATGGGAGACAATCCTAGTCGAAGGAAACAGCCTTTATAGTCCCCCAGCATATGTATCATACCAGCGAAGGTCGGGGTCTGAGTTTCCTTTCCTTCCTTTTCTCCTGTTCCCATCGTGGTATCATACCTCAAAGTACCTGCGGCATGCATTACTACCATTACCTTCCCTCCTGGTGCTAGCCCCACTCAACTTTGAGTAATGCTATGTTCGCGCTTTGGATTTAATTAATGTGTAGTCTAGGCTCCGGTACTAGTTATGGGATTTTACAGTGCAGTCCTCGACCTCCCCGGTAAAATAACCAGAGAATCACCCGTTTTCGTGGTGTACCCCGTTGTCGAGGGACCAGAAGCAATAGCTCCTAGAATTTATGTCGATCACTCAATGTGTTTCACCTGGAAATGATCACAGCGGGTTAAAGGGTACCCTCCGTACAAACACAAGTGAAAAGTGAGAAGCCCGATTTGAGTCTAGTCACCCTTACTAGTATATTCCGGATACTCTAGGTTAGAGGTATATGCTGGTAGAGCTCTGACTCCACCTTTTTAGTAACTCTAAAAGCATGTCGCCGTCTGATTAAAAATGATAGTTCCTTGCTTCGTAGCTCTGAATCTGAGATCATAGCCCCACAGAAAAGTCATTAAAGTAGAACAAACTATAGAAAGTGTCTTCATGTCATAGGGATAATAATGTGCTAGTAATATAGGTAACATAACTCAATTAGAATTTTCTTGAGTGAAAAATCACTTATTACGATATCCATTTTCCCTTCTGTTGATGACCTAATAGGCTGGTAACCCCTTGGAAACGGATAGGGATTATCTTGGATAGAAAGTAGATACGATAGTCTACATGCCTATAAAGTTTTGCGTCGTTTAACATTGGGATTCTCGTCTCATAGTCGTTTTGAGGTCGGTATACGCGAGTATGTGACCACTTACTAGTACGTTATGTGACCATTCACCGGGAGAGGCATCTGAGGGAGGGGTCTTTTTTTCTTATTTAATTCGGTGCTTTATCTACTCAAAGCGCTGTCAGCCCTGAGTTTCTTTACAGTTTACTAGCACCGTGGGTAGGGTCTCCTCATAGCCATAGGCAAGTACAGTAGGTGGCTGCCAGCGCGGCTTTTAACCAGTTGAGAAGATTTTGAGGAATTCGAAATCTAGTGACATTCGGGCTGCTAGGAAAGAATAGCGCAAAGAGCACTTTACTGCACAAGGCATACCTACAGGACCACTACTTGACCTATAATACTAGGAAACTCAATTTCATCAGTTCTTGTTTTCTCGATTGGTCAGTGTGTCCAGAAAGCCACCATCTCGAGTATATTCGAGTAAGGCTGGCACTTGTGCAAGTGCCCTGATGTGCTTTATATGTGCTGCGGATACGATAGTTAGGCAACCGTAGATCTACAAGGCTACGGGCATCCCAGGGTCTTGCTGACCCGAAGTGGCTAGGAAATTATGTGCTTGTAAAGTTTTAGAGCCCAGTCCTAGTTTAGGTCTTGAAATCCTAGGAACCCGCTCAAGCTCCTTGATACAACATTCTTAATTACCGGTACACTACCGGTGTTGATTAAAAACCTTTTTGAGCAACTTGGTGAAAAAATCAACCCAATATAATACTGAAGGGTCATCGAGAATATCGGCTTTTTTAAAGTTATCAACGTTGATAAGGGATATCTGATGGGGATAATTAGATCCAGGAGTGGCTATCGCCTCTGATACCTTAGCAGTGGTATAGTGACATGCGAGCCGACTGGGTCGATGGAGTGTGGATTGGTTTATGGGAACTAGCGAGTTTCGGAAATGGCGAAAGGGAGAGGGTGGATGCCTCAAGCGGCAGGCGGGTGTATTTCGGGGGGTCAAGGTATGGGAAAGGTATCTTATGTAACAAGGCACCTCTCCCGGGAAAAGAAAATAAATGGAACGTCACCAACAAGGAGAAAAATACCGGTATCAATCCCTGGTGGTTGATAGCCTGTTTGCCCTGGGTAGGGGGGAAATATCTGACTATCGCTTGGCTGAATTGAGGTCTCCTTGCCCACCAAGAGCAACTACTAACGGCCATGCTGGGCTCCGACTTATCCCAAAGCCCTTGTGAGCATCGGAGAGGTATCGGAGAATGTGCTATAGACGTTTCGAGAGCGGTTTTCTGACAGATGCCTATGATCACCTGCTGTAGTGGGGACTTTAATGGCAACTATAGAGTTTCTGCTCCTAGTTTATATATGTGTTGACTCTTTAAATGAATCAACTCCAAAGAGTCGGCAAGAGGTGCTTGAGTCACTGAGAGATATTGTTCGAGAGACGCCAAGTACTCGGGTGTTATTTACCAGATGATATCATATCGGGGGGGGGGGGGGAGTGACGGAATACTTGGCCGAGGTCATTACAATACCTGTCGGTCCGACGGAAGATGATAGTGTTAGGGTGTATTTAGATGTGAGGTTAATCAGGTGCACTGAGCCCGATGCGATGGACAATGATTTGCGGAGGGATAAAACGGTAGCAGTGAACAAAAAAGAGAATATCTGTACCTGTAGGAAGATTGCGTTAACTCTAGTATCTCACCCTCACAAAGGTTGACGCAATCTTTCTATTCCTTTTTTATTCACTACTAGGCTTAATTAAGGGCGGGCAGTCTTGGTGCAGAGATTAGAACCCTACCCAGCGGTACTCACTTTTCTGAGTTAACGTGATATCATAGCTCTAAATCTGCAACCACAGCTCCACAACCAAAGCATTGAACCTGCGGAACGAATTCGAAAAGGTGCTCCTATTTGCAAGGGATGACATATTAATAACCACCTAGCCCAATTACAATCCCCCTGGGGGGAAAACTGCTTGTTATGATGTCCTGTTTATGCATCAGCAAGGTGGAAAACCCCCGAAAACTGGCGAAAGACTGTCTTAAATGGGTGGTAGAAGTGATAGTCTCCATACTTGCAAAGTCGCGCATTGTTCAATACTGAGGCTCTGGTGCTACGGCCATTTAGAGTGTGTTGGCAGATTTGATCACTTACCCTGTGCGTCAGCCTACCAGGTGGCACATGAGTGAGAGGTCTTTCCTGCGCTTTTTCTCTTTTGATCAGGTGTTTTACCCCCTTTGCGCGACTGTTATTTTCATTTTAATTTCCCTCTTTTCGCTTTGATCCGGTGTTTTCTCTTTGACACTGGACTATCTTACTGTGAGTATTAGTTAGCCTACGGCCTCACAAAAATCCTAATCCTAAAATTACACAGACTATCACTCGAGGTAAAAAAAATCGCTCAGATATGTGAAAGTTTGTGCTATCATGTCATATCATACAACGGGGTAAAAATTCTCACTTTTTTCAACGCAGGGGCAACCTTTTTCTCCACGGTGAGCATTCCGAGAACTTAACTTGGCCACAGCCTCCTGATAGCCCAATTCCAAGATATGTCCCTAATTTGGGAAGAAAGCGTCGATATCTATACACACTTTATTTTGTGCCCCCATATTATTGTGGCATGCCTTCTTGATTTTATCTCTTATTCTTTTAGTTATTCAACTGTCGTTTTAATCAGAATTGGTTTTGGTGTTTTCATTGTAGTGTTTCTCGTGTTCTCGGCTCGGTGAGATATTTGTCCGTATCTGTAGGTTTCCGGATGGTTGGTTTCGGACGCTATCTACAAGCCACTAAGAAAAACAAGGGCGCATCTCATCGTTTTACTCGGCTCGGTTAGGTTGTCTCTGGGCAATACCGTAGGCTGCTAATTTGTTGGCTGGACTGCCGTAGGCGGGGCTAACGTTTCCTGACTAACTTACAAGTACCAGGGGGGATGTTTTCGTACGGTCCAACAAATACAGGGGTGGCATAAGACATAGATTTGCTTGAATAGAAAAACACCAGAAAACAAAGAGCAAACAAAATGAATGGTAAGAATACTAAGAAAAATAATAAAAAATAAGAGAAAGAGAGAGAAACATATAAGGATAAGTTATGAATATATATAAATGTAAAAAAAAAGTCAACTCCTGTCCAGCCTTTAATACCCATATCAATCGTTTTATCTCTAATGTTTTACCGTTCGCTATTTTGTCTTCTCTCGCTCTCATTCAGTTAATTGCTTGGTGTTGGCTGTACGAAAACTTTTTTTTTTTTATAAACTTTTTCCATTTCACCTATATATGCTACTCTAAAGCGTTCAGGTGTTCCCGCAGCCTACAGCCCTAAATCCCATTCGGGCCTTGCCAAAACACAATTTCCCTTTTCCACAATCCCACTCATTCCACAACTATTCCAAAAACCGCGTAGTTCCTTCTTCCATAGCACCACTTGCAATGGGTGATGCCTCAGAATCATTCACTCCCGCCTTTTTTGTAACAACTTCTCTCACCCCCCTTCCTCCAATATTAACCAATTCTCCTAAAACATTCCTACCCTCTCTTCCCATACACCTCCCAACCACCATATTCCTAACGCTCATATCCTCTACCTTCCTCTTCCCTCCTCCTCCACCTTTATTCTTCCCAACCTTCATCTTCCTCCTCTCCCTCTTCTTCCTATTCTCCTCCTTCCTTCTCTCTTCTCTCTCTTCACTACCCTCCCTCCTACTTCTCTCTTCCCTCCACCTTTTCGCCCTCAACTTGCTACCCTCCATTATCTCTCTCCTCCTCCTCTCACTCCTTTCCAACAACCAACCTCCACCTCCTTCCTTCCTTGGTCTCAACCTCCACCCTTCCCCAACACTTCCATCCCCTCTCTTCCAACTACCCCACTTTCTCTTTTCCCACCCTATCCTCTTCGCAAACTTTATCATCCTCTTCACTCCCTCTTCACTAAACAACATTCTCTTCATATCAACCCACCCCTCTCCCGTCAACCAACCCCCCCACCAACCCTTCTACACCTCCTTCCTCTCCTCCACCCATTTACTACAATACAATAGTAAATGATCTCTATCCTCTCTTCCCCCACACTCACACCTCTTTTCCTCCTTCTTATATCTCATCCCTTCTATCCTCCCATAATTCGACCTCATCCATAACAAAAATCTACTCTCCCACCTTCTTCCTCCATGTCCTAACTCCCCTCCACTACCACTCCCAAAATATTCTTCCCCCTTCCTCCCATTTACCCACCACTCTTTCCACCTCCGCCTCTCACTATCCTTCCTCCTCTGTTCCCATTTTTCCCAACCCAACACATTCTCCATTTCCCCACCCTCCTCCCAACAACCCTCTTTCGCCATTTCATCTACCTCCTCATTCTCTTCTATCCCCACATGTCCCGCCACCCACATCAATACCACCTCTCATCCCTTCTCTATCAACCTCTTCCCCACCCTCCTCACTCCTTGTTCTATCTCTCCACAAAAACCTCTTCCTTTCCTCAACTTCCTCAACACTCCTACATTGTCCACCCCCACCAACAATATTTTCTTCCCGCTCTTATAACTCCCTTCCACCCTCTCCATTAATCTCTTCACTTCATACATTTCTCCCATATTCACCGTCAATCCATATCCTCCTGCCTCACTCCACTTCATTATTTTCTCCCCTCCTTCCCACACTCCTCCTCCAATTCCTACACACTCTCTCTCTCCACTCGCATCACTCACTCCTACTACATATATCTCCTCCCTCTCCTTTCTTCCCAACTCCCATCTCTCTCTCGCACCCTCCTTTTTCCCATCAACTACTATTTTCCAACCTATATCCCCCATCCTCTCCATCTCCACCTTCCACCTTTCTCCCTCCAACTTATGTTTCTTCGCCCCTCTCATCATTCTCCCCACCCAACCTCCAACATAAACACCTCCCTCCTCCTCCTTCTCTCTCCAACTCTTACCAAACACCTTCCCCTTTCCTCTCCTCAATAACCTCATCCCCCATCTCTCCACCCTCCTATCCAATTCATATTCCACCCTCTTCTCTCCCAACTCTCCCAAAATCACATCCACCGGCGTACCCCTCACCCCTCCCAATATCCTCCTCATATGTCTATTCATCCATATCTGTAGCATCTCTTTCATCCCTTTCTGACCTCCCCAATACAACTCCATCCCATACATCAATGATTGTCCAACCACCATCTTCCATATCCTCTTCATATCCTCCACCCTCATTCCCCTTCCTCCTCTCCTAAACAATTTCAACATCAACCTCCACCTATTTTCCGCCACTCTCATTCTGTTCAACACATGCTCCTTCCACCCACCATCGCACTGTAACCAAACACCCAATACCCTCAGTCCCAGCTTCATCCTTATATCCTGCCCTAACCAATTCACATTCCTCTCCCACCTAACCACCCCATCCCTCATCCACATCTCTTCCAACTTCATCTTTTGTATATCCACTTCCCACTTCTCCAAACCCCTTTCCATCGCCCTTCCCATCTTTCCCACCCTATCCTCTATCTCATCCTCGTCCTTCCCCACCACCATAAAATCCACACCATCCACACACGCAATCATTTCCACCCCATCCACCTCTTCCTTCCTCACCTCCTCCAATACCCCTCCCAAAACAAACATAAACAATATAGGGCTCAAAGGAGATCCCTGTACCATCCCCCCTTTCATCTTCACCTCCCTCCCCACTCTCTTCCCCACTCTCACACTCACACTCCTCTCCCTCAAAAATGAGCTTACCCATTTTACCAAATACTTCTCTACCCCAACCTCCTCCAACCTCTTCACACACTTCCTCACTCCTACATTCTCATAACCTCCCATCACGTCTATACACAACACTACCCCTCTCTTTCCTCCCTCCTCCCATCTCTTATACAATCTTCCCACCCCGTCCAAACTACTCCTACCCACTCTTCCCCCATATTGTTCATCCCCCATACCCTCTTGTCCCCACCTCTCCAACCTCCTCGCCACCAACCTCTCTACCACCTTTCCCACCACATCCAACAAATTTATTATCCTATAACTACTCGGAAGCCGATAATCTTGCTTATTAGGCTTCCTCATAATTATTCCCACACTCCTCCTCCACCTTTCGCATACAAATCCCATTTTCAAACTCCCTCTCACTATTTCCATCAATCCCCTCCTCCACCAATCCACCTTTCACACCTCTTTCAATACCCTCCCTCCCAACTCATTTTCCCCCGCCGCCTTCCTATCATTCTGCTTATCCACACACTCCTTCACCTATTCCTCTCCAACCTCCACCTCTTCCCAAAACCCTTCCTCCTCCTGATCTAACTCCTCCTTCTTTCCCAAACCTCCTACTATCGCCCACTCCTTTCCTTCATCATCCTCAACTACCCTTCCTCCATCCACCTTTATTCCCAGTATATCCACCACAAAATCCCTATCCGTTTTCACCCACTGATATCCCTCTTTCTCCCCTAAACTCTCCAAATACATCCCCCAACTCCTTCTCCTCACCTCCTCCACCTTTTTCTTATACTCCTTTCTCCCCTCCCTCACCCTCTCCAGTTCCCCTTCTCTATCCCCTTCCATCCATTCCTTCTCCAACCCCTTCACCCTCAAATATTCCTCCTCCACCTCCCCGTTCCACCACTTTTTCTTTCCCCTCTTCCACCTTCTTCTTCCTCTACTCTTTTCCACCTCTTCCATCAACATCTTCTCCCACTTTTCCACCCACTCTTCTAAAACCTCTCTCGTTCTCACCTCCCCTACTCCCATCTCCCTCAACCACTCTTCCTCCCTCAACCTCAATCCACTCTCAAATTTCTTCCAATTCACTATCCCCCTCTTATCCTCCTCCCTCTCTATCACCACCCCTAACACCTCCACTATCATTTCTACTGGCCTATGATCCAATCCCACCACCCAATCCCACATCCTCCCCTCAACCTCCACCCCTCTTACATAAAATCCTACATCCAACACTCTATCCCTCTCTTCTTCCTTCTCATCTCTTCTCGTTACCACTCCTCTAGGCGTTCCTACCTTCCATCCCCATTCATCCATCCAACTCACAACCCTCCTTCCTTCCACATTCTCCTCCACCCTATCTCCTCCCCATCTCTCATGCCTCGCATTTATATCTCCCATCACTACCCCATTTCCATCTCCTTCTATCCACTTGAAGCCCGCATGCTTTCCCCTTCCCACATACACATTCCACACCTCTAAACTCCTCCCTCTCCCCAAATCCAATACTATACCTATTCTCACCCTCACCCTCACCACCACCCTCCACTTTCCTTCCCACCTCTCATGTATTTTCGTGCACACCACCGCCCCCTCCCCTCTTTCCAAAAATCCTCCTACTCCATCCACACTATCATACCCATCCATACTCACCGTCCTCTCCCCTTCCAACACCGGTATCTCTTGAAACAAATAAATATCAACTCCCTCTTTCCTGCTACCCACACTATACATCCCTCCTATACTCATCCTGACATTAGCCGTTACTATCCTAATGCCCTTAGTATAAACTCTTCAATCTTCTCCACTCTATTCTCATAGCCAAACAATTTTCCACACTCGCCTCCTTCATCGTATGCCTAACCCCACAACCTCCACACTTCCTATAATGCACACATGGTGCCCTCCCCAAACCACACTTACCACACCTATGCTGCCATCCCGTATGCCCCTCCACCGCACAAACACTGCATTTCATTTTCCCTTGACATCTCCATCAACTGTGCCCAAAACTCGCACATTTCGTACACCATTCTATCTCCTTCTTTCCAACATACCTATTAACTTTCACCTTCAATCCCCTCCACAACAAACCACTTCCTAACCACTTCACCCTTTCACACTCTCTCGCCACATGAATCAATACTCCCACCTCCCTCAACTTCCAATCTCTTATCCATCCCTCTGGTAACAACCATACCGGATCCTTCATCAACTTTATACCCGCATTTTCCTCTAACTCCACCCTCAATTCATCCATCTTTCCCATCCACCTATTCACACTTATAGCAGGAATTACCATCCCTGCCCACGTATCCAAACTCTTTACCCCCTTCACTCTCTCCCCTACCGCCTCAACCCACTTATCCTCATCAATTTCTTCCACCTCCTCCACCACTTTCATCTCCTTCAATTCCACCGTCATCTTACCCTTCTTCCTCACCATTCCCACAATATCACCCTTTCTCAACCCCAAAACCTCCTCCACCTTCTCACTATCCCAACTCTTTCCACTCCCTTCTCCCTCCATATCTTCATCCTCCTGCGAATCCAATATCACTTCCACCTTCCTCCCCAATCTCTCCTCCTTCTCCAACAACCTCTCCTCCACTACCTTCCTTTCCTCTTCCTTCTTCCCGCCAACACCTTCAACTTTTCTTCAACCATACCCTCTCCCTCCCCCTTTAACACCTCCCCATAACTCCGACCATCCAACACCGCTACCTTCTCCTTCAACACCTCCAATCTCCTCACCACCACCGGTACCACCACTTCACTCCTAACCAACTCTCTATTACTCCTCTCCCTCTCCTTACCCCCCAAACCCACCGCACTAACCAACTCCCTCAATTCCTTCCCCCACCTCCTAATCTCCATGTCCAAACTAAAACTCCTCACCCTCTCTTCACTCTCACCCAAAACGTAACACACCTCTTCCACTTCCTCCTTCCAATCCCTAAAATTCCTCCTCAACTTCTTAACATTCTCCCTACTCCTACCCAACTCCTTTCCCCTTGCCATCATCCCTTCCTTTTCCTTCTTCTTCCTTTCCTCCTTCTCCCTCTTCTCCTTCACCACTCTCTCCAACTTCCACTTCTCCAAGCTGTCCACCACCACCTCATCTTTCTCCTCACTCATCACATCCTCCCCTACCAACCTAAACCTCTTAACCTCCTGCTCCACCTCCCTAACTCCCGCTCCCCCAAACATCTTACCCACCTCCTGTAAACTCCTCTCACCCCTTTTCTCCTTCTCATCATCCAATCTAACCACCTCCTTCCCTTTCCCACACCTCTCAATCAGCCTCTCAATCGCCCTCTCTTCCTCCTTCTCCCACAACGTCAACTCTTTTTCCTCACCAATCATATCCACTTCCACCCCCCTCTTCATCACCTCATAACTCCCATTGCTCCACCCCTCGTCATTTTTCTCCAATCCCGTCACAAATTCCTGCTCCCCATCCAATCCCCTCATCACACCCACTTTTCCACCACACACTCATCTCACATCTTTTTCCTCCAATCTCCGCTTGCCAGCAACCACCTTCCCAACCCTATCCCTGACTTTTCCCAGTCCAGCTCCCTTCCCACTCTTCAATCCTTTCACACCCATGCCATCCAAGGCAAGCACTAATCCTTAAAGACAAAAACGTAGCTGTAGGTGCAGCGCTATGCATCAGCAAAAACAGATCCTGCGTCTGATCCGCTGGCGTTGCGTCCTGACGCAAGCGACGTATTTTCTGCCTCCTATGTGTCCTGTGCGTCCTGACTTGCGTTGCAACGCCCCGCCACATTCCACGCCTCCTGAATTGCCCCTCAACGTTCCATCCGTCCTGACGCAACGTCGACTCCTCCCGGCGTCTAGACTACCCTAGACTCTTGTTCTCATCACTTCTTTCTCATCTCTACGTCCTAACACATCCCTCATCCGGATTGCTTAATAAACCTCGTTAAATGTTCTCAAATCAATCCGGCTATTCACAAGCCACCGCCGGTCCTCCTCCAGGATCAGATGCGCCAGACCAAGGATTGTCCCTATATCTACTATTGTAAACCCTCGTGCGTCCTCCCTCATCTGCACTGTAATAAGGCCATGTTGATCCGATGGACACCCGGAGTTGACTGGGGTCAGCATCTGAACACCAGCGACCCGACGCACAGTATCCGTATTGTCGCATCTGTAGTCCCTGATTTTCAAGAGGGCAACTAGCTTTGCTGGTAGACGACCCCTCAGCGCACTATACATTTCTTCCGTACCCGCTTGTACCCAAATCCAATCATTGCCACTGCCCTGGTTGCTAAAGTGTAGGGCCCCAGTGGATCGTGGACTGTGGATCTCGTAAACATCGGGTTCTTGGAACGCAAGAACTGGGATTTCAAGTTGCGTCAGTAGCTCAACAGACAGTGATCGAAGTATCGCATGGTCTTCCGGAAGACGGTGGTCTATCGGTAGGTTATGCCTGCTATATCATATCAATTCACGATATATAATATCGAGTGAGACTCCCGAGATCCTGCTAAAATCATCGACGTTGGACACGTCATCCCGACGTCATATCAGGATCCTGCGACGGATGACCGGCTGCGATACCGTGCTGGTTGTCCTATCTAAATGCTTCAGGACGTCGGCGGAGAGACCCTCGCGGCGATCTTGCAGAGATTCCAAGTTCAATAGTCTCATCCGGATGGCATATTGACGACCGTAGCTGTGCACGATCTGGCACGCGGCATCATTTTTATTCGATTGTCACCATCCTTCCTTGATTTGCGTCTTGTGGGCGAGCTCTCCGATCTCCGTGGAATACATCGAAATATTGCCAAACTGGCGTATATGGTCACAAAAGTGGCTTAGTAGATGCATCTTGACGAAGTTGAAATGTGATTCGGCATTAATCATGTCCATACGCTGTTCGTTCTCTTTGTCGCGATCGTCATCACGGATCCGGCACCGCTGGGATGGGGCCGCTCCCTCCCTCATCAGGCTTCTCTGCCGTCGGATCTCCTTTCGTTGCTTGTCAACCTTGGCCTGTGTGCGTTTAGTCACTCGAAACTCTAAGAAGATATCCTTCATCCTATGAAACTGGTCCAAATAATCTTCCATGTATGCTATGGTGTCAGGCGTGTGGCTTCGGTATTGTGCCATCATATTGAAGTCGATAAGTGCCCTGACGCATCCGAGA
>Ga0307517_10000988_pt1 | contig 48178 bp, 35 predicted proteins | sample 23_EM_MG_FD_194515 | JGI IMG/M metagenome (GOLD analysis project Ga0307517, IMG submission 194515) | Populus trichocarpa ectomycorrhiza microbial communities from riparian zone in the Pacific Northwest, United States - 23_EM | ecosystem: Host-associated > Plants > Roots > Unclassified | place... | reverse complement strand
TCTCTTGATAATTTTCTGATTTTATTAAATTTAGTTTGATAGTTTTCTGTTTTCTTTTGCTTTAGCCTAGATAACGTCCAAACCCCCCCAAATTGCCTATCATCTAGCATAAAAATCTGACTTGAATCTTCCTCGTGGGATCGACCCCTTGCTTGCTCTATACTATCTTGTGTATTGTGTTTGAAGCTAGGGTAATTAATTTGTGCGACCGCGACATCGCAACACCTCTCTCTAAACTCTCTCTTGCTCTTACAAGTCACTCCAAGAGAGAAAATAGAATGATATTTATAGTTCTATCATCTTGTTAATTGCACATTTATCCCCACCCATTTTTATCATGTATACATAAAACTCTCAACCTTCTGTTATTTGAATATTGACCTTGGTCTTACATATTCATTTTGTCCTTACAAATATTTTTCTTTTCAACAATTTAGTACTATATTCACTTTTCATTTCATTAATTTCACTATTTTTATCTGGATTTAGGTTTCTTTACTTTAATTTAACCCATTTTACTATTGGTTAAATTTCTCATATTTTAATAACCTAGAAAAATTATAATCGGGGGTTTACAATCTAGAAGCTTAATGACTTCATTCCTCACTACTTCTTTCATTAAGCCTTCGTTGCATTTCTCTAGAAGATTTAACAATTTTTCCTCCAAATAAATCCTATGTGTGCAAATCAAAGGACTAATTCCTTTTATGTTAGTTGTGGTCCATATCCTAATGCATTTTTGTGCATTTTTAGAGTTTGTAATAACTTACCTTCTTGATGTGCATAAGTTTGGAAGAGATTATTACCGGAAAAGTTTCATTTTCTCTCAAAAATAAGTATTTGAGATTGAATGGTAACGGCTTCAAATCAGGTTTTGGTGGTTGAACACTTGAAGGTATGAACTCAATTGATCGTGGTGGCAATTCCTCAATTTTTGGTCTCCAACTATTTGCCTTTGATTCTTCCTGAAAATAAACTATTTGCAAATCTTCAGATTCATTAAACTCAATTTCACTGGAAGTAGTTTTAAATTGATCAAAAACTAATTTTTCAATAAAGTCTACTTTGCTATAAATCATTATCATCTCTAAGTTGCTTGCAAATGTTAAAAACATTCATCTCCAATGTCATGTTTCCAAAAGATAACTTCATCACTCCATTCCTACAGTTAATCAATGCATTAGAAGTTGCAAGAAATGGACGTCCTAAAATAACAGGAATTAAATTACATGCTTCAATAGGTTGTGTATCCAAGACAATAAAATCCACATGATAAATGAATTTATCAACTTGTACTAACACATCTTCAACTATTCCTCTAGGCACTTTTACAGATCTATCAACAAGTAAAAGAGTTACAAAAGTTGGTTTTAACTCACCTAGATTGAGACTTTGAAAAACCAAATATGGAAGTAAATTCACACTAACTCCAAGATCAAGTAAAGCTTTTTCAATTTTATGTTCTCCAATAAAGCATGAAATGAAAACTTACCTTTCTCTTGAAAACTGAGAGCATATGTGAACTTTGCAAGAGTATCTTTCAAATCTGCCATAGTTTGAGCATTTTGAGTGTTGATTGTCTCTTGCTTTTCAATGAATGCATGCAATGTTTCCTCAAGATTTCTTCTAGGAGGGGGAGCATAAGGAGGTACAAATCCATGAGAATTTTGAAAATTATGGTGTGCTTGAAATGGTGGTTGTGAAGTTTGTGCATTATTGTTACCACTCTTCCAACTGAAATTTGGGTGATTTCTCCAACCAGGGTTATACGTTTGTGAGTATGGATTCTGATTTGGCCTTTAGAAACTGTTTAAAGCATTGGCTTGTTCAGGGAAACATTCCTTGAAAGAAGGCAGAGTTGAACAATCATTTGTTGAGTGTTCATTAGTTTCACAAATTTGATATACAATTTCTTGAACAGATTTCAATTGACCACTCCTTTTCAATTCTAGTGCCTTGACTTTTCTAGCTAAAGATGCAAATTTGGCTTGGAGGTCATGATCTTCCTTAAGGTTGTACATACCTCCACTAGATGTATGAGGTTGAGTTTTACCTGGTGCCTCACGAGCACCTGTAGTGTCCTAATTTTGAGTATTTTCAGCTAACAACTCTAGGTACTCCATTGCTTCATCAAGGTCTTCATCTTCAAAAGTTTCATTGCACATCAATTCCACCATTTACCTATCTTTAGGTGTTAACCCTTCATAAAAGTGTGAAACCAATCTCCATGTTTCAAAACCATGATGAGGACATGTATTAAGCAAGTCTTTATACCTATCCCAACACTGGTAAAATGTTTCTTCTAGCTTTTAAGTGAATGTGGTGATTTGTCTTTTGAAAGAGTTTGTTCTATGAGAAGAGAAAAACTTCTTTAAAAACTGTTGTTGCATTTCATCCCAAGCACAAATGAATCCCGACCTAAGATTTTGTAGCCATGTTTTAGCTTTATCTTTTAATGAAAAAGGAAAAAGCTTTAATCTGATGGTGTTCATGCTACAATTTAAGTTATAATAAGTGTTACAAACTTTTTCAAATTCTCTCAAATGCAAGTATGGATTTTCTAGTTCTAAGCCATGAAAAATAGGTAAAAGTTGAATAATGCTTGGCTTAAAATTGAAGTGAGATGCATCAGGAGGGAAAATTATACATGATGGTGCACTTGTTCTTGTAGGATTCATGTGGTCTCTCAATGTTCTAACTCGATTATTCTCATTATTCTCATTATGAAGCGACTGATTATCCTCTTCGGCCATGTTTTCTGAAAATGATGAGGATTTCCTAGAAAGTCTACCATTTAATGTACGTGACCAAACTCTCATGCACGTGTAGGGAGAGAATAAAAGGAAGAAGAAAACAAAACAAAACAAACAAAAGTTAGATACAAGAAAAGTGAAAAGAAAAAATAAAATAAATATTATAATTTATACAGGAATTTACCTCCACGGTAACGGCGCCAAAAACTTGACACGATCAAAAGATTGATGTCTTATCCCAAGTGCAGAAGTGTCGAAGTAATAAATAACCCGGCAAGACCGGAATCGAACCATAGGGAGGTCAATTATATAAAATTACAAATAATAAATGGAAAGGAGTTGAAGAGAACTTTTGAGATGAGATAATGATATAAGGATTAAACAAAGATAAAACAATTGTCAAGGTTAGAGGATCCACTAATGGTATTTCAAATAAGTATAATATAAACTTCTTTTATTACTCAACTGAAAACCACACATAAAGGAGGTTCCAATCAGATTATAAATTATTAACATGATTATATTAATTATCTTATTTGAGTAATGTCAATACTTGTAAATATGGTCAGGTATTCATGGTGATAACTTATGTTAACAACAAATCAAGTTTCTTTCATAGCACAAGTGTCGGTTATACCATACAGTAGGCTATGAAAGTGTCAAGTATTTGTTGTACCAAGGGTTGTATAATACAAATCTAGATTAACCATTTAACAAGTAAGGTATTAAGAATGAGTAAGATAACAAATACAAAACATGTTAGTATCAAACATTAAAGTCCATCTTGAGTTTATATTATACTTATTCTTACATCATTAGTGTACCCTTTTCACCTTGACAAAATTAACTTAGCTAAACATCATGAAGAAGAAAAACATAAATAAACAATATATGAACATAAACATGATATAAGTTAACTAAGTATAGTAAAGGAAATGAAAAGCATAAACAAAATATTAATATAACATAAAATAAAAATTGAAGATTACAAAATACAAAGAGAGAGAGTGATATTGATCTGAACACCAAGATGTCTAAATGTATGATAAATGCCTCCTTTTATAGGCTAAAATTCGGAACTATTGATTTGATGACTAATTATTGAGTGGGTGGCCACCTCTTGACTTGGTGACAACCATTATCTTCTTGTATGAACAAAACGTCATTGCTAATATCATAATTTGAACAAATAGTCTTCATGAAAGTTCTGAGCATTTATCTCAGCTTTCCAACAAAACAAGAATGAGCTCATTTTGACTTCTAGAACTTGAGATATGGGCTGAACACTGAACAGTGTCTAGGCTGCAGGACAGATTCCAACTTCTCTTTTGTTGTTACAATTTGAACTTGACAACGACCGTTTTGAATCTTGGACTCCACATGAAAGTTTGAGGCATATTTCTTAGCTTTCCATCCATATAAACTAGACCTATTTCAAGTTCTACAGCTCCAGTTATGATCCAATAACCGAATGGTGTTCTAGTTTGAATTGAACCAGCATCTCTTCTTTAAGCTTAGCCCTCTCTTTGTCTTCTCAATTTCAATAGTTAAACAAATCAATCAATCCTTTGAATTGTGAAACATGTCTGCATTTGAAATGATCATTTACCATAAATTAAAGATATCTTATATTCTCGTACTTGCTATTATAAAACATGCTTAAGTTAGGGAATTTAATGATACTTTAAGTGCAATATGATGATATAAAACCTTGATAAAAATACACTTTTAAGTACTAATCAATAGTCTTTATTGTTTCTCCTTTAGTGGCCTTCGTTGCTACAATGATGACAAGTTCTCTGTCATTCTTGATGCCCCAGTAGGCTTATATGCTTTGAATGCAAGACTAAGTCAACGTTTAACTCATGATTCATGACAAAATCCTATTGTCCCAATTTCTTAAAATAGCTAATGATTCTTAACATATAGGTGTTCGCTGAGAAAGTCTCGGTCATCTTACAGCGGAACAATTTCTTAGAGGTCTTATACCTCTCAATCTTACTAGCCACATCAAACAACTATTTGAAATACATAATTATTATATTGGCATCCATATTCTCATGCTATGTTTGAAGTTCAAGTAACGTGCTAGCTAATATCATACATGTAGCTTATTCGTCGTCATCAATATGAGAATGATATTTAGTCCTAACTTTATTATCATTGTCCTTATTAAGAACAGGAGGGATTGAATTTTCAAGAACATATTCTTTTTTTCTTGTTTGAGAACAATTCTCATATTTTGATATCAGTCCAAAAAGTTTGGTTTAGTTAATTTATTAGCATCAAGTATGCTATATAAAAATATATTTATTTTACTCATGGTAATTTATCAACCTATTAATATAAAAGATAACGAGTATTGGTTTCATGCATAAGTATTTATAACCAAATTTAAATAAGATCTTTAATAATAATTTGGTCTCCCATTATTTTCCTGTAATTTAATAGCCCTCATTAGATTTCCTAGTGGACTATGATCCCATATAATTTATATGATCATAAATAACTCAACAAATCAAAATAAATTAAATTAGGTAAATAACATAACTTATCAACACATCCTTATGTGTGACTCCTACATCAGTTAGGTGACAAATCTCTGTCTAAACATATCATATATGTTTTGCCTAACTACTGCTTTTAATCTTATATGATCATAAGTAACTTATCTAAATCATATAAGTTAATTAAGTAAAATCTAATTTTATAGCATTAAATATATTCAAATAAAATAAAGAAATGGGTTCCTATATACTAGTTACACAAAAAGGCATCATCTAATAATTCCAACAATCAAGAGAATAATGATGGAAAGTAAAAAAAATAAAAATCATTAAGGTTAAAGGTTTTTTTGCACATCTATTGTCATATTGTGCTAGATAAACCTGATTTGTTCATCAAATGAATCATGATTTCTTACCCTAACCAATCACACATGATTAACTTATCTAGGGTTGCTCTATCCTCTACAAATGTGAAACATATAAAATAGCTCGCCCTCGCACTGTGTGAAATGAATTTGAAGAAAGCAGCCAAACATTGACCAAAAATTCAATAACAAACATAGGAGAAAGCAAGGCAACCTGTCGAAAAAAGGCTGCCAAACAACCAACAAGGCAAAGCCCCATCTCTAGAGACGGTAAGAAAGACCCTTGATAGAGCCCAAGCTGATAGAAAAAAAAAACAAAGAGCAAAGCATTAACACAACATGAAACAAATAAAACAACAGATAGTCAAACAAAGCCATTCACCATAATAATTGCCTAGAGGAAGCCAATAACGTAGTAAAAATACCAATGACAAAAAGGAAAGCTGCAAATGACAAATAAGAGGAAAGCCAAAGAAAAATGCCATATACTTTCTAAACAAAAGACTCCAATCATTTCCAAATGTAGTATAGAAAATTATTTGGAAAAGACACCAACCCAATAACCCAAACCACAAATATCCCAATCACTGCATGCAAATAAATGACGGGAAAAACCAATGAACCAGGAATTGGAAAGCCAACCAAACCAAAAATGAAAATAACCCTCACCTGGCAACATCCCAACAAAACCAGAATTCGGGCAAGAGAGAAGAGGAAACAGAGAGCTAAACCAACTCATCCCATAACAAACCACATGTCTAATCCATGAAACCAAAGCCTGATCACTTAACAAGCATAACCCTCCTAACCACACCACAAGTGGGATGTGCATTTAAATGTACAATGATGGTCCATCCACAAACCAAATAAGGATGAGACCAAGGTTGTTAAAATCGCGATTTTGACACGGCACGGAAAATGCAATACAAACTCGAATCGTAAAAACGGATCGTAAAATCGTAAGGAATTTTAAAATACATTAACAAAAAATTCATGCTTCAAATAAAAATTCATACATAGTTCAAGCACCTGAAAATACATGTTTCAAATAAAAATTCATACATAGTTCAAGCACCTTAAAATATATGCTTCAAATAAAAATTTATACATAGTTCAAGCATCTTATGGGATGGAAAAATGTTTATTTAATTGTGTAAGTCAATGATTTATGTTGCTTTAGTATATTTTAGGAGCTGGGGTTATTATTTGATTGAAATAACACAATTTTATTTTTTTAAAAAAATATTTGATTTAACTTAATTGAGTTTTGATCAAATTTGATCGGGTTAAATAAATGATTAAAAATATAGTCGAAGTAATCAAATTTATTAAAATCAGTGTTTTTATTTGTATAAATTAAAATCTGACACGAGTTAAGCTTCTAATTATGATTTTCGTGAATCAACCCATCATAATAAGTATAATTTTTTAAATTATCCTGCTACTATTTTTATATCTAATTTATATTTATAAAATCTTTTCTATTTGCTATCATACCATAAAAAAAACATAAGTAATTTAAGGTGAATGAATAGCTAAAATAACATAACAAAGAAAAGTAAAAGATATGGGGAAAAAATCTGAATTAAATTCGAATTTAATATTATTGCCTTGACTTTAATCTCTGCAGCCCTCGATTTCTGACCTCCACTTCTTTATGGTATGCAGACAAAATCCACATGTTCTGCAGTGAGTGAAGACTGCGTGACTGTGCATTTGCACAGCCAATAGGCGCCGGACAGCTGGAGCATGGGGGGAACATTTTGCTTCAGTGTATGCGTTTTGTTAAAATCGTGAAATCGGCCCTGAAATCGCGATTTTCACGATTTCACCCGATTTTAATGATTTCACCCGATTTCACCCATTTTCAATTTTTTCAAACGATTTAGCACGCAAAGCATGTTTTGACTCAAAATCGAACGATTTTACGAGTCAAAATGCAATTTTAATAACCTTGGATGAGACCCATTAGATCCACCCAATTTGCAAATTTTCTCAAACAAGCTGGCTAATCCCAACCCAACCCCACCAAAGAGCACCCCACCACACAGCCAAATCTACTCGCAGACATAGGCTTTGGACACCGAGGCACCCTAGAGACTACACCAAACAGAACTGATTAAAGCCTCTCGCCAAGCAACAACGTCGAGAAGCAAGCCACAACAACAACAATTAATGCTATGAACGACAAGAATGAAGGAAGACCAACGAAAAACACTGCTTGAATCTACAGTAGATTCACTCACATGTCACAGTGTTTTCCAAATGCCACTTAGTTTTTTTATTTATTTAATTTAATTTAATTTTAATACAATACTGCTTGTTTTATAAGCAAATTACTTCTTTCGCCCTGTGATTGAGTAGCAAATCTTCCACCTATTTTGTGTGCTATTTACCACATCAATTGCTTTTTTGGTATTGTTGTTCTTATTTTTTTTATTTTTGGGTTTTTTTTTTAATTTTTATGTTTCAAGTCAAGATTCTTATAAATTGGTACAAAAATATTTAAAAAATATCAATTATCAATTGAAAATTAAAACTACTACATATTGTACATCTTTACTTTGTATTTTATTACAAAACTCCTTGTTTCTGTAATCTTAACTTACTAACTTGGTGTTTGGTATTATAGCTTTAATGTGTTTTTATTTAAAAATATATTAAAATAATATTTTTTATTTTTTAAATTTTATTTTAATGTTAACACATCATATAAAGATTTAAAAAAAAAATTAAATAAAAAATTATGTTAAAAAAAAAACACTGACGTAAACAAACAGAGTTAAATAATTAATGATATCCATTTATAGCATAATGTCTGCTTGTCCTGTTATGGGTTGGAAGAAAAAATAAAAAATTCTGGTATGAGTGGAGAGAAACTACTAGATGTCTTTTCAAAATTTTAATAACAACTTTTTAAAACAAAAAAAAATGGTAGAAGAAGAAACGAATGAGAACATTGAACTGTTTTTTGAAAATTTAATCAAATAAAAAAAAATTATTCAATGGATGATTATTACCAGAACTGACATACATCCTAATGTAAAAATTGTAAAAGTATCCATGTTTTCTCTTTATTTATTTTTTATTGTTTTCAATATTAGTAATATCACTGTAAAAATCTTAGAGTTAGCTTGATGATTAAAATACATGTTTCCATTTTATATTGGCTGGACGAAAATATTCTTGTAATTTATTATAACATCTAAAACAATCTTAAGAATTAGCTATATTGTTAAAGGGTGTGATTCATTCTTAAATATAAGATAAGAATTAAGTTATAAATTTGACATGGAAAATAATTTTTTTTATAAATTTAAAAATATAGCTCATTTTTTATTGGATGAATTTTTTTATTTAATTTCAATATATTAAAACTAGCTTGGACATGTCATAATAATATTAATGAAAAAGTTGAGATACATATAAAATTGAAATACATTGTTTTTCAAGAAATCATACTATGTCTTAATCTACTTTAATTCTTTGCAAAAAGTAACAATAGTCAATTTGAGCAAAAGTAAAGAAAGATCCATCTTTAAGAAAAAACCATCTTTAGATTTTATGAATTAAAGAGTAAGGTGGTGGTTGAGAGTGTAGTTACAGTTGCTTTTCAAAGTGTTTTTTTTAATGTATCAAAATAATATATTTTTTATTTTTTAAAATTACTTTTGACATCAACGCATCAAAATAATTTGAAAATATCAAAAAATATTAAATTTAAATAAAAAAATAAAATAAAATTTAAATTTTTTCAAAAATACTTTAAAAATAAAAATAAACAGGGCGGGGAAAATTTTTTGTGATGCCACTAATTTAATTTTTTTATTAAATATTTGTTTCCATTTTCTAATTTTTTGAATTCAAATACTAGTACATTATACTAATATGGCGGGATGTGCTAAGAATTGATTAAGAATAAATTTAATTAAAAATAATAAGATTTATGGATTATACTTATCAATAAAAGTGGGAAAAAAAATTATTTATTACCGGTAACTGGAAGTTCACATCAAAACAAAAATAGAAGAAAAAAGCCAAAAAGAAAAAAAAAAGGAAAGAGAAAAAGAGAAACAAAAGATATACGTGTCCACCACTTGGCAAATAAAGACAGCAAGTACACGAATTTACCATACAGTCGAGAGTAGGAAAACCACTATCAATATAACAAACAAAACAACTCGGTTTCAAGGCCAGTTAGCTCTTGTCTGTCCCTTTGGTAGAAAACTAAAAACCGTTTCTTCTCTCTCACACGTACACTTTGCTCTCCCACGAAGAAAAATCGATTCCTTCTCCCCCCTCTTCTGTCTCTATTTATATCTCTATAATATTATATAATATAAATATTTTGATTTCTTGGAACGTGAATCTGTTATTTTCAACAGGTATGCAATTCTGGGTTCTCTTTGATTTTACGTTTTCTTTCATGGGTTCTTTTTCATTTCTCGTAATATTTTGTTTAGTTGTGTATCATTTACATTTTTTTTTTGTTTTGTGTTTTCACTTGTTTATATATTTATTTTGTGATGGTGGATTGGTACATATATATTTAGTGTTTTTGTTGCCTTGTTTATTAGCTTTATCTTTATTTTCTTGTGATTTTGTGATTCTATATTTAGTTTTTTTTCAATATTTAATTTTAATTGGATATGGCATTTGTGTTTTTTAATGTCTTGTCATTTGTTTTGCATGTTATATAATTAAGAGGGTTCTGATTCAATTTTTGGTGTTATTAATGAATGGAGGATCATTTTGGTCCTTCTTTTGTTGTTTGCTCCTATGTACTGAGCCTTATTTGAAGTGAGTATTTCTGGGTTTTCCTTTTCCAGGGATAGAGAAGTGGGGTCTTTGCGATTCAGGCAAGTTAAGATCATCTCCGAGGATTATCTGGTAGTGGGTTCTTGTTGCTATTTGTATATATTAGGATCAGAATTTGAGTCTTTGTTTCTGTTGTTGCTTTTTGGACTCTGGTTCCAAATACTCTTGAGGCCCTTTTTTTTTTACCATTTTTTGACGAATCTGTTGGAGAATAGATAGTGTTTGTTGCGTTGGCAATTCTTAGAGATGTCGAGTTACATGGGTGTTCATGTCTCCGATCAATGGCTGCAAAGTCAGTTTATGCAGGTTGAGCTTCGCAGCCTTAAGTCAAAAGTAAGTTGTCTTCTTTGCTTACATGTTTGAACTATGTGTTTCTGTTTAATTTTACTTTCATATTAGGATGCTATGCATGCTTTTCATGATTCTAGCTTAATTTTTCAATTCCTTTGTGCGCTCTAGTTTATATCAATAAAGAATCAGAATGGCAAAGTTACTGTTGGAGATTTGCCGCCTGTGATGATCAAATTAGAAGCTTTTAATTCAATGTTTAATGTGGAGGAGATAACTGGGATATTGGATGAGTTGCATGCTGACTTAAGCAATGAGATTGAATTTGAGGACTTCCTCAAGGTCAGTTCTTTGTGTGTCTAATTTTGGGTTTTATTGGTCCTATCCTCATTCTCTTCCGTTCTTCATCAAGTAAAATTCATATTAGAGTTGTTCAAGCTAGTACTATTGGAGTTTGAATTCCCATATACTGCCTAGAAGTTGGAATAAATTAGGAGGCAACATATTCATTCTACTACATGGAATTGGCAGGCATACTTGAATTTACAAGGTCGAGCTACTGCAAAATCAGGGGCTTCTAAGCAGAGTTCATCTTTCCTCAAGGCCACAACTACGACTCTTCTTCACACAATTAGTGAATCTGAGAAAGCATCTTATGTTGCTCACATAAATAGCTATCTCGGGGATGACCCATTTCTGAAGCAGTTTCTTCCAATAGATCCAGCTACAAATGATTTATTCAATCTGGCAAAAGATGGAGTGCTATTATGGTATTTAAACCTGGTTTGCTTGAGTTGCTCTGCTCTGTATGTCCATGAAAGCCAGTATTTGGTGGTGGTGTTGATTTTATCTTGTGGCTTGTGATGCAGTAAGCTCATCAATGTTGCAGTGCCAGGGACAATAGATGAACGTGCCATCAACACGAAACGATTTCTTAATCCATGGGAAAGAAATGAGAACCATACCCTTTGCCTCAATTCTGCAAAAGCTATTGGATGCACGGTGGTCAACATTGGCACACAGGACTTGGTGGAAGGAAGAGTAAGTTTTAGCTAGTTTTGATTATCACATGGTATTTTATGTGTTGTGGTCTAAAGGGGTTTATTTTGTTTGTTCATTTTGCAGCCTCATCTGTTGCTTGGGTTGATTTCTCAGATTATAAAGGTGAGCCTTAGAATTTTTGGTATATTAATTTTGCAGAGAATATGTACTTTATGGATGTGAAAGACCAAGAAGAGGGCTTGTTTACTACAATAACCATAATACATTGAGCATTCTGTTGTAATTGAAAATTTAGAATCTCTTGATAGTGATGTGAATTTGGTATATGACTGCATGTGGAATGGTACAAAAGGATCCATATAGTCAATCACAACTAGTTTGGGATTGAGGCTTGGTTGTTGTTGTCTCTGTAGTAATTGAGTTTTTTCATTATCTTTTCTAATAGTCTTCTCTTCTGATACTGAGTGCTGTAACATCAGATCCAACTGTTGGCAGACCTTAGCCTTAAGAAGACACCTCAGCTTGTGGAATTGGTGGATGACAACAATGTAATGAAATGTTGATTTAATTTATTTCAAAATTTTGGTCAAAATCTTTTTTTGTAAATTTATAAGCTTTGAAGATCATGGATAATTGCTTCAGTATGATAAATTGTATCTTTCAGGATGTTGAGGAGCTTATGGGATTGGCCCCTGAAAAGGTCTTATTGAAATGGATGAATTTCCATCTGAAAAAAGCAGGCTACGAGAAACCTGTTTTGAATTTTTCTTCTGATTTGAAGGTATAGTCATTTCAGTTGTTTATGTAGTTTCATTTGACCAAGCAAGTTGCAAGGAGCTGTGTATGTATTCATTGATTAAGCTGACATGCGCATTTCTCATCATTTGTTCTTGGGGTTTGAGTTTATAGCCCAATTAGATTATGCTCAAAATCTTAATGACAAGTTTGCAATATATGAACATATGGGAAACTAAAAAATCATAGGTTTTGTTTTGTTTTTATCTAGAAAAGGTATGGATGGTTAAAAAATGATTTGATTCACAGTATCTTCTTATTCAGAACATGTTAAATCTTTTATTGTGTGCTATTGCAGATGTACTTAGCTCCTAACTATTATTCTTCCCTACCCATGCTCTTTATATCCAGGATTGATTTAATTTACCTTTTTCATTGTCTGATTATACCTTATATACTTGTAATAATGTTTTCTGTCATGTGTAGGATGGAAAGGCTTATGCATACCTGCTTAATGTTCTTGCACCAGAGCACTGCAGTCCATCTACATTGGATACCAAGGATCCTAAAGAAAGGGCTAAGCTGGTTCTTGATCATGCAGAGCGGATGGATTGCAGACGATATTTAAAACCAGAAGACATTGTTGAAGGATCTCCAAATCTGAATCTTGCATTTGTGGCACAAATATTTCATCAAAGGTGGGAAACAAATATCATGGTAACATTTATTTTATTGTGATGCAAATTTTGTAAAGGGTAGTTTGAAAAAACATCCCAAGGTTTGGATTTACACAAACTAGTTAACTGGCCTAAAAGCTGACCTCTCCCCTGCAGCAACTGAACTTGTGCAAGGGGGTTTCAGTCAAGTTTTAGTTAACCATTGATAATCAGAGGAGGCTTTTGTCAAACTTGGATACTTTTCACAGCACCTGTAACTTTGCAATACCTCAAGGGTTCTGTAATTTACCCTTTTGAGAACGCACCTCTCTTCCATTTTATTTGGTAGTTAAACATTGTAAGATTCCCTTGAAAATTAAGATGGGCTGTGTTTGTGAGTTATGCTGCATAGGTCATATGATATTGACACGAAATGGGTTCTGCCTTCCAGAAGTAAAGTTCAATAGCTCCTTTCTTCACTGTTTTTAGTATGTTCACCATATAGAAGTATCAATAACTTCAATATGAAATAATTTGGCATGAAGTTGTAATGATTGGATTAAACAAAAACGCTTTGAATAGAATGGCTCTATGGCCAATTACAGCGAACATGTGTTTGGAAGGAAGTTTTTGTTTCAAAAAGGATTATGGAAATGCGAGCATTATCCTGTGCTGAACAGGGAATTATAAAATACAAACTCTTGGTTTGGCGTAACTTTCGTACTGTTTACACATTGTTTAAAACAATCAGCTAGTCTGTTTCTGTTATAAGATATTTAATGGAAGTGTTTTAGTGACAACTGATTATGAATTTCTTGTATTAGTCTTATGTTATCAACTTGGATTTGCCTTGCGTTCCTTCTCCAGATTTTGATAATCAGCTCCTCTGCTGATATCTCTTCTCTTTAGTGAATCTCTTCCTTTAGCACATGGTTTTACTGGCAATTTAGATTCTATAACATCAGAACTCTGGCTTTTTCTAGCAGTCTTTAATCTTGTAATTGAGAGGAACATTTGCAGGAATGGCCTGACTACAGACAGCAAAAAGATTTCCTTTGCTGAGATGATGACTGATGATGTACAAACTTCTAGAGAAGAAAGATGTTTTCGACTATGGATTAACAGTCTTGGAATTGTTACATATGTTAACAATGTATTTGAGGATGTTAGAAATGGGTGAGTTCATTTTTTCTGAGCAACCACCATAATGCAGCAAGTTACTGGTCCAATTACTAGTTGAATATAGTATTAATAGAGCTCAGGAAAATTGCCAACTGGTGGGAGTTGAAATCTTACATTTTTCTTTTTGGTTCAATACACCATTATTGTTTAATGCTGGCATCAAAGCTGTCAATTCACGAACTTGATTTTGAAATAATTGTGTTTGCAGATGGATACTATTGGAAGTGCTTGACAAGGTTTCTCCTGGGTCAGTTAACTGGAAGCATGCATCTAAGCCTCCAATCAAGATGCCATTCAGAAAGGTAGAGAATTGCAATCAAGTGGTACGGATTGGTAGACAACTGAAATTTTCCCTTGTCAATGTAGCTGGAAATGATATTGTACAGGGAAATAAGAAGCTCTTACTTGGTAATTTCCATGATCTAGTTCTTGTTGAATCATTGGGTGTTACAATATCTATAAATTTTCTCTTGTGTGATGTGCTTCTTTTTGTTTTTCGATCTTTCTGGATTTTCTTTTACTTTTAGAAAATGACATGCTGGAAGCAATGCTTGATGAGGTGATATTCTTTGAACTGTATGAACATTGGTGATTTTCAAAATCATCTTCAAATAATTGAAAATGATGGTAAGGGATTTGTAAATTAGTCGATTGTGTTGCAAGATCTTGCTTCTTTCTTTTTATCACTTTTGAAAATCATATTGAAGGAGGCACATATATTCTACAATATGCTCTGCCACATTCAGATTATAATGCACACGAGTCTTTGAAGACATCCTTCCACCATAACTTGGTCTCCGATGTCTTCTAAACATTTGTTTCTAGTTTGCTGTTTTTTTAAAAAATGCAAAATTGAAATTAAAAGCAACATTGACCTGGATATTGTAGTTGCATAGTTCATGTCCTTTTATACTGCCTAGGATTCAGAACTTTCTTTTTTCAGTCTACTTCTGGCAGATAATGCATCTCAATTGGGGCTGCTTTATTGTTATTTTTTTTCTCTCCCTTTGGTGGATAATGCATGTGAAATATACCTGATAGTAAGTCACTTTTGATCTTTATGGCATTATTAGACACAAATTTGTTCACCAGGTTCCCTTTTTCTGTCAGAATCCCCTTTTCTCTCCATCCCCTATCCTTAAATGGCTTTGTGCAGTGCTGTGAACATTTTTAAATCTGATTAGATTTGTTTCAGCTTTCTTATGGCAGTTAATGAGATATAACATGCTTCAACTCCTCAAGAACTTGAGATCCCACTCCCAAGGGAAGGAGATAACTGATGCAGATATTCTAAAATGGGCAAACAATAAAATTAAACAAACAGGAAGAACTTCCAAAATTGAGAACTTTAAGGTTAAAGTCTGATTTTGTTTTATTGGACATTTCACCCACCCACACCACTATTTCTTTGTGCTGTTATTCATTATGAAGTTTTACAGGATAAGAGCCTATCATCTGGAATATTCTTCCTTGAGCTTCTCTGTGCTGTCGAGCCAAGGGTGGTTAATTGGAACCTCGTCACCAAGGGTGAAAGTGGTATGATGTGTTCTCCTAGCAAGTTCCACTACTTTTTGGGAAGATGAGAAATGAGTTGTTATTGTGGGTTATTTCAGCAAGACTTTCTTGTGCTCACCCTTTTTCTTCCCTTCCTCTGTTGTAAATATAGATGAGGAGAAGAGATTGAATGCTACATACATTATCAGTGTGACACGGAAACTAGGCTGTTCAATTTTCCTGTTGCCAGAAGACATCATGGAGGTATGCATGCTACAATGAATTTTTTCCTTTCTTTTTAAATTTGTTATTGGATATATGTAAGAGAACTTTTAGATGGAAGCTTCCCACGCTCTCTTTGCAACTTTGGCAAGCCTATTGAGATTTGTGAGTCTGTTACGGTCCCAAAATTATGATCGAGTTACAGGACGATTGGTTGTGAGATCTACTTGTAAAGAATGATGTTTGCTAGACCTTCTTCCTTATGACCTATTTTGAAAATAAGGGAAGAGCTCGTTTAAGAGAGAACCCAACGACCTCAATGCAAATAAAAGTCTGAAAATTTTCACTGTCTTTCTCAACATTCTAGCTTACAATAAAAAAAAAAGTTCAATAACCAACTCCTACAAAGTAGGTACCACTACTGCACTATCTAAACTAACAATCATAAAAATAGGAAATAACAATAGAAATTGAAATGAAATATGCATAAAATCTACAAGCTGGAGCATAATGCATTGCTGGCCAAACTCCCATCTTCAAGCTCCTACTTTTCAGCCACGTCTCTGATATACTTGCCCTTTGGCAAACTTCTTGTCCACGTGGTTGCTCCTAACATCACCGCCCCCATTAATACGGCACTTGTCCTCAAGTGCAAAAGAAGGAAAGCGGTTGCAAAGAGAGTGAACATCCTCCCAAGAAGAGTCTGTAGGAGACAACTCGTCCCAATGTACTAAAACCTGGTGCTGATTGTTAACTGAACGGGAATCAAGAATTGTTTTCGGTAGAGGGTCAGTTCCGCCTTGTGTAAGAACATGCAAAGAGGGTTCAATGGGAACTGAAGTGCCATGGAAAGGTTTAAGGCAGGATACATGAAAAACAGGGTGTAGTTTGGAGGAGGGAAGGTCTAATTTGTAAGCCATAGAACCCACTTTGGCTAAAATAGGAAAGGGGCCATAATAATGTGGGGAGAGTTTAGTGTACCTTTTGGAAGAGAGGCTAAGTTGGCAGTGAGGCTGAAGTTTAAATAGAACCCGATCGCCTAGTTGGTACTGAACAAGACAATGTTTAGCATCGTACCTTGCCTTCATGGAATTTTGAGCCTAAAGTAATCGGTTGCGAAGGTCTTGGAGCACCAAGTCTCTGGTTTTTAATTCTTGATCCATGACGTCAAGTTTAACTAAGCCAGGACAATAAGACAACATAGTGGGAGGAGAGCGGCCATACACCACTTCGAAGGGAGTAGCTTTAAGAGAAGAGTGGTAGCTAGTGTTGTAACAGTACTCCACCCAAGGCAGTCATTGAAACCAGTGGCGAGGACGGTCACTTGTAAAGCAGCGCAGACACATCTCGATAGTGCAATTGACAATCTCTATTTGTCCGTCACTTTCTGGGTGATAAGCATAGCTGAAAGCCAATTTAGTTCCACTCAGCCGAAACAATTCAGTCCAAAACAAACTCGTGAACGTTATATCACGATTACTCACAATAGTCTCACGCAAGCCATGAAGTTTGAAAATATTATCAAAGAACAAGTGGGCTACACTCACAATAGTATATGGATGAGCAAGGGGAAGGAGATGTGCATACTTTGACAAACAGTTTACCACAACCACCAAAACAGACTTCCCTTGAGAGGTAGGCAGGCCCTTAATGAAATCCATAGAGATATCCGACTAGATCTGAAGTGGAACCGGCAAAGGTTGGAGAAGCCCTGCAGGATGCAAGTGTTCATTCTTGTGTTTTTGACAGACAAGACATTGCCGCACAAAAGCTTGGATAGAAGTCTTCATTCCTTGCCAATAGAAATCCTGGGCGACACGATGAAGTGTTTTATGATATCCCTCATGGCCACTAGTGTGGACAGCCGAGATAATGGATGGAACAAGAGGAGAATGGTGTAGCAAATGAACTCGTCACTTAAAGAAAAGCAAGCCATCCTTGTACTCTCAAAGCCCAATAGCTTTGCCTTGCTATATATTTTGCTTCAATTGTTGCAATTGGTCTGAATTTTGAATCTCAGTGCAAATGGAATCAAAAAGAGGCAAGTGGGGCATGTAGAGTTAAGCAAGACTGGGTTGGTCCTCCAAGCGGAGGGATAAAGCATCTGCCACTTTATTTTGTTTGCCCGCGCGATATTCCACTGCAAAATTAAAACCCATGAGTTTACATAGCCAGTGTTTTTGCACTATTCCAATAAAAACTTGAGGCTGTAATGGTCTGTTCGGGCAAGGAAGTGGCACCCCCACAAATATGCTTGCCAATGTCTGACTGTTTTGGCTAAGCCAATGAGCTCCTTCTCATAAGCCAGAAGACTTTTGTAACGGAATGAAAGAGGTCTGATGAAATATGCAATTGGTTGACTTTCTTGTTGTAACACTGCTCTCATTCTTGTATCTGAGGCATCACATTCCAAAATGAACAGTGTGGTGAAGTTGGGTAGTGCCAAAATAGGGGTGCATGGCATAGAAATTTTTAATTGCTCAAATCCTTGAGTTGCATCCTCTGTCCATTTGAATGAATCCTTGCGTAACATAGTTGTAAGAGGACCTGCAATTGTGCCATAATTTTGGACACTTCCGGTAATAGCAGGTGAGGCCCAAGAAACCTCGTAAGCCTTTCACAGTACTCGGCTTTGGCCAATCAATCATGGCTGCAATTTTGCTTTTGTCTACTGCAACCCCTTCTGATATAATATGGCCGAGGTATAAGACTTGGTGTTGAGCAATGAAGCACTTAGATCTCTTGAGAAATAATTGATGAGTAGTAAAGATATCAAAGACAAGCCGCAAGTGTGTTAGATGATCTGCCTAGGAGTGACTATAGACAAGAATATCATAAAAAAACAAGAATGGATTTCCATAGGTATGACCGAAATACCTCATTCATCAAAGCTTGGAAAGTGCTAGGTGCGTTGGTGAGACCGAAAGGCATAACCAAGAACTTGAAGTGGTTGTGGTGGGTGTGAAATGCTGTCTTCTCCACGTCTCTAGGGTACATTCTGATTTGATGGTACCCTGAGCGCAAATCGAGCTTTGTGAAATATTTTGCGTCGTACAATTCCTCTAAAAGTTCATCAATCACCGTTTGTCCTTGATGGTCTTGGAATTCAGGGCTCTGTATTCCACACAGAATCGCCATATGTTGATCGGCTTTAGTGACAAGAAGGACCGGTGATAAATAGGGAGATTGACTAGGTTGATGATGTCACGCTCCAACATATCTCTACGCTGCCTTTCAATTTTGTCTTTTTGTGCAAGGGGGTACCGGTATGGTCGCACCACTACAGGATGTGTTCCTTCCTAGCTCCAAATTGATGTGATGGTCATGAGATCTGGCAGGAGGAAGGCCCTCTGGTTCTTGAAATAGAGAATCAAATTCAGCTAGAAGTTTGTTGAGGTCCATATCTGATTGGGACTCCATTTCTACAGCTTGAAGTTGTGCAATTGGAGTGGGATGTGGGCTCTCAGTTCCCTTCAATTCCATAACTCTTCCATTCTGTTTAAACATCATAATTTTTTCTTTGAAATCCCATAGGATGGGGACCCAGCGTCTGAAGCCAATTGACTCCCAATGCAGCATCAACACCATTTAAAGTTAAAATGTAAAAATCATACATCTTCATGAAGGTCTCAAATTGTGTCTGTAGGTTAAAGGAATCACCCATAATTTACTGCTCTGATACCAATTTGTTACGGTCCCAAAACTTTAATCGAGTTACAAGGTGATTGGCTACGAAATCTACTAGTAAAGAATGATGCTTGCTAGATCTTTTTTTTTATGATCTATTTTGAAAATATGTGAACGGCTTGTTTAAGAGAGAACTCAACGATCTCAATGCAAATAAAAATTTGAAATTTTTCACTATATTTCTCATCATTCCAGCTTACAATTTAAAGAAATTGTTCAATAACCAACTCATACAAAGTAGGAATCACTGCTGCACTATCTAAACTAACAATCATAAAAATAGGAAATAACAATAGAAACTGAAATGAAATCTGCAAGCTGGAGCATATTGCATTGCGAGCCAAACTCTCATCTTCAAGCTCCTACTTTTCAGCCACGCCTCTGATATACTTGCCCTTCGGCAAACTTCTTGTCCATGTGGTTGCTCATAACAGAGGCATATATTGTTATTTCATGAGGAAGAACAGAATTACCTACGTTGCTTTCTTGAACTTGCAGAATCATGATTCACTCCAGCAGTGATGAGGAAAATGCCACTGGCTCTCCTGTTATTCATACTAGTTTTTGATATTATGCCATATTTGTGAACCCAATTCATTTATTTACATGAAGAAACGAGGTCTTTCAATTTGATCATTGCTACTGTGACCTGGTGGCAGGTGAACCAGAAGATGATTCTGACCCTAGCTGCCAGCATAATGTACTGGAGCCTGCAAAAAGCAGTGGAAGATGTGGAATCATCTCCATCCCCTTCTAATGGGATTTGTACAGCTACTCCTGATGCATCCCCAGCTCAATCTGTCAGTGGCGAAGATGAAATATCTTCCTTGGGTGGTGAAGTCTCATACTTGAATATTGATGATGATGACTCTGACACTGCTGTCTCCTCGCAGCTTGAGAACGAGAAATCTCCTACAGTAGAGTGAAACATGAATTGTAGCCTGCAAGACAGCTTTGGTGAAACTGAATATACAAGTGCAGCTAGTCAACATATCTCCTTTACAGTGAAGCAAATGCGCAGACAATAGGGAAAAGAGCAGAAATTTTGTAAATTGCGAAATACTGTGCCTAGTCAACATCTGTGCATGTTCTTTTTTTATTATTATTCGTAAGTAGGCTGTAATTCTTAGATGTATTCTTTTGACTCATTCTCGTAAAATTTTATTTTTTTGGTTCTTGAGATAGAAGGACTGAGACTCCATACCAAGTATAGGATTTAATTAAAATCACCATATATATATATATATATAGAAGAAAGGTCATTTTCTTTCTTGTTAATATTGGACCTGACACTCTTAGGATTTGAGTTTCCAAAGTTAATCCACTACCATTTTAGTATTCAACTTTCACGTGTTAATGTGCACCATTTGTAGAACTTGGTCTTTTGAAGAGATGGTACGCATATAGCAGCTTTTATGTATTGCCAAGAAGATTTTCCTACAAAATCTAGTAATATAGTGCCTATTGTACAGAGCTACGCCGCAAAAAGAATAAATTTAGACGTTATAACATGGTTTTTTTTAAAAAAAAATAGATTTTTATTATTAATTGAATAATATTTTTATTTAATATCAACAAGAAAACACTTTGGATTCACCTGGATTAACTCGAGCTGACTTGTAAAAATAAAGTGAGTAATCTTTAAAAATAAAAAATTGAGAAGTTCAATCCTTGATTAACTCAAAGTTGTAAAACAAAATTGGTAAAAAATAGCAATCAATTAAAAAAAAAAACATCAATGAACTTTGAGTCAACCAAGCAAATATGCGATGAAAGTTATGCACGTCATTGAATTTTGAGTCAACTAACCAATAAGTTTTTTATCTCATAGATTATTTTCATTTAATTATATAATAAAAAAAACGCATGAGAATTTCTTTGTATGAAATATTTTTTTTAAAAAAACAATCATGATATAATAAATTGTATATTTTTTTAGAAAACAATTGAGGGGAAATGTATTAAAGAAAAAAATGATAATAATTGGTCAGATGCTACAGATTAACCGGTTCATGGACTCAACTACGTTCAATAATTTTTTTATTAGCTTTTTTTATCCAAATATAAAATAACAGAAAAATACAAAAAGGAGCCTAGGCGCATGTGCTTGGGCCTTCACAAAAACAACTCATGCGCAAGGACTTCCAGCCTAGCTCGTGTGCCTAGGCCCAACAATATATATATATATTTTTTTAAAGGAGCGGACTTGTCGTTCATTTTTTTAAAAAAAAATACACAAATGACATGTCATCTGTTTTCTATAGAATCCGACAACAGGTTGCTGAAAAAATAAGGTCTCAGGTTTTTCGCTAAAAAACTCAAAATAGCTTGATTAACCTATCCATGACCTCAAAAAACAACTCAAAAAAACAAAATCAACCAAAACTCAAAAATATTCTCGTGGTTATATCTGCCCCATCGAGTTAGGAGAAGGAAAAAAATCATCTGGGTAAAACTCTCATTTATTAAATGGAGATCAATGACACTAGTATCGACCATTTTGGTGGTTGAATTTTCTATCAATGATGATTCTCTCTCTCTATGTTGGAATCTAACAAGCCTCTCTCTCCTCTCATGAAAAAAAACTGAAAATGAGAAAAATAAAGTTTGATATTAAAATTAAATTTCTAACAACTAAAGGGACCGACACCAATTTACTAAAAAAAAATAGGAGACTAAAATGAACTTTTTAAATGCAATTTGAAGTTTCCATTTATTTTCCCTGTTTTTGTTTCACTTTAGTCCTATATCTTTTAATTCAATATTTTATTCCAAAAACAAAAGCAATTGGGCATCAATTTGGGCTTAAAAGGGTTCAATTGTGTAAAAAAAATATTTGAGGATCAAATTAAAAATTTAGAAAAAAATAACTATTCCAATTCATAATAATTTGGAAGAGAGTGAATAGTGTCATATCAAAAGTAAAATTACCACACTGCTTAGTTTTTTTTTAATGCATAATCATATAGCAGATTTTGAATCATTTAATTGGGTTTCACTAATCTAACAACCTTGTGTCTATTTTTTTTTTTTTTTTAATGTTCAACTTCAGTCTAAATGGAGTGGCTAAATCATCACGTTCTTCTTTATCCCGATTCTGCTATCAAAGAGGTGGCTTTCCTTCCCCACGAAAAATGAATACCATGTTAAGATAAACAAGACCAAAATAAGCTTAGAAGTAACATCTATGAGATATTTTGTTTTTTTTTTTTTAAATAGCAATATCCAACAATGGTATTTGGAATGCATAGAGAATAACTCTTTTTTCCATGACATTCCATTTTTATATAGAATATACATGGTTCATTCCACAACATGAGCCAGGTCAAATTTTTCTTAACTTTAAAAAAAGATGTTCAAGTGATGATAATTTGAATTAACTCAAGTTAACTTAACTAACACGTGACATCAAATATGAAAGAAATCAAGATAGCCCTACATAAAAGAAAGTGAAAAAAATCATAAAGCTCAAAGTCTAATAATCTAATGTCAAATGATGAAATTGAAAAACAAAATCAATTTAAAAAAAATATCAAAGAAAAAAATGAGTCAACCTGGTTTAATTTAACTAACCCACCACCCATAATATGAGATCGGGATAAAAAAAATATTTTTTTATAAAAAAAAGCCTATAATAAAAGACCGAAGTTACATAAAAAACACTAAAAAAAACTTGAGTTAACCTGAATTAACTCAACTAACATGCACCCAAGATAACCCCCACATAAAGAAAAGCAGAAAAATCACAAAACTCAAGGGCTAATAATTTAATGTCAAATGATAAAATTGAAAGAAAAACAATCAATTTCATAAAAAAATCGAGAAAGAAAACCTGAGGTAACCACCCGGGTTAACTTGACTAACCTGCTACCTGGGATATAAGATCAAGATAACCCCACTTAAGGAAAGTGGAATAAATAACGAAGCTCAAGGCTCAATAATCCAATGTTGAATAATAAAATTGAGGAAAAAAATCAAGTTTTAATAAAGGACCTAAAAAACCGAACTTAAATCAGACTAATATTCGAAACTAGTGATCTGAGTCATGAGACCGAGAAGAAATTTTCAATCATAAGAAATTAAAAAACAAAAGAAATAGCAACCAAAATAATGGGAATCAAATATGGTATAAAAACTAAATAAAAGAAAATAATTAGGGACTAAATTAAAAAATAAAATAAATTAAGAAAAATGATAAAAAAAAAATATCAATTAAATGAATGAGGCCAAGATTGGATAAGAAATTAAATGAAATTAAATGTTATGGGATAAAATTGGAAAAAAATAAATCAAGAAAAAGATAAGAAAATAGAAATAAAAAAAATAAGGATCAAATTGGATACAAAAATTAAATGAAATAGAATGATTAATGAAAAAATAAAAAAATTGAAAAGACATTAAAATCAACATAAATAACAATAAAATGTGTCGCACGTGTGCGGCGTCGCGACAAATATTCCACTTCATCTAGGTATCTATCTGGCAAATATGAGAAATATGAGGAGATAAGGATTCCTTGTCTTTTATCAGTGGAAGGAGGGAATGGGAGTCGCCATCTAGTATTTTAGTCACTAGAAACCCTAACTAGTCTCAGAGATCGGGTACGAGGACTGGTTGCGTAAAGGAAAGGTATTAGTACCCTAAATACGCCTTACCTAAGGTAAACTGCATTGTTTAATTGTCTGATAAAAATCTAAGATGTTATTGTATTTCTAATTGTTTGTCCGTCTATGATTTAAGAAAAGTCATCCTTAATAAGGAGGTCCTTATCTTATAGGATAAAAAACTTAATCATTCTAATGTCTGTAAAAGAAAAACTTTTTTAATATCGAGAATACATTTTACGTATAAATTCATAATTCCGGATATTAAAAGAAAACAAAATAATTTTTTTGAAATTTTGGAAATATTGGTCTAGTTCTTGTGACTTTAATAAACTGGTTATTAAAGCCAAAATGAATGCTAAAACATATATATATATATATTATAAAACAAAAAAAAAATATTTTGTTATTTTGTTTTTTGCAATGTTTTGACAATAACCGGGTATTTTAATACTAGATTTGTATCTTTACGGTATAAAAATACAAACCAATATTACGCAAAATAGATAGAAAAATACAAGAGAAAATCATAAAAAAATTTAGAAAGATTTTTTTGGAATTTTAAAATTAAAAAAAAAAAAACAAAAATGAACAGTGGATTACTCTCCATTTTTCACATGCAACGTGAACAGTGGAGACCACCGAAGAAGAAGAAGAAGAAAGCGAAGCAGAAGGAGACTGACCTGCAGTGGAAGCTTGGCTGTGACGAGGAGGTTCGGCAGGTGCAAGCGGTGGCGGCTGATGGTGGCTGCGGCAGGAAGAAAGAAGAAGAAGAAAATCTGTAGTGGGAGTGGACCGGCGGTTGTTGTGGCTGGACGGTGGCTGTGTTGGCTTCCTGTGGTGGAGATGGTGGCTGAAAAGCTGATGGTGATGATAGTGGTGGCTAGGACGGCGGAGAGAGAGAGTGTGAAGAGATAGACGGTAGAAAAAGGATAATTTTTGGGGAGGAAGGCTGGTTTTCGACCGAATTTGGACTCAATTATCTCCACCCATGGAGCATGAAGATCAAATATATTTATAGGCGGTGGAAGAGGGACACTTTGTCTCTTCTGGTACAAAATCTCAGCCCTTAGTTTGACCCGAAAGCATCCCAACCATTGGCTCAAAGTAGCAATGATGAACTGTCAGTTTTGTGCAGGAAAAATGGCTGGTCGGGTTGGCCACTTTGGGGAGGTGTCACTGCCTCTACAGCCTCGATTAGCCCGAGCGGTTTATACTAGCGTGTAGTTAGGTGTCAGGGAATCGTTTTCATGCAAGTTTCATTTAATTTAGGGAAGAAACGAGGCGTCAAACACCTTAGGAAGGAGACCTCACGGGCAGCCTCGCTGGAGAAGAAGATGAATAGTAACTTTTTTGCCAATTACGCTTTAGTCCTTCAACTAGTGACTTATATCTAATTACACCCTTGATTGGCTTCAAACTTTCAATTCTATTCAATTTCACCCCTAAAGAACTTCAATTCAAGCCCCAAATTTCAGCGCCTATTTCCCTTTTGGTCCTTGGTTTTGGATTTCTTCAATCAAGCCCCTAATTGGCCCTAAAACTTCAATATTTATGCAATTAAGCTCCTGATTTGATCAAATCAACTCTTAAAAAGTTCTAATTTAACCCCAAAACTTTAATTTCTTCCTATTAAAGCCCAAATTGACTTCAAAATAAACATTTCTTGCAATCAAACCCTTTATAAATTCAATTAAACCTCCAATAAAATTTAATTGAGTCTATTATTTGTTTTTGGACCTTTCTTCTTCAAATTAAATTTTTTTTGTCAACAAGGCTCTTTATCTGTAAAAAAATATACTGTCAAATTTTAATCTTTAAATTTTTGAGCCTCCTCAACCAATTTCTAGCCATTTTCTGGGCGCTTCGACATCCTTTTTTCTCACTATTATTATTTTTTAGATTTTAGTCCGAATATGTTTTTCTGATTTTTTAAGGAGAAAACGTGAATTTGGAGAATAACCCAAAAATGGATTATGACAAAATGAATAAAAATAATAATGATCAAAATTAAAATAAATACAAACGAAAGGACATAATTAAAATTTAAAAGTTCGACGCGAGTCCCACGGTGAGGAGAGAGAAAAGAAAAGGGAGAAGAAAAAAAGTCAACTATCATTGAACCATCAGGAATCTCATCGCATGTGTCACCCCATCACTCACGTCACAACTAGACACTTCAGAGGACGCGATGTTGAGCTTTTTGGTTGCCAAACAACGCTGCATATGTCGCCCGAAGACATCGGGAACGCCCACACGTTGACATATGCAACACACGTGTAAGCAATATCTTTTTAATAATATTTTAAATTACTAAAGAACTCCTAAGATACCTGAATGTTATAAAAAGCCATATGAAAAATACAAAAACATCATTTCAAAACCTACCTTATATATTTTTTTTAAGGTTAAATCTATCAATCATTTAACTATGCTAAAAAAATCAAAAGATAAAAAAACCCCACCACAAAAGCTATATATATTTTTGCTTTTTAGGGCAGCAAAGTCATTTCATTGTGTTGAAAAATATGTACATATATTTGCCCCCAATTAATTTGCTAATGACTAGTTGATTCTCTGGAAAAGATAATTTTACCCCTAATAACAAGCTTTGTTAGTTTTTTTTAAAGAAAAAAAACATTATTTCACTATTTCAATTCATGATATTTTATGTTTTGAGTCTTAAGTCGTAATGTTTCACTAATGCCTTTTAGGTTTTTTTGTAATGTAATGTAATATGTATAATTAATGTACAACACGTGTATTTTCTAGCAATGTTATATAAATTCAAACATTTTTAACAATAATTTACATGTACTAATATATTAAATTAATATAACATATGCATGTATGTATCATTATATGGATCTTTATTAAATAAAAAGAGTTGAAAAACAAGTCGTTGCTTGGTTTTAAAAAAATACTAAAAATCCTAAAAAATACATTAATTTTATAAAAAATAAAGTAAGTAGGTGCTCATGTCAAAAAGAATATAAAAACATCATTAAAAAGAAAAGTTACTTTACACGTTTATATTTATATGTTCATAAATTATATATTTTTTCAATTATTGTTTGTTTATTTCAATGTGTTTATTTCCAAGCCTAGCCTTTAATGCAAATTTGGAGTTAACTTGAGAATTAATTAATCATATTTATTTTTATTTGGGCGTTTGAAACCCAAAATTAGACTTAAAAGCTCATTCTATTTATTAGAGTGGTTAGGTTAATTTATTAGGCCTTTTGGATTCATGTCTTACCTAGATCTTCTTTTTTTTTTTTAAATTAAATGTTTATTATCCTGCCAATCACATGAGTGCTAGAATAATAATAATAATAATAAAAAAAAAAACAATGTATTGTAAAACTCCATATCATGAGAGAGAAAAATCTATACAATGATTACAAGGAATCTTGTTGAGCAAACATTTGGTAATTAAAACTAAAAATCTCATTTACTCAATGTCGGATATATTTATACAAACTTTATAACATCATGTCTCATGGCGGGGGCAAAATATATGAGAAAAAAAACTAAATTTTATACAATTATTTATGAAATATTATCTACTTGAAGTTGAATCCAACTAATTTCCTGTGTAAAATATATGCATGGAAAACATGAGAGCGTACATACAAAATCAAAGTGTGAATATGAATGCAAACGGTCTACCACGAATAAAGAAATATGAATTCCTAACAAACTAATTATGGTGAATCACAACAAAAATTAAAACAAATAAGGGTTTTGATGTAAAACCGAATTGAAATGTTTTGAAGTAAATTGATAGTTGTAAAAACTATAAACAAATATTTGAAACAGACTTTTAACGTTGACCCTAATTAAAAATCATTCGAAAGTAAATAATGGAGCAAATTTCTACACAAGGAATAAATATTAGGTTTTAGAATCGAGGGATGCTTGAATATATTTTGAAGTGAACCAATAATATATTAAGAATCACACTTTGACATTAAATTCTTCGTAATATAATATTCAGTCTTTTCATTGATTATTTTAAGTCATGTCATCCTATTTAATAACATCATAACGAGCTTTTCCTCAATATTAACATATTTATGACGACGTCCTCCATATCCTCTATAATAACCTCATTATCTCCTCAACATAATCCTCTCTAATCGGTGACAGCAATGCCTGTAAACCAACACTAAAACCATGCCCAAAGTAAACTTTAACAAACTTATTCCTTCTCAACATAATCCTTCCTAATTGAAAGAGAAAGATGTGTTACGGGCCAACAAATGTAATCTTTTATGAGAATGAGACAAAAAAACAGTAAATAATTTACATTAAATTTTAAATGGTCTGGAACTTTCAATAATTTGAGAAAAAAACGCCCCTGTTATCATCTTACTTTAAAATTAAAGGGAGCAACATCTGACATTGTATCATCATTAGAAGTTAAAAACCAAATGGGGTTATAATTGATACGTTACTTTCTTGATGAATTGTCAATGATATTCTACCTTAATTCTCTCTACTCATCGATTAACTTTCATAAATTCCAAATAATTCAAGTTTTGGTCTTACATATCTCTCTAATTTTGGTTTTCTATATCTCTATATATTGAGATGAAGTGTCATGACTGCATTACAAAATTTTGGTTTTTCTTATTATTTTTTAGGTTTTAATGCCTTTTTATTTTTTAAAAAAAATTATATTTTAATGAATGGAGGAAAATTTCACTCAAAAGAAAGTAACCCTGGAAGATGTTGTTGAAGAGATTGTAGGTGAAATCTTCAATGAAAATGATTCAAAAGTAAGCTGACAGTAAAGAAAAAAAAAATGCATTTTTTTAACCTTCTATAGAGATGTTAATTTCTTTTTCTCAGTTGTTGTGTTTCAATGTTTTTATAGATAGATTTCCTTGTGATATCCACAATTTATCATTACATTAACGTTGGAATGGCCACTGAAATTTGTATAATTCTAAAGGCTTTAATAATTTTCCCTGCTGTGTAATTTTACTTAGATGTCTGATAGACAAGAGTTAGTTCAGTTGATGTATCTTCTTCTGTCTCAATTGGCTGTTCTTTGTTCTAAAACCTGAATCTCTTACTGTCACTGAGGGCTTCTAATCAGGCCTAAAAATGTTAGATCATTTCTTTCCTATGTAGTTTGCAATATACAATCGTGCGACCCTTTTTAGCCTTTCATAGTTGAATTACACCCAAATTCATTCTTTTCCTGGTTTGCTGATTATGAAGAGTAGAGAAAATAAATACACAATCAAACAAATAAATAAATGAAATGCAAGCTGTAGCACTGAGCAGCAGATAAAATGAGAACCAAGTCTCTCTTTTATTTTATGTTGAAATCATGACAGTCCTGGAAGAAATTTTTCTCATCTTGATTTGTTGATGATACACAGCAACCTGCATACCTTGTAAACGAGTGTCTTCTGGTTGTTTCATCAGATTTTGTATATTATTCAAAATTTGACTGCCTAGAAATAAGGAAAAGTCACCAATACGATAATGTGATGATTGAAAATTTAGGAACTTTTGATATGAGCCCCAACATAATAGTTCTAGTGGACCTTGTATGCATCTTGTCTGTAAACCTAAGATGTCTTGTGGAATTTGTGATGCATATTAAATCCGTCTTTGGTTGTGATGATTTAGTTTTTTTTCTTATGAAGTACCACAGTAATGGATGGGTTTCGGGTATCAGCATCACCTTGTTATGTATCAATCTACCAGTACTAGGTTGAGAGTATTTCCCTTCTATGGATTGATTTACTATACATCCATCTGTATCTACTGGTAATCTGCACAACAGATTTAGCATTTCCAGTTACTGAAACATAATTTTAATAATTGTATCAATGGTAGATTTCCTATGTGAAATAAATTATCAGACATTATGATGATAAGTAAATAAAATTTGATGCAGTTCTGTTCTGAATAAATTACCAGTATAATGCACTTGCAATTAGCCATTAATATACTTCATAATAACATTGGTATTATTCTCATGAACCCGCACAGTAAGAAATTATATATATATAATTTTGGAAACTGAAGATACCAGTAGTACTTGTGTATGCATTTATGTTCGGAGCAGGTGTTAAGGAAGATATTTGATACCTTATTTTAGTGATGCACGACTGCCTCTTGTATGGCAGGAAGAGATAGAGAAGAAAACAGGCTTTATTGTGATGCGAGCAGAGGGAATATACGATGTTGATGCAAACACATCTATTGATCAACTCTCTGAAGATCTAAATATCAAAATGCCAGAGGTATATTTTAATTGTTGATTTGAGAATGAGGAATGCATGCTTATGGTAATGTTGAAGTCTCAAATATATGCTTTCTGATATGCTATGGAAGCACATATACTTCTATCACTACTATAACTTGCCTGCTAAAACTTGATGCGTGACAGATGTCTTGATACATGATAAAAAAAAAAAAAAAAGAGTAATAATAAAATAAAGATATACGTGGTGAATGCTCGAATATATGTTTAGGATATGCCTCATATTTTAAAGTCTTTCCCTGGCCAAAAGTGGGGGTTTACTGTTGCATGTAATTTGAAAGTTTTATCAGCTAACAAATGGAAGGGCAGACATTTGTTAATTGTTATTGTTGTTGATCTCTTTCCCTTCATTGTTGGATTGGAGATGTTTATTAGTGACTATTTTTTTAAGGTACTTTGAAAGTCTCGGTAACTAGCATTGCTATCTTGCAACTATCATAGTGGTAATGGAACATTTAGTTTTCTCTCACAAACTTGTGTTTTCTATGAAAAAAAATTTCAAAATGATTATTTTACACTATTTTCTAGCAATAAAATGAATTTTCTTATTTTTTTTTTGTATAATATTTTCTACTCATTAGTAAAATATTCATCTGTGTGATTTGTTATTTAGCTTTCAAAATAATCATGTTAGTGTAGACATAATTTTTTCTATTTTGTGAAAAAGAATGTATTTCCCTTTGTATGATCGATCATATATTTTAGAATTCCCACAATCATAACTGGCATGTAGATTGCCTAATTGCTCATGTCATGAGAAAAATAGTACAAAAGTAGCACTGCTTTTGAATGATCTTCCAAATAGAAAACAAAATAATTGTCTGTTAAATAATGATTCCCATTGTATTACGTTATACATTTTGTAGAATTTCTAGAATTGATAACTGGCATGTAGAGCATTGGCCAAGAGCTCATGGGATGAAAAAAGCTAGTGCTATAAACAAAAAATGTGTCATTGCTCGAATGATTTTTCAAATAGAAAATAAATAGTGCCTGTTTAACTCTCAGGAAGAAGAGCCCTAGCATGCAACCTATTACAGTGTGGGAATCTGTAGCTATTGCTGTTTACTTGGTTTACTGAATGTTCACCTGCTTCGTATTTGTTTGGAAATGGATTCTATTGTACGGCAATCTTGGCCGCTTATTGGACAAGTCTTTTTGAGCACCCATATGTCATGTACTTAAATTTGGCAAATTTTAAGCGGTGTATTTTAGGGTTTGTGAAATTAGTCAAGTGTACGTAAACTAACTCGAATATCTATGTTAATCTAAAAAAAAAATATTTGAGCAACTTGTTCATCAGCATACCATTGGTTACATTATATGAGGATTCTATGCATAAATTGATAAGTTTCTCCATTGGTTACATTTTCTCTTCATCATGTTGCCCATTTGAAATGATACTAGTAGTAGATTGTACATTCCAAACAAATGTTCGTAAATTCTTCAATCGGAATCTCTATTTATCTTCTCTTTCTTTTCTGCAGGGCCATCAGTATAAGACTGTTTCGGGCTTTGTATGTGAGGTGTTTGGATATATCCCAAGAACTGTTGAGACCATCAAAGTGATTCTTGAAAAGGAAACTTTAGAAGACGAGGATGTGCATACTGAAGGCAAGTTTGACATACAAGAAGTAAAGGAAAAACATCAAATATATAAACTTGAGGTAGAATTTGGATTCCATGCAGCTTGTCTTTTCCGTGGAAGCTCCAGTGCATAAACTAGTGCTCATAAACGTATTTGTTGTATGCATTAAGTAACAAATCAATTTCTCATTTTTATTGTCTAAAAGTTGCAGGCTGCAATTCTGCTTTTGTAGCTTTTCAACAGATCAAATTTGTTAGCTATCATGCACTGTGAACCATACTCTAGTACAGCAAAAAAATCTTGACGTCACCTCTCTTACAACAGGCTTATCCCTTGTTGAATGTCATATTCTTGTTTTACAAGTGTACCTCTCTCACAACAGGCTTATCCTTTGTTGAATGTCATATTCTTGTTTTACAAGTGTGTCAGTAAGTTCGAAATCGATATCCAGAATTAAAATAAGAAAACCTAACAATTTATTATATCTTGCTTAGATTAGATGGAACTAACAATCTCCAAAGATGACCTTTCTCTTACTGCTGCAATCAGAGTTGCTTGCTATATGAAAGTTACTCAACAATGTTGGACAGGAGTTCACAATTGTTAGTTGTTACATTGAAATCCAACTTATTTAGAGAGCAATTCAAGTGTCAGCGGATCACTGTAATGTCAACTTTTCTTGTAGATTGGATGAAATTAACAAATTCATGGTTTCTCAACTGTAGTTAAATTGCTTTCTTGCATTTCACTTCAGTGTTTGGTATTTGTTGGATTGACGAGGCACGGGTTTTGCTATACTTAGACTGGAGATACAGAGATTTTCTGTAACTGCGGTAGCCATAACTTGGTTTTGAGGAACCACAAATGGTAGCATGAGGTAATTTTATATGCTTGTATTCTCTGCAAATTTGACAGCATTGATGCCAACAAAGACTCTATTTTGATTAGCTATTATATCATTCACTGAACATAATCTTGACAAATCCTTGGTGCAGATATCAGCTGGAAATCCCAGAAAGGTCAGTGATGTTCAGTTTGAACAGATTAATAATGGTGAGGCGATATTAGAGACCAAAGAAATAACTCGCTTGTTCCCAGGATTATGAAGAGAAAAGGGAGCAGTGATGAATCTGATAGTAGTGATTATGATGAAGATTCATTCCAAAAGAGACCAGAGCATAATCTTTCAGATTCCAATGTAATTGCTGAACATGAAGAGGACAACGAGAGTCCAAGAAGAAAGTAATTTACATCTTGTTTTCATTTTTTCCTCTATCCCAGTAATTTTAATAGCTCCAGGAAATGACTTGAGAAACAGAACAAGGGGACAATAGAGAGGCTAACATTGTAAAACTCTTTCACAGATGAAGTGAGGTATCTGCATCTGATTCATCGAAGTTATTTTTTATGGTCATGACTGTCTGTGGAGCATGAATTCACCACTGTTGGAGTCTCATTGACCTGGAGATCAGTATGCTTGTTCTGTGTCGCAAGTGGGCGAGCGGCATCGAGGGGTTCAAGGGAGTTGCTATCTAGTTATTTGGTTCAAGGTTATTAGAAAACCCGAGTATATTGGTTTTATCAAAGATTTTAAAGGAAAGGAACTGATTGTGGTTGGAGAAGGTATTAACACCCCTAATACTCTCTACCTGAGGTAAGTTGTATTATGTTGTTTAAAGGTTTTGACGAATTCCTAACCGATGGTCTGTTTATAGCTTAAGATAAGGATTTATTCGTGTGAATAAATGTGATTTTTTTAATTCATTATGGGTTCGTTTACCCAAATGAATTTTTATAGAAATGATCCATGTAAGTTCCCTGACAGGGTTACACTATCTTAGAAGATAGAAGGGTTTTTCACAACTCATGTTTTGTGGTGAAAAATACTTCCAATTAAAGTTGGTAAATATTTAAAATAATTTTGAGAATTTTCTGGTCAACTCTTTACTTGTAGGTTCAATATTTATACTAGAATATTGATAATTAATTCTCATGAATTAAAATTTTAGTAATTATTAGAATATTGACAAAATTCTCATGGATTCAATAAATTGATTATTAAATCTAAAATACATGCTAAAATGAAACATCCTATGTATTTTATTTTATTGTAAATAAGATATGATTTTGTACTTTTGAGAGACTTGGTCGTATGCAACAAGTAAAAGGATATTATTTATTATATGTTTTTGTATTTTTATAAGATGACATTTGGAAAAAAGAATTTCTTGAAATAAAAACTATCCAAAACAAGTTTAAAGTGTATTTGCCAAATACATCTTTAAATCAAATATCATAACAAAAATAACTGCAAACCAAACAGGGCTTAAGGACTGACATGGTTTTGACCCGACTAGGTTGACCTGATTGGGTTGACCCAATCGAGTTGACTCGAAAACAAACCAAAACAAAGACCCAGGATCAAAACAGATCCAACATAAGAAAAACATAAAAAAAAAAACTTTAAATTCTTTATCAAAACGGATCAAACACATGAAAAATAAAGAACATGAAGAACATTCATCAAGAACCCAACAAACACAACTCTAAAACCAGACCAAATCTCAAACAATAAAATAAGGGTTTTGTTCGCAATCAAGCATAAATTAAGAATCAAGTGTCATTTTACTTCGATTATTACTCAAATATTATAATTTTGTCTAAATGGTTTTCGGTTCAAAATAAAACTCTAAGATAAAAACTCTAAAACATGTGTTATTGATGCTCGAAAGTCCTAGATTATTTACTAATAATAGTATACAAACTTGTAGAAACCAAAATCGAATCAAACGAGACTTAAAACTAGCACCTAAGATAATGTTCATCAAATTAACACAAACCCAACTGCCCAGCAAAAACCCAGAATGGTGCTAAACCTAGAAAACATGTTTTAAGCCTCCAAACCAAACTCTTTTGGCCTCAGCAACCCACATTATCATAACCAAACATACTTAAATAAAAGAAACCGATAAAAACAACAAATCATCGTAAACATGCGAAAAAAATCAAATTTCAAAACTGTCAACCTAGAACAACCTATATTTTTATGCAATTTGGATTCAAATGTCTTTTAAAACCCTCTAACAAAACTAGATAAAACCCAACATCCCAAAAACATGCAAGAACTAATAGAAGAATACCATACCCTTGTTAACCTATTTGTAAAAATTCCAAATCAAACTTAGATGCAAACATAACATGTTAAAGCAATCAGCAACATGTCAACACATTCAAAACATGGCATTTAAACAATAAAATTAATCTAGCAGGGCCTCTCATGGACTCCACTTTCAAGGTTTGTAAGAATGTACATTCCAAGCTTGAAATCTTCAAATAGAATGGATTTCCGATGTTGCCTTCTTTCTCTTCTTCAAACTCAGCAATAACAAGCTCAATCACTTTATGAGATCCTGACTTTGATTGAATCACTTGAACCTTAATAAAAATCTCTTTTTCACTTCTTTTTCTCCTTTTTCTTCTTCCTTTTTTTTTCTCTTATTACCTCTCCTTTTATAGGCGGATTTAGAGCTTCTAAATGAGTTTGTTAGGATTCAACAAACCAAAACTAGGTTGGTTTCACCTTTGGACCAATGATTTTGGTTTAGGTGGTTTTGTAACAAACTTAAATGCCAAGGTGAAGTATTTTTGATCTTTTGATCTTAAGAGAAGGGTTTTAAACCCTTGATAAGAATTCTCTTAGAGCTTTTAAATGTGAACACACGAAAGAGTTAGGTGGTTTTGTGTAGATGGGTGTTTCAGTAAAGATTGTCTGGGTTGACCATTTTTGTGGCTTCGCTGGAGCAACACCGACATCAACGTCGCTTGAGATCACTTGATAATTATAGAGGGGGTGTATATCTTTTGATTGGATCCATTCCTGCTTAATTTGAAGGTCTATAGCTCCACATTCATTCATTTGAAAGTGTCAACTCAATTAGCATGAAATCTGAAAATACAGTAATGGCTGATAAGGGACAAGATGTTGTTGAGATCATTGGAATAAATGGGATGTAAATATTTAATTTCATGGAAATGAGGTTATAGAGGGGATGTTTCTCAATTGAATGGTGGTTGTTGCAGCCTCAAAGGTGGTCAGAAACGCCACATTCACTCACCTGAAAGTGGCTACTCGATCAGCCAAAACTGCTGAAAAAGGTGCATAGTAGTTGAATGACATTATTTTGGCTAAACCCTATAAATTAGGGTTTTTAATTTGGGATCAAAAAGACTTCAATTAAATCCCTATTCTTGTAATTTTTTTAATTGTACCCGTAATTTCCTTCTGAACTTCTGAACTTTTATAGTTTAGTCCTTGGTTTTTGATTTGTTTAATTGGACCCTCAATTGATCAATAAAATTTTAATTTTCTTTGATTTGACCCCTGATTTCACCGATTTCAGTCCCCAAAGTCACGCCCCTTTTACAAGTTGGTCTTTAGTTTACTAATTGTTCAAATAACTTCATAATTGCTAATCAGACTTTGAATTTTATTCAATTAAGCCTCTAATTTGACCAATTAAACTTTCCAAAGTCCTAATTTAGTCCACAAACTTCTATTTGTTTCGATTAACATCCAAATTGACTCCAAAAGTTGATTTTCCTTGCGATTAAGTCCTCAATAAATTTAATTAAGCCTTCCAAAATTTCAATTGAGTCCTTATACACCCAAATAAAAATATTTTCACCAATGAGACCTTTTACTAATCAAAATTTGGTTGTTGATTTTACCGATTTTGTACATTTTGATCTCCTAACTTTTTACTTGTTGTTTTGATCCTACACCACTAACTTGAGCAGTCTTTTAGGGTTTCTTCATGTGTATTTTCTTGTATTTTTTTAGATGTTTTTCTATTTTATTTTAATTTTTTTGTAGGGTAAAAAAATAGGTAACAACATTCTGCATGGTTAGCTGGAGAGAGATACAGGCTTGGAGTGGATGCCTGGGTGGAAGGATTGATCCAGTTTGGAAAAACAACTTTGATGACTCACAGGCCGTGGTTGGCTGGACATGCTCTGATTTGGAGAATAATTTTAAGATTTTCCTCTGCTGTCTCATCTCCTTTGCTTTTTCTAACTGTTTGAATCTCTCCTGTAGTAGAGCAATTAAGGAATGAAAAATGATGGGATCACAGCTTTGCTTGCCCATTGAAGGATAGTTATCAATCTTTTTGTTGGAATATACATAATGAGATTGATAAATTGGAGTTAAAGTCTGTAACTAATCAGAAAGTAGTTAGTAGTTAGTAGTTAGAGTTTGTTACTAATAGATTAAAGTTAGTTATACTAGTTGTAGATTAGTTGAAACTTTTGTATATATATGTAGCATCATCTTGTAAAGAAAGGCTAACGAATATAAAAAGAAAGGAGAATTCTTTTCAATTAGAATACATTTTTTCCTTCTCTCGGGTTCATATCTCTGTTTTATACAAATTACTTCTGTATAATTTTACATGGTATCAGAGCATAATCATTTTTTCCATTTATTTCTTGATCTTTCTAGCTTCACAATGTTTGATCATTCTGAGGATAATGCTTCTGCGACACATATTGATTCATCCAATGCTTCTGTTCAAAATCTTTCTAATGATTCATCCAACTGCTACTACTTGCATCCCTCTGACAATCCTAGTGCTCTTCTGGTCTCTGAGATCTTCACTGGTGAGAATTACATTGCATGGAGTCGATCCATGTCAATTGCTTTAACAATGAAAAATAAAATTGCTTTTGTTGATGGTTCTCTGGCTCAGCTTAACACCACTGATCATTCCTTTCATATTGCCTGGCTAAGATATAATAATCTTATTATGTCTTGGCTAATGAATTCAATTGCTAAGGATATCCATGGTAGTCTTCTTTACTTCACAACAACTTTTGATATTTGGGAAGAACTAAGAATTAGATATCTTAGAAGTGATGGACAAAGGGTTTTCTCTTTGGAGAAATCTTGAAGTTCTATTTCTTAGAACTCCAAATCTGTCACTGAATATTTCAATGAATTCAAGGCTTTGTGGGATGAATACATCAGTTATTGTCCTATTCCCAGTTGCAAATATGGAAATCTTGATCATTGTTTATGTAATATTCTGAAGCATCTAATAGATCGACAACAATCAGATTATGTCATGAAGTTTCTTATAGGTCTTCATGATTCTTATTCCACAGTCAGGAGTCAACTATTGTTTCAATCTCATTTACCATCTATGGACAAAGTTTTTCTTTACTTTTACAAGAAGAGAGTCAGAGGTCTTTGACAAATACAGTTGGCATTTCTATTAATAGTAATGGTTACTGAACAATCTGTGAATCAATCCTCTAGACTAGGTTCAACATATGCCAATCGATTTACTAAACAGAAAGGAAAGTTTGATGCCATCTGCTCTCATTGTGGTTATTCAGGACATCTTGTTGATAAATGCTTCCAGTTAATTGGATATCCTCCTGAATGGAAGGGCCCAAGAGGAAAAAGATTTGTTTCTACACCAACTATTGCCAAGAATTTTTAAAGATTGTCCACTACAAACAATACTATTGTTTTTTAGCAAAATTCTAGCACTCCCAACATTGTTTTGTCTTAAGAGCAAATCCAAAATCTGCTCACTCTTGTAAATAGCATTTCCAACTCAAACTTAACCTCTACTACTAATGCTAATGTTGCATCTACATCAAGTACTTTCTTTTCTTGTCATATTGTTTCTTTATCAAGAATCAATTCACTTGGATTCTTGATACAAGAGCAACAGATCATATGATCTGTTGTCCCCTTCTTTTTGAATTAATCATTTTGCCTAAAACACCTTCCAAGGTTCATTTACCAAATGGTCAAATGGTTCCAATTGTTTTTACTAGAACTGTCAAATTTTCTCCTAATATTGTTTTACCCAATGCTCTTTATGTTCCATTTTTCAATGTCAATCTTGTTTCTTTCTCAAGATTAACTACTGATAATTCTATTGGATTATTTTTTCTTCAATCAAAATGTATCTTGCAGGATCTAAGCAAATTGAGGATGACTGGGCTTGCTGAAGTTCAATCTAGCTTATACCATCTTCACAAACCATTTGCTCAAGCAAATACTGAAATGCTTCCTAGTTTAATTGGCTTACCTTCTAGTTCATTAGTTGAATCATGTATTGTTGCTTCTGATCTTTGACATTTTCGTTTAGGCCATATTCCAACTACAAAAATTAATCTCCTAAGTAGTTTTGATTCTTCTATCAAGGTTACTCGCAACTATGTTTGTGAGATTTGTCCATTAGCTAAACAAAAAAAGCTGTCATTTTCTCTATCAACTAGTAAATCCAATAAAGCTTTTTAATTAGTTCACATTGATATTTAGAGACCTTTTTCTATTCCTTCCTACTCTGGTTATAGATTCTTTCTTACCATTGTTGATGATCACACTAGATTCACCTAGTTTTTCTACGTTCATACTCATTTCAACACTAATATTCAAACTCTTAGATCAGAAAATGGCCAAGAGTTTAATATGCCTGCTTTTTATCAAGAGCATGGCATTATTCATTAATTATCATATGTTGAAACACCTGAACAAAATGGAAGTGTTGAGAGAAAACATCAACACCTATTGAATGTAGCTAGATCTCTCATGTTTCAATCCAAACTTTCTTTATCCTACTGGACAGATTGTATTCTAACAACCACTCATTTGATCAATCATACTCCTTCATCTATTCTCAATAATCAAACACCATATCATCTTTTGTTTCAAAAACTACCAACCTATAACTATTTCAAAGTCTTTGGTTGTTTATGTTTTGCTAGCACAATCACAAGCAATCGAGGCAAATTTCAGCCACGGGCCATAAAATGTATTTTTCTTGGTTATCCTCCACGCATTAAAGGGTACAAAGTTATTAACTTATCAACTCTCAAAACTTTTGTCTATCAAAATGTAGTTTTTCATGAATCTATATTTCCATCTATTCCAGATACAATTCATACTCTTTTTATGTTTCCAGATTTCCTCAAACCTATGAACCCATCTTTTGTATTCCAGCTAAATCAGTTCCTCAAAACTCTATTCGTCCTACAGATTTACCTTTAGTAAATTATGTTCCTAAACTTCCTCTTTTTGAAAATAATGATGCTCCTAATCTTAGAAGGTCTGCAAGAACTAAGCATTTACCTAATTACTTGCAGCAATATTATTGTGGTAATATTACTCAGATTCCTTCAGCAAATACAACATCTTCTAGCTGCTCTTTCTCTGGTAAGCCCTATTTTATATTCTCCTTCTTGTGTGATTCTAGATTATCCTTTAAACATAAAGTTTACTTATGTTATTTCATCTATTTTTGAACCAAAGTCTTACAAACAAGCTAGCTCAATTCCTCATTGGCAAACTACCATGACTAATGAAATTCAAGCTCTTGAGAAAAACCAAACTTGGGATCTTGTAATTTTGCCTCAAAACAAAACTGGTATTGGTTGTAAATGGGTATATCGAGTGAAATTTAAGGCTGATGGGAGTGTTGAGAGGTACAAAGTTAGACTAGTAGCTAAGGGCTATACTCAACAAAAGGGACTTGAATTTTTTGACACCTATTCTCTTGTTGCAAAGATGACAACAGTTAGAGTTCTTCTTACTATTGCTGCTGTTAAACAATGACATTTACATCAACTTGATGTTAGTAATGCATTCTTGTATGGAGACTTAAATGAGGAGGTTTATATGCAATTACCACCAAGTTTTTCCACTCCAAATGACTCTCGGGTTTGTAAACTCAAAAGGAGCTTATATGGTATGAAACAAGCTTCTAGACATTGGTTCTCCAAGTTGTCTTCATCTTTACTGCATTTTGGATTCAGTCAGGCAAAGTCAGATTCTAGTCTTTTCATCAGACAAACATCAACCAACTTTATGGCATTGTTAATATATATTGATGATGTTATCATAGCTTCTAATGATCTTGTAGAAATAGCTACTGTGAAAAGGTTTCTTATCTTTTACTATAAAAGATTTGGGTGAGCTGAAATACTTTCTAGGCATTGAAGTAGCCAGATCTGCTAAGGTATTGTTCTTTGCCAATGAAAGTATGCTTTGGATGTGTTAGAAGACAATGGTTTTTCTGGTTCTAAACCTGTTAGCTATCCTATGGAATCAAATTTGAAACTCACTGCTAATGATCCTAGTCCTTTATTATCTGATCCTGCATCCTATCGAAGACTTATTGGTAGACTTCTTTATCTCATAATCACACGACCAAATTTATCATATACAGTCCAAGCTCTCAGCCAGTTTATGTCCAATCCTCATACAATGCACTTACAAGCTGTAGAGAAAGTCCTTCGATATCTTAAGGCAACCCCCGGTCAAGGCTTATTTCTCAAAGCTGATTTTGATTTGTATTTAAAAGCATATTCTGATAGTGATTAGGGTGGTTGCATTGATACTAGGAGGAGTGTCACTGGTTTTTCAGTTTTCCTTGGGGATTCTCTAGTATCTTGGAAATCAAAGAAGCAACCTACTGTTAGTAGGTCCTCGGCAGAAGCTGAATATAGAGCTTTAACAACTACCACATGTGAGCTTCAATGGTTAGTTTATTTGTTGGCTGATTTCAAAGTAACACATTCTCAAGCTGCATTGTTATATGCTGACAGCAAACCTACTTCAGAAATTACTTCTAATCCAGTACACCATGAAAGAACTAAATATATACAAATAAATTTTCATCTAGTTAGGGAGAAATTACAGGAGGGTTTGATCAAAATCATCTATATACCTTCCAGGTTTCAATTGGTTGATATTCTCACCAAACCTCTCGGTTGTCTTAATTTCCATCATCTTCTTAGCAAGATGGGAATGATAAATATCCATTCTCATCTTGAGGGGGGATGTTGGAATATAGAGAATGAGATTGATAAATTGGAGTTAAAGTTTATAGCTAATCAGAAAGTAGTTAGTAGTTAGTTAGAGTTTATTACTAACAAATTAAAATTAGTTATACCAGCTGTAAATTAGTTGAAACTTCTGTGTGTGTGTGTGTGTGTGATCTTGTAAAGAAAGGCTAACAAATATAAAGAAAGGAGAATTCTTTTCAATTAGAATACATTTTTTTTCCTTCTCTCAGGTTCATATCTCTGTTTTGTATAGATTACTTTTGTAGAATTTTACAATTTTGATGAGAAAGTCCTCTAGTGACGTCCTGAGAATTTTCTAATCCTATTTATAAAGCATGTGTTTAAAGATCACGATGCATTTAGCATGAGCCTTTTTTAGACATTCTTAGACGTGAAAGGTGAAGTAGCATTGGCATTTGAGCAACAAAGTCCAAGAACACAGTTATCTTGCTAACCTAAGAAGTCTAGGTTGGTGGAGTTGAAAGGTGAGAAATCTTAAAGGGGCTGGAAAAAAAAAAAGAAATTGCAGTAATGGAAGGTGTATGGAAGTGTGGTTCAATTGCTTTTCAAAGTGCTTTTTATTGAAAAATGTATCACAATAATATTTTTTATTATTATTTTTAAAAAATTATTTTTGACATCAGCGCATCAAAATAATCTAAAAACACCAAAAAAATATTAATTTGAAGCAAAGAAAAAAATATAAAAAATTAATTTTTTTCAAAAGCACTTTTAAAACGTAAAAATAAATAGTCTTTGCCAAAGGCATTTTTAGTGGGGTAAAAGGTTGGTCATGGGAGATGCTCTGTCAACTTGTCTCCATGAACTGCAAAGACTTTGGAGAGGATGGTGCCTCATTTGATGGGATCTTAATACCACTCAACCGTCTCTTTTCATCATTTTGAAAACACAAAAAGAAAGTGAGGCGTACATGACAATGGCTGCAACAAGAAATAACTCTTGATAGAAGCCTGATTCGGATTTTGGCGTAAACTTTTCTACCATCCAATTTTACGCTATTGAGCATAATTCCAAATCTAACTATTGGATCGAGCTGAAACTTTACCAAAGGATTCAAGAGGTATTTTTATATCTTTGGATAAATGTTTAGGTCAATCGTAGGTCAGAAAGAACTTGCGATATACGTCAGAATAGGTTGTATAAATTTTGTTATTTACTTCATTTTGACCTGTGGACTTCCTATATGGCAAGGATCCTTTTTCTAAAAGGATGTAACAGCTTGTTTTGGGAATTTTCTTGTTCGTAAAAAATCTTTAATGAGCTGAAACATAATTTCCAATAGTGGAAACGATTCATTAATGTTCCAGAATCCTTTACTTATAAGGATTCCTTATTCATCCTAGTTACACAAGGAAAGAAGGGTTGATGCAATTTAATGAGAGATTAGTTATTTTATTATTTTCTTTCATTTTGGGCTTAATTAAAACTTTGTTTTAAGCTAGGATCCAACACTTGTTTGGATCAGGTTATGAGCTTTTCAATTTAGGGTTTTTGGGTTAGTTTTGTATGGGGGTCAATTCATCCCACAAGGGTAGATCCATTAGGGTTAATTTTTCAAGATCTATTTAAACTCATGTAACCAAAGATTCGGGAGCCATTGTTAATTACTTTTGAAATTTTCAGTTTTAACGTGTGAGAGTGATTTTTGCATTCTTCAGTTCTTGAACGAATTAAATTTGACTTATCAAAGATTAACTGGCTTCGTGGCGTCATTCTACTTCATTCCAATCTTATTGTTGTCTTGGGGCAGGTTTCCATTGTATCACACTCCTATCAGACTTATTTCGGCTTTCCGAGATCATATCTCAATCTTGATTGTGGGTTGTGTGACCACATGATCACAAGGTTCACATCAATTGGTATCAGAGCTAGGCTCCGAAACAAGGTCATATCCTTATGTTATTTTCATTTTTTTAGAGTTCCTTTAATTTTTTTCAGTGTTTGCGTCCATCTTCTTGTTCTTTATGTCCCGTGTCATTTTAGCACAAAAAAAAGAGTAATATTTCATCTTGTTACTATCTCTAAGCATATATATATATATATATGAGAGATTAGATGAAATTTGAAGGATGATTCAATTTTGCCGTAGAACACAACTCTTGGTGAACAATAAGCAAACCATCTCATAAATAATTCAAACTTTATATTATGTCTATTGGTAGTGAGATCGTATCATATATAAAATTTGGCCTTGTTATGATATCGTTTGCTAGAGGTTTTAATTTGAGGTTCAATTCTACCGTAGAAAAACAACTCTTAGTGAACTATAAGTAAATCACCTCAGCAGCAATTGCAACTTCATATTCTGTCTATTGGGGGAGAGATCGCGTATAAAATTTGGGCTTATTTTGATATCGTTTTCATGAGGTTTTAATTTGAGGTTCAATTTTATCGTAGAAACACAACTCTTGGTTAACTATAAGCAAATCACCTCAGAATCAACTTCAACTTCATATTCTGTCTATTGGGAATGACATCGCCATAGATATAAAATTTGGGCTTATTTTGATATCGTTTGCATGAGGTTTAATTTGAGGTTCAATTCTGTCGCAGAAACACTACTCTTAGTGAACCATATGCAACCCATCTTAGAATCAATTGAAACTTCATATTCTGTGTATTGGGGGTGAGATCGCACCATATATTAAATTTAGGATTATTTTGATATCGGTTTCTTGAGGTTTTAATTGGAGGTTCAATTCTGCCGCAAACTGATCATACAAGGGGTTTTTTTTTTTTGGTAAGTTGACATATGTATTAAAAGAAGAAGATACAAACATTATAAGGGGCATACCCCAGATTTACAATGATAACAGAAACATAAAACAACAGATGGCTACAGGCTAGCCACCGACCGTAAAATTGAAACCTCACTAGATTCGTTAGGGAAACCAATACAACCAGCTAACTAACAAATTAAGAATCTATGGTATTCACCCTCCCCATACAAGGGGTTTGCGTACCTCGATATAATAGAAAGACCTATATAAACTGAGATTTGATGTTTTCTTGGTATCTGAATTATATATACTAAATTCTATCATATATAAAGCCTGGTCTTGTTATGATATCGTTTGCTCGAGGTTTTAATTCGAGGTTCAATTCTACCGTAGAAAAACAACTCTTAGTGAACTATAAGCAAATCACCTCAGCAGCAATTGCAACTTCATAGTTTGTCTGTTGGTGGTGAGATCGCCACATATATAAAATTTGGGCTTATTTTGATGTCGTTTGCATGAGGTTTTAATTTGATGTTCAATTGTATAGTAGAAACACAACTCTTTGTTAACTATAAGCAAATCACCTCAAAATCAATTTCAATTCATATTCTGTCTATGGGGAATGACATCGCCATAGATATAAAATTTGGGCTTATTTTGATATCGTTTGCATGAGGTTTTAATTTGAGGTTCAATTCTGTCGCAGAAACACTACTCTTAGTGAACCATATGCAACCCATCTTAGAATCAATTGAAACATCATATTCTGTGTATTGGGGGTGAGATTGGACCATATATTAAATTTGGGCTTATTTAGATATTGGTTTCTTGAGGTTTTAATTGGAGGTTCAATTCTGCCGCAAACTGATCATACAAGGGGTTTGCGTACCTAGATATAAGGAACGACCTATATAAACTGAGATTTGATGTTTTCTTGGTATCTGAATTATATATACTAAATTCTATCATATATAAAGCCTGGTCTTGTTATGATATCGTTAGCTCGAGGTTTTAATTCGAAGTTCACTTCTACCGTAGAAAAACAACTCTTAGTGAACTATAAGCAAATCACCTCAGCAGCAAATGCAACTTCATAGTTTGTCTGTTGGTGGTGAGATCGCAACATACATAAAAGTTGGGCTTATTTTGATGTCGTTTGCATGAGGTTTTAATTTGAGGTTCAATTGTATCGTAGAAACACAACTCTTTGTTAACTATAAGCAAATCACCTCACAATCAATTTCAATTCATATTCTGTCTATGGGGAATGACATCGCCATAGATATAAAATTTGGGCTTATTTTGATATCGTTTGCATGAGGTTTTAATTTGAGGTTCAATTCTGTCGCAGAAACACTACTCTTAGTGAACCATATGCAACCCATCTTAGAATCAATTGAAACATCATATTCTGTGTATTGGGGGTGAGATCGCACCATATATTAAATTTGGGCTTATTTTGATATCGGTTTCTTGAGGTTTTAATTGGAGGTTCAATTCTGCCGCAAACTGATCATACAAGGGGTTTGCGTACCTAGATATAATAGAACAGCCTATATAAACTGAGATTTGATGTTTTCTTGATATCTGAATTATACATATTAAATTCTATCATATATAAAGCCTGGTCTTGTTATGATATCGTTTGCTTGAGGTTTTAATTCGAGGTTCAATTCTACCGTAGAAAAACAACTTTTAGTGAACTATAAGCAAATCACCTCAGCAGCAATTGCAACTTCATATTCTGTCTATTGGGGGTGAGATCGCGTATAAAATTTGGGCTTATTTTGATATCGTTTTCATGAGGTTTTAATTTGAGGTTCAATTTTATCGTAGAAACACAACTCTTTGTTAACTATAAGCAAATCACCTAAAAATCAATTTCAACTTCATATTCTGTCTATTGGGAATGAGATCGCAATAGATATAAAATTTAGGCTTATTTTGATATCGTTTGCATGAGGTTTTATTTTGAGGTTAAATTCTGCTGCAAACTGATCATACAAGGGGTTTTGGTACCTAGATATAATAGAACGAACTATATAAACTACGATTTGATGTTTTCTTGATATCTGAATTATATATATTAAATTCTATCATATATAAAGCCTGGTCATAACAAGTTATGATATCGTTATGATCATAACAAGTTATGATATCGTTTGCTTGAGGTTTTAATTCGAGGTTCAATTCTACCGTAGAAAAACAACTCTTAGTGAACTATAAGCAAATCACCTCAGCAGTAATTGCAACTTCATATTCTGTCTGTTGGGGGTGAGATCGCTACATATATAAAATTTGGGCTTATTTTGATATCGTTTCCATGAGGTTTTAATTTGAGGTTCAATTTTATCGTAGAAACACAACTCTTGGTTAACTATAAGCAAATCACCTCAGAATCAACTTTAACTTCACATTCTGTCTATTGGGAATGACATGGCCATAGATATAAAATTTGGGCTTATTTTGATATCGTTTGCATTAGGTTTTAATTTGAGGTTCAATTCTGTCGCAGAAACACTACTCTTAGTGAACCATATGCAAACCATCTTAGAATCAATTGAAACTTCATATTCTGTGTATTGGGGGTGAGATCACACCATATATTAAATTTGGGCTTATTTAGATATCTTTTTCTTGAGGTTTTAATTGGAGGTTCAATTCTGCCGCAAACTGATCATACAAGGGGTTTGCGTACCTAGATATAATAGAACGACCTATAAACTGAGATTTGATGTGTTCTTGGTATCTGAATTATATATATTAAATTCTATCATTTGTAAAATTTGGCCTTGTTATGATATCGTTTGCTTGAGGTTTTAAGTCGAGGTTCAATTGTACCATAGAAAAACAACTCTTAGTGAACTATAAGCAAATCACCTCAGCAGCAATTGCAACTTCATATTATGTCTACTAGGGGTGTGATCGCAACTTATATAAAATTTGGGCTTATTTTGATAGTGTTTTCTTTAGGTTCTAGACTCGGGTTTTGTCTTGCCGTAACGGGTCTGTTTTGTGTTATCATTCAGAACTTGTTTTGTTTCTGTTGATTTTGTTCATGCCAGTATATTATCGTCATATTTGGGATATTTGTCTATTGTTTGAGTCATTTTCATCACTTTCACATTTGTTTATTTTCGATCAATTCTAGTCTAAACAAAAGTCAGATTTGTAGGAACAAAACGATTCATAAATGTTGAGAGAGAGAAAAGAGAGAAAGAGAGAGAATGTGGTGCTGTCGGAGCTACATCTACTCCGTCCACCGTTGGATTGTTCTCATTTCTGAGTATGTTGTTCCTTCCAACCTTCTCTCAACATTGACCGAACGGATTTGTTATCCAATCAACGAGGTAAGAGATATTGATCTCGCAATATTTCTACTATTC
>Ga0307517_10000987_pt1 | contig 48192 bp, 37 predicted proteins | sample 23_EM_MG_FD_194515 | JGI IMG/M metagenome (GOLD analysis project Ga0307517, IMG submission 194515) | Populus trichocarpa ectomycorrhiza microbial communities from riparian zone in the Pacific Northwest, United States - 23_EM | ecosystem: Host-associated > Plants > Roots > Unclassified | place... | reverse complement strand
AAACCGCCGGTTGCGAACCCCCCCCCCCCCCCCCCCCCCCCCCGCGTGGAGTAGATTTCGCGGGTGATCGTCGGTGAACTCGGCATTTCCGGGTTGACCACTCTTGCATAAGACCTCAATTACACGTACGAGTACTGTGCACTTTGTATCCTAAACTTGAATACTTTAACAGCCCAAGGGCCGAGGTGGAATAATGGTACGGTGCGTAACTAAAAATTTAGTACCAGTGGTAACTTACACATCAGAAACTTGACCATGCGGCGGCCTCGATCTCTCCTTGCTTCAGCCGAAATTGGGGGACAATTGTTGGAAGAGGGGGATGGGTAGTACACAGAATTCAACCCAATTCACCAATCAAAAGCAATCATTCACAAGCTCTTGTTGGTCGATGGAACGATTGTGTTTGCAGAAGAGCTGATTGTGGTGCATCACCGGTTTTAACCGAAATCAGCCTCATCATCCCCCATCTCGTGCCGCTTTTTTTATTCCTGACCCTTACATACAGACTCCATTGAAAGCTAGAAACAGCGGTTCACCGGTGCTAATGTTTAGTTCTGCTAGCCCCCAAATACGCCCACATGAATGAGTACCACACCAAATATTCCCAATGAGGCACCACGCCTACTCGAGTACAGCAAGGCTCCCCAACCACGTCATCGCTTTAACAAACCCCGAGGCTTCTCATACCTCACCCCTCTATTCCCTCCCATCTTCCCTGAATTACATCCCAATTTTTATATTACGAGCTTATATGCATCCAAGAGCGATGAGACAACCCCTTCCCCGCCATACTGCGACAGCGAGGTGGGGAATTACATACAAAGCGCCATAACTGCCGTAAGACACCCTCCTCCTCCTCCTCCCGTCATTCCCCTCACCACCCCTACGGCCAATATTCCTTTCCAAATCGCCGGTACTGTGCGGAACCCTATTTCTCAAAAAATATGCACCTCAGACAAACCACGTCAACAAGACCCCCGCAAGCGCACCTGCTACCAGCACATTCCCCCCTCCTTACTCTCTCTTTTACCATGCCATACCTGAGTATGACGTCCACCGCAAAACAATACTGCTAAGTGCATAATCATTGTGGATCACTCGAGCGGATTGCGGGCCGTGCTGGAATTCCCCGCTCGGATCCTCCAGGTCTCTTTATAATCCCGTGATCCAAGTACAAGGGTCGGAACCTAGTAATCGGAAGAGACAGGGATGTATTTTGGCTGCTTAACTTTGAATTAACTATCCCATAACATCTTACCGGACCCTGTAAATTGGCTAAGGTGTGGTAGTCCCTGATGTGGATTAGATCGGGTTAGGTCCCCTCGGGATTGTAATGCTGTTGGCTGGTCGCGCAGATGCCTGGATTGACAGTCGACCCCACCATTTTGATAGGAATAAGTTTATTGAACCCTGTTGATGCCAGCGATGGAAGGCCGATGGCGAGATCACACACGGAGCAATGGAAGTGACGTTTGGAGTATAGCGCGAGCATGATAAGTGCACGCACTGCGCATGTTTTGAGGTCGCCAGAAAGTAAGTTGTGTGCTAGTAGGCCTAGCTTTTGGCAGTCGTCCCCGCGGAATCTAGTGCTTGTGGGAAGCCATCTGCCACCCTAGATTGTCGAGTAGCTAAGGAGTTGTTGGTGCGACGATAAGCTGTGCTTCTTAAGGAGGATAGATTGGGTTGGACTTTATTCATGCGGCGTGCCCCGGTCGTGGATGCAGACAGACTACGCCTACGAAGTTGAAGCCCACGGCGGTATGGTACAAGTACTTTTGCGCAGAGTGTGAAAATGGGGTGCATGCGGCTGGTAATACGGTGGTGGTTCCTTCGGTGGGGGACCTCTTTGGATGCTGTTCCATCATAGAATTGGGTGGGGGGCTGACCTACTGTAACTTTAGGTTCAAGATGCCAGGATGTTGCGTCTGTCTTGACTGACGTGTAAATAGTGACACAGCATTTGCGTTCTAGAAGAGACTGTTTCTCTTCCGTGCTTCCTTGCTCTCTTGTTTCTTCTCGTCTCTCTCTTTTTTTTTTTTGGCTGGGGGTTTATCTTATCGGGGTTGTGAGTCAAGGTTGATGCACCCTTCTGCGAAAGTTGCACGAGAATGGGAGGTTTCGGGGTGAAAGGATGATTTTTCGGCAACGAGCAAACGCCGGGAGTTGCATCAGGTTATTTTGTTGTGTTGGCCGCTAATTCCCCACATTTCTAGTAATATTTGAAGGGACCAAAAGAGCTTAATATCTCTCGATGAAACATCAGGGCAAGTGATCTTTTAGCAAAGATGGGTTGTAATATTCATATTTTAGCACTATCTCTAAAATTTCTGATTGAGTTCTGTTAACGAGAATCCCTTTGTTAGCAAGGACCTCCAACCCTCCCGACCTCCGTAGGCACCAGGTCCCGCAAGAAAGTTTTAGAACAGTCTCGTGAGGTTAACCAGCCAAATATACCCTTTTCTGTTCTGGCTAATGGTTTCCTACCCTTAGTAATCGTATAGTAAGGCAAAATGACAGTACAGTACCAATTGGTTGACCGTTTTTGAGTACGATACCAGTATTAACCGGAACAGGGATATATCTGGCTGGTCTGCCTTGAATAATTGTTCAAAAACAGCTTACGGTACTGGACCTTGCGCACCAAGTTTACTTTACACGAAACTGCTAGGTGGACTGGAGGACTAAGTACTGGTATTGCACCGGTACCAGTTCTTCCAGCTTTTGTAAACTTTGAAAACCCATAGCTTGTCGGAAGCGGCCGGAGTTTCACTCGTGTGCTGTTTAAGGTCTTGCTCATCCCTGGTAAGCGGGATAATCTGCCCGCATCCGCCTTCAAGTTCAAAAAAGTCTGCTGGCCGGATCATCACAGTCCTCTTCTACTGGTAATCGTCATATTCAGGGCGGAGTTCCCTAACGGGCTACTGCATAAGTTAGGTGATTCTCTTCCATGTAGGAATTGGGGGCGTCATCTGTATTGTAGCTATCGTCATTTCAATCGCCTTGCCAGATGAGCATCTGAGGCTCTATCTTTCTTTCTTTTCTTTTTTTCACCAAGTGGGGCGCACCCAATCGCAGTCATTTTTTTTTGTTTGTTGTCAAGCTGAGAACTGTGGATTGTGTTGTAGGATACGATTTAGGCGGTAGCAATGTAGGCCGCCCCACGATGGGCTGGCCCACTTACTATGGTGCCCAACAGGATCTTGCTGATTCTCCTTTCCCTTGAATATGCTGGGGATAGGTATCGTATGTGCGATGGATGCACTACGAGTGTAGGCACCTTACGATAAACGTAAGGGGCTACCACACCTAGTCCGCCAGATGACATTGTGAAAACCGTCCCTAGCCTGAGCCGCAGGGCTACAGCAGGGCGATTGGAGGGGGACTAAAACACAGGATCTGGATGTTGGGTTTACGGGTTAGGGGGAGGGTAAGAAGGGTTTGTGCTGATCGAGTTGGGGTTTGTGGGGAGTGGGAGGGGGGGCATGTCTCTCTCGCTCCGACTCTCCCGTGAATTCAGTGGGGGGTTTTCCATAGGTTGGTCCCGTTATTTGGGTGTGCCCCTCAACCAGGTCATTGGCCTATGAGGAATGTTGAAATACCGAAGGGAGCGATGTGCGGTACAGGAATTCTATTATTCTTACCGTAGATCGGTATGTGGTTTTCATCACCCTCTGCTTGGGCAGGCCACCAATAGGTTTGATCGCGGGAGGGTTGAGATCGATGGGCATGTTCAAGTGTAGTATTCGGTACTGCATCTGGTTCTAACACGACCAGCCGGCACCGAGTACGTCCAATGAAAGGCATATGTTCGCACCCTAATTACTGTATAATACAGGATTGAATATAAGAGATCATATCTTCTGGGAAATTTAATACTAATAGTGCGCCGACTATGGTAGCACCGAGCTTCGATGCCCCATAAATCAGATGCACGCGGAGAAATGGAAGGAAATTGAGGAAAGAAGAAATCGAAACGTCAGCAAACACCTACGTGTTCATCGTCTGCTGGAGCAGTCAGAGAAGAAGACTCGTGATCCTCGGAAGAATGACATCTTGCTGCTTGTCGGGCTTTTTTATTTGACTTTATTTGTGCTGTGATATTCCTCTTTGGGCAATGTTCGCTGCCTACTGGGGTATCAGGTAGGGATGGGGTTGTCTATGGTAGACTGGATGTTTCGTCACATCTGCCTTGGCGAGAGGGTTCTTGGCAAGGGGCATCAGCAAAGACCTGGGGTCTTTGTTGGGGTCTTTGCCGGGGTCTTTGCTGGGACTGCCGCGATTTTTTCCTTCTTATCATACCTTGAGGCTGAGGATAAGGATTTGTGGAAAAAAAAAGGTGGGTAATTAGCTGTGGCTAGGGGGGCAGGTACCAGGGCTTGATATTATTATTTTTTGGTTTTTCAACCCCAATTCCAAGTGTCGTCATTCCCACCGGAAATCCTGCCTGGCTGCAAAATTGCATCACTGCAACATCCTCCCCCCCTCCCCCCTCTCCACTGGCTGGAAAGCCTGGTGTTTCTCAAGACAGCAGGAAACACCTGCAGCCGCCAACTATCAAGGAAATCAGCTCTCTGTGTCATCATGGAATCTTCAGGCCAAGATGGATATATAAATGCCCTCTCCCAGGATGGCTGGCTCGACTTTCGATAATGATCACGGTCGCATCCTTCTGCAATTAACCACCAGCTTCCTCCTAGGAGTACTATTTCGCTTTTTTGTGCTGCAACCACTTTCTCTCGCCCGATTGAGCCATTCACCTCCAGGCTACTGTGTAACAAAAAAGCAAAGGAGAAAGTAACATGTAAGTAGGCGGGTTTTTTCTTCTTATCCCAGATGCATTACATCAAGCATTCCATATCGTGTGGGCGAAATAGCCAAACACGGAAATATCGAATCAGTGCCCAGTATGAATGGTCCACTATGGTCCACTATCTCTTTTTTTTATTTGTTGCTAACACACACTTTTTCTACCACAGACCGAAAAACACATTCGACAAGTTTGCTCTGTTACCTTTCTCGGTCCGCCGCATAACTTTGCTGTTCGCCCAACCCCGCTTTTCTTTCGAGGAGGTTGTTTAAAACCCCTCGTCCGTGACCAAAAAGTCTGCTTTTCCTTCGCTCCAGAAACCCGCCAAAGGATCTTTTATTCTATCTTTTTCGGAGCCCCCAAAGAGAAATCTAAACATGGCAAGGTACACTACCGCTGACCCCTACATGGGAGAGAGGGAGAGAGAGAGAGAACGACAATATCTCTCAGATCGTGCTCTTGATACTCAGATGGCTGTATACTCACCTGATCCTCCTTTCACTAGTCTTACTAGCCTCGCTCCCACATATGGCTACGGAAACCCGCATACCTCCTCGGGCGCCCTTATCCGCAGCCCCGTTGTTGATGAACCCGTTGTCGAACATGAACATCATCACGTCCATCACCACATCGATCATGGTAAATACTTCCTTCTATCTGTTCTTGATATTTGAATCATGGTGTTGATTTCGGTAGGCAATGTGGGCGTAGGTGCTCAAGTTGCTGTCAGGCCCCGTGTTGGACGCGAATACTCCTATGACGACCTTTACGACCGTGAACGTAGATATGGTAGCGGTCTGAGCTTGGGCAGTCTTGGCCACCACCACCACTACGGCCATCGCCATCGCCACCCTGGGGTCGTTGGGGGTCGCTTTGCCCGATCAGATATCGATCTCAACCTAGACGCATCATATCATCGTCGACGAAACAGCATCTATGATGATAGAGAATCCGAACTTGCAATTATTGATGTTCCTGCTGGAACCCGTCGAGTGACCGTTGACATGGGTCGGGATGCTGATATCAACTGGAGACGGGATAACGGCGTTCGAAGATCAAGGGGATTAGGCAGTGAGCTCTGGACTGAGATCACTAAGGATCTTGTCTCCAGAGAAGCTATTGAGTATTGCGGATACCAGTACGAGGAAACTGAGTTCTTCTACTATATATTCGAGTACCTGCACCGTGACCAGATCAACGAGTTAGTGGATATTACCCACGATGCTCGCAGACGTACGTTTTAATTCATAGAGGGGTCTGAGTGATCTATAGCGCTAACTCCCAATAGAACGTGTTCGAGACCTTGAATATGAATCGATTGCGGGGGTAGGCCATTCTCACCTAGACAGGCGGCTCGACTGGGACCGCGAAGAGACCCGCACCGAAATTATTATTGAGGGGGCGGGGGGCCGTTCCGGCCGTCGTCATCGCAACCGCTACCACTAGGCACTTCCCCTGAACACTCTATCGCGTGCAGTACTCGATCAACTTAACGACGTGACGACCTAGATTGGTGTTTTCCTTCCGGTGTTTCGTCCGAGGGCTCCTTTTTTCTCTTCCCACAAATGTTTCCTTTTACATCTCACCTCTCGAGACCCTCAATTGTTTTATTTTTCTTTTAGCTGCGCTTATTCCTGGACTTAATGTCATGCCCGATTGATGGGTTTGATGTATTTCCTCTCTTTTTTCCTTTTTTCCTTTAACGACTTTCCTCTTCCTTGTCTCAACAATATTCCCCTTCTATCCTATAATGATCTTGTAACTGATAGTGGACATGTGATGACGGCGTTTGGAATATGAGAGAGAGGACACATTCTTATCTTCTGTAACTGGAATGTGGGGAGAAGAAATGGGTTAAATCTTCGTGGGGCCTCTTACATTTTCGTTCGCAATAAACTTTTTGTCTCTGGTACAAACGAAGTCATTGCTATGCTCCAGTATGAACGAGATCTGACACTATGTTCTCGAGTGAGGCGGCAGGGGGCTGCAACGCAGGCCAAAGTTTCGCGCTTGCGCCTGTACTGGCACTGGCTCTTACTCGCTGGTTGAAACGAATACGGGGCGTGAGCTCTGCCGTGTGTAACTGGTAGGGTTTAACCCTTCAACCCCTTCTATGGATCGCCTTGGCGAGGAAGATAAGCTGTTGCAAGCAAGCCTGAGTCCCTTGAATTTCCTGCTGACGTCACGTCGATTGGTCGATACCGGTGGTCGTTCTGACAACTCAGTCAGAGACTTATGATACTTCTGATCAGCCCAGCAGAACCTACTCATGTGCAGGATCAGTACCGTCAGGCCACCTTTGTTCGAGCACAATCTGTCATCCAGCGCTTGGAACCTGGTCGTGAGCCAGCACCGCAGTAGCCTGCCCAAGTCTCTGTGCTGGTATCGGCAAGGCGAATCCATCCCATAACGTGCTTGGATCTTGACCGCCCCGGGTTCTTTCCAATTGCTCCTTTTCTCCCCTTCCTCTTGCCGAGGATAATCCTCGAGCTGTTTTATTACCAAACAAATAGCCCGCATACTCGCCCAATACCTTAGTTAACAAGCTTGCTCTCTTATCACACATCACTAACCCTTTCGACCACCCTGGCAACAGCCACATTCATCGCGATGGACGATAAAATACACCTTTACCTCATTACGTTCAATTGCGCCCTGCTTCGCCACGATGTCGCGGCCCTTTCTTCGCATCTCCTTTCTGGGCTCGAATCCCCGCAGCTCAAACCAGACCTAATAGTTCTCTCACTGCAAGAGATAGCCCCGCTCCCCACTGCCTTTCTAGGCGGGCCAACCCTGGCAGGATATTTCGAAACATTCTCGACGGCTGTGAGAACTGCTACAAGGAAGCAGTTGGATGAAGACTACGCTCTGGTAGCGAGGAGTAATGTCGGGTTGACGGGGATTATGGTGTTCGCGAGGAGCCCGGCGAGAGTTGGGGAGATACGGTACGCTGGGGTTGGGGTAGGACTATGGGAGATGGGGAATAAAGGGGGTGTCGGAGCCAAGGTTTACTACAATGTTAAGCATGGAGACACCAATGGGGATAGTGACGAGAAGACGGTTGAGATCAACTTCTTGGCTGTGCATCTTGCCCCAGACGAAAAGAATGTCCATCTACGGAACGAAAATTGGGGCTCAATTGTGCGGGGTCTTGTTTTCGATATTGTGGGAAGGAGGGATGCGGTATCAGATATCGGACCGTCCTCTACCGAGAGTTTGATATCTTCTCAACCAGATCCAGCGCCTTATTCAGGATTGTATTCGCCTACGGCCCATCTCTTCGTCCTTGGAGATCTCAACTACCGTACCGCAGACTCCAGACCCGTCGGCCCGGAATTTATTGTATTTCCACAACCGGATGATCCTCCATCGTCGAATAAACACTACTCAAACCTCCTCGAACACGATCAGCTCACTCCGCAAAGGAAGGCAAACAAAACACTACATGGCCTAGAGGAAGCCCCGATCGCCTTCCCACCTACATATAAATACCACATTTCAAAAACCTCGCCAGACGATCACAGCTGGAATTGGATACCATTTCGATGGCCGAGTTGGACGGACAGGATACTTTATCTTCCGTCAGAGAGCCTTCAAGTTCACAAATACACCTCTATCCAGGAAATCAGGTCCTCTGATCATCGGCCTGTTGTTGCACACATATCTATTCCAGCCGAGCCTCTGAGTGCTTGTGACGGATGGAGGGTTCGTCCACCATACCAGCCTGACGTCAAGGGATGGAGGCCTGCTCGGGATGCAGCCAGGAGGAGAGAAGTCGTTGTAGGGTACCTAGTGTATTTCTTGGGAACTTGGGCGGGCTGGGGTACGATTGCGGCGGTTATTGCCGGGGGATTGAGTGGCTGCTGGGTGCTTAGAGAGTTGATTGTTCGTCGAGTCTAGTGAGTGTAATATTAGTGAGTTGGGTGTTATTTCTCTCGCTCGTATTGGAAGGGTCCTGCCAGTGACTGGGGAGCGTCGTGGAGGACTTAATACTTTGATTGAGACAAACGGCGATCGATGGAGCGCGAATAGTGTATCCTAGTCGAGGAATGTATTACCCCATCTACCATGATGCCTACCCGTAATGAGTTAGAACGTAGTACAGTACATTTGAATCGAATGTATCTGCTGCGCCTTACTTACCGGCATCACCTCTCACGTGAATCAAGCGACTCTACACATGGCAGACACCTCACCACGCCGATAACCTCCCCTCGGAAGATAACACTGATAATCCCGTAATCGAATCCCAGTAGGACAACATTCAGGTTTATTTCTGCACTTTATCAACCAGGAGGTCACCTATAATACCCCTTCGAGGCACTTTTGTCGTAAGATTCTTCCAACGCCAAAAAATTCTACGGCACCCTGCTCGAACACTACTCGTATAATACCAAAACCGCACTTCCAATTGACACGCAAAAATACCGCAGGCGGGTCGGGGCTTCCAGGACATGAGACTTGTGTAAGTTATATCACCGGTGAGAAAAGGGATAGGGATTATAGTATCATACTAGTGCTACAGTTGTGCTACAGACGCTCAATATGTGTGTGTAAGGGGGGGGTAGTCCTACTTTTAGGTAGGTGCGGTGAGGGGTTGTTACTTGAGCTTGGGTTCCATCAGCGCGGTCACAAGTATCTGCGGGCTTCGATACTTTGGGGGGGCTAATCCCCTGGGAGCTTTGATTCACTACTTTATGGTAAGGTTGAGGAATTTTGTAAGTTCTTCTCGCTGGCGGCCTAATGTTACTGGCCAACTAAAAGTTTGGGAAGGCGCCGTTGGGGTGGTGTAGGTCGAGGTATTGCAGCAGTGTTTGCTCTCAGCAATCGAACAGGAACTCCTCTTCCGTGGGCAACGATGAGAAGAGGATTCCGCTAAGAGGAAAAACCGTAACTCGTTCCGAAGGCAAGATCTTTCTGAGGCTTATTGAGTGATCCTAGGGGCATACTCTGGGGGCATTACTCCGATCTAGATTTGGGCTCTCTCGGAACCGAATACTTTACCTGCAAGAAGTGCTAACTGGATCATTGCAAACTCTTCTCTGAGGATCCTCGACGAATCGGGAGCTCACAGACTCTCGAGTGAGTCCTATTCCTAAAGGTCTGTACCTATTTCGTTTGCAGTAATGAGTAAGTTACTCACATTCTTTCGCCTATACATCATATGTTACTTCTCCAGAGGCAAATATCCACCGGGTTGGGGCTTCCCGAACATAACTTCGACCACCACCGGTGGAATATCAAATGCCAGTGAATATGGAATCACGAGGTTGGGATTCTGGCCGATCAACCATCTGAAGTGGTGGAGCCGTCCAATAGGAGATGTTTTTGCTCGAGGGCCACTTAAGGTGTCCGCTTGTGTCTACCAACGGGGGCCTCAGGTAACCACAGGCATCAGAGCTCCTGGACCACTCGCTCCCCTATGCGTTAACACTTCATATCTCTCCTTATGGTATTCCCGGAAAAGGCTTACCGAAAGGTATTGGGTTGCACTGGCTATACCTGAGGACTGCAGATCGCCAATTCCTCATTCTCAAGAGACCATTACTACTTTAAGATCTGACCAAGTTGCGGACATATTCCTACTCCGGTAATCTTGACCCCGCAGACTAATAAGTCCCGGCTTGACCGATATCTGTACATCGGATTGGTGTTCGCCTCGGGTGTCCGGGAGTATATTCGGGGTCGCCGATCCTAATCATGTGGCTGACGAGGGCTCATCGGAGGTTCATTGCTGTGACCGAGAAGAAAGCCCCTTTTAATGAGGATAATTCATCTTAACCTTGCCAGTGGTGTGCCCCCCAGTCGTTGACCCGTAGTAAAGCATGAGAACTAATTACAAACTGCCACAAAACTACGCTACAGCATTATCCATCATGGGATGGATAACAATGAGCTTGAAGTTGGGAGGATGTTTCGACATCCCCCTTAGACTGGGGCTTAACAAAACAGAAGCCCGGCGCCTCGACCAGAATTGGTCTTGTTTGATGCGATTACAGGTCGCGCCGGCCGAACCGGGTCTCTGTCTGTGGCTCCGTTAGAAGTGGTGTGGGTAGGGCCATGTGTGTGGACACTTCCTAAGATCTTAAAGCAGGATCGGAACGGTGGTTGTGCACACACTCCTCACTTTTTACTCTTATCAGGGAGTAAACCGCAGTGCCAGAGCCGACATACTAGCACATATCTTGGGCGCTTACAAAATGATATCGGGGACTACCGTATCATGCGTCGCTTGCATTAAAAATTAACCCAAATAATTGGGATCCATCAGGACCAGAGGTGTTTATTTTACACTCATGATACATGAGGGTTAAGCATACGTAACCTCTAATTTCTGGACTCTATTCTTGCGGAAGAAATGACAGCCTTCCAAAATCTGACTGCGGTCAAGCACGGGCGATATGCTTCCATAGTGCACTCTAGATTTTGCAGATGATGCACGTGGGGCACGTACTAGTATTGTTTATACTATGCATTCACATCGATTCAGCATAGCCTCCCTCTCAGGGTTCAGAACAAGAATCGATGCTTCTTAGAGCAGATGCTATTGCGACATTCCAGGAGCATATTCGAGCGCCTGGGCGCTATCCACCGGCAACATCAATGCAAGTACCGGTACCCGGGACAAGGCAAGGGTAGTCAACCAAAAAATAATCCCTGTCTTGCACGAAAAGATCTCTCTGGGCACATGTACGAGCACTAGGACTGCCGATACATACCGTATGTTGAAATCGCCAAAGCGGTCTCGTTGGTAGCACAATAAATATCGGTGGATATCACACCAGGGTATTGGGACAATTGAGCCTTGCGCTCAGAACGGCTAGAATTCCCTCTTCGGATAAGTGGGGGGTCACCGCGAAAGAAGTTAGCTTCTAGCCCTCCCGCTGAGACAGATAAAAAAGGAAGATACGGTGCATTAGGCATTACAAATGTACTGGGAAAGGCAACCCCGACACCCTAGTGTGAGGTTCAATTATTCCGGTTCTTATGGCAGCACTGTTTAACACTATTAAATCATCCGTTTAACTAATATCTAGACACTCTTCTCCTAATAACCTGGAGACCTGACGATAATGCAACGAAAAACGGCCAAAAAAAGCGGCCTTGGCCACGGAATTCACCACCTCTCAAAAACCCCTGCAAATATGAGAAACATGTTCCTAAGTAACTAAAGCACTACGAACCGATCTATAATCTCAGCCTTTTGATAGGCTTGCTAGTTTCGTCGATATCTCAGGTTTACTAGTGTTTTAGGCGCGTCCGGTCATTAATCTCACCACCAGTATCTTTGCACTTGTATCTGGTACAAGGTATCTTTTCTTTTTTGATGGCTGGATGGTTGCATAGCAACAGGCGTATTTCCGGAATCTTGCGAGATATAAGTAGGGGTCTAAACACAAAAAACTGTTGTGAGTGCACCAGTGGTTGGTTATTCCCTACGGTACTTAACCCTGTTCTCAGAACCTCCTAGCCAATATCCCGTTCATCCTAGTTTGGTGCGTCCGTCCTGGTAGTTCCCAGGACGCACTTCATGTCAGGACAGCCTTATGGATGGTATACTGAGTGGTTATTGCGCGAGCCACCGCTCCCTAACTTTTGGAAGTCATAGTCGGATAGAAGGGAACTCCGGTCTACCAGCTACTCATTGTTCAGCGCTGCCGCGCACGTACGAGCCCGGGTGTCCGGAACTGGCCAAAGCTGGGCACCCGAGGCTCCTGTCTTCTCCCTCTTGTCCGTACGCGCCTTACAGGTTCCCAATCCATATATCATATGTTCACAATCAAAGTGCACAAAACTTGAGGCGTGAGTCGATGAAGCTTTTTTGCGGGCACTGCGAGAACTAATGTCAGCGAGTGCTCGCAGCCCCTAGACTGTGCACACACAGAATCCCAGGCGCTCTTGTTAATAAACGCTGAACCAGCTGAGAAACGGAGACCGGAGATGCTCCTCGAGTGACAATGTCTGATGCAGACTTTGATGTATGGTCCTCTCCTTTCAACGTCTTTAACCCGTACCACAAATGCATAAGCCGAGGGGGGGGGTGCTTTGAGTCTGTTGGGATTTTACTTGTATAACTCCATATAACGTGCTGACTGTGCCAAGCCCCGCGAGGCTTTGCACTATGACACCATTACTGCTCGTAGCCTTGCAAATACCGCTCAAAGGGGCACAAGCTGCCGAATGCAAAAAAATATTGGTATGTGATTCGCCGGATGTCTCAATCAAGCCTTTTTATGTATCATTACAAGTAGTATATGAGGCTTTGGTGTGAAGGTGAAGGTGAAGGTGAAGGTGAAGTATGATATATCGTCAATACTAAATCCTTTAGATAGAAGCTGACTTGATCAACTATGTAGAACTGGCTGCCTTATATGATGGTAGCTCCGTCAGAGGAGCTTGCATTATTCACCGCCCGAAACGCTTAGACATCACGGGGTCCTTCCCTCTAGCTTTGGAACGCGAGATTGGGGCTCGAGGGCTGAAGAAACGGCCTATAGGTCATTTCTAGGGCTCCTACCACCTACCGCCCTATGTCGGGTTATGATGCATAAACGTTGAACCGAGGATAACCATTTTGCCCTGCAATATGCAGCGCCATAGCGCTAGCACTGCTCCGCGCCTTTCGGCTGTTCCCGGAGCTTTCTCTGGAATCTAGAGCGCCGAGTAGGATGGCTGAACAAGAGCTTGGCCCAACCACGCTAGCACACCCAGTCAAGTTCTTCGATGAGCTACTGCAAAGGAAATTGTGGGGTGTGGGATTTTCGGGTACTAGATGAGCTTTCGCCTTCTGTAAACCCGGGGTGTATTAAGTCCAGGGAAGCTGTGGCATAAGCTTGGTTGGGGGGCTGAGGCCGTGGGGCCCCCAAAGCCCGTTCTAGAACCCTCGATAGCAAAATAGGCTAGCCCGATGCTATTACATGAAGTCTTCAGACTACAGCTGCCTCCTAGATATCATACCTGTCCTCTTCTCCCATCCCAATCATCAGATACAGCCTAGATGAACACTTCTCTGTGCGCTTATCTAAAACGATATAGCTTCGACACTTGGGTAGTCTTCGTATGAAATAGCCCTCCGACATAAGCCGACCTTCCAACCGCCATCGCTCTTCGCCGAGAGCCTTGCCTGTGGCGAATTTCTGAGAAGTTCCGGGATCACTAGTCTCCGCCCTAAGGCCGTGTAACTCTCCAGGACTTGGAGGTCTTGAAAGTACAGTGATTGGTGCCGGCACAGTGTGATAGCCCCTAACCTATTATTCTAGAAGCAGCACCAACGTGTGAATAGCTGACAAGTCCTATCGTTGGCATAAAACGTCCCCCACAAATACTGCACTCACCGTCACCCGAGCTGCCAATATTAGTGTTTTAATAAGTTGCTACTGCGATGCCTCATCGGCCCGCATTGACACGGCAATCGTCTGATACTAAAGGCACAAATAATTTCTTGGCGCCCGGGGACCATCCACGACCGCAACATCGGACAGTCGTACCGGCAGCGAATGGCCGCTGAGTCTCAACAAACATACGATAGGAACTTCGCTGAAGGACAAAAACTTGCGCAGATATTCGGATCTTTCCAGAACGCAAACTCACTCTAGCACGCAAAACTAACAACGCAGTTTCTACGCTGCACAAATATCTGCTGCGGCCGGTATTTGTTTATCCTGTGCGAGCACATGAGAAGCCACACCCGGCTAGAGGCACATAGAGGCTCAATCCTCCTTAGTAACACCACCTGTTATCCCTTCTTCATGCAGGAGGCTGAGAAATCTATGGATGGAAGCTACAGTACAGGATGTACGTAAACCGGGTTCTTAAGAATGAGACCCGCACCGCCCCCGTAGGAGGTGTGGTAATCCGCTATCAGGCCGGGGAGTCGGCTGCCTAGCTAAAAGCTCATCCTTTTCTTCCCGGAGATTCGATAAATCTTCCCCGATGCTTCAACCCGACTATATAACTATGTGGAGCTACAGAGATCCTTTCACCCGGACCGAGATACTTCGCTCTGCGGCTCTTGCTTGTCCTAGAGGAGCACTCCCCTCAGGGAGGGCTTACACTTGGTGTGCTCTTGGGGAGCTTGCAAAATGACTGGGATATAGTTAGGTAATTCTATCTCCTGCATCATAGATTAGGAGGCTGCATAGATCTAGAACATGGCGTCTATTACCAGGTTCGGAGATGCTTCCTAGCCCTACCGACTGTCTTAACGCAGGAACAGCCAGGTTTGTATTACCGTCGGAGCCTCCATCTCTCCTCGAGCCTTTTCTCCCCCATTCCCTTTGCAACTCAACGGGCTGCGATGGTGAAGCTTCTCTTTAGTAGCCTGCGTGATACTCCGAGTCAACTGACGTGCAACCAGATGTACAAGACGGCAGCTAGACACCACTACATCACAGCACAGCCTCTCCCTCATCGCACCCATCACATACCAGGTTCATTCGAGATGAGAGTACAATATCCGCCCCGCTTCTCACATTTAGTGTTCCCAAGAAAGCCGATGCTATCTCATAGGCCATTCCCTCCGAGTCGGAAAGGAGAAAAAGAAAAGAGTGGGAAGTGGCAGAGCTTTCGCAGTAGCTCGGCTTGTGCGAGCCGGGCGTTGGGATCCTTGAGAACTCCAATACTCTTGATGCTGGGAGAAAGGTCACGTTTCCCACTCCCTGTGAGACAGGCACTGGTGCCCTATTATCTCTTGGAGGGAGGTGGGTATATAAATACTCTATACTCTCCCTTTGAGAGTTCTAGTCCCATCACGAACAATTCAAGATTCTTACTCAAAGGAGCTAAGGACGCCCAAAACCTCAAACATATCTGCCAACAAACCAACCTTCAATTATTCATTCCCGTGGAGGTCCCTTGATCCTCTTCTACTGCTACTGTCACTCCTCCCCTCCCTCTCCTCCACTGTTATCTCCTTTTCTCACCCTGCTAAAAACACCACACCCAAATATTCCACAAAATCCGCAGCATCTCTTTTTTTAAAAACAAAAAACAAAAAAACATCCGCTTTCGAGGAGAGAAACGAATAGAAGCGACGTCACCACCATCAAGCGCTATGCCTTCAGGAAATAACGATCCCTGCGACATCTGCTCCAACCTCGGATTCACGGAGCCCTCCCGCATAATCCGCCCTGGGGGTTGCCGGTGCCCCCAGAACGAGAGCACCGCGTTGTGGTGGACCTGCCACGAGTGCGAAAGGGAGGGAAGAGAACCGTGGATGATCCTCGTGGATATCAACCCCTCGTGTCAGCACCTGGAGTGTTCACACGAGAGATGCAATGAGTGCCACTGCGAAAGGAGTGAATAGATAGCCGCGGGTGGTCCTATCCCCACCGGTTTGAGCTCCCTCCTGGGTGAGTGGGGTGTGGATTTCTCAAGAGCTAGTGAGGGTTTACAGATACTATGGGGGTTGGAAGTTCAAGGCTTGGGGATATCTCTTCTAAAAATAGATGAAGAATGAGGAGGGGGAAGAAAACCCAAAGGGGAAAAAAGAAGGAAAAGACCCAACGAAAAGGGACAACAAAAAAATGGGGGTTCAAAATCCTAGATCTTGGTCATAGAGGGATACAGCTTTTTGGTGTTTGGGCGGGTTTGTTCTTGGTCTAAATTGTGCATCCGGGGGTAAATCATTTCTCCTTTTCAATTTTTCTTTCTTGATTTACGCTTTTTACTCTATGAAGTCGTTAGTCGTTTACTTAGGGAGGGAGGGGGTGCTGGTGGCGGGATCTTTGAAGTTTAGTTGTTGCTCTGTTACTAGAATAAAATAACCTTTATTACAGCTGAGTGGTGTTGCTGCCGTGAACAATAGTGCAGCTTCCACATTTTAGGATATCAAAGTGCTCTGTGCATAGCTAGCCCTGGATGGAGGATAGGTCCAAGTGCCTCCGGAAGGCGAGGAGCCTCGGCACATAATCAAATCGCTATCCACGGACAAATCTTCGAGAACCCTGGGTAACCTCTCTCTCCCCCTCCAGAATTTCAAAACAAGGCTGAAACGAAAAACGCAGGCAAGGCAGAAAAGAGTGATATCATATGAAGGAATCGATAAACTTGACTCTCACGAGTCAACTAAACATGGCTGTGAGCTCTGAGCACTCGACATCCAACCCCCAAGGCATAAACACAGCTTAGAAAAAATACCTTGAGTTCACTTTCCTCCGCCACCTCCCCCTCCCTCTCTTCCTGCTAAATGGAGAAGAAGTCCTCTCCTTCAGGAGAGCAAGGCAATAGCAAAGTAAACCTCCGATGACTCCAACAACAAACATAGGAGGGACTAACATACCGGTAGTAAGGGAGGGGGGGCGTGGCGAACGCCCTCTCATTAATATGCCAATTCCCACAAAAAAAAATATACAAATGCCGTAGAGCACCAAGGCGTGATATCAACTACAGTCATCCGCATTTCTAATACCGCAAAAGCTCGAACGATCGAACAACGCACCAACTACTTATCTCCAATATCGTTGGAGTTACCTCCCTAATGGGGTTTAGTTTTTTTTCTACCTTCTCGTGTCACACGAAGGTGCTCATAAGTTACTGTGTGTGTTCCTCCATCGTTAGAGTTCCAACGGTACCCGTATATTCAGGCAGCACAAGACGTATCACCCTGCTGAACAACACTAACTAATACAAGTCCGAATCAGTCAACTCCTCTCCAATCGCCTTCTAGCCTTTCGTCAGCTATCATACATACCATAGTGCCATGTTACACCACAACCAACCAACCAACCAACACCACCACCACCACCACCAAAAAAAAAAACAGCCCTGGTGGCGAATTCAAAAGTCCAGACCACACAAAATCCCACAGTCAAATTACCGCTACGGTACTTTATTTAAGGCCCCCTCGCATGGTACCGGAGGGGGGAGGAGGAGAGGGGCGGCAAGCATACGTATGCTAAAAAACGATAGCCGGGAAAATCACAAGATCCATTACCCCGGATAAAAAAAAAACTAATCTAAAAAATCTAACTGTGCGTCGGTGCGTGCGTGGCTATGTATAGTATGTGAATATCGGTAAATTACCGGGAAAACTTCTTGGTTGGAACCCAACTAACTAACTATATCTCCGGAAGCCCTGCGATCTAATCCTCGGGCTCGGATGGAAAAAAGGCCCGGCCGAGGAGAGATTAGTATGATATGATAGCATTTTCTTGATAAGGGCACTGCATAAAATCGGTTCATCCATCCGTTGACCTGTCGGGCTGAACCTATCTTGGGCTGATGATGATGATGATGATTGGTATGATAATATTATAGTAGTGGATATTCCAAGAGTTGTTAAGGAACTATACTACCATAAACCCCTTTTCATTTCCTACGGCAGTTTGGTCGGTCGATCGGTCTATCGGTCGGTTCCTTTCTCCATGCCGTATCATACCGTAATACACCCGTATGAATGAACCGCTGATATAATAGCAATCACATACGCTCATATAACTTAACAGACAGTAACCTAACCAACCAACCACCCACCCACCGATCAAGCCCCGCCCCCCCCCCCCCCACACACACACACACTCTCTCTCTCTTATCCCCGGTACGGCCCGTCCCGTTGACAAATACAGTTATCGTACCAAGATCTAGCTCCACGTGATCACTCCTCCCCATTTTGTTTCTTCCCTTTGAGACTGGGATATATAGTACTTGTATCCTACCCGACCCGCAATACGGTAAGTGGAGGATGGGATGTAAACTACCGTACCCCACCTTGCTTCCATTTTTTCACTTTTTTGTTTTTGTTTTTGTTTTTGTTTTCCCCCTTTTTTTCCTCCACTCTGTAGCCCTGCTTTTGTTTTTCTGGCTGGCTGACTGGCTGGCTGGCTGGCTTGCCTCGTTGGTTGGTTGGTTGGTTGCTTATTACTTGCCTGGAGGTGGGGTGGGTGGGGGAGGGAGAGATATACAAGTACCGGTATACCGTATTAACTCGAAAAATTGAGTATCTCCGGGCAGGGTTCTAATCTCCGTGCCATGACGAAAGGCCCCTAATTAGTCCTAGTAGTGAACAAAAAAGGTATGGGAAGATTGCGTTCACTCTCGTTTCCCAGCCTCACACTGGTTGACACAATCTTGCTGCCGTAAAAACTTGAATAATTGAACCGTGTGCTATGAAGTCCAGAATTTCCTTCTCTGGAACGGGGGAAAAAAACACAGCAAAAACACAGCCCCTTTCCCCCTTCCGAGACAGAAAAAAAACAAAAATTTCTCGACCTTACTGAGAGAGGAAAGTCCAACGACATAGCACACGGTTCAATTATTCAAGTTTCTACGGTATTCCTTTTTTATCCACTACTAGGCTTGATTAAGGGTGGGCAGTCTTGGTGCGGAGATTAGAACCCTGCCCGGAGATACTCAATTTTTCGAGTTAATACGGTATAGTACTTTTGCACAGCACGCGCGTTAAGTAACACAGAAAATGTCAGAAACAAATCACGTGTGGATTAGTCATGAGACATCACTCGGTGGCTTGGTGTTTTTTTTCTTCCACTCTGCGCCTTCTTCGTTGTCAAAAACTCATGTTCTAGTATGTATGATAATATACGGTAGGCAGCACTTTTTTTCTTCCCCGGCGGCGCCTACTGCCTCCGTTTTGGAAAATGAATGGGGGGGGAGCAGTAATAGCAATTGTAATAGTATTAATAATATGCGTGCCAGCGTTGCTGTTGTTCCTGTCGTTGTTGTTGTTGTTGTCCTCCTCCTGCTGGGTGCCTTTCCTCCTTAGCTCAGGCAGGCGCCGGAGGGGTAGCAACGGCAGTTCGGAAGCCTGCCTGCCTGGCGATGAAGAAGGGAGAAGAAGGAAAGGAATGGAAAAGAAAAAAGAAAAGCTCGCCGTCGACGATGATTCCAAATAGGAGACGTGCCCTGCTGGCATTTTTTTTTTCTTTTTCTTCAGCGCTGTGATGATTCCTGGATGCGAGGCGACCGTGATATCATGGTTCGGTAGGCGGGAAGGAAAGAAGGAAGAAAGCAAGAAAGGAAGGAAGGAAGAAGGCTTGAGGTGAGATTTCGGTTTGCTGGCTGTGCGACCGTAACTTTTGTCCGTCCCTTGTTTTTTATTTTTATTTTCTGGGTTTGCGATAAGCTTTCTGTTTTTTTATATTCCTAAGTATTGTTGTTTTTAAGGTGGGGTGTTGTGTTGCTCTATCGGGCGGGATGGAGGGGGGACTGACCTGAGTATTACCCTGCAGATAACTTGTGATTTGGGTGAGACAGGTTCCTTATTCTTATGGAATGAGTTAATCTCACTTACCACGTTGTTGTCACTGACGAATGTTCCCGGCGGGGCTAATCTTTCTTTTCTTTTCTTTTCATTCCCTGGGCCTGCTAGGATAGTGGAACCCTGAGGGATGGCTCGTGACATCCCCTGCCCCGTTGTTGACTTGGTCTTACTTACTTGTTGATTTATTGGTATTACGAGTTATTCGCTGTTTATCGGGGGATTTTCTTTCGGCTGAAGGTCGTGGTTTAAGGTTGTCTCTTTTGGGAATATATATCTCGGTACTGTAACCGTGTTCCACTCACTCACTACTATAATTAGAAGTATTTTTTTTTCCCCACGCAAATTGTCACGGATTCGGTTTTAAGGTTTTAGTAAGTAAGCAATTGTTGACCTTGATCGCCCGTCAACAATGTCTTATTATCAATATTATGTTGGTACCTAACTCATCACCCCGAAGACCAACTCTACTTTCGGGGTAGAAATGAGCGTAAGAAAAAGAAAGAAAGAAAAACAGGACAGGACACCACCCAACCATGACCGTATGGAGAAAGAGATCTGATGCAAAGGAAAAGAGAAATCTCTACCATTTTATGTGAGAAACATATAAAAGAGAATGATTAAACGGTCCACTCCTCTGGTTCCAATGCCGACACCTCCTCAATAGTTCACACAAGGTCCAAGCCCCCAGAAACCCCGCCCGAAAACAGTCCGAGATGGAAAGGGTCCTCTTTAGTACCGTCTCTCTCCGTTAGGTTCTAGTAGATAGACGGGACATCTCGGGCATTTAGGGTGATCGTTTGCGCATGCGACATGTATGCTCACTAGCATAGCGATTTCGCCACAGCCAGGTACGCAGCAGTCCCAATATTCTGCTACTGCTGATGCCGTCTGGCTTTGTGGCATATCTCCCCCTCGCGCCTGGCTGGAACCCCCCCTACTCTGTCGGCCATCGGATCGTGAAAGTGTGTCATCGGTCTGCTCCTGGGGGCGTGGAGAACCGGCAGTATGGGAAGAGCGTGTTGATGTAGGCGAGGACATACTCGTAGGGGTGCTTCGTCTTTGGGGTGTCTAGTGATGGTTAGTTGTTGTCGTTGAAGAACGCCTACTAAAAGGATGGTCTACGCCTGTACGCAGAAGCCAATCAAATGCAAGGTGGCTAGGATCTTGACTTACTTGATACATTCCACATCGAGAGTTAGCAGGGGAATTGTTGGTGTCCATCTTGAGAGAAAGAGGGGAGAAGGTTTTAGAACTAAGGATTTGGCTTGAGAGGGAGGGTGCGCCGAAATGGTATATGAGTGTTGTAAGAGTCAATTCCCGGAGTGAGCTGTGATGGTCGAATGTGAGTGGATTCAAGGGAAGCTATATAATCTTCGGTTTATTAGTTAGATAGAGAGATCATCGCCTGAGGCTCTTTCTGTGAAGTCTCATTTCCGCCAGGGACCCACTCTCCACTCCCCGCACACAGTGTTCTCGTCAAATTCGCCTTACTTTACATAAATAGTAGAGGCAACGTCGAAGGTAGGGACGGGCGGTGAGTAAGTTTAGCGGGGGTTCTTCCCTTTCGTAACACCTAATTTCATACGGAAAGTGTCGAGATATCCAAGAGGGATGACATAATTGGACAAGACAAACGCACAAACCCTCGGCTTTTTTCGCTGGATGACCCAATGTGTGAAGGGTTGAGGATTCGCACAAAGAACTTGAATGAGTCCTCTCTCTCTTCTCCAAGCTGAGGAATGAGCTGATTAAAGCGGAGGTAGAGTAGGGAAGAAGGCACCCTATCGAAGGCTAGACGTTGCACCCGCCAATCCCCTTCCTGATCGCAAATCCTCCACCACTATTGGTGTCCCAACTCTGGGGATTCTGGCCTGTGCCCAAATGTTCTAGGAGTAAGGCAGGGCAGACATGACCAGGGGCCCTGGTAGTGCCTAGGCCTAGCCCCATCCTCAATGTGTACGCTAGGGATGAATGGGCAATATTAGAGTGGGGAGGTAGGCTCTCTGGTGCCACCCTATTGATAGTGTGAGCCCCCGCCCTCCGCCGGCTGCTAGGTGAGGCACAGCGGAGCCTTGGTGCTTGGCCTAGCATAGGTACGGCGCGCATCGGAGCCGCTACCATTCCTAGGCGAAGGGGAAGGCCCCCGCCACAGATGGCCTCCTTGCGATCCTGGGGGGTTACCAACATTGCAGCATTGGCTGCTGGTGTCTAGTACACAAAATACCCTCAGAGGGTGAAGTGCCCTATGCGGTAGAGAATGTTCGTGGAAGGAGGTGGGGTGAAGTAGAGGCGAATTAGCCTTTACGGTAGGTGAGCCCTTCACAAGAATCCCTCAAATGAGTCCCAATATCTCCTTGAGGACTGATAGCCGAACCTGTGAGCATCATAAACTGCCACGCACAAAGTTTTGGTCAATGAGGGCGCTTAGTGGAATTAGGGCAAGACTTTCACCTGGAACAGGAAGAGTGGTGGTTTTCCTTCATTGTCGCTCTCGAATTTCGGATACTCTGCGCGGTGGATATAGAGATGGAGGATATTAGCAGCAACGACTGCTAGTGATAGATACCTCCGGCGCTCAAAGGCACCTGCGTCGCCAAGGAAAAAAGTGCGCAGCCTTGTTATGTAATCCACTCTCATTGGCTCTAGCCCAAATTACACTATCTAGTCAGCAGCACAGACAAAGAACCCCCATCTTGCATATCAATCCGGGAGGGGAATACCCAACTCTTGCAATACTGAATCTTTCCTAGAACTAGAAACAGAGCAGAAAGTCAACACGTTTGTGTATTATACACTGCTAAACATTAAGTCACTTTACTGAGCATTCGAGACCCCGATGGACATCACGCTCTCGGAGTTTTTTCTTCTCTGGATCCCGAGAACGGTGCAGGATTATTAGATCAGTAGGGTGTATAAATCAACCGGTATCGCGACGAAAGGAGAGCACTAAACGAATAGAATGGCTAAGCAATCGACGGTATTGCCGTTCCTGCATTGAGGCTCTTCAAACACCAGATAGGGCTCCGGGGAGGTCATCGATTTTGCCACCTTCGGCAATCTTTCTTTCAGAATCTTGAGAGATCTAGCGACAGTAGAGATTTAGTGCATACAGTGCCGTTGGTACCCAAACCCCAGGAACCTCGACTCCAGCGTGTAGCTGAATGTGCAGCCCTAGGGCTATCGATACTACTAGCACCCACCCACCGCTAGCGCATTTACACTATGACTGGAGATAATCTCAGACCCTAAGCGATGCAATGGAGTACTGGAAGGCTGTAGGACACGATGCGTTGTTCGCTGTCGGAGCGTTGTGGCGGTACCTACCCCAGTCTCCATATCCCACTTTCCACCTTAAGATTCTGGATGTTAGCCTTAATTGGGTGAATATTTTCACATCTCTTCGGGTATGACATGCCTGATAATTGAGTTCCCCCACCAGCAATAATGGAAAGCGGCATTGAGAAACCATAAGACGCTTTCTACGGTGGCGAGCCCTCTAGCCCGCCGATCATAATTTTGCGTAACCCTGCCAATTATCTTGCGTAATATCAATCACGCCCCACCCTACTTGTAGGCCAAAGAAAGAGTTAGAATGTGAGTAAATTGGAGAATTCTCACCGTCACTCGATGCTGAACCTACACAAGGTTTGGTGTATAGGATTCTCTGACTGGCCAGGAGTGGGAGAAGGGATCACTTGATTGGAGTGCGTTCACTTATCCCCGACCAGTAGCACCCCCAGGAGGGGGTAATTTGCTGCGTTCGGCATAGCCTTGGGCTACCGGAACTTCGGGGATAGTGCTATCTCTAGTCTAGTTCCCATTCCCATATGGCTCGTTTACTCGAAGGTAAATAGCCCTTTTTCAGCTCCATGGAGCTGATATCTCTCGGTTGTGGGTGCTGTATCACAGCAATGTTCACAGAGGGTGTCCAGTAGGCCTTAAGATCCGCCCAGTCGCTCGAGTAAACCTTCCTCGTTGCCCGGGGCGGGGAGAGGGGAGAAACCCCTTACGCTACCTAGAGCATGATATGAAATCTGGGTTACTACTTCCCGACATGGAACTATGTCCTCCTAATGTCAGCCCAGACTATGTAGCACCCTAAGCATACCAAGCGCCCTATTTGATACCACAGGAATTCTTACCGTTACATGCTAGAGCATCTCTCTTCAGCAGCGGAAGGTATTGATACTTGCCCCAGGCAGGTATCCGAAAACGAGGGGTTGAGGATTTGTATGGACGCTCAGATATGCACTAATATTTTGCACTATATTTTGTGATTCCCCGTTTCAGGATAGTCCCGGCCTGGAGCAAGTACTAGACCCCATTCTATTCCCCACTTCCCAATCTAAAGAAGCCAAGAATAGAGGATTCTGGTTTGCGGTCTGGGAAAGGCTAGACAAGAAACAGAGCGTGGGGATTCTCTTTCTGGGAAACTGTAAGACACCATAACTCGAGGGCCTTCAACATTGCGGTTGTTCCCCCCTGCTTGAGTGAGGGGGGGGGGTGCACAACGTAACCTAATTTACATTTGACAAAAAAATCACAAACAGGTTTCAAAAACCGTGCAACGCCCCAGGAAGTGGGTGGTGCTGAGTCAAACCTGTCAAATTGGCAGGTTGTGTTTAAGTAGTCCCGGGAAATCAACTCACTAGTTTGCCCGTTAAGTTGGTGCTATGTATCCTTACGTAAAATACCGTGGCAGATGTTTTGGTCGATCAATATAGAAACCGGTGCACGCAATTAATATTTGACACTGCACCCCAACCAGTAGCTCATTTTAGTCAAGATAGGTGATATAGTAGAGATGGATTAAAAGGGAAAAAATCCATAATAGAACCAAATATTCACGGCTGCAGCTACCCCCATAGGCGTTGGTTACCATAGCTTTTCTAAAAAAAACCCCTTCAATACCCTTGGCGAATATCTCATGGGAGCTCCTACTAGGGGACACCTAGCAGTATCTGAGCCGCCTTTGATCTTATATGTATTCAGAAGTGCCTTATGAAGCCTTTCTTTAAGCAGCTTTCAACAGTACTTGATAGAGCTGGTATTGGGTATTCATGAAGACTAGGGTACACTTCGCTGGCTTGGCTAGGTCTTGGAGGCCAATATCATTGCACCCTTCTGTCAGGGTTTGATGGGATCCCTTGTTAGGCTTTCTAGCAAGATGATGCTAGGTATAGTTGTCAAGAATTTACCCCATCCAGCTGGGAGGATTTTTTGTTATGGTCCTCTGGTATCGTAGGAAAAAACTCCTGAGAGTAGTAGGAAGGCGATTTGATTGCTTCCCAATCTAACCTTCAAGAACCGTCGCTTGTGCATTCTCAATGCCCGATAAGCGCCCGGTAATGGCTTCACATGGTGGGATGCAGTGGTGTGGAGCGATGGTGGGGTTGTGATCAGTTCCGTTGCACAACGGCGGACCCCACTAAAATTTCTGGCCCAGTACCTTACCAATAATTCCTACAGTCCTGAGGCGGAATCCGGCTGGAGCTGCGAAAAACGTTAACTCTCCCGAAATCTCTCTTTCAGCTGACCCAACTTCATGGTCTGAGAACGCTCAAACAGCCTTGTGGAGAAATCTACTTGTGATCGGGCCTCGGAAGATTGGGCCAAGGTCAGCTATGAAAGCATCTACAGTAGGCTTCTGGCTGCTTCGTGGCGTCGAGTGATATGCTGTGCGAGATCGCGTCACGGCTCTGTGTACCGGTATGTAAACTACCCTAGGACAGGTAATGCCTAGCTCATAACATAGCAATAGTGTGCCATGTCACTCTCTGAGCCTTGCTACATGCGGCCTCTGAATACTATTGTGTGGCACCGCCTCGATGTAAATAAAGCCCAGCGGAATACAGTTGCCCCCGGCTATAATGAACCTCGCTATAATGGATTTTTGGCTATAAGGAACGGTTCCTCGCAGCCACGCTTGTGAATTTACCGTGGAGTCCAGTTTGTTATAGTGAACGCCCGTGGTAAAAATTGGTGAACGGGGCTTTGAGGTTTTGATTCTTGGCGTTCAGTATGGCTAGCCTCGCGAGTGAGACGGAAACGGGTTGGGCCATCCCCGCAGCCACGATCGAAAATTGCAACTTGATATCGTTCCGGTAGATACTCGAGTGAAATAATGGGAGTCAGACACCCTCCAAAATGTGAGACAGTCTTATTGAGTTGTGGTTTGGCATTGGTACTAGAGCTGTCACTTCCAGAATATCACCTGCACAGCCTCCGCTGCACGTCTGTCAACTGCGGGGACAGCAAACAAACTAAGCTACCACCTATTCTTATTTCATCCTCCGTGAAATCATCAGGTGAAAGCATATGAATAGAAGAGAGAAAAGGTATTAGGCCCAGAATAGGAGTGCTATATCACCGGCAAGAAAAACTCTCCAAGATATGATACCATCAAGATACCGCTCCGAGGTTGCCCTAGCAGGGACGAGATGCGATGAGGGAGTAGGTCTTCTCACCGCAGGTTAAGGGGGATCCGATCCCCCGTGGACCTTATAATAAGTTTCCCTTCTAAGAAAGTGATACCGAAACTTAATATGTTTGGGCGTTTGTTAGATTGCTTCATTTTCAGCGCAACCTTGAGCCTCCGGCTCACCTACCAGGAAAAGTATGCTAACGACTCTGGACGCAAGTCTTCCGGCCCTGTGAGTCGTTAAATTGCACACGCATAGCTTGACACCTCGGATAGGGTCTGAAAATGAGAGTCCATAGGTACTGTATCACCTCACGTGTTCAGCAGGCAGTGAGTTGGATCGGGGTGCTTGGGGTGTTCCACCCGGCCAGTGACAATCCGTAGAGATGACTAATAAGCTACATGAGGCTGAGGAAATATCGTAGAAGTGCCGGCACCTAGGGCTAGCAGCCTCACTCGCGACATCCGCTATCGGCATTTGCTCCCGTGGGCGTTCGCTCGCTGCAGTGTTTTGTTCATTGCGATGTTTTCGGTCGTTCAGGTGTTTTGCATGCGAATTTTCCTTTATTGCTTGCGTTCTGCCCGCCATTCTGAGGCTGCCGCGTTTTTGGCCGGAGGAAGGGACCACTCTAAGCAAGTAGGGAAAATGCGGAATGTAGCAGGGCAGCGACCTTACGAGATGATCTAGATAGCATCGGGTTTCTTTGGAGGACAGCATCGTACGTAATCAGATTCGATACCGTCTGCCTTCAGCCTTCACGTGTCATGAAACCAGAAGGAGAGTAGTGTGGTGTGGGGGGGGGGGTAGCTCAGAACTTGAGTTATGGCAAGTCCCGGAAGTGGAGCTTTGATCACCCTACGGTTTTGCAATTAGCGACCAAGTTTGCAGGCTAAGAAGCTGTTGCTGATAATAGCCCTGTGCTAGTGCCTGCTACCCACGGTGCTGGAATAGGGCTACCAGGACGGTAGGTTAAAGTGCTCATGCTTCCTCGCCAAGGATGCCTCCCCGAGCCGAATATTTGGCGACGGCTCCAGCAAAATATCCCCTTGTGGAGGAGTTCTTGGCGAAAACTGGTGAGCAGGATAGAGATATTTACCCGATTAGAGAGAGAGTACTGTACAAGGGTAGGAACCCATTAACCGGGGCAGATAGGATACGCTTGGTTGGTTAACCTCGAGTAACTGTTTCATAACTTCTTGCTGGACCTTGTAACTCCCTACCGGGCCCTGGTATGATACTTGGTTAGAACGTGCTAGTAGTGATCTTGGGATGCTCAATCCAGATTCAAACACATCGCTTAATTTCGTTCACGTGACCTTGAGTAGATGACCTAAGAATCCTGTCTAAAAAAAACACTGTCCAAGATCGTCCTTCAGCCCAAACCTCCGACCGCAGCTCTCCCCCTGTTTACTCCCACCGGCACCACATTCCAGCGACCAAAATTTTAGTTAAGGGTTTGGCACACTCTTTCCCTACTCTCTATTCCCTCCTACACGGCTTGGCCAGCCTGTAACGATATGGGTAACGGGTGGCTGAAATCTAAGGAGGTCAGGGGGCCGAGCAAACATGCACTCAACCGTTGGGTTTCTTACACAATGCCCGTGATCATGACGGGCCTTGTGGGTTTTGCGACGTGGGTTTTTGTCGCGCTAGTTTGTGGTTAGTTACTGTTGTGTTTCTCCGAGTTTGTGGGATGACCATTAGGTTGCGTGCATTTCCACTGACCGACCGTAACAGTGAACCATCTTCTAATAGGCCAGGGACGAAAGGGGACAGCTATCGTACTCCTAATTATTTACTTCGTCTTATTTTCACTAATGTCATTGGCATACTTGAGGGTTGTATGGGTTGTTAGCGTTAGTCCTGGATTTGTTACCAAGCAGTCGGTTGATTCGGAAGACGAGAAATTTCCGGGTAGTGTTGAGAGTCGCAGTGATGCAGAGATAGGGCTAGGGAGGGTCCAGGCAAAAGGATTGCGAGGGGAAGAAGAAACGATACGACCACCAGAACCTATGACCATTGCAGGGCGTCCTCCGGAAAACGAGACGGAATCTCTCCCCAACCCTTTCCAATCTGGGTCTGCAGGAGGTGCCCCGAAGCCCTCCCTTAGCCCCGAAACCGCGGCTCAGCCCACAAATGGCTCTTCCACTTTGTCGTTCCCCGCCTCAAACCCTCCGCTTCAGTCACCAGCTGGGCAGGGTGTGTTTCCTGAGAATGCGCTTGGGAGCAGACCCTATTACACCTATGGGCCACCTCGCCCCCAAACAAGCTCTGGATACCGAAACCTGGATGAGTGGTTCCAGCGGGATGCATTTGTTTGTGAGAACGACGGGCTTCCTAGATGGTGTGTTCATTGCCAGCTCTGGAAACCGGATCGGTCACACCACTGTAGCGAACTACAGAGATGTGTTTGGAGAATGGATCACTTTTGCCCTTGGTTAGTCACGCCTTAATTCCGATATAGATCCCCCACACCTTTGCACAGGTTCATGTGCTGATTCTAGGGCTACTTCCAAGGGTTGGCGGAGTTGTTGCCGAACCTTCCTACAAGTTTTTTTACCAAATGGTTTTCTACGGAGCTCTGTACTGCCTTTTCCTTATCGTATCAATCGCTGTAATTTTCCGGCAGCAAATTAATGACAATGGTAACCAAGACGCTCGATGGGCTGCTTGCTTGGCATTGTAAATCCCTCTCAAGTCGTCTTCATCTTATTGGATTTCCTAATCTGTTTTCTTTAGAGCTTGTGTATTCGGCTTATTCTCAGGCGTGATGGCCGGCTCAACAACCCAACTTGTTTACCGGAATGTCTCAACAATTGATAGCTTAAATTACAAGACCAAGGTTTATCAGCTAGCGCTACATGATCCAAATGCTGCCCAGACACCGCCTCCTGGCCAGCAAATATCGGCGGTCATGCCGACCAGGGTATGGCTCCCGCGAGAACCAGGCCCAGGCCAAAAGCAGAGGTGTTTTGCTATTGTCAGTACGCAGCCAGGGGACAACCCCTGGAGGCTTGCAAGTACATTGGAGAATTTTAAGGAAGTACTAGGCTACAGCTTTTGGGATTGGTGGCTACCAATCAAAAGAAGTCCATTAGAGGCAAAGAAGAGCGGCGAAGGTTGGTACCGCTGGAACGAGGAGCTTTTGGCTAGGCTTAAACACCAGGCTGGAATTGCCCAACCTTCCGGCAGGAGCAATTGAGAATATTGCTCAACTATCGCAATTGAGGATATCGCCTGAGATATCAGAGAATGGGTAATCACCAACGCGTATGACTTCTGCACTCCTTTTCTCCTTTTCCCAGGATCCTGTTTCCGGCGGTTGCAACATAGTTTCGGAGTGATTGTATTTGGGTCGGGAGGCTTGCATTTCCTTTTTTATTCGTTTTTAGAGCAGGGGAGTCCTTTTACTCCATAATTCCGTATTGCAATGATTCTTAGTACTGTATGGAGTTGCGTTTTTGTGGCGGGATTAGAGGGATCAGGAAGTGGTGGGGGTAGGAACATCCCGCCCCCAGCCTCTTTGTTAGATTGGATGGATGGACGCACATAGTACATACGTGCTTGAGGTTGTCAGTGTAGTTTTTAGTCTCAAGTGTAATATTATAATTGCTAGGCTGTCCGTTTGCGCAATCTGAACTCCCCGAGTGCGAAACCGTGCGTCGCTTGTTCGCACCGCGAACCGAGTTGCTCTGCCACGTAGATCGTGACTCTTCCTAAGTCGCACTACCGGTTTCCTTTCATGACCCGAAATCATTGGCTGAGGGGCGATAAGCTCCACCTTTGAGGATGCAGGCCTTCTTTACCATTCCTGCCCTGGCGGTGCGCGAGGTGCCATTCAAAGTCAACCCATCGTAGGCGGGTGTCGTCGGGCAGTGGCTCAAAAAAGTTGGAGAAAATCGCTCAGAAACATAGCCGGTAGTCACACGGGCGAGTAAAAGGGGCACCAGGGGATGGTGACTAGTAAGAAAGTGAGCATCATAGTGAGTCGCTCGAGGGGTTATCGGTGAGGGAGCAAGCTTGCGGTAAATGGCTCGGGATATTTTGTTTTTGTTTCTTGTTCCTGTTTTGAGCCTCAAGGCGCTTCAACCTACCAGTAATGTAGCACTTGGGGGACGTTGAACTCGAGCGGGCTTGGGGAGGGCCGGCCCTCCCACTTTGCATGTTAGATGGGCGAGAGAAAAAAAAGGGCTTCTGGAGCATATCTTCCCTTCCTTTCTCTGCGAACGGCCCTCTCAGGGCAAAGACATGAGGTGCGTTCATTTCCTCTGTACAGTAAGCCGAGCCATCTGTGCATCGGGCCATGCGGGACCCAGCAAAAAATGCGCGTCAACCAATCTACCGGAGGCCGTCCGGCGGCCACCCATCACTGGCAACGTTAGCTACAGTAGGCCTGCAAGCACGGACCTTGGAATGACGCAAATCCCCGCCTCAGTGGGTGAGATTGCGGGGTATTACCGGTTCTAGCCCGCGAAGCGCCGCGCATAGCAAGGCGGAACGGAGCTGTGGGGAAGGCACCAGCCGTTGAGATAGGAGTTGCGTGCATGGGCAATTTAGGGCTGATTTCTAGACGGTTGGGGGGCAAAAGTGCATTCTGAACATGGATATATATGGCCCGGGGCTATCCCCAACAACCTACATGTTGGGGGGGGGGGGTGAGTTTTGCTCGGGGGGAGCTTCCATTCTGAGCGTTGCGATTTCAGATAAGTTGAGGGGGCAGGATTGGTTGCTTCCTTCGGAGGTTTTCGGGGAGGCGTTTTGATAGAGTTGGTTCGATCAGGGCCTTCTTCCTTCGTCGTTTCCCAGAACGTGTTCGGTTCGTTTTCCTTGTTTGGTTCTGTTGGGTCTCGTGAGGGCTTCAGCTCTGGGACTGACAAAGGGCTATCTTGGCATGGCATTATCATCAGCACTGAGCACGGACCGAGAACAACATTTTGTGCGCATTGTGGTGATGGAGCAATCCCCCTGACGATGCCTTGGGATGGTGTATGATAAATAAAGAGTGTCGGAGAGGAGGAGCCAGTGATCGCACGCGGGAAGTGAGTCGTGATCGCTGCACAGGCCAGGGGGACCAGCATTGTCTCAGGATCAGAAGTTATAGGGCTCTCACCAGTCACTCATAGATAAATAAAAGTGACTTTTCGCTTCCTTCTGATTCCACGCTCCGGGCACGGCCAGAGGTTGAGATTTGTCTCGCCTCTGCACTAGTTTCACCGTTGACGGAATACGCCCCCGTGCCCGGGTACGAACTCGGGTGACCGAGCGCTGAGGGATTAGCAGGTAACGAAGTAGAGGGGGCACCTGACCGGGCTTTTAGGTATAGTGTTCGCTGTCCCCTCCACTACATCACCAAAAGCCCCTTACAAGTCTGAGAAGTTCCCATACCAAGTTCGTTCTCTTATTTCCTACGGGCGGAAATGGCCAGTCCTCAAGCTCCAGGGTCCTTGAGCATCCCATCACAATTACCCACGTCCATACCCAAGCATTGCTGACTATAGCCTTCTGGTTGAATGACAGGAGTGAATCTTCCAACTTTTTTTTCACTAACTTGCATCGACTAAACGGGGAGGTTGAAGCCTTCAAGATAGAGTAGGATTCGAGACTCGATCGCAGGCCCACATCTGAACTGCTAGTCGGGATAGAGCTTACCAAAGGATATTAACCAGGTTGGACGGTCAGTTTCTTTATGTGAAGGTGTTGGATTATACCGGCTTGGCCTTTGGCGCCTGTCGGATTGCCTTTGGGCATGCAGGGAAATTCCGCCCCTCTCACATGCCACCCCTCCAGGCGTAGGACACCGGTTTTAAAGACATTCAGATACTTGCAACTCATTGACCTAGACGATGTTTCTACTTCTTGGAGCTCCCATGCTTCTCCCTTGGATTTGCAGTTCCTTCCGCCTGAAAAGCTTTCATCATATTTACGGCCCATCCATTCCTAGGCGCCCCTGGCGTTTCCTGCCCCTTCTGGTGATGTCGGGTTTTGGGGGGAACACGTATATTCCATTCTACCCTCAACCGGCATATCAGTCGGTTTTGTAGTCATTGAGTGCCTGGCGTTCCCAAGAAGCAACGTGCAGAGACAGGCGAGAACTCCAACCAATGTCCGGAAGTTCACACTAGCTCAAGCGCGACGCCTGCTGTCCCCTAAAAGATCGAGTCCCCGCATCGTGGTACTAGGGTATATCATGAAAACATGGTACAGAGCCGGGGTGGTCACTCTCCGTTGTAAAGGCGACTTTGGAACACCGAGGGAAGAATGTGTTCAGGCAATTTTACACTATGAATGGCCACTTATTCCAGCACCAATATTAGAATAAAAAATAAGACAACTTCATAGAATGTTCGGAAAAGATGTAGACTACTTGACTTCTGTTGAAACCTAAAATGATATAAATTCTGGGAATAGTAGTAGGGAATAAAACTCTACCTAAAACTGTGTCAGGATGGTTGTTTTTGGTGGGAAAACCAAGTCTTGGTGAAATCCAAAAGTTCAACTGCCTACTGCTCTTGAAGGGTTGAGGGTCGAGTGGATATTTTTACATAGAAATGGTGTCCTTACTATGTTCAGTAGTTCTATGAAGAGTTTGGACTTTTGTGAATTTTCTCTCATGTAATATCTTAGATTCAAAAGCTCTGGTTTAGACAAAACTATGGTACCCTCGCACAAGCGCCGTACCACTGCTCTCCATCCTCTGATCCCTGCTCTGTACCATGAATTCATGGTAGACCCTTGTAACTTAACCCATGAAAAACTGTTCCAGGCGCCTAGAACTACTTTACCGGGGTACAGGCGTGGGTGATTGGCCAATCGGGTATTTTGGTGGCTTAGCCGCTACTGCACTCATAGGGAGTAAGAGAACGGGTTTAGCACGGGAGTTATTCGAACAAGCAAGGATCTTTGATACTCGAGTACAGTACCGGTACCAGCTTAATCCCTAGTGTCTATCACCCACGTTTTTACCCAAGCACGCGATCTGGATCGCCACCGGCGCCCGCTGGGCGTTTTCTCTTTTGAAACGAAGCCGAGATAACGTTTTAGACATTCGAGTGATATTTTATGATACTACAAGAAAAGTGATTCCCTCTGGGCCGTAAACACACCATACCCGGCCAAGGGGCTTCGGATATAGTTGCAGACCTCCTCCTAGGTGCGAGTGTCAGGAGAAATATCTTCGTACAAGGGCAGGCCATTTTTCCAGTTAACTTAACTGTCCATTGGTTTTATTGGGGTGCAAGTATCTAGGGAGATGTTTTTGTGAGGGGGCAGAGATAACTAGCCAACAAAGCAGTCCCTGTCTTGCACGAAAGCATCTCCCCTGGTTCATGTGCAAGGGCTTGAACCTGTTAACCGGATATATTCAGCTGGTCAACCTCAAATACCTGTTCATAACTTCCTGCCTGGCCTTGTATGGGGGTGAGTAGGACCCGCCAACAAGGGCAGGGGGATATATTTGGCTGATTAGTCTTGGGTAATTGTCCTATAACTTCTCTACAGATCTTGTGCTTGTACCCTTAAGCCTTTTTTTCTTTGGGGACTTAGAACTGTTGGAGTTGATGGAAGCGGATAGTTGTTTCATTTGTTCTAGACGGAAGGATAGACGGGATAATAGTTTTAGTTGTTTCATTTGTTCTAGACGGAAGGGTAGACGGAAGGATAGATGGAATGGTTTCTGGTTATGTCTTTCCTTTGTTCAGAGTACGGAGATCCACAGGCAGAAGGGATTACGCATGAAGGAGAGATTGATAGGTGTGGCAGACGATAGATTGATTGAGAGAGTTTTATTATTCTTATATACACTTATGTTTGGTTAGTTAGTTTTGGGATGTTGACGAGCGAATGAAGTTTTTGATTCTCCCTAGTATCCTTTTAGTTTTGCCCTAGTCTAGTTCGACCGGTTGACCATTACGAGCACATTACCCCTGCAATAAGAACAGCGGCACGGTTGTTTCGAAGCTTAACATATCAAACAACCAGAGCAATGGCATCTAGACTGATCTAGTTCCCTCGCCCATGAACCCAATCTCGAGCCCCCGAGCAGTGGAAAGCCTCCTAAATCTAACTCCTACAAATCAACCTTATCCAATTTTCCAATCCAGGCTCCTGATCGATTCACTGGTAGATGTTCCGGAACAACCTGAGCTTCAAATAAAACCACAACCTGACAGGGAAACTACTTTGCAAAGTATCTGTTAAACCATCACGCACACCGCTCGTATTCTAAATGTCCCTGCAGTCAATTAAGGCTCTGGAACGTCAGCAATTTTGCGGCGACAAGCTACCTCCCCAATGGTAGGGTCCCTAGATTCCCAACGACCCAGCTTGTCAGTCCTGCGTGCCGGATGGGTGGAGGATGGGTCATAGTCCGTTATTTATTTATTTTTTGGGGGGGGGGGGCGGAGGCCCTGTGCCCGGCAGGGGAAATTCCGGGTGGACTATTGGCCCGGGTGCCCTGTACAATCAGTAAACCCCGACAATTAATATCTAGTCCCCACGGTCTCTTCTGGTCCTTTGTATTGTAACACTGGAGTGTACCTCTCAGTGGTATGATACACCACTTTATTTATCCATCACTCGGAATGTGCATTCTGACTGTGAGCCCTTAAATCGGGCACCCTATGCCTTGCTTCTATCAACGGGTGCTTCACCGCCTTATAGAATTGAGGGTATGGTTACTAGCCTAGTGATGCTTCCTTGGGTTGGAGAATGCGCCCAAAGTTGCATTATTTGAGGCAGGAGACAGAACCCGAAAATTTCATTTTAAAGCAGGTGCATTCAGGATCCCTACCCAGTTCATTCATTCCACTTATTTGGTTTTTGAAATAGATGTGTGGTGGCGCCCCCCTATACTAAGCGGCCAAATTCAAAATCCTTTTTTTTTTCTTTGTTAAATTCAGGGCCCATCCGTATCCAAGCATAGGAAAGCCCATGGCAAGCACCCTAGGGTATGGCCTAAGCCAAAATTCAAAGAATCCGTCCGGTCCGTATACTATCTACCAGGTGGGACGGAGATACGAGAGCTGCTGATTGGCAATGGGCCAGCAGTAGGGGGAACAGGGTGAGTGCAGTGAAGTCATTATTCCTCACCAAGTATAATACGAGTATCACATGCTTTCCTCCTCCGACTTCCTCTAAAAACTGGTTTATATCTTCGGGGGCCGAGTCTTTACTGTCTTGCTTTGTGCAGCTTCGCCGTAGGTGTCGGAATCCTAGAATTTTTGTTGTGCTCGGAGGTCGGCGCTGTGGGCAAATATACAGAGGGGGAGTACTGTTTTTTTGTCTGGTCGGAAATACGCCAGCAAATATCTGCTTCTTATCCAATAAGTGGGCCAACCAAGCTAATTCCTTAGTCAGGGCATTCCAACTACTATCTGACTAGTTCGGATTTCGGGTGTATTTGATTTCTGCTCCTGGAAGCGCCCTTTCAGCATTGAGAGTCATCGTCGAGCTTTTGAAGTAGGTCGGGGTCTTCGCAGGTAGCTTTGGAGTTTGAAATGACCAGAGCCCTAGCTGGGGTGTTGAGAGGTAGGTGGGTTGATGCAAGAAGTAGAAGTGAGGTTAGTTGTATAATTTATACGGCCCCTGAGCCTTACCGCTAAGATTGGGATATATTCAAATCAAGTCAGATCACAGTTCCCGTCAACCTCAAAGTAAAAGTCTTCCATTCTAGTCAGCTGGCCTAAAAGAGTTTCGGGAGCTTATCCCGAACGTTTGCTACAAATAAGGTGCCCCTTCCTACAACTACAATTAGTAGGGAAAGATGGAAGAGGAGACGGTACCGTAGAAACTCGGACAATTGGACCAAGTGCTAGGCCGTTGAATTTGCCTCCCCTGGCAAGGTTTGCTGGGGTTCTATTTCCCTATGTCTCCTAGAGGGGCTGAGCGGCTCTCCTCTTGCTGTGTTTTTACCCCTCCAGAGTGGGGAATTTCGGACTGCATAACGCATGGTCTAATTATTTAGGTTTCTATGGTGTGTGGATCGCAAGAAAATAGAGGGCACCGGGCGAGCACAAGTCACCCTAGGATTAGTTCTGGAAAGTGATTTCACATAGTCACTTATGTATAAGCATAGCATATGATTTTCCTAAACCTTTATACACGTATATCATAGGTGGCCCATGCTCGAAGTGGGCGGCACCACAGTAGTTGCAATAATCTTCCCCATACAAATCGCTATCTCAGAAGATACCCTGAAATTTACAACGCCAGAAACTTTACTAAGCTAGAGGAATTGGAGTGGAAAATCCCCTGATTTCCCCTAAAGTTCTCCGTAAATGGGTAAGCATTTTCGTCTTTTTCTGGTAAGTTTTTGGTTCAGGATGGCCGAGCAATTGGGATGTGGTGAGTTTTAACTACAGCACTGCTCCCTTTTCCACTTCCCTTTACTTCAGCCATACCCTACCATGTCATTTCGATAACCCAAGCACCTTACTCTCCCGTGTGGGATCTTCTGCCTCGTGAATTCCCGGGTTAGCTAGATCCTGCCCCGGGGTCCCTAATTCCTCGCTATCAGATTTGGTGGAGAAGCTCTTAGATCAACCCCAGCGGATCAAACAACCGAGCTGGGGATGCCGACGGAGGGCAGCCCAGGCGGCCATTCCGAACCAAGAAAAAGGGAAACGAAATACGGGTGAAGCCGCACTACTAGGTATCTACCTTCTAATTCAGAAAATTTCGGAAGGTGCAGATTGCCCTTAAGCCCCCAGGTATAACCGTAACTCCACTTAGAGCTAAACAGCACCCAATATGAGGAGCATAACGACAGAAGCCCAAAAGAATCTCTTATAAGCTTATTTTGTAGTAATTGGAAGTTGTAGAAAGAAAAAATGATGAAGGGTGGATCCCCCCTCGGTGGCAATTGAGAGTACCCACGAGCCCAAAGACAATCCACACTTTCTGATTCCGCCAGCACAGCGGAAGGAGAGGGGAGATATAAAACGTAAGCGGAATGACCGAGACTAGATGAGTAAAGACGACACGACGGTAAGGGTATAGGCAAGTATTTAAGGAACCTGAACTACTGTACAAACTGGAGTGATCGGGCAATGTGCTATGCAGTCTAAAATTCCCTACTTTGGGAAAGGGGCAAAAAAGCACAGCAAAGGGTGAGCTACTCAGCCACTCTGAGAGACAAAAAAAGCACTTAACCTTACTAGAGGAGGAGGTAACTCTAAGGACATAACACTTGTTCCAATTATCGGTATTCGGGTCTCTGAGGTATCGTGGTATCGTGGCATAAGTTATCACCCTACTCTCCCGGACAAGGTTCTGTCTTGGTTACAGTCCAATTTGATCCGGAGGTTGTTTTACCCTCAGAAGTTTTACATATCATACCCAAATGAGTGAGCCCTCGCCCTCGCCCTACCTTCCGGAATACGGGACCTCATCATCTATGATAGTAGATCCTTAACCTCTACAGGCCACCTCCGTTTGCCGCCATTAATTGGCCTAGTAGAGCCCAGCGCGATGGCTATTAAGGTGGGCGGCTTCTTCTAGAGGTATTGGACCGTCCGAGTAAAGGCAAGAAACGCTTGATCCTAGCTCGAGTTTGTCCACATGAGAGTGTATGTGCCGAATACCGGTAGATGTAAGGTCTGCAGCTCTATGGCAGCACAATTCTGCCATATCTACTATCCCGAACCCTGTAAACCCCCGTGTAACCAAAGAGGCTTCCGGTTATCTGGGTACGCAGGGCCAGCTCGGGATAGCTGTTGAAATGCGCTGGTAGGCAACCTTTATATCGTTCGGTCGGGTCGAGACGGGAAGCAATTGTACTACAAGGGATTCTCCTTTTGCATTTTTGCAACCCAAGTAGTCCTGATTTTCTGTATCGGGTTAGAGACCCTGGCTGATAACTCCCTGTGGAGCTTCTTCTACTCAGTTCCTTTTATATTTGCAGTAGTGCTGTGTTGCGCTATTACTTCCCCCCCGGAGCGCCTCTTGTTTGTCATGCAGATTGGCTAGCAAAGGGCGATTACGGCCTATTACGGTACTATTTGTTCCAAATCTGTTTTTGCAGGCCTCCTAGCATCCCTCATCCTTTCCACGCAAACGAAAGCCTCCGCTAGTTCAGCACGGATGGCTGCCTAAGAAACGGAAACTGCGTGTCCACGCTAACCGAAGGGTGTGTGTGATGCTTGGTTACATCTGGGGTGGAATAACCCGAATATTTTGCACAACCGGTGCCGGAACCCCTTCTAGAGTCACTCGCTCGCCGAGAAATGAGTCAAGCCCTTAGCTGGAAACTATTGGAATGAAGTGATTCTATGGGTCCTGCCAGCATCCCAAAGGAGAATAAAAAACTGATGGCTGAGATCAAGGAAAGGTGAATTGTCTTGTTGAGCCCCTCGAAAAAGTGGGGTGTCGGGAACAGACTGCTCTCGGGGGATGATCAAGACTCCGCGGTTTCCATCTCTAACATTGAGCTTGAAAACGCCCCCCGGGTCTACCCTCATGCTTGAGGACATTGTCGGTGTAAGTAGGGTAAGGGCTAAAAGAGGGTGGTGAGATAACATAATGGAGGATCAAGTGTGTGTAACATAATTCTGCACTATCTCTTGTTATCTTTCGGTGATTATTGGGGCACAGTAGGATTGTACGAGTACAACACGGTGCTCTAGTGTTTCTCTCTCATTTCAGTAGCTTAGTTCTAATAATCGGAACTAGAGCACGCCCGGAACCGTCGGTAGCACGTCTAGCCATGACCAATCCCGTGTCCCACATTCCCCCGGATTGTTGATCTATTCCTTATATGTGGGCATCCATTAGCGGAGGTGGCAGGCCAGGAGGAAGGGTGTGCCATTGCTCTGAGCAGAGCAACCTGAACCCGATGCCTTCGATGCGAAAGACCAACATCAAAGCGCCAGCTGAGCTGCAGAAGGGTGCACAAGCCCAAAGAGGCGCAAACTGGCTTTTTTCGAGATGGGAGCGCAGCACCACCCCTGTGTGCTAGTTTCACAATGTGCTAGAGTTGTGGTCAGTATCTCTCACCCCAGGCGAGATGATCCAGTAAGTAAAGACTTGCACCCCAGACCGTTTGTTTTGATCCTTTGCTTTGCCGACTCACCAACCAGCCCCCCCTGGCCCCTCAAGTTTTCGAGAATAACGGCCGGGGTCTCTCATAGCATGTGAATATCTAACTCGCAATGGGCGTCTTGTGGCTTTACCATTTCTTTTGCTTGCCAGGGAAGAAATGGGGGGGTGCGTTCTGCATCGAATCCTTCCAGGGCCTATCCTGGATTCATTTTAAGCACCTTCGTTATGAAATCCTGTATTACAGTCGTTAGGAATCAAATATATAAGGATTATTATGAGGTAGACTTACACGCTCCAGTATTTTCTAGCCCAGGTGTTGACTGTTTGCGTGGGACCAGTCAATGCCGTTTTTGATTCGTGCCCCCAACTCATTCAAAGCGATTCGTCGAAGATAGCCCGAGAAGGCTTCTAGCGCAGTGAAAGCTTAAGAGAAGACCACAAGCTTATATATTGGACGTTCGAACCTGTTGGCTCCCGATTGACACCACCGATAAGGTCACTTTGGTGATCGGTGCCGCTCCCAACCGTTAATAACTGGGTCACTTCCCAAGGGCCCACTAGATCATAAGTGAGAGCAGCACCAGGCTAGTAGACCACCCGGCCCAAGAGCAGAAAGGTATGCTCGTTCATAGTAACCATTAGAAACCAAACCGACTTGGTGGGATAATAAACCCTACTACTTCCACGAGCTTCGCTGGAATATTAACTTGGCAAAGTATCTTATTCCAGTTTTATACAAAGACCATAAAACATTTGGGGACATATGAACGTCTGGTATAGAAAAGCAAGAACTGACCCCCGGAGTCTCTTTATGGCTCAAACTACCTCTTTGAGGCACTTTGGAACCTCCCTCCGATCAGCAGAGTACCCTTTTGTGATGTAGCTATAGGTTGAGACGGAGGCTATATGGGTCCCGTCCAAGAGCTAGATTTATTACTTAGCTGTTAAGGGCCCACACTCAACTCCACGGTACTCGATACCAACCAGCTGCGGCGCGCCTACAACAAACCGTAATACACGGGTACAGATCCGGGTACTCAAATCTCAGTCCTCTATTATGTTTTTTGCTTTCCCTCCTCTGTCATGTTCAATTGGGAAATGCAGTGAAGGGAATTCCTGGGCAGCAAGCACCACTGTGTCGGATGGTACCCCGGGGTTGCTCTAGTATTTGGGATGAGCCGGGCCGTACTACCTTAGCCCGATGCTTGAGCAGCCTTGTCTTGTGAGGTCAATTGGCTAAGGCGGCCCAGGGCCTGAGGTAGCCTGGGGCATATCATACCCATCTAGAGTCACTCATACAGCTTTTGGAGAAAGCTTACAGAGAGGGGTGAGGGCCGATGTCTGCACTCCGCTCGCTGCCAAAGGTCAGCCGCTAAGGCCGTACTTGCGTAGGCATCACTGGATCCATTGATCAATCTTTAGCTCTACTACTGTTCATTCAGCATCCTACACCGTTTCAGACTACCATACTGCGCAGGCCTTACCCGGTGCCTAAGCAGCTCAATTGGCGAAGAGGATATCGCGCAGAGTAAATAAATTTCCACTTACTCCAGTGGTCTCTCACTCCTTGACAATTGGATATATCGTGCCAGTTCTTAAGGGAGGTTGGGCAAATTTTACTGCCCAAATTGGTCATTCGTTGTAGTTTCCTATAAGGTGACCTAGAACATTCTCTGACGTAGGCTTGCGTGCTCCAAGAATATTTTCTTAATAAGTGTTACAACGCCCTCCCTAGTATCCTGAGCCTGCCTGAAAAATTACCCAGCAACACCCTCCGAGAATCTCCCCCCTGCTTTCAACTTCAAGGCCATAGCTCCCATATCCCATGGGAGGTGCATATAGCCCCACAACAGGTGGAATACAATAAGAGAATACAGGAACACAATTCTGCTTAGAGACTAGGAAAACGCATACCGGTAATATTTGTCTGCCCATTATGACAACCACCTGGCAAAGTGGCCAGCTTTGTGAAGAGGGTGACCGCCCGGCCGGCTCCTCGACGACTGGAAGGGAGCGCACCCATTCCGCCATATATTGCCCCCCAAATGTCTAGTTCACCCAGCCGGTGGGTTCTGTTCGGAAACTCTGGCGGGGGGCCGAAGCAGGGTTACTAGACTCAGGGTAATAGACTGGTGGGAAAAGACGGCTCGGCGTAGGCCAATGAGCTGCTCAGCTCGTACCGAGCATTAGTCCGTGGCTAGGCGCCCGGCCAAACTACGGAAGAAACCGCTGCTACAACACTTTACCCTCTTTGAGCCTCTCACAAATTCCGCATCAATGACCAACTAACTCCTACTACACTCCCGCGTTCTCAGCTAGAGCAAACCTATAGCTAATACTTAATTGGCCACAAGAGACCCCACACCCCGGATCGCAACAAAACAGTACGGGGAGCGCCTCCTCCACACATTCAGGCTCTCATATTGGTATAGCACAAGCCTCAAGAAGAGTATCCCAACTTAAGCCCCTCGTACAACGTCTTTCACAACCTTTATAGTCCTCAGACTAGGTATCTAAGGGTAACATGCCCACCCATCCTACTGATACTCCAGGGTTTTTTCGTTTACAATACGACCATATCTCCGGGATCTCTCTGGATTTTCTAGTCGACATGGCCACGCCCTACGATTCTACCTCCACAATCCCTATTCTATAAGTTGGAGTGGGATATGAGCAGGAGCCATGCAGCAGAGTACGCAACTAAAAACCTATGACATCTCCAATTGACTGACATGAGATAATCGCGAAGACAAGATACCGAAACCACTTCTGGGCTGAAATCAACCCGAGAACGTCCGCATAGCTGTATCACATATGCGCTCTAGGAACCAAATATTCACACTCTACCCAAGGATTCCACGGTTAGTTGACAGAAATTCTGCTCATTGGGACTATTCAAAACCGCGATGCACAGCTGGTGCCGCATATCACAAACACCACTCAGCCTGCACCCATCTCCTGAATGACGTATTTGTTCCCAAGAATCTCATCTCATAAAATGCCCCTCGAATATGCATTTGATGCGCTGTCTTCCCACGGGGCTATGCATGCAGCTCAGATTGAGCTTTTCCTTCTTGGTATGCGGTGTGGGGGTTCTGTAGAATCACACAACGGGGGGTAGCGCGGAGTCTCTGGAAGATCGAACCACCACGAGCAATAGATTTCCCAAAGCACAAGCCCAGAGAATGGTTCTCCCTGCACCAGTCATTACCCCCATCTAACGGCTCCTTGCCGTCACGTTTTCAACCTTTTCTCCACTGAATTCAGTTGGCATAATATTTCGAGTGATTAATCATGATTCCGACTGAAAGGATCCTAGGATACCAATGACGTGTTGCCCTGATGCACCGGACGGACGGCAATATGATATGAGGTCCAAATATATGCAATCTATGCTTCCCCGCAAACACGAGGGAATTATCTGCGCCTTGCTGCAGGCCTAAACTCCCACTTTTATGGGGTTCAGGGGGCTGCAGTCGGCTTTGCAATGGATAACTGGGGGCACCATGCAGAATTCGGTATCGACAACCAATTGCGATGCTCGGAGTAGCCTAAAGCAAATCCAGCGGTCAGGAATCATCACTCGGAACATTTCGAGGGGTATTAAAATATTACCTTAAGTACTGTACAACCCTTCACTGGGTTCCTAGGCGTCTCCCCCGCGATACTCAGCAGTGCCCCTCTCGGCTTGCTTTGTTTGGAGGACTGCTGGTTTATTTTAATCATTGCGGAAGGCTCAAGTGCCAACGCAGAAGTTGTGGTCGACATTCAAATACTGGCTGCTGCCCGTGAATTAGTCCAAAGAACGAAAGAAATTGATGCAATAAAAGGCAGAATCGAATCCAACCAGAGGTTCCATTCAATCACATAGTGTACTCGAGTAGAGGATTGAAAAGTCGCGAATTATTCATTCCATGTATCGTGCTGACCCGATCACTGGGCCAACACCCGCACCGCGCATTCAGCGAGAAACCACCGGCAGTTGCGAACGGAATTCAAGCTTCCCCGCCATACGTTATCTTTAATTTCCGAAAACCAAAGGCGGTGATTGGAAAGCGGGAACCATATTATGATGTAAAACATTGTTCAAAGCATCACAAATATTCCGGGCCGGACTGAATCCAAGCGTCCCCGGGGAAGTGCTTGTACTGTATACGACAGAGGCCTGCTCTCCTAGGACCCTGAGGCTTGGCTGGTGGTACAATCCAGTAAGGTCATAGCCAAACCCGGCATAGCAGCTTTGGTAGCTGATGCCAGTGAAATGAAGTTACTCTGGAAGCTCCTGTCTGCTATTTATCGTCCGCGTGAAAGCAACGGAAAGGGGGGTTGCCTGTGAGGCTCTTTTGCCAATCCCCAATGAGCACCATGCAGCACCCAATGTAACTGTGCAGTCCCTTCTCCCCGGAAGAGACCACCCAAACACAAACCACCATTATTTCCCCGCATGAAGGGTACACTCATGCCTGAAGCTGGGTTCACATTACTCGAGTACCGGAAGCACACGTTCTGGTACGATAGAGCAGCGGTTAACACTATCTCCTTCAACCGTCGGGGGATCGATGAATATTGGACTATCTTGGCATAAATAGATCCTTCTTCTTTTTATTTTTTCTTTCCCCCGGTGTACCCATTCGGGACCAGACTCTGGAGTTGCTATGTTCGACAATGCTCGCCAGGATGCGCCTTTCGAACTGGCCAGGACCCCAACTAGCGAATGTTTATGTGTGGCAGGCCGCGATGGGAAAATCGGGTGCGCGCTCTGTTACCTGCAGCCTCGCCGCTTTTGCTTGACTAAATAACCCCTCACCTAGAAGATGAGCATCCTGAGATGGCTTGGGCCAGGGTCTCCGGAATACATTACTCGTGCATGTACTAGTACTTGGATGAACTTCCTTTCATAAGTTCGTTCCAGCCAGGAAGAGAGTGGCCAACTGCAACTAAATTTACTTGCATATCGGTTATTCATACCAGCAAAAACTTAGGTTGACCTTAGTGATAGGATTGCAATCCGCTTGGCAGCGCCCTCAATGTAGTAAATTAGTATTGTAAGATGCTTTGAGGAAAGGATACGCTGTATGTCTGGTTTTGGGGGTTGAGTAGAAGCCCCATATCATACGTCCCCCGAAGCAGATGTATGCTGGTACCGATGCCTTCTATCCCACGAGGAGAAGGAAGTTGAAATATTCTCTTGTGGAAAGTCCTGACCACCCCACAGGTGTTGAAAGCTATGGTGCAAGGTTTGGTAAGAGGTTATGGGAGGGATGTTTGAGGTTGGCTTGACCAGCAAAATAGATCCCTGTTTCTTCTGGTTAATGAGCCCCTACCCCCGTACCAGTATGTCTCTCTGTACCCAATTTGTGCCGGTGTACATACAAGTATCGCCTCGGGTCCGATTGCAGCCCACGTCATATGATTGAGGCTCTCCTGTTTTCAGCTTTGGGGGAGGGTGAAAAATGACAGCAGTAGATTAAGCGATGTTTCTGTGAGTGTTGCAGCAGCGACCATAATACCCCTCATTCCCTCAGCCTTGGGATCCCAGAGGGTTTATCATCTCTTCTCCTTCCTTCCTCAACTCTTTCCTCTTGAATGAACCCTTTTTCTTTGTTACCTATCTCCTAACAGTCGTACCTGTATATTTTGAAAGCTTTTTCTTTTCTTCTCTAAGGGGAGCTGCACTCCATCTTTCCCCATTATTCAAGGAAAAGCAAATTATACCCACAAGCGGCCCCCCTTCTCCCCTCCCCAGGAAATACTCATACTGCCCCACTCCCCTCCCCCAGCCGTTTAAAAGCATCAGTGTCTCGCCAAACCCTCTTCAGGGCAGTGAACTCCCCTTCATCTCCATTTACACTCCAGCTTCGAGATGTCGACATACCCTACCGGCGGATATCCTCCAAGTTATCAATATGACGATAGACCATCTGGACGGGATATGCTTCCCTTCTTTGTATCCGGGGAAGGGATAAAACGACAAGTAATTCAAACCGATTTGCCTCGATACCTAGGGAATAATGCGTATTCGAGGCCGGGGCATAACCAGGTGTGTAGTCCCTACCTGCTACCCTTGATGTTCCCAGTCGACTGACATATCGTCGTTTTAGGGAGTTGAGGGTTATTGGTACACCGCTTATAGGCCTCTAACAGATGTATGAAACACTCGCTCTAGTCATTTAAACAAGATTTATACATATCTAACTGTATTCCGCAGGCTCAGATCCAGTCCCTCAAGGTAGACTCCCAAAAGTGGAATAGCGAGCGTGAACTTATGTCCCGCCACTATCCAGGTCGTGACCCGCCTGGTAAGTTCTCTCGCTCCCCCAGGTCTTATATTCAAAACACCGTTTTCTCGAATTAGAAGATTTTGATTTTCTTGCACAGGGTATGAACGATCGGCCACTTTCAGGGATAGTCTGCGCATAAACTCTGATGGGAGTAACCCTGACCATCCATACCCCTCTTTCCCCCCTCCAAATCCGGCCCCACCTTCTACAACCTACCCAGCAACGTACGGCGTTGGACCAGGGCCCGGCTACCCACAGTCCACCACCTCTTATGGCGCACCACCACCTCACCCGGGCGCTGGAGGACTGCCTCCTCCGACTAGTAGTCGTGAACGCTATCAGTTCGTACCAATGCAAGAGGGCGGAAAATGGTACGATCATGAATTGAAACAATGGGTTGTGCAACCCTCCTACAATCCTCCAGGAGATCCACCTGTCTCAGTGCCTAGGCCCCGGCCAGACGATCCCCAACCTGGTGCGCCTGAGGATCCTGACACCTCCTACCCCCGTCGTCCGATGCCACCACAGGATCCTGCCCCGGGGGACCCACAGTACTATCCACCAGGTTCCTATTACCAACGAAATTAGGACCTTTGAAGAAACTTGGAAAGCCACCGTGTGTTTTTTTATCGGGACCCAAAGGTCTTTGCACGCAAAAGTTGCATTACCCAAGTTAACAATTCCATGATTCTGCTCAGCCAACTTTGAGGGGCTACCTTCATCCCCACAACAGCGACTTTCTTTCAATTTTTCTTTATTCCTACCTAGCCTAACCGGGAACCAATTTTCTGGCGGCGCCGGATTTCCATCTCAGCGAACTTCCTTTGGATCCAAGCATAATATTACTAGAAATCCGGACCCGGGTTTGCCTAAGGAGAATCCACCATGAATGCCTGTCCCGGATCCGCTATCCTTGTATAGGACCAGGAGTTCCCCATTCCGCCTCGGAACCATCCATGGACCCTAAGGTGCCCTAAATTCTCTTTGCCATGCTATTTTGAATATCTGGTTGGTCTACTCTCGTTTGGCCAGCCTCTTTTTTCCTGGATGACGGACCGAACGTCCACCAGCCATTTCATTCTTTCGCTACTTCTCAAGTTACCAATCCGTGGACACTTAGTCAAGCAAGAAGCTATGTGCGACGAAGCGGATGAAACCGGGGAGGCTACGCACGATGGAGCAGGTGAAAGCCAGCCTTCTGAACTCTTTTGAAGTCGTGAAGTCGTGGACAGGTCGCGGACATGTTTTCTTTTATACGATATATATCCTCTTTTTTCAGGCCCCCGAGGGTTCCATTGGGTTTGTTTCTATTTCACATTTTAGGATGGCCACTTTGTTCCGGACTTTCCTCCCATCCATTGGAGGAAAGGAATCACGTATCACACAGGCTTCAATGAAGGTCAAGTCACCAGCTGTATTTAAACTAGGATATTCTGGCATCTTGTTTCCTTTTTGTCATATTTCGTCATCCACGCTTTCAGGTCGGGCTCTTATTACTTTGATTCACCGTCACCCTCATCATCGTCATCATGTCTTTCATGGATGGTTTGCAACTATAACCTGTACTTTTTATCACGTTCTCATTTCATTTTCACTTTTGGAGATTCCTCGAACTTGTGATTTTGTATGTTTCAAATATAACACCTGCTGTGTGATGGTGGTCCTCGTGGCTTGTTTTACCCTTGGGCCGGATGTGCGCTGCCACCGGTTTTGCTCGCTCTCACCTGTCTTCCTACTTGCTTGCCCGCCTTCTTGCTGCCTACACATAGTACCTAGACCAGGGGTTGGGAGATCTTTACCATCGGCTATTTCCGTGAGCACTTCAGGGAGAAGGACCAGCGAGAGAAAGAAAGGCCTGGAACCCGGTAATTGTTTTGTTTTTTCCTTCAAACATTCTTGTATAGAGTAGCCTTACCCTACCCAAAATAATTAATCCAGAAAGCGGGGGAAAAAAGGTACAGAGACAGCCAAAGGGGAGAAAATAGAATCAAATTCGTCGAAGGTTACATAATATGATAATCCTGCCCTGCTACAATCCGTCCGCCCATAAAAACCGCACTTCCGAACCAAACCAAAGAAGAAAGAAACAGGAATGAAGAAATAGGAATGAAAGAAACCGAAGTGAGCCAACGCGCATGCAGCAGAGATGAGGGGAAGGAGAAAGAAATGAAAAAAATGAAATGAAGAAGAAATATGGAAGGATGGAAATGGAAAGGGGGGGAAGATGTGTAATATTGTAAACGGAGAGAAACGAAGTGAAAAGGGAATTTAAATGGACGGAAGGGAAAAGGTATGAATGGATGCAGGGGGGGGGGGTCCCAAGTCGAGAAGGAGCGAGGACGAATTTGGAATTGATAGGATGAAAAGGACTTTCCCATTCGTCCGGGGAAGCGGGGTTTATTCTTGAGGTTGTGATGTTGGGTATATAAT
>Ga0307517_10000986_pt1 | contig 48196 bp, 58 predicted proteins | sample 23_EM_MG_FD_194515 | JGI IMG/M metagenome (GOLD analysis project Ga0307517, IMG submission 194515) | Populus trichocarpa ectomycorrhiza microbial communities from riparian zone in the Pacific Northwest, United States - 23_EM | ecosystem: Host-associated > Plants > Roots > Unclassified | place... | reverse complement strand
CTCACAATCCTTTAATATATCAAAGGGGCGCTTTCCAGGAGTTGACCGACCTCGGGTTTCCTGGAAGTTGGCTAGAATGGTTTTTGAAAGAGACCGAATCTTTTCATGGTGTGTTGTTTCCCCCCCTCTATCGATCGAGTTTCTGACTGCGTGGGGTTTCCAGCCAAAGCTAGACGCTACACAAGGTGAGCGCTCACTGTGTTTCGATCCTCCCTTTTTCTTTTTCATATCAATAGCTTTCACTTAGCCCAGATGAATATCCCTTCACTGACAACCTCCCGGAACCTGTCCTACCACCTTTGCACTTTCCAAACATCTTGCATCCGAACAAGATCAACGCCAACCAATCCATCCTATCCTTCTACACCAACGCCATCGTACCCCGGATATCACGAAGAGCTACACTCTCCCTTTCAGCACAGAAACGTGCGCGGGGCATAAGTGAATTCGAGGACGACGGAAACTACGGGAGCGCTGCGACTCTGGATGTAGAGGTGCTCCAGTCGATCAGCAAACGAGTTCACTACGGTAAAGACACATTTCAACCCACTGTATGAACACGATCTGATTAAAAATTCCCCCCCAGGTAAATTCGTTTCAGAGTCCAAGTTTCTCCAGAATCCTGCAGCTTTTATCCCTCACATCCGTCAACGAAACCGAGAAGCCCTAGAAGCGTTGATAACCAAACCCGAGGTCGAACGACTCCTATTAAGACGCCTACAGAAAAAGGCAGAGACATACGGACAAGATATCTGTGCTGATGGCGAACGACCCGCCTTTTCCAACGGGACTTGTGGAAAGACCCATAGCAAAATCGATCCTGACGGTGTCGTTGATCTCTACGAAAGTTATATCATTCCTCTAACCAAGGTAGTTGAGGTGTGTGTATTGTTAAAACTCTAGTCATCTATGAAATCTAAATCTTGGTATTCAAGGTCGATTACTTGCTAAATCGCCTCGAAGGTCTCACAAAGGAAGAAATCGAACAACTATCTCTCTAAAGAGCAATCCATTCTATGAACAACTCATCTATGCTGATCTGATCGATATCTTTCTTGGATGAATCATTTTTTATTTCCAATAATATGAATATCGTAGACTTCACTGGTGATGAACGACAAAAAAGAAGGACAAGAACCGTCCTAGATAATAATCCTATTTGATAGCAGTTTGTAATGGGAATTACGTGGCAGTGAGCTTGTGCACATGTGAAACGAAGGAAGTTGGTAAGCCACCAGGGTACGCGCGCGGGCAGGAATATAGGAGGGGGGCATAAAAACGAAATAAATGAATGGTAGATCATTGATAGACAGATAACGCATCAGAAAATAAAAATTATAGACCCAGGTCTATACAATTTCATGAGCACGACAACAATAAAATAATCAAGGATGGGGAACACACCTTCCAACAATCGCTGCCTTTCATCAACAGAAATATTAGCAGTAGCACGGCGAGCGAGAAGTTTTTCAGTTCGGTATTTTTCGTACAAAACCTCTTTTGTACGGATTTTCAAGAGCTAAACGCACGGCGTCAACAATGAAATTCAAAATAATCGACCTATTACTGACCTTCAAGTGAGTTGAGAACACAGCAGTTCTCAAGGCAGAAAAATCGCAATGAATGGGATCCAAAACATCCACCGTGCCCCACCTAAATTTCCTAATAAACACACCCTTCAAAGCTTCAGGCCGACCTTGAAGGAAAGAATAATGTCGAGATGACGGGGTATCAGAAATGGTATCATGGCCATTGGAAGAAGTGCGTTCGGGTATTTCAGAAACCAACTCTGAGCGTTGGCGACGTTTGTTGGGTTCCGGTGCAATAAGCGCAAACGGCATCAGAGCAGTCAAGTCCGTCTTACCGACGATGTGAGCCGAGAAGCGGACGTTTGCGATGCTCTCCGAGTCTGCATCTGGAGAAATAGCCCGACGTATGTCTGCAGAAGCGGCCTCGGACAAATCTCGACGAGACCTTGAACGAGATGGGTTCCTGCCACGCCTCGTGGAGCGTAGCTTGATTACAGGTCGTGTCTTCCTGTCTTCGTTCTCCTCTTCCTCAGAATCAACTTCCTCAACTCCTGCCATGCTGGGCTCATGCCCAATGCTGCTGGTATCACCGTTGACAGTCGAAACAAGACTGAGCCTCTTGGGGGTCTCGGCGAGTTTATTAGGCCCAAAGACACCAAAATTAATACCAGCTTCAGCAAGGCCAGTGCGTACTAAGAACGGCCATTGTGAGTTCTCATTCTCACGGATAAATACAAAAAAAAACTCACCAGCATTCTTCATCGCAAGCAATTTCTCATCCGTCAGCGAGTCGGCTCGAGAAATGACAGGGAGCACATTGACACGAGCAGAGAGTCTTCTGATTACACGAATTTCGGCAGGTGACATTGTGAGTTTTCCATTATCATCATCCTCATCGTCACTGTCGTCTACGGACGAATTGTCTGAAACGAGATCTGGAGGCGAATTCTTGGAGATGGTCGTCTGCGAACGCGACTTTCCGGGAAGAGCGGTGAGCGCTCTTCGTGCCTCGACAGAGACGAGTGAACCAGGATCAATCATGTATATACAACTGGGTAGATATCCTTTATTAACACTCGACGCGAAAAAGAATAAAAGTAATTCCTTACAGGTGTATGTGTTGGTCCCCTTTACATTGCCTGACCACTTTCGATTCCTACCCAAAAAACGTCAGCAAAATCCCAAAAAAGAAGAAACAACACGAACCTCGCTCATCGTGTCTGCATACTGCATGTCGACATACTTGATAACAGCGTTCACTTGACGTTCCAGTTTCAACTCGCGTCCTTCTTGGAAATCCAGTCCAGGCGTGTCAATGACTGAAAACAGGAGTCTGTCAAAACGAGACTCGCATATCTCCACACAAGCAGTCTGTATATCTTGCGTTGTCTTGGGTGGACCCTTCAAGAAGCGCTCCACGGCGGCTCTCTGGTCAACCGTAGCGCCAGAGGATGTATCGGCCGTTTCTAGCAGCAAACGGAGCAAAGACGTCTTCCCGGTGCCTTTCCCACCCACAACCTACACAAAAGGATCAGCGTTCGACTCTCTCTCTCAAAAAAAAAAAACTGACCATGATGTTGAACGTTGGCGGGGTACGCGCGCGACGCTGGCTATACCTGCCTGCAGATCGCGGGAGAACCCTCAAGTCCGGAGTCGGAGACGGAGACGACATATACAACGACGAAATGGGAGGACCGTCATAACGCTTGCCTATAGAAGGCCGAAACGGTTTATGGAATGGAATAGGGACATAGGGATTGTCGGCTTGAAAAGAAGTTTTAGCCGCACCTTGGGGTGGTACAGACGGCTCCTGACGGATGGCATTGATGTCTACGAGGTCTTCAGGCCATGGAATACCTTGGCTGCTAAGTTCAGGCAACGACGGCGACGTCCGTATGCGTGGCGAGTCTGGCTCTTTCTTCGGCTTGCGAATAAAGGTGAACATATTTTCCATCCCAGAGGAGGAGGGGGTCCCAAACCAAAAAATAGAGAAAGGAAATGTGTAAAAGGAGAGCGTCCGTGAGCGTAAACCTCGCAGGTGGGAATTTCGTTGTCGCCGTCAAGGACAAAGCAGGGACAAATGTTTCGTAAACTAAAAGTCCCGTCATGTTGTACAAAATTGGAAACCGTTTATTTTGATGACAAAATACATATATGTTACATACGGTCTATGCCAGACAGCTAGATGTTGCGATAGAGGCCAGTGAACCCATGAAAACATTTTCAAAAACAAAAAAAAAATCGGAGAAAGGAGTAGTAATCTACAGTTGAAGCACTTATTCAAGAATCCATTCTCAGTTTTTTCGGAGACCTGTGCATCTCTGGATACTCCAGTGGTCTTTTAAGGTTTACATCATCAAGACGGATGTCGATGTCTCGAATATTGCGTGTGTCAATGGCGGATGAGGGAGTTGGAAGCATTCTAGATGACGGAGGGGAAACCGAATGAGCCCCTCCAGTCAGGACTTTTGAAGTAGATGTCCTGCGGGCTTTCTTTTGGGGGGATCCGTTAGGGATAGAATCATGGACATAATTACAGGCCAGCTGCCTACGAGCACAGCTCGAACAGGCAGGGTGACCGCCATCACACTTGGTCTTACGCGCTAAAAAGTTCATTAACAAACGAACCAGACCTCATAATGATAGCTTTACCTCGGCAAAAGTTGCAAGCAACGACTTTTGGACCCGAGTTTGTAGATTGGCGGATGCTTTTTCCGGGCATTGTTGCTGCTCGCTTACGCTGCGCAGCTTGTAATTCGGAAGCAGGACGGAGAGGAGGCAAGGTAGGGGCGGACATTGGTGCAGGTGTCGGAGGCGAAGTGTCGATCAGTGGGAGAGTGGCAATATGAGGGATTTCATTATCAGGAAAGTACCCGCGAGGGGTTGCGACGTTCGATTCGAGCTTGGGACGAGTGGAAGGGCCTGCCGAAGCACCAATAGGAACCTCTGTACGCCGATCGCTAATTGAGGAAACTGAAGGTAAGGATGTTGGTGTGTTATAAACATCCTGCGGATGTCTCCCGGCATTAGAACTCCTCCGTGACAGGGGATTAGAATGAGCTTCTGGTGATAGTGATGGTTCATCGTGTTCATGAGACCTGTCGTCGGCTCCACTTTCACTCTCGCTTTCTTCTCCTGGACGTTTTTGCTTGATATTTCCACGTCTTTTGTTGTGCGGCATGTAATCACAAGGATTAGTACGTTTCGTGCATTGTCCGCAAGCAGGGCGGCCACCATCGCACTTGAGTTTCCTCGCTAAACGACTGTTAGCAAAAAAGTAGGCAAAACAAGTGATATCGTACAGCGACAAAAGTTGCATGCAACATTTATTTTCTTGCTTCTTTGCTTGCTTGACCCTGAAATCCCATTAATATCGGAGGTTGAAACAAGGCAGAGAGACCGACTTGAAGAAGAAGAAGGCTTGGTGGTGGTTGGGGTTGGCTCTTGGATTTGACGTGGTGGTGTGCGAGTCTCGACAGGATACAGGTCACGCTGTTGTTGCTGTTGAACAGGAATAGGATGGCGATGAGTAGGTTGTTGAGCGGCGGTGTCGATAGCCAAAACGGGTCTTGATGAGTGGGATGGCATTTGGGGTAGGCTTTGACGAGCAGGTTGTTGGAGATGCAAATGCTCCGAGTGGAACTTTTGGAAGAGATAGTCCCGAGTGTAGCGTTGGAGAGTCTATCAGAGATGGAAATCAGACATTAGGTATGTAGGTTAAAAAAGGAAAGATTGGCGCTTACTGCCATGTGGTGGAAAATTGCTAACCGGAGGGTAATGAAATCACTATGGGACGGCTCGAGGACATCTAACAGGCCCCAGCGGTAGGAACGGAGGAACTTGCCCCTTGGGTATTGAGGGGAAGGGGGGTGGGGAGAAGGCGTATATTGCTGAACAAGTTCGTGGCGAGAGAGGGACCTTCTTGCGACACCATCACTGTGAGAATACATATCTGGAGAAATCAGAGCATAGGGGAGGCGGAGTAAAGGAGTTGATGTGGGAGATGTTGGGGGACTATTATTAATGTTTGAAGGAGTTCCGTTGGTCTGAACATAGGCATTCGAAGAACCGGGTTGGGTGGTGGTCACATTTTCATCTGCATGCGCCAAGGGGGGGTCGACATCGAAGATGCCAAAACCAATACCGGCATCGGCAAGATCCCTGCGTATGGCCAGCTTAACGGCGGCGAGTCGATCATTGGATAAGACATCTGCTTTTGCGATGACCGGAAGGACATTGACACGTGCAGACAAACGACGGATGGCGGCAATGTCGGCTTGGGGGAGGGACGGACGGGCGAGGAGTGGATTTGTGGAGACAGGAGGCTCGAGGATGACTGGTTCGTGGTCCGGCTGAGAAAAGCTGGTGGGACCTTGACGGGGAATAGGCGGTGCAGGAGGTCCCGGCACAGATGGAGGTACAATTTGGTCTGGATCCAAAAAGTAGATACAGCTGAATAGAAGAATGTGAGAGGATGAGAGGAGAGGGTGGAGAGAGGACAGACAGATGAATAAAACGGTGGCCAGACTGTGCCTTCCAGTCCTGCAATGTGATGGAGATTAATAACGGAGATAGGAGAATATAAGCGCCCTCACATCGTCGATTCCCTCGACAAATCGCGAATCGACGTGGCGGAGGATGTCGTTTAGCAGTCTCTCTGCGGCTGGTTCGTCGCTGAAGTCGAAAGAGGGGGTGTCGATGAGAGTGAGACCGAGCGGGTGGCGGTCTTGGTCGAGACTGATGTCGATGGAGGCGGAGCGTATGTGGGAGGTGTGGGCAGTGCAGCCCTGGACGAACTTTGCGACGGAGGCGAGCTGGTCCTTGGATGAGCGGGGAGAGACGAGACTGGTGTCGAGCAGGAGACGGAGAAAAGAGGATTTGCCTGATGCGGGGTGTGTGAGACAGGGACGAGGAGTGGGCGGTCGGGGTGAGACTCACCTCCTCTGCAGCCGGCGACGAGCAAATTGAACTCTGGTCTGGACGTGTCAGGAGCTGGAGAACGGAGGTGAGGGATGGGATCCGGGGCGGACGACTGGGACGTACCTGGGGGGTCGTGGGTGGTGGGGGGGTAGACGGGGCAGGGGTGCTGGAGGACGGGGCGATCGACGTCCTCGATGCGGGCGCGGTTGTTCATGACGGCGGGGGGACAGAGAAGCGGGGAAAGCAGGATTGGCTGCATCTGATGGGGATTCCCACCGAGCCAATCGGATTCATTTTAGAGAAATACGATATAATAAAATAGTAAAATACGAGATTATATTGCGAATATATCCTCCTGCTCATTCCGAGGTGCTGCCCGGGTACGGCGGTGACGGCGGCGGCGCCTGGAACCCGAAGCTCGTGAGCGACAGCACCGACATGTACGGTCGCACTTCCGGCGCTAATGAGTCCAGCTCGTGCTCCGCGACTGCCACGGACGGCCGGTCTCCCGCCCCCTTCCCCTCCCCGCGCCCCCCTCCTCGCCGACGACTCCCCTTCGGCGCCTTCCCTGGCCCCCGCCGCCGCTGCACCGGCACATACTCGCACTCCAGCTTCCGCACGGTGCAGTTGTAGCACGACGGCTTCTCCCCGTTGCACCGAAGCTTCCGCCCTAATGGGATTCCACATTAGCATCACCCCGTCTATGAATAGCACACACACCCACCCCGACAGAAATTGCATGCCACCGCCGTCTTCCTCGAGCTCCGCGACTTTTTCGCGTTGTCGTCCGTCTCCACAGACTCCGCCCGCCGTCGCTTCCCCCGCTGCGATTCAGACCCCTCCCCCTCGTTGCTCCCCGATCGTGCCTCCGATCGACGGTGTGATCCCGTGTCCGAGCTCCGTCCCCGCACATACGACCCCGTAGGCGCAGATATACTCAGCGAGCCCACCGCCGGAAAGTCCTGTCTGTCGTGTACTTGTTCGTACGCTGGTGATTGGTTCCCCGGGCTGTGGTCAATTAGCTGCCCGGGTCCAGTTGGGTGATAATCTCCTGAGAAAAAAACAATATAAATCTTGATTTGTTGTGTGGAACGTCACCATAAACGCACCTGGCCAAGAACGCCCTGAATCCTCCCCCCTGTGTCTCAAGGACGGCCCAGGTTCAATCACTGGACTCCTAGTCCTATACGCGGCGCGTAGTGCCTGGCGTCCGTGTCTCGAAATCACCGCTTCGTCCACAGACGCAGGGCGCAAAAGAGAGGAAGGTCCAGCTTCGCCTTCTCGCCAGGTCTCTAGCGGCGGAATGGCGTGCCTGGTCCCAAGGGGTGGTAAACTGTATGTGTGCGACCGAGATGAAAACATGGGGGTCTGTGGGCCCGAGTGGAAGACCGGGTCGCTGTATATAGGTCTGCCATATTGCAATGAAGGTGGATCCAAAACACGATGCAGCGGTGTGGATGCGTGCTCTGGCAGCCGTCTCTCCAACTGTCTATCGCGTGTGTCTATCGAGCGTAACTCCACAGGGGGGAACTGCCGCCGATGGTCAGAGGGGGGTGGGTGAGGTGGCGGGGTGTGATGTGCTGAGTGCAGATCTTCCGTCTGCAACGTGGTCCTGGTCTGAGAATATCTAGGCTGCTGTGGGCCCGAAAAGAGGTGGGGAATAAGGCTGCTTGGAAGTGAACTCTGTCGCTGCTGCCGATGGGGCTCTCTATCCATGTTCACACTGCTGAGGAATTTAGCTAGAGGTGCGCAGAGATGTACTGAAGAGTAGTTCCATGCAGGCAGACCTAGTGGTTCAAAATGAAAAAAAAGGAATCGAGGGAGTGATCAACATAACCGGTGGCAGTCAAGGACAAGCGATACTTCCGCACTTGACAAAAATTCATCATTTTATTCATTTCCTGCAACTTATCTCTCCATGAATCCACCCAAGAAAGCTTGTTTTTTCCGAAAGGGCCCATCACCTCCTATGGCTACCTTGATCCGGGCCAGTGGTACCCAACCTCCTCTGTTAATCCTATCTGGCATTTAACGTCCGCGAACTTCTTTTTTATTGCCTTCCATGCTATCAGCCCAGATCTGCCACAACCCCGTCCATCACCCACAATCTTCGTCTCGATTGCACACCGTTTCAACTCCAACTGCCTTTTTTTTCAGGTTTCGAGGGATCTCGTCAGATGGGGTTAAGTCTGCTTCTGGAGCGCCTCAATCGCACTTCCGTTTCCGCTCCAGACGATCAACTCAAAAGTCGCGTCTATCATGGGACGGACGGCCACAAGCTCCCTGTCAACAGCCTGACGTTTCAAATGACTGCAATGTATCAACCTAGGCGGAGTTGAAAATCAATCAAGGTCCGAGTTCCGACATCCACGATCCCGACGGCATAATCGTCACACGTCACACACACACAGAATTTTCGTTCCTGTCGCGAAAATCAAAATGCAAACCCGGCTACTGGCACGTTCGTTCTCCACGAGCACAAGATGTAGCCAGATGAATCGCTACAGCCGGCGCGTCACACAACCAAAAGACCAAGGTGCAAGTCAGGTAATACCCCCGTATCTTCAACATTGTCTCCAAATCCTTATTTTTGTTGTAGGCCATGTTGTATGCCACGGATGGCATCGAGTCAGACAAAGACTTTGAAAAGGCCATGGTCGGCGTTGCTAGTGTCTGGTACGATCATTATTGCGCCTTTTGTCGCTCTTACAAACTAAAAAACGACCAGGTATGAAGGCAACCCGTTCGTTCTTTCACCTTCGCAGACCACCATTTCCCTAATAAATCCAAAGATGCAACAAACATCTCCTTGGTCTCGGTCAGGAGGTCAAATCCTCTCTCACAAAATCGGGAATCATAGGCTACCAATTTGGTACAGTCGGTGTCAGCGACGGTATCAGCATGGGCACACGCGGAATGTCCTATTCCCTGCAATCTCGCGACTTGATTGCAGATCAGGTAGAGACAGCTGCCGGAGGTCATCATTTAGACGGAATGGTCGTTATTCCAGGTTGTGACAAAAATATGCCAGGTGTTGTCATCGCTTGCAAGTATTTTCTATTCACTTCTACTCCTCCGATTGGTTGACCTCCGTATATGGCAGTGGGTCGGCTAAATAGACCCGGTTTAATGGTTTATGGAGGAACTATCCGTGCTGGTTCTTGTGAAGGTGCCCCACAAATTGATGTCGTGTCCGCTTTCCAGGCATACGGCAAGTATTTGCAAGATGGACAAACTGAATCGGCCGAACGTGAGAGATACAATACGATTAGACATGCGTGCCCAGGTCCTGGTGCGTGTGGTGGTGTGAGTGCCCTGTTCTTGTCGCCTCAAGTTTTTCGAATTTAACGATGTGAATGAAAACCCCTAGATGTACACCGCTAATACCATGGCAAGCGCAATTGAGGCACTGGGCATGACATTACCCGGGTCCTCCTCGTTCCCCGCCGAATCTGAAGAAAAACACAAAGAGTGTATTTCAATCGGCCCCGTAATCTATAACCTTCTGGAAAAAAATATTCTTCCGCGGGATATCATGACGCGTTCCGCATTTGAAAATGCTATGGTGTGACACACTCCAATCGGTTCTTCTCTTTCTTATTTTATTTCAGGTTCTCACTATGATCCTTGGCGGTTCGACAAACGCAGTTCTTCATTTGATCGCCATGGCCCACTCAGTGGGAATAAATCTCACAATTAACGACTTCCAAAGCGTTTCAGACCGTACACCTTTCTTGGCCGATCTCAAGCCGAGTGGTAAATATGTCATGGAAGACGTATACAAGATCGGTGGTATTCCTAGTACGTTTCACCATGTTGATCACAACTCCACATTCTGATTCTGTACAGAAATTCTGGCTTTCTTGTTAAAAAACAAGCTCATAGATGGTAATAACATCACTGTCACTGGTAAAACCCTAGGCGAGAATCTGGAAGAGTGGACTCACAACTACGGCGAACTTGACTTCAACTCCCAAGACGTCATTCGACCACTCGATAAACCCATCAAGTCCACTGGCCACATCAGGTTTTTTAAAATTCGACCAAAAAAGAAAACTATAGTCACATTCCTCTTATATTTTATCTAGGATTCTCAAGGGAAATCTCGCTCCGGGTGGTGCAGTAGCGAAAATCACGGGAAAAGAAGGTCTAGGATTTGTCGGCCGGGCACGCACCTTTGACACTGAAGATGATTTCGTAAAGGCAGTCGAAACGGGTTCAATTAAGAAAGGTGAAAAGACTGTCGTCATTCTTCGGTACTTAGGACCTCAGGGTGGACCTGGTGAGTTCCTTAATTCAAATTCTTTTGTTTTTACTTCCGCTTGAGCGCAAAACGTGTTCAAGCAGCGTGTTGTCCCAAAACACTGGATAACCCCCTTCATGAACACTAGCTTTTCTTTCTCACCGTTGACAATCGTTTCCTGAACTGACCCTTTCCTTTTCGATAGGCATGCCCGAAATGCTAAAGCCCACGAGTTTGATCATGGGTGCAGGTCTTGGACTAGATGTCGCCTGCCTTACTGATGGGCGATTCAGCGGAGGGTAAGTTATTCTGATCGACTCGATATGGATCCGAATGGAATACATCCTTCCATTCGGACTGTTTTGCTTCCTTTTGGTTCCGTTTCTCCTTCTTGTCTCGTCTCGGCGTTCTGATACCGCTACGTCAATTATCCCTCTTTTTTTTATATTGGGCTTCCCGTTCCGGCATCTCGTAATCTACCCCACACCACGCGTGAGATACAGACGCTGATTAACCACCAATTACAGGTCTCACGGTTTCTGTATTGGGCATGTCGTACCAGAGGCTCAAGTCGGCGGTCCCATTGCCCTCGTCAAAGATGGTGACATTATCGCTGTCGACGCAGAGAAGAACAGCATCGAACTTCAGGTGTCTCCTGAAGAGCTAGAACGACGCCGGAAGGAATGGAAGGCACCCCCTCTCAAGGTTAATCAAGGAACGTTGTACAAATACACGAAGGTCGTAACCGATGCGAGCCATGGGTGTGTGACAGATGCTTAGCGGAGGAAATTTCATAGTAGTTAGTTGGGACCACTTGGTGTGTTTTTGGTTTGAACGATGCGGAACGGATCCAAGTTCATCCTAGAGCATCATTCTTGTTATCCGCCAATACTAACCCGGCAGGCAATTTGAAAAACCGTAACCACTCAAGACGTGTTTGTTATCTCTGGAGATTTACCCATTTTCATCACATTGGCCTTTACTTATGTAGGAATCTGAGACCCCTCCAACTTTTGGATTGGAGTCCGATCCCCAAATTTTTCTGTGTACAACGGCGATTACGACTCGATCATGGGCATGGATCGTGCGTGTCCGTTCCTAGTCGCCAAAGTGTAGGTTTCAATTGAATTGGACGGTCAGAGGACACACTCTCTCGTAAGTGTTACTGAAGAAAAGGGCTGCGCAAGTTGTCATGCCGAGCCTTCTGTTATTTGGTGTGGAAGTTAGAAGCCGAGAGACCATGGTGAAGAACTGATAACACTAGTCCCATTTAAAGCACCAAGGAAACACCCCTGAGTTCAAGCCGATAGCATACTCCGCACCTGAGTATAGCGCTGGACCTCCCCATGAGGCTCATGTTGAGAGGAAAATAGAATTTTGAAACAACATGCGTCGTGACTTTCCAAATTTGGGATATTGGCGGACTTCCAAATGTAGTACTACCGATTAGAATGTGATCCCGGATATCAGTTGGAAAGATTGGAATGGATGGGACGTAGGAATTTTTACCAGAAATCGACTCAAAGGTGTCTGTAACTTGTCATCCACCTTTTGATTTCTTCACGAGGCGTTTTTTCTCGGCTTTCGGCATCTTGAGTTTCCGTCTTTCCGCCTGCTCGGTCTTCACCACCTTCTTGCGTTCCTGTTCATACAAAAAACATTACACCGGTAACTCGGGATTCGGGATCATGAAAACATACCTTCTTGGCATCCCTATCTTCGTGTCGATGACCTCGTGGTCTCTTCTCCGATTTATCAGATCCCCTTTCCCCGCCTTCATCCGTTGCCGAATCTTCTTCATCAGTCTCAGAAACATCATTCGGACTACCCTCGTCTCTTCCCGTAAGCACGAGCCCAATCGTGTCGGCATAAATTAAGTCATCGCCTCTCTTCAGCTTTTCTACGTCACGTTCTGGATCGTACACTTCGTTCAAGGTCCGTGGAATGAAGGAGTGAAGAAAAATGGAGTCTTCGTGAGCTTTTTCGTCCGTTCCCTTCGCCCCCTTTTCAAACGGTTGATTGGAATCCGGCATTGAGTCTCCGTTTTCTTCCACTCCTGGGTCAATTTCGAGCCAGCTTCTTAGAGCATCCTCATCAGATTCCGCTCCCACACCAGACACCTTTTCCTTCGTTACAAATTCGAAACACCTCCGCAGACCCAAGCATTTCACACCCAATCGCCCAAAGAACTCTTCAACGTTTTTGATGTCATTCCTCAAAAAGTCAAATGCAAATGGGTGATCATGTTCGACACTTTGTGAGACGTCAATGATCCAAAGATGTCCGTTGTGGTATAAGATATTGTACTCGGAGAGATCCGCGTGCACCAATTTGCAAACATGAAACATGCGTCGGATAATGAGTACGAGTTCGACATAGAGTCCGGCGACTGAATCCGAAGGTAAAGTGGCATCCTTGAGGCGAGGCGAGGCCCTTCAGATGTAGTGGTTAAACAGCTGTTCTTGGAAATTGAGTTCACTTACCAGCCTTCTTCGTCGCCGATTAAACCCATGACAAGAACATTCTCTCGGATTTCAATGGGTGCTGGAGTGTTGATGCCCGCTGTGACTAGGCGCTTTAAATTTCTCATCTCTTTCTCGGCCCATAACCGCACCATCTTTCTTGGATTGCGGCTGTAGCCGCGTCTGAAGCGGTACTCGCCCGTGACGTATTTGTCCCTGTCTTTGAATATAAGGATGGACGTTTTATAAATCTTAATGGCAAGGTGTTTCCCTTCCACGGTGACGGCATGGTAGACGTTCGCCTATTAAGTCTATAAGGAAATTGCCACAAGGGGTACGATCAAATGGTACCTCTTTTCCAGTACTGATGCACCCATTTACTTCATGGATTAAACCCCTTCCGATCATCTTGAACAAGATGAGTCGTGTGCGAGGGTCCAGGACCTGCTCACTTGTAGCACGATCACTTTTATCCTTCATATTCGCATGCGCACTAGGTCCTTTCCTGTTTACGCCTACTCCGATAACATATGGAGCATCGATCTTGGATAACCGCGAATTATATTTTGAAAGTTTAGCGAGTTGGTCAGCTGTGCGGTCCCCTCGGACACCAACCTTGGAGGCGTCGTTTCGCTTTGGTTGGTTGATCACAGGAAGGGGTGCAACTGATACACCTTGTTTCAAGGATGATGCAGTTCCCTGGGCGCTACCTGTGCGGATTGCAGCGTGCTGCCGGAAGCGATTAAATTGTTTGGTGAAATCTATGGATATTTTTTTTAGTTTTTACTAACAATCGAGTAGAAAAAACTCATGGCTACCTCGTTCTGCAATCTCCCAATCTTCATCTTCCACCCTGTTCTCATTGTATGTTTCATCTACTTCATCCTCATCGGAGTCAACTTCATCGTCCGACCAAGCCAAGATTTCTTGATCCTCGGTTGGATCGTATTTATCGAGCAACACAGGAGCTTGGGTCGATGAGATTGAGGACATTTGTGTGTCGACCAAAGGGAGAGCTCGAGACTCGAAGAGATTGGAAATTGAATTTTCGAAAAATATGAAGGCCACGTGATAACAGATTATAACATTTATTCCGGGCCGCATCAAGCCGAGCATCTCTCTGTACTATTAGTATTACTAGGCATGGAGAGCTTGCGGCAAAGAATACCTTTCAAACTTGAGGATGCGGAGGACGATGACAATATTGTGCTAGATGAACATCGTAAGAATAAGGCATTGTTTTCTGTCGTCTTCGCTTTAATTTTTGACTAGAACAGGAAGCAGTTATAGCAGATCTGCGGAAGCAAATTGAATTATCAAACAAGATTTATTATCTGTTGCTCAAGATTCTTGTGGGTGTATCTCTGGCACTGTTCGTGTCTTCGCGCTTTCATCTAGTCAAGAACTGATTGTCATAATAGTCAGCTTTTGCCAAACCCATTAGCAGCCATTTTCCCTGTAACCTCGCCAAATGCCTCACTGCCAACACCAACTGCCTTTACGCTGCTCTCCCTCTTCATACACTTGAACCTTGCGTTAATGTTTCTGCCAAACGAAACAAGGACTATACTGCAGACGGATTCCCCTCCGATTCCGCTTTCTTTCCAGATGCTGTATTGCCTGGCAGGTGTGGCCCCCACGTTCTCGATTTTCCTGAATAAGCCCTGGCAGACGACTGTCTGGTGGTCTATAACACCTTATGGAGTCTTTGTTGTCCAAATTGTTTTAAATGCTATCCATGCAAACTCGACCACCATATCCCATGTGGAGAAGCTGAAATACAACGCCCCTGGTGCATGATGTGCCGCCTACCATGCATCACTCACCATAGAGCCATCCTTTGACAAGTATCAGGGCGCACACGATCTACATCAACTCTTTACAATAGCATTTCTACTTGTAATTTTCGTTAACCACCTGCTTTTCGAATGATCTCCGTATGAAATAGCAGAGACAAATTATTAATGTCTCCTCGACTGTCACCTAGGACACGCCCTCAGGTGATTTCCCACGATTCACTTTGTCTTTAGGACATGTCGGGTCTCGACGAACAGGACGTGTCTACCCTTGGTAAACGCGCACGAAATATTGAGGACGACCGCTCACATCCCAATTCCCAGAACCCTACAATCGATGCCGACGAATCTGACGATGATGTTGGTCCAATGCCCGAACCTGCAAAAGAATTGGTTACAACCAAGAAAAAGAGAAAAGGTGTGACTCGATTCTGTTTTCCTTGCTTAGACTAATATACTACGGTTTCACCTTTCAGTGCTTCCACATGAGCGTCTCTACCTCGAACATCTACCAAATGCAGATCAATATTATAAATCCTTCATGCACAGAGATATTATCAATTTCTGTACCATGACAAGGTGAGGACCACTCAAGGGCTTTTTTAACAAGCTGTATATTGAACCAGTCTACAATCATCTCTTCAGGACTAACTTTCTAATCACAACGTCAGTAGACGGTCATCTCAAGCTCTGGAAAAAGCAAGAACAAGGCATCGAATTCGTCAAACATTACCGTGCCCATCTCACACCTGTGACTGCGGTTTCCGCTAGCGCAGATGGCCAGCTTTTTGCTACCGTTTCGGAGGACATGAGTGCAAAGGTTTTCGACGTTGTTAATTTTGGTGGGTAATGTTCCCCATCTTTCCGTAAATTCTGAAGGAAACTTATTTATTAGACATGATCAACATCATTACGTTGGGATTTAAACCTCACGCTTGCTGCTGGGTGCACAAGTGCGGTCAAGCACAAGGTCTCCTAGCTGTGTAGGTTGTCTTCTATTAACCCTTTTGCTCGGAATTATTCACCTATTCGTAGTTCAGACGCGTCCTCGGGTACTATCCGTCTTTATGACGGCCGCGGTAGTGACAAACCACTAGAAACGATTGACGGTGTGCATCGCTTTCCTGTCCATGTCATGACTGTGCGTTTGATTCTTAATTCGGGTACATCCTCCTCACTACGTAACTTTACAGTACAGTGACAGGTACGACTGCGTAATTTCGGCAGATGAAGGTGGTTTCGTTGAATACTGGCAACCCGTTGAGCCTTTTTCGTTGCCCAAGAACGTACACAAACTCTGGAGTTACAAAAGTGAAACTGACCTCTACGAATTCAAAAAAGTAAACTCGAATTCTGCTCGTCTCGTCATAAAGCTAACTACGTGTTGCTGTTCCACAGTCAAAATCCACGCCAACGTGCATAACACTTTCCCCTGATTCATTGTCGTTTGTCACTTTCTCGCTTCCTGACCGTCAAGTTCGGGTGTTTTCCTTCCTGAGGGGCAAGCTCACTCGAAAATATGATGAATCCCTCAATGCAATTCAGGAGATGCAACAAGCTGGTACAGCCGTATATAAAGTTGAAGACATGGAGTTTGGGAGGCGACTGGCGGTAGAGAGAGAGTTGGAGTCGCCTGGCCCGGAGGGCTTCTTGTCGGGGAGATGGTGCAATACGATTTGGGACGAAAGCGGGGCATTTATCATCTACCCGTCTTTGTTGGGGATTAAAGGTAATGAACTTGGCATTTGCCAAACATGTCAACGCCTCTGAAACTTGTTTCTGTAGTCGTGAATATTGTCACGAACAAGGTTGCGAGGCTGTTGGGTAAAGACGAGGCGATCAGGTTCATTCACCTCACACTTTATCAAGGGGCACCTGCGAAGAAGTCTCTTACGACGCTGGTACTGTCCTGACAAGTCCATCCTGATTTCAACTCCTGACATCAATTAGGCTATGGCCGCGTCCGCGAATCCGATCCTTGCAGACAAAGGACAAAGAGATCCAACGTTAATCTGTGCGGGTTACAAAAAACCGCGGTTTTACATGTTCACCCGGTCTGAACCTGAGTGAGTTTAAATGACTTTTACGGTAATCAGACTTTTAAAAAAATTCACAGGGACCAAAAATCTGGCGAACGCGACGTCTTTAACGAACGGCCGACAAGGGAAGAACAAACCGTGGCCTCCACGAGCCTCAACTCTCGCAGTGGACGTTCTCATCTCTCCAACTCCGCGACGATCCACACAACAGATGGCGACATTCATATGACTCTATTCCCTCAACATGCGCCAAAGGCGGTGGAGAATTTTGTGGGCCATGCTAGGAGTGGATACTTCGAGGGTGTGATTTTCCACAGAGTTATACCCAAATTTATGATCCAAACCGGTGATCCGCTTGGTGATGGAACGGGGGGGATGTCGATCTGGGGCAGGGAATTTGAGGATGAAATTTCAGACGAAGTGAGCCATGATCGGTTAGTTTTCTATCCATTCAACTGTATGTACTGTTACTGACTCAAACAATAGTCCTTATACAGTCAGCATGGCGAATGCTGGACCGGGTACCAATGGTTCCCAGTTCTTCATCACGACCAACACTACACCGTGGCTCGACAAGAAGCACACCATCTTTGGACGGGTGATAGGTGGGTTGGAGGTCGTGCATACGATCGAGAATGTGAGGACTAATAAGAATGATAAACCATATGAGGACATCAAAATTATCAATATCGATGTAGAGTAGGTATTGTCATCACAACACCAGTTGGTCGAGTGTGTGCGTGGTTTGTCGGATTTCGACCTTGAGGAGCGTCGGGTCGCCTATTGAGATAAGGCGTTTTGTGAACAAATCATCAAGGTGGCCGATTATTTTATCAGGCAGGAGGGAGATTTGATTGGAAGCCGGACAGGAAAACTTCATGACTCTGCAGCTCTTCATATTGTCATGGCCAATCATATGGTTTTCAACTTTCCCTGATACGCTCTCTGCTTCAGCCTCCTCCACTTCACGATAGCTCAGAATACATTCGAAGAAGTGCAGTAAAACATTCGAAGCAGATCCAGACGATGTTGGTGCCGATTCAGGGATGTAGACAACGCTGAAATCGAGTAGGATAGCGGCCAGGGGAACGGAGAGGGATGGAGGCAGATCAGGAAGCGTATGGGTTAACGGGGGTGGTGCTTCAGGGTTTGACAGACTTGGTGAAAGGCATTGATGTAATGAATCGAGGAGTCGGAAGAGAGGAAGAGGGAGCGCATCGAGCTGGGGAGATACGTCAGGGTTACAGCACCCTAACCGATACCTGAGAATTCAGCACTCGGCACTCACTACATGAAAAGTTTGTTGCCGGGATATTTGAACAAAAACTGGACACTTGCTCTGGTCCGATTCCTGGTTTGGCCCTGAGGCTAATCCCAAGAGAAGCTGGGGGACCATTGAAACATTGACAATGAATGATTGTTCAGAGCATGGCTCGAAGACGTGTACAACGGAGTCAAAGGCGAACGAAATCAACGAACTCTGATGGAGAGTTAGACGATTGTAGGAAGATACATAGCAAGTTTTACAGAACGGAGTTTCTCAAGTAACTCTTGCCAGAATGATACATGATCAGAGGGCGTAAATGCGTCGACGAGGTGGGCTGTTCTATGAAAATAATTTTGAACGTCAAGATAGAAAAATAAAGCCGGCTAGGTCACCGAAGACGGAACCCAACAAGTGCTAAATCGATAGACAACTTGTGTTTGTCCTTAACCCTATAGTTCCTACCAGGTCTAACGGTGCAGCTGCTATTGAGCTCTTTGAGGATGGCATTGACTACGCTGGCGAAAGGCATCGTGAGCGGTTGATCGGATTCTCACAGTAGTTTGTTCGTCACCGAGCTCTTCGGGTCGGCAGGATCTACTTCATTTGCTCAGAGTTACATACACTTGGAATGTGCCATGCATTGGTGTCTCAGGGAAATTCACGATCTCATGAAAATTTCCAGTCCATTCTCTTTTTGACAATCGGTATGTTATTTACATACTACTTTGACCTGAGGAACCCTTTTCTTCTGGTTATGGAACCTAATATTAATTCCGTGGGCACAGTTGTTCATAGCATCGGGAAAACAGAAACAGAGGTCTGAGATTGATTCCCTACTCAACTCGGAACTTGCAACTCAAATTGTATGGTGCGCAGCAAGTCTTCGCTTCAGGTAAACACTCATTCCCGCTTGATACGGACTTAGAGAAGTTAAATCACCCCGTATTCTGGGCCGTACACGTTATGGCACTTGGGCGATTAGGCGTTCCTCCGATTCCTCTATCATGATTCGTAGGAACTCGGGTGTGCAGTATTCAATCCCAGTCCCACCTTCTTCGGGAGCAATGAATCAACCTCGTCTAGCGAATCCGAGAGATAAAATTTCAGTATATAATCCGCCCATATCGTCAGTTTTCATTGTCATGTCTCCACTCCCAAGCTTGATTTCTTCCGCTGCAGCTTGCCTTGCAATATGGGTCTTATGGAAAGCGTATCAGAGACTCCGTCTATCACCTTTGGATAATGTTGCTGGACCTCCAGTGGCGTCTTTACTCAAGGGTAGGTTGCCATTTTGAGGAAAAACTCATTATTTAACCGTTCACCGTGACCTCAGGGAACTTTTTCCAGTTCGTTAGCAACGACACAAGAGAGTACCAAATAGACTTACTGAAAAAATGTATGATTGCTTTTTTCTGTTCGCCTTCTACACTGAATTTATTTTCTCGTGTGGAAAGATGGTGGTGTCATTAAGCTCAAGTTTTTCTTGGGGGTAGGCAAACTTCCTATCTAACAGCGCATCATACTCAAAGTATTCTAGGAGAACGTATTGCTTGTATCCGATCCAAAGGCTTTGCATAATATAGTTGTCAAGGTGCGCTCCAGTTTTTAGTACTGATGGTGTTTGGTGCTAACATGACCCTAGGATCAACATATATATGAAGAGCATGCTTCATTTTTAATGTACGCAGGCAAACCTTTAGCATCTGAGGTACCAAATCCGTTCTTACAATTCACAGATCCGGTCGTGCTATCTTTGGTCCTGGATTAACGGCCACAATAGGCAGGTTTCCCTAACTACCTATCCGTGCAAGTCACTCATATTTTCTGTTGGTCCCAAATGACAGGAGAAGAACACCGCAAGCAGAGAAAGATCCTGAATCCTGTCTTCGCTATTTCCCACCTGAAGGAAATGGGTGAGTGGCCAATTATTGTTGTTTTGCTTATAATCAACGTCCGTTACAGTCCCGGTCTTCTATGATGTGGCCTACAGGGTATGTGCATAGGTATCGCACTTGTTTTCCATGACTTGAGGGATGCCGGATATTAGCTTCGGGACACGATTGCAAGTAAAGTCAAGGAGGGGCCACAAGAAGTGGGTAGTTCTCTTGCTTTGTTTCTACATGACTCAAGATGAAATTTGAATAAAAAAGATCGAACTTCTGGGATGGATGTCACGGACAGCTTTGGAGTTGATCGGTCAAAGTGGCTTCGGGTATTCTTTCGATGGCCTCACCGAGGACTGTGTTCCCCATCCCCTTGCTGACTCTGTCAAGAGTTTTGAGTGAGTTTATTGTGATATTCTGTTTAAATATATGTGGTTAATTTCAGACCCAAGTGCGTTGATGAAAAGATTGGTCTTCGCTCGATTTTACCTTCTCCCCACGCTTTACAAGATTGGCTCATCCAAATTACAGAGATTCATGGTGAGGCTTCTACCCTGGAAGGTCATACGAGAAGTCGTGCGGCACGTAGATTTCATTTACAATACGTCGGTGGAAATCATCAAATCTCGGAAGACGGCTTTACAAGCCAGCAAGGAAGTGATGGATAGACAAGTCGGTCGGGGCAAGGATGTTATAAGTATTCTATGTCAGATCTCCGCATTATCTTTCGTTCGCTTCATCCACTGATACAATAACAATAGTGCGGGCCAATGAGCAAGCCGATGTCCATGACAAGCTCTCGGATGAGGAAATCATTGCCCAAGTATCGTAAGTAATTATCGTTCGCCTTGTCAGACAATCGAAATTTTATTATGAACGTAGGATTTTCACTTTTGCTGCTGTGGATACGACGTCATCTGCTTTAGCCCGAACCCTGTGGATCCTTGCCCAACGTCAAGACGCACAAGAGAAGCTTCGTCGCGAAATCCAGGACGCCCGAAAGGATAAGGGCAATCTTGCCTATGATGAGTTGATGTCTCTGCCATATCTGGATGCCGTTTGCAAAGAGACTCTACGATTGTGAGTGGTGAACGAGTTAACATCATATAGGCCTCATTCTCTCTCAGATATCCTCCCGTGGGTGCCCTCCTTCGAACGTAAAGTTTTCCTTTATTTACCTCACATTGCACCTCATCTAATGATCTCCGTGGCAGGACTCGTCAGGATATAGTTTTGCCCCTCGGAACTCCAATCAAGGGAATTGATGGAAGCGAAATACATGAAATCCCCATCCCAAGTGGCACCAATATTCTCGTTAATGTCACCGCTTGTAACTGCAACCCTGCAATCTGGGGACAAGATTCTTTTGAGTGGAAACCTGAGCGATGGCTCCAGCCGTTGCCAGAATCTGTTTCATCTGCGCGGATTCCTGGTGTCTTTTCCAATTTGTTAGTTCTGATTTAGTTGTATGTGTGGCTCTGCTAACGAACAAACCTAGGATGACGTTCATTGGCGGTGGTCGCGCTTGCATGTGTGTCTTCAATTAACAGCTTGTCGATCCTAACTGATGATCATCTCGATTCTCCACTGGCAGTGGTTTCAAGTTTTCTCAGCTTGAAATGAGTATGTCCCGCTCCATTGCCAAATTAATGTTCCTGATTTTGTTTGTTGAATCAAGAAGTGGTATTGTTGCTGCTCATTGAGTCATTCAAATTCTCGCCCGCTCCAGGCAAAGAAATATATTGGCAAACGCAAGCGATTGCAAAACCAGCTATTGTTGGCTCCTCTGACGTTCAACTGCCTTTGGTGGTTGAGAGAGCGCTGAGCTTCTAGGACTTACAAGGAACGGTAATTGTTTATGATACGCACTGTTCGACGAATGTATTACCTTAATTCAAATTAATCGATTCGGATTTTCGATATGCTATATGATTCTGGCTCAAATTCCATGTTGTACGGATTTCTTTTTTGGGGTTGGATTCAACTGAAAATAAAACATGAATAGCCTGCACTTTCGATCAGGCGCTAGTCTTCAACTTGTTCGTCTAAAACAATTTTAGTCGAATAAGCGCGGGTTGGCCGAAAGCTGTACCTGAAACAACCACAGGTCAAGCAGTCCAACAGAGCTGCCAAACAATCTGCTATACCTAAGAGTAACGTGTGAGTTGCTCGCGTTCAGGGATCATGGAACCTACTGGCGATAATACATTCCAAACACCCTGCGATGGCCGAAATTATCCCAATAATCGTATCCCCGATGCAACCAAAGACACTCCCAATGCAAGAACAAACGGCACTACAACCCAAATGTCAACCGATTTCTGCATAGTGCATTGTGGATAATATACACACCCCATCTTAGAGGAAGGAAGAGACAGACGGCTCCGCTCCCCCTGCTACATAAATATCGGGGGCTTTAAGTTTCCAAACCATTAAAAGGTAGTTCAGTTGAGCAGCCCCAACTCCAACTGATAGCCGTCGGTCCGGCAGCCGACACGCTCTTGGCAAACAAAGACACCTTCCTTCTATCCAAATGTCACTACTACCACATGCTGTCCGCAATGGTGCACGCTCATCGTCTTCCCCATCTTCAAGTTGTTCCGCCGTTGTCTATGTCTGTCGGCACTTAGTATCTGTCCGCTGTTATGCAACGGAGAGCCCTTCTCCATCCTCATCCGAGTCCACCGATGACATTAATCATCTTCCTCCACTCAATAAACCAAAGTCCAACAAGTCCAGACTTTACCCCCAACCTCGCCCAGCCGTTTCGAATGCTCTGTCATCGACATCTTCCTCATCCGCCCAATTCACATCTGGCCTGAAGAATCTCCCACCAACTTTTGGCAGGAACCAGTTATTAACTGTATCGAATGATACTCGTGCTATGCTGGAGAGCATCGTTGCCAGATTCGATGCCCCGATTCGGTATGCTTTTGCGTATGGATCAGGTGTATTCGAGCAGGACGGTTACGGTGCTTTGTCTCCTGTAACTGCGACATCACCCCAGGAGCCAGAGAAGACTACGGCGTCCACCAGGCAGCAGAAACCGATGATGGACTTCATGTTTGCCGTGACGCACCCTGCGCATTTTCATTCAATCAACATGCAGCAGTTCCCAAGTCATTATCCCTTACATGCTAGGCTCTTCGGCTCCTCTTATGTTTCGAAGATACAAGAATTCGGACCGGGTGTGTGGTTCAACACCTATATCCCGATGAACGATGTGGTATGTCTTGATTCGGTTCAATTTAATAAGCATTACCGAACATCGCAACAGACGATCAAATATGGCGTTACAACAGTCGACAATCTATGTTCTGACCTCCTTAATTGGAACACGCTATACCTGGCTGGGCGGATGCACAAACCACTACGAATCATCAAAGACGACGCAAGGGTGCGGCTTACTCAACAAGTCAACCTCGTCTCGGCAGTTCGTGCCGCCCTGCTAACTCTTCCAGAGAATTTCTCGGAAACGGATCTTTTTGAACGCATTGCTGGCATCAGTTATGGTGGCGACCCTCGAATGCTTTTACCCGCCGAAAATCGTGGCAAGGTGGGTAACATTGTTCGAATGCAGGCACCGCAATTCAAGGAACTCTATCATCGCCTTGTCGTTGGATTACCCGGTGTGCATTGGCCGATCCGGGAGAGTAGGGTCCAGCAAGATGGAAGCCCAAAGGCGAGGGCGGCTCATCTCAGGAAATTACCCAAGGAGTTGTTGGAGAGGGTAAGGAGAAACTATGCGATGAGGTTGGATAATGTGGTTGAGCTTCAGGCCGATGAAGGTGTCTATTGGGTCCACCTTGCAGGTGATGACGATCTGCCGAAGGTGTTGATTCAAGGTGAGATTCCGACGCTTTGTCGTTGATCTGCTTGACATATTTATTTAAAAGAGATGAGCAACATTGTGAGATACCACGCTGCCGTTCAATCGTTGAAAGGTATCACCAGTTCGGGACTGGGCAAGAGCCTTCGATACGCCTCTGCTAAAGTTGGCAAATGGTGGACGGGTTCATGACTGCTGTCCGACTCCTTCTTTGCATTTAATCTAGATCGGCTGCCGATTAGTCTTTTCAAGTTTAACTGGTAGCCTGTAACCCCTTTACGCAACTCAAGATTGTTAATCTATTAATCGATATCAACTTATTAGAAGCGATGTAGCATTCCATTTTCCTACCATGTATATCTATCTTTCGACATTACCATTTTCGTGAATACGTTGCTAGGCAACCTTGGAGATTGCGCACTTCAGTTCCTGAAGCTAACCGAATAATGAAATTTGAGGTACACAAAGCCGAAGATGAGCGCTTAAAGCAAGAAGTGAAAGATGAAATCGATATGCAAACTTTGTGGAAGTGAGTTTTAAACATTTGGGCGGGAAAAGCATATATGGAAAGTCTCGGCAATGGGCTAAATCCAACTGTATTTGTCGCCACCACCACAGACTCCTATACCCCCTACTGTCTTTCCGTCGTTTCTGCTCTATATTTCATATCGGTGCTTAACCGTCTGAACTCTGTTTCAGTTTAAAAACATTCCGCCTTAACCCCTCGATTGATTCTGTGAACAATCTTTTCGCGTTTCCAACACAAGACTCGGGACGAATCAGAGTTTCCAACGCCCAACTTCGCGTGGCACATCTGCTTTTCTTCTCTTTTTCTTCTTGGTCAGCTTCAGTAAAGGCATGCACGCGTACGACGATGGGCATCATCTTCTGTACGAAGATGATGCGCTCCCGGTGCTATCCACACGTTCCAGCTTGGGTGGGACGACAGCGTTGACGCGTACGGTGGCGATAATCAAGACACACGCGCTCAATTATCGGTTTGAGATAGAGAGGAGGATCGAAGAAGCAAGCTTTGAGGTTTGTGTTCAATTATGAACCCTTTTTAAAAAAAGTGGTTAAACTGACTCGTCGACGGTCGAAACATAGATTGTAAAAGAAAGACAAATGGAAATTGACACAGAGACGGAACCGGACACACTTTATGAGTTGTTCGGAGACGATGCGGACTCGTTGGCAGAGTAAGTGCTTCTCATAATCAAACTCTCACTTCACATACCCGGTTCCAATTTCTCATCAAAAAAATTAAGTAAATTGACCAATCTTCCAACAGAGGTCCCGTTTGGGTGTACGTTCTCGAACGCCGCCGCGCTGTCGAAGTCTGGAATACTCTCATGGGCGACCCTGATATCTTGATCGCACGTCGAGAGTCCCCCAACTCCCTACGTGCTCTTTATGGTATTTCCAATCACCAGAATGGCTTGATGGGTTCGCCAGATACCAATACGGCCGAGATCCAAATTGAAGCACTTTTTGCGTCTTCCCCACCTTTCCCTACGACTGATCTGCCTCTCGAAGACAGCACGGAGAGGCTCGGGGATGTCACGTCCTCTGTCCTCGAACAGATGAGACAGGTCGCGGCAGCGGCAGCTGATGATGATGGATATGCTCCCTCGAGCGTAACGAATCCTTCTACAACCGGTGGGGGGAGCAGCCAGGGCAAGCTGAACCTAAATGGGAAGCCCTTGTTCAGAGCCCGTCCTGTGCCACTCACGAACGATAAACCCGACATTGTACCACGCACAACGAAAGCCGCTGCGCTCCGTATGGGACTTCAATTTGAAAAGCAACAACAAACGTCGGGTCCTCGTCTTCCGATCTCAAAAGAACGTTCAGCTCAGACGTTTGCCAACGTACCCGGCCACAAGAGAAACAGCACGATCGCTGTTGCGTCTACTGCCGCTCCTTCTATTGCGCCACGGATGACAAAGGCTGCGTCGCTTCGGATTGGTCAGAGCCCTGTGGAAGCTCCCGCCCGAAGACGGGCTTTGACGAACGAAGAAAAGAAGGCGACATTTGAGGGTGTTCCTGGACATAAGAGACGAGAAAGTATTGCAGTAGCAAGTGTCAGGGCTCCCACCCTTGCCCCGAGACTGAATAAGAGTGCAGCTTTAAGGGTGCAAAAGGACCTGCTGGGGCCGCCAACGTCCTACATGTGTGAGTCCAATTCTAGAGATGTTTCCGCATGTGACTATAGCCCATATCTTTCAGTTAAGAGTCCTTCAATGTCGCGTACGGTATCTGAGGATTCTGGAAGCAACATAAGTCCACCTCAAGCCCAAACGGTCCGACGTCCTGTCTCACAAGCGTCAGGAATGATATCTTCCACGCCCTCTCGTCGTACAACAATCAGCCGCTCATCATCCGTCCTCGGAACACGTAGTCCGTCCAAAACCAGCAGGGTCAAGGTCAACCCCCCCGAACCTACGTCGCCTCCCCTCAACGGAAACACAAGCCCAAATGGCACTAATGGCATCACCAACGGCAACGGCAACCCACTTCGTCCACCATCGTCTGCTTCAAGACTGAAACCACGGCCGAGCAGTTTTGCCGCTCCGAGCATCACACCAAGGACGAATAAATCCGCCATTTTACGAGCGGCCAAGCAAGAAGCGGAGCAACAGGCGGCCGCTAAGGCCGCAGCTAAGAAGGCAGTTGGTTCAAGGGCTCCACCGTCGAGTTTCAAGGTTGTCGTCACTTGAGTGCTATATTCCTTCATTTCTTTTCATCTCCCCCTTTCTTGGTTAATCGAAAATGCACTTTTTAAGGAGAAAAACGCTGGTATACCGCTATAAGACATTCCTTCCTTTTGTTGTTTTATTTCATTTTGTTCTGAACGCGGCGGAACTTTCTCTGTTCTTTTCTTGCTGTAATCTACTATGCTTATTTATTCCAAGTCCCTGCGGTATGAAACGGCGTCGATTTCCATACTCGGTGAGGTGAGGTCATAAGGATGAGACATTAAGGCGCAATATTCTCAGAAGTCCACCGTTTGTCTCTGAGTCTGCCTCACACCACATGGATCGACCTATCAGAATTGTAGTTGCTGCTGTCCGTCTCCTCCAGTTCATTGGGAACACAATCCTCTCCTTTGCAGAGATTTTGGCACACTTTACTCCTGCTACCCACTTGTAAGTAGTTCAATTCCAGAAAAGTCATGGCTAACCATCGTCTCAGGGCTGTTGGCAGTCGTTCTCCCATGACATATCGACATGAACTCAATGCAGTAAAGCTCCACGAAATCGATTTCTTTGTCTCCCTATTAGAGGACATTCGGAACCATCTCCTTATTTCTGAATCAACACGACTAGTTTATGCTTCAATTGCTGAGCAATTCTTCCTCGCTTTGGATCCCACACTTCGAGGAAACCTTGAAAGGCCCACCCAGCGGGATTTCTATGTTTACATCTTCTACAAATGGCCCACTTTCAGTTCGTACCGGGCCTCATGCACACTGGGTGGCATAGACTGGGACCATTGAACCAAATGAAATAAACATTGCATCAGATGCTGTGTTTTCGGCCATCGTGAGTCTTACTTTTTCAACATCAACAAAGACTAACTTGGATATAGACATGGGATAATTGCCGCCACCTTCCTCTCGATCTTTACAAGCTGAACATTGCTATAACTATTCTACACGAGATGTCCCATGCGTTCACTAAGTATTATTTCAACCAAATCTACACCCCTCTTGGAGTCGGCATCGGCCCTTCGATGTCTAAACATGGGGAGTCTGGCTGGTTAGCCTATTTGCTGGACGGTTTTTCGTATACTGGGATGATGCAGCGAAGGAAGGAGATCTGGCAGCTATTAGTGATTAAGTCTTGAACAGTGGTTCAGAGTATTGGGTGATCGGTGAGTCTTCATAATGGTGTTGGCTGTATGATGCTACTATAGTAATCTTTTTTGAAGATGAGGATGTGGCCAAGAAGCTGCTATCGTCATTTCGAAGTCCTCGACTTGATTTTCCTCCAAGGTCTACTCTAACACGATATCTGCCGTCAAGGGACTCAGTTCGAGCACGGGTTACTGAAACGAGTAAGCCGATGTCAACAACAGAAAGAGCATCAACTCCGATTGCGGGCTTTAACTTTGGAAAGGGTGCAGTTTCGTTTATTGGAGATGATCGAAAGTACATACAGTAATTACAGATGTGTATTCAAAGCCATTGTCTGAACTTCTCTGACTCATCTTTTTGACTTCCAATACACAATTATCTTTGCCATCGGAGGGTCCATTCAAAAGGTCACTGAGCCACTGTACACTGTAGAGATGCAGGTCCCAAAAGGCGACGACATTCGCCATAACTTATAAGTAACCAGACTGGTCCAGACATTACCATGTCTATGTGAAGCTGAAAGTAGGCAACAAAGTATGGCCTCTTCTCCCTTATTCCAAGTTGGCCTCCAAAATGGAAGAACAAATCATTCAATGGGCGAGTTTAGGACGAATGCCTTCTACCACCAGGACCAGCTGGTCGACGCCGACTTCGAAGACGTCCGAGTCGTCCGTGGTACACCGTGACGTGATCCACAGGATCGTGTTGGTGCTTTTGCAGTTCAAATACAATCAGGTAATTCTCCTCTTGGGCCCGGGTGTATAAAGAGAGGTCGAAGAGCGCTCGATCAAAACCAAGAGATCACTCGGAGGCTCCGACTCCTCTGGCAGGTACAAAAGTGTAAAATTTGGATTTTCGACATGAACAGACCAGAATCTTAGACAACGTCAATGCTGGGACGCTTCTGAGAACCAGTAGAGTAGGTTTGTGAGAAAAATACAGACTCGGGACCGCGATTGCTCCGTCCCCAAATCGGCAAGTTATCTTTTGCTTCCATGACCGACGTTAAAAAAAAAAAGGTGATCGAAGGAAGAGTCAGGTCATTTTTGAGTATGACCAGTGAGGCCATCACGATTTATGGGGTGGAGGTCCAATGTCGGAAATTGAAGTCCTCAGAAGTCTCGTGAATTACAGAATGATTAGTGTACAATGTCGTGAACTTGATTCTATCGCGGGGAGAGTCAACATGAAATGAATTCTAGGGAACCGATGTACCAACTGATATACAGATAATTATACAGGATCACCAAACAACCGTTTTCTGAAAACCCGAGAAGTGAGATGCTATTAACATGACATTTGAAAAATACACTCACAGCCGGACTGGAGCCTCACTTAACACAGTCGTCCCACCCACCATCTCCCTTGTCCATACGTCTCGCAAGAACCACCCAATGTGGCCAACAGCACATCCAACCAGATCGCCTGCTGCCGATTTCCATGTGCCAGTCAGGAGCCATGTAAACGCAATAAGTGCGAAGGGCAGGTAGGGTGCTGTGATATTTATTAGGCCAAACAAAGAAATTGGTGTTGAAGGATGGCGTCTTGACCACACATAGATAGGAACGAAAGCGAGCGGAGAGGAAAGAAAAGGAAGATTGAAAAGAGGAGAAAGACACTGAAGAAAGCACGTCAGGATGATTACTTCGTTGGAAAACGGTGCTTACCAGTAGCATGATTGCCGACTGAAGAAGCAACCAAAAGTAGTCGGCTCTCTTATTTGCAAATGAAGATTCCTCGAGCATACGGCTATACCGCATACTGAAAGAGGTGTGTCAGAAAGACAGAAGTTCGATGAGCGATATGGAAAGCATACAAGAAGAATAGATGAAAGACGAAGTCTAAGGATATCAATCCAAAGTAGAAGAATGTGGTGACAACACGCCATGCCTACGCAAGTTGTCAGATGTCTGAAGAACGACGGTTTGTAGGATTACTTGCCTGACCGTTCATAAAAGCACTCCTGAAGCTAAAATACAACTGCAAAGGAGTTACCATCTGGCTGTGCTGAATGGAAATGCAGAAGCTTTAGTATCGAAATGTGAAAAATAAGACGAACATACCACTGCCAGGCTGCTGAGTATAGACAGAACAAGCCATCCACGGGTTATAGGTGGGATCTGTATAAACCAGTCTTCTATGCCAACAGGCATTTCCGTTCAATTTCAAAGGAGGAATGTGACTTTCGTGACACAGTTTAGTCTCGTGATTCTCGTGACTTCTCACTAGCTCCGAGTTCAAACTTCATCCAGTTACAACTTACAAGTAGCCTCTAATAGTCCGATAAAAGATAATCGATGATCGATAACCCATAAAAGAAAAACCTCGGAGCATGTTCTTTCACTACCATCATGGACTCAACAAATTATTTGTCCGATTGCTGCATTCGGTTATGCAAACGAAATAACACGTGAGAATTTTTTCCATGCATGTTCAAAGGATATCACGCCGTACTCTCCTGCAGTCGTACAGGGGACACAAAACACGTACCCTTTTCGCGTCTTCTCCTCGCTGCGACCTGGTAGGCCCACCAGATCCCATTTCGCACATCCGCCCAATCCTCTATGACAACCCTCCCTCTCAACCTCCCGCACCGCTCCTGCGACATCCTTACTCCTTATCAGAGTTCAAGCCAGGGTCGAATGGCGATTCTAGCGAGTACGAGCTGCAATATAAGCTCCTTCGACAACAGTTGGATTCACTGCACCAAAGTTTCTGGTTGGATGTAAGTATTTTTGTGCACTCTTGCGCTGTAAGCCTTTTTAATCGATACTTGAGTAGAGCAACACCAGATTTTATGCTGCAAAGGAAGCCGTCCTGAGTAGTTTGCCCTCCACGGCATCTGTCCGCGACAGAGAGGATGCCATCTCCATCTTCTTCAAACAATGGGTCATGCAGGAGAAAGATCGTGCAGATGTTTACACCGAAGAATGGAGATGGCGAAATTTTCATCTTATCAAAATCGGAACACACGTAGACCTACATAGACTCAGGAAGTGCATTGCAAACTATTTCAAAAACTCTTCATAACTTATCCTAATCCTCTTCTTCAACTCCATTCACGGCCAGTTCATGAATTCGAAGGAAGATGTCCTCCAACTCCAGCTCCCCGAGTCGGTCCTGCTCGGAATTGTAGTCACGGACCAAGGACTCGACTTGTTCAGGTGACATTCCTGGCCATCTCGACATAATTTCTTCCATGGACGGGATCATCAAAGCTTCGCTCGGTTGAACTATTGGTCCATCATCTCGTTCTAGCACAGTGCAAAGTGTTAGATACAGCGCTGTTCCTTGATATCTTGAACTAAGCTCATCGTCCGAGACGTCCGCCGTTTTCTGCAGTGTTTCCCATCTATTTTATGTCTGTTTAGTGCATGAATTAATTTGGAACAACATTACACGTACTCGTCATGCAAGTACACTCGGCGCCAGACGGTTCGCAAAACGGAGATTCTTCTCCCTTCGGGAAGATTCTATAAAGAAAAAGTAAAGAATATGAGGGGGACAAAGTAATAAATCCTTACCTTGACATTTCTCAGTAAATGGAGACATGTCGAATAATCGTCGACAGACGTTGCGTTGTTCTGTAACGTTAGCAAATCGATGATGTCTTCCACAGAGAGAGCTTTCCCTTGCAGTAGCTGACGAAGGAGGTCCTTGAAAATCTGGTTGATCACTCTCAGCAAATAAACGGATGGTCAGGTGGGTTACGATTACATGTGTGAAGGCCGTCTTGCCGACTATTTTGCCTCCTTTTGCTTTCAAAATCGTGTCTAATTGGGCATCCAGTGATTGACGGGTCCGGGCCGCAACAAGACATGAACGCAAGTCTTGCAGCAAGCTTTCGTGGACGCTCACGAAGTCCAACCCATCATGGAAAGCTTGGGACATTAGTGACGAGATGGTGTGAATTCAATGAAAGATGTCTCACCGTCCAGTATTGAATCCTCTGCGACGTTGGCTTCTTCCATGTGGACGAGATGTGACAGCTTCCCAATACTCAACATCAACTATTGGCACGAATTCAGACTCCCAAAAAAAATAGAAAGGGGTGAATCCAAACTCACATGTTTTCCCTCCAAGTTAGTTTCGTTGTCTGCATCTTTCAGAAGTGCGTGGCCAGCCGATCCGTATCTTCCCTGGCCAAGATCGTGGATCCAAGATATTGCGCTATTTGGCTTTTCGCGGAAAAAAGCGTCCATATAACTGGCGTAAGATGCTTCTTGTTCAAACATTGTCCGTACCTCGGCTACTCGGTGTTAGATAACGAACAAGCTATTTGGGGCTCACTCACCATGCTGAATGTACCATAAGAAGAGTTCATTCGTGAAATCTTCCTTGAATTTTTCAATATATGCTTGGATTCGTCGGTAATGAGGATTCTCGGACGGTGGATACACAGTTTCGCGGTGACATAGATTAACCAAGCTCGCAAAGTCCTGATACTTTTCTGCAAGTTCGAACGCTGCTTCTGCGTATCCGCATCTCCCTAAATAGACAGTTAAAAAGAAAAAGAAAGTATGTTCATGGGGCCATACGCAAAGTTTCCAGGATTTCAGGCCGTAGCACAGAAAATCTTTGGTTGAGTATCTCTGCGTCGTGTCGGCGTTCTTCTCCCATACTGTATGACCATCTTGAACACGAGTTGTTGATCAATCACAAAATTGTAATTACCTTGAGAGCCACAATAGTCTTTCTTTAATCGACTCCAATAATACGGCTGCAAGAGCAGGAAGTTGAGATCCAGGTTCCCTATCCACTGTACGCCCCAGCCCGCCTGACGATTCAACGGTCTTGGTAGTGAGATCAAACAAAGATAAAACAGCATCGATGATGCTTGGCCTGCTTGTCCAGGCCTTGATCATAGGAGGCACAATACCGTAGACACGAATATTGTACGCCCGATATTGGAACGCTGATTTCAGGACAACCTGCAAGGTTTATTAGATGTTGGGAGAATAGCGATACTGATGACAACAAACGCACGACTACAATGCGATTTGCTTCGGGTAGAAGCGTCTGAACATTTCCAATGGACGATTTTGCGAGAGCGCTGACGGTATCCGAAACTTTCTTCACCAATCGCCCAATTTCTCCAACATGATAGCGGAAGAAAGCCCTCGCGACATCTTCGTGAGATCCATCTCCAATCTCTTCCATAAAGGCGACAATAGCGTCTTTGAGTACACTTCGAGAGGGTGATGTACTACAATCAAGTTAAAACCCTGTGATAGAATATCCTGGTCATACACTTACGACAGGTATTGATTATGGCTCAACCAAAGTTGATGAGATGCATAGAGCTTCTCAGCGTCTGTTGCCAGTTGCTGTCGGCTGTCTTGAGACATCTGACAGAAAGACATGAAAACGCTGCAAATACAATACAAGGATATGGCTTGCCTTCCCAAGGACTACATTTTCATTGATGAAACCAATTAGCCAGCTCAACCTTTCCTTCCGCCGAGTCAATTGTGCCGTCGTATCAGGACTCTGTTGCACAACCTCAGGATCTGCATTTGTAAGCTGAGTATACCTCAAGCCTTGTGAATCAGCACTTACCAGACTTCAATACCGCCAAACTGAGTTGCTCCGCTGCTTGCATCAATGCCTCCTCATTGAGATCAGGGGGGAAGCTAAACCGCAAAGGATTCTAGAGTGTTTCTTCTTTGAGGATAATGTGATTGTAGGGAGAAATGAACAAACCACATGAGAAGCACCGTAAAGAATTGCCTGCATCATAATGGATTTGATGAGATTTGTGCGTCCAATTCTGTAGCAGCGGTGAACGAACCGTTGTCGAAAGACAAACTGAGACTCACTCTGGTCTAAATCCCTTAATTTTATCGAGGTCCTGTGAAACCTTCATCATATTCGTTGCCGTGAGGATCAGCAGCAAATTCGTTGACAGGTTCACCCCGACACCCAGCGTCCTGTCATTAGAAGATTTGAGCTCCAAGCGATCTCTGTACTCGGAATCTAGTGTAATATGGAGCAGTACAGTTCGATCGACTAGAAATGGACATACCACGAGCACAGAAAGCCACGGCATCACCAAATTGTACGCTGATAATCGAGCCTCCGTAGATGAGTTGTATTCTAGGATGTACTGGCGGACCTGGTTGACTGGTCTGCATGCAAATAGTTAGGAGATTCACGGAACATTTGGCCAACTCACCGTTTGATAGGGCACACTTTCAAGACGGACAGTTGAAAAGGAACCGTCAGCAGAACTGCGAAGTTCGGCAAGAGCGTACAAACGACGGAAATCATCTGATACTTCTTTTCCAGAGTACGAAATGAGGATGGCGAGATTTCCATCGCTTATGTAAAAAGAAAATAAATGATAACAATCATAATCTGGCAAAACGGGCTCACCTGAACACGCCTAGGTCAGACAACTCCAGGTCCTGTTTTGGGTCCCTATCTCCAACATCGAACCTCTTAGCAACTTCCTCCGATAGAGCATCCACCAAATCATGGTCGAGGACGAGATGTTCCCAGCCTTCCGACTTCATATTCCACAACTGAACGCGTCCATTGGCAAGCGCCCAAACTTGACGATCTCCGTTGGAGGATAGTACACCGAGAGCAACAGCATGAATGTGATTATTCTTGTCTTTGAAATCGTACGCAAAATCCGTGCCCAAGAAGAAAGAAGGGATGAGACGAGACAAAGAACTCGTAGAGCTCGTACGTGCAAATCCACGACATGTTAGATGATATTTTCCACCTGTCGAAGAGAGAACTAGGCGATAGAGTCTTCCATAAGAGGTGGAGAGAATGTAAGTGTGGGCCTTGGGTTGTGGTTTGTGAGAAGGACTTTCACCATACGGAGAGCAACTCACATCAGCCCGAACCAAATTCGTAACCTCTTCATCGTATTCCATGTCCTCTAACATGGATGCATTGAAATTATCGCCTCCCGCCAGTCCAATTCCAATGCTTTCCCAAAATCGAATTTTGCCACCCATGGAGACGAGGATCAAACCCGGCTCGCGTGAAGAACCCTGAGGAACCAGCGCATGAAAAGGTGGTCGTGGTGAAGTGTTTTGAGGACAAGCAAAAATATAACATGTTGGAACACCTTTCAATGCCTTACAAAATGCATCAACATAAAACGAATGAACATTGACGTGCTTGCCGCACCTGAGCATGTTGCCACACGAAACAAGTCTGCACAGATGTCACAAGCGCGAATCCCGTAACTGTGTCGATCTCTCCAGAATATGGATCAACTTTGAAGTCTGAAATCATAAGAATGATGCGAAAATTGAAACCATTCTCATTGTAAACATACCCGAAACGCGGAGAATCTGCTTCACTTCCAAAGGCAGACTAGCGTAAAATAAAACAGACATTTCGTCTGTTTTTGCAAATAGGATATCTCCTCCTATCCTTGACAGGCTTCTATCAGTCATAGTCGACGCTCGTTCATCGACATCCATGGCAGACACGGTCGAGTTTCCATCATTGGTGAAGCTTGGGGTCGCAGCAAATCGACGAGTTCTTTTAATTGGGGAATTTCCACGATTCTGGACTCTGAGACGTGGAGCGGGAGAGGGAGAGAAGGTTGCCATCCCTTTATGTGTAGTTACATAAAAGGTGTGGATGGATAAAGTTCGGAGTTGTAGTGTGAGTCCTTTTTAGGAATTGTCATGAAAACTTATTTTTTCCCCCATTAAATTTGCCCAGAACGATGACACAACACAGTATTTCTTCCCACTCAACCATGAAAAAAATACACCCAATGCATAGCGGATTCAACCTGAAAGTGTTTAACCGTGAAATTTGGGTTCCCCATTGATTTCTAAAGTTCCAAATCCACTGCAATTCAGGCCTCTGACAGGCCTCAGGTTTGGGGCTGCAAAACGGTAAGAAAATTTGTCGTGGATGTGGACCATACTTAAATTCAAATTTCACTCAAACACAGTGGCACATCGAACAGTGATACACTGGCATTGCCTAATGTGATTCCCTGGGGAAATATAATGTTCAGGCTCGTCCGGGTTCTGATAAAATGGATTTCAAGACTTAGCCGCGAATATCTGTCTCGTTCAGTGGAAAAAATTTAAACGACTAGCAGTAGCACACCCAAATTTTCCATCTCTATTGGCCTGCACCCAAAGTTGAAGCGCCGCGCTTGATTCCAATAGCAAGGATGAACTGTAGGGGTTTTAAGTCATTCTCACTCAGCCACCTGAAATTTCTGTGTGTCTAACGACAGAGACTCTTCCCTATACCCCATAGTTTTCTGAACAGAGCTCGCGATAAATGTTGTTGTACGACTGAAGACCGAGTTGATTTGTCCGAGTCACCCCGTGGAAGAAGCTTGAATATGCGTACGTTTAGAGGCCTGATTTTTTTGTTGAATCGACCTGGGAAATTACCTTTCTGAGGAGAATTGTCACAATAAGGAATCTCTTTCCTAATCGGTATTACAAACAAGACTGCCGTGAGACCACAACCCAGGTCGTGTAAGGATACTCGAAAATGCCTTTCGACTCATCAACCCACACTTTGTCACCTTGATCGATGACCTTGTCAAGTCGCATTTTAACTTGCATTTTCGTGTCCTCTGGTAGGATTGCAATGTAGCTCTTGCTGAGAGCTCTGGCGATTACGGATTCTTTTGTGGTTTCCAAAACATAATCCCATGTCTTCTCCTCAGGTGGTTTGAAGGACTTCTGGTAGGACACAGTATCGAAGGTCTCCCTCCACCGCATGTGTCGAAACTGAGGCGTGCCTTGTCCATAAGTTTCGATGATATCCCTGACCTCCCCAACCCATTTTGCTGCCTCTCTAATGTGGGGGGGGGGTGGAATCTCAGGGTTTCACATGCTGATGAAAGATCGGCTTACCTATTTTCGAGATTCCAGATAAAGGCAACAATTCCTCGCGGTTTGAGAATGCGCGAGAATTCTGCCGAAGCTGCATCGAAATCAGGGCACCAATGGAAACCCTAATATTAACTGGGGTCAGGACATGGTATGTTGTGCACGCAGCATCCCATACCTGAGCAACGACGACAAGATCAGCCCAGCCATCCTCCACTCCAGTGCATTGAAATACCCCATCGGTCAATGTTATCCGATCATCTCTGATGATTCTGGAGAACTGGTCACGCATTCCTTGACTTGGTTCCACTGCTCTCACTTCTTTGATTCTAGTTTTCCAACTTGGATCCGCGAGCAGTGCACGAGTGAATATTCCAGTCCCTGAAGCAATTCTTGTTTACACGAGTCATAAGCCAACACAAATGCCAGGAGAATAAGTACGACGAACTCTGCAATCTGCAACAAACCTTCAGTTGCTACACTTTTGCCCATGAAATCCAAAGCGAAGGTCGGATATGATGGCCTTGCTCTGTAACCATGATATCCAGAGTTCAGACCACTGGCAGTATATTTCCAACTTACTGATCGTACAGATCATTGGTGCCTGCCCCAAATCCTGCTTGAGCAATATGATGAACGTTAGTCATTACACAAGGCGCCACTGCCAATTCGTGAGTCATGACCAAGTCTGAATGATATCATGATCAAATTATTAGATTAACTGTTAAACTTTCTAATAGCACCCTCCTACCTCTCAACAACATCTCCTCCAGGTGATAGTTGAACAGAAGATGTGCGGCCTGAATTCGCTATGAATACAATTCTATCAGAAGTGGACCCAGCAGCATATCTCTCTCTTTGAAGAACACAGCATTTTCCTTAGAACGGCCTAATGGTGAGTCAATGGTCCCATGCACACGGAATCCAATCTCAATCTCATGTTAAAGGTCATCAAGACCCTATCGCAACGCAAGTTTCGACACCAAAACACGACTGGTGATTCGTGAAGGTAACACATCTGTATAAGACTAAAAAGAAGAATCCCTTCCTGCTATCCGTCACTGAAGGCCAAGTAGAAGTAGCTGGGGTTCGCGTGACGTCGGAATGGGTAGAAGTGCTCTTGAATGCATCATATGCCGGTAATTCCTTTGCATCTCCTAATCCCGTTAATCCAAGACTTACTTCAATCGTAAGGTATACCGTGTTCACGTCGTCTTCTCATATTTCTCAATCAAGGAACAGTATGTCACTTTGAGCATTCAGAAAGAGACCGTAGACCCAGAAACAAATCTATTTTCGAACAGAAAATTTGTCCTAGCCTTGGCGCTTAGGCATATTGGTAATTGATTTGTAGAATTCAAAAGCGGCATTTGACTTCTGAGCTTTGTACGTTCCAAACACGATAAATCCAGATACTGGATTTTGACCGGGAAAAGGGAACGAGGATCATCGTTATCGTCATTCTCCTCCTCCTCCTCCTCATTGTTATTGGCTTGCCAGTTATCAGCGTGAGCAGCAAGTTCTGGGGCAGGGGCCACCGAAGGAGGTTTAAAGTTTCGGAGCACCTCAAGTTTGGTGGATAGAACTCCCGCAGAATCAGCCCGAGCAAAATACCCTCCTGTACGGCGATCAGGATTCAGTTTGTCAAGGCGCTCTTGCAATTCGTCGTAATGGGCCGTCGTGATCTCAATGGTGTGGAATAGTTCATGCCATCTATCTTCTCGCCCCCAAATCTTTGAGTGAAGTTCCAGCAGCCAGGCGTCGTCGTCATTATGTCGCGCGCGCTTGGAGCCGTCTAAGTCATCGGGAGAGTCGGGATGTGAGCGTTTCAGGGCGACTGAGCGGGACAGGTGAGATGAAATGACTTGCTTACTGTAAGCCGCGAGGTTGGAGTCGCGACTCGCTGTGATTGTGGCTGAGGATAGATTTAGATATGACAGAGCAACAGAAGTAAGCGCACACAATGAGACTATTAAAAAAGATGACTCACGGACAGTCGGAGGTCTTACGACAATGTGAAGGGTCTTCTTTGAAGGCTGAGGTGGCGGAAAGATTTCTTCCAACAGGTCTCCCGCCAGTAACGAATCTTTTTCGAGAAACTGATGCTCATTGACCCAGTACTTGAGTTGCCTGGAGATTTGAATAGAGACCTGATAGAAAGTTGTGAGGAAAAAGCAGCAAAATTACCAACCTTCCAAAGCGCAAGTTGATGGGCGTCAACACCCGGAAAGGTATTTAAATTCTTCTTCACGATTTCGTCCTTCAGGTGTCCTACTGAGAGACTGTCCTCAATGTCCACCGGAAATTCGCTCGTAGACACTCCAAGGATCCAGCAAAAGATGGTAATCATGCGTGGTTGGGGATGGGATTTGAGGTAGTAATGGACCCAGTAGCAGACGACGTAGAACCTCCCTTCTGGTTTTATTCATGATTTTCATCCTTATGTGGACGGAAATTGGACACATGTCCCTATGCGTACACCGTTACACGCACTGCTGGAGAGGTGCTGCCAGCAGTGTGGAGTATTTCGTTCGCCAGAGCTATAATATAGTAGATGATAAATATATATATCAAGAATCATTAATCAGGCACACTGGCAGGTCTAATGATTTACATTTGATCGCTGCTTATCATCTTCCTTTCCACCGTGACGACGCACCCCATTCTTCTCACCACCTCTTCTACAAAAGTAAGTCTTTTCGACGCTTTTCAAGTTCGGTGTTGCAGATATCTTCGGGAGAACCAAAATTTAAACCTATTGGTGGACGTCGCTGGTCAATACAAACAGTCTCGCAGTGATATGTTCATGCAACAAGAAACATTTGAGATGACAGGAAATAAGGTGTGTATGCAAAGAAGTAGTGACGAGGAACGGCCAGAGCGAAGAAATAATATTGAGTACGACCAAAACTTTCTAGAGAGAAGATCAATGATAACACATAAAGCTTTAAGCTCAAAGAGGTGTCGTACCTTCATAAGCGTTCAACAAGGTCAGCCAACTCCTGAGGATCCTTGTACGAGTCATGGTGTGCCAATCAATAAAAGGTCTCGAATCCTGTCCATCGCTGACACCATATCGCCAATCAATAACACTAATCCAATACACCTTGGATCTTGCGTTGGCATATTCACCCAGGCTTCCAGTGAAGGCGGCATCTGTAAGACCTTCGATTTCCTTTTCCTGTCCAGAAATACTGGCCTGCCAGTGTTTCGTTTTCCTGATATCCATGACAAGAACGGTGCAGAGTTATAAAGTAGGAGGTCGACATTGTTTGGAGCTCCATTACGAGAGGAGAGTTCACAGTAATGCGACGCATCGAAGGAGGGAACAACATCATCAAGATCGTGGCCCATGTCCCGTCGTAATGGTCTTTGTAGAATGGCCAGAGGGAGATCAAACATCTTTCGATTTGCTGCTCATGCTGGTGGAAAGGGATTCAGAGGATTGTAGCACGCTGACATCAAGCCGTCGCCGAGTTGTTGCGGCCCACATGCATGTGAAGGATCTCATTGAATATGCTTTAACCTGGTTCCAAAGGACAAACCATATCCGCAAAATGTCTCTCGGGCTTTGAATGGGTAAGGTTATCTTTCGTACCCCAAGTCAGGTTCCAGAAAGGAAACGAAAATTCAAAATCAAGTACCGCATAGACATTGAGAAGAAGGTGCCATGAACATAAAGGAAGTAATCAAATGCCAAGCTGTGTGATGTCAGGGGAAAAAAGTTCCAGTTAACAGGGGGAACGATCAGACTCGCAAATACATATTAACTGCAGGACATGGTATGTTGTACACGCAGCATCAAAGAAGTGAGAGAAGCGGAACCGAGCCCAAGAAATGCGTGACCAGTTCTCCAGAATCATCAGAGGTGATAGGATAACATTGGCCGATGGGGTATTTCAATGCACTGGAGTGGGCTGATCTTGTCGTTGTTGCTCAGGTAATAGTATGGGATTCTAGTTTTCCAATTTGGATCCGAGAGCAATGCACGAGTTAATATTCCAGTCCCAGAAGCAATTCTTGTTTGCACAAGTCATTAAGCCAACACCGCATACGACGAACTCTGCAATCTGCAACAAACCTTCAGTTGCTACATTTTGCCCATGAAATCCAAAACGAAGGTCGGATATGATGGTCTTGCCCTGTAACCATGACTCTATCCAGAGTTCAGACCAGAATTGTATATTTCCAACTTACTGATCATACAGATGATTGGTGCCTGCCGCGAATCCTGCTTGAGCAATATGATGAACGTTAGGTTCAGCATCTCGTTGGAAACCGACTCGGGAGATGAGCCGGAAAACACTCAGAGGAATCGAGCGATAGAACGAGGACGAGGATATGTATAATGCAGCGCGTGTACACGAAGATGATGAGTGTTCGGGAAGAAAGAGCTAATCTCGTACTGCTATCCTACCCTATATATATGTTGGTAATCACGGGACGGGATTACACTCGTTTTCCCAAGAAGATGTCTGATGCGCGGCCCGTTACTACCGAAGACCCGACCTCTCTTCATTCGTACTTAACTGCCATGAATACAATTTCTATCAGAAGTGAACCCAGCACCATATCTCTCTCTTTGAAGAACACAACACTTTCCTTAGAACGGCCTAATGGTGAGTCAATGGTCCCATGCACTCGGAATCCAATCTCAATCTCACGTCAAGCAGTAGGTCATCAAGAAATACCCTATCGCAACGTTATAGACGCAAGTTTCGACACCAACACACGACTGGTGAAGGTAACATATCTGTATAAGACTAAAAAGAAGAATCCCTTCCTGCTATCCGTCACTGAAGGCCAAGTAGAAGTAGCTGAGGTTCGCGTGACGTCGGAATGGATAGAAGCGCTCATGAACGCTTCATATGCCGGTAATTCCTTTGCATCTCATAATCCCGTTAATCCGAGACTTACTTCAATCGTAAGGTATACCGCGTTCACGTCGTCTTCTCATATTTCTAAATCCACATGGAGGAATGGTATGGAATTCACTCTGAGCATTCAGAAAGAGACTGTAGATGAGCATGTTACCCAGAAACAAGGTGTATCTATTTTTGAACAGAAAATTCGTCCCATATTTGCGGCTGCAGGGTGTTCAATGGAGGTCATCCGTACGTTTATCAAGTCTCCGCCACCATCTCCCCTGACAGTTTTTCCCAGAGACTATACGCCAGAAACATGCTTATGAAGTCGTCAAATCAATCTCACTCATATATGACGCGATTATCACTGTATCTGGAGATGGACTAATACATGAAGTACTGAATGGCTTTGCCCATCACTCGGATCCAGCACGGGCCTTTGCGACCCCGGTTGCACCCATTCCAACAGGTACTGGTAACGGTCTGTCGCTCAACTTACTTGGTATTGAGGTATTTGAACCCGTAACCTGAGCCCTCTATTTCCTAATTTACATTAGGAAGGATTTGATGTGTGCGCCGCGACCCTCAATGCCATCAAAGGTCTTCCAATGAAGGTGGACCTATTTTCCTTCACCCAGAATGGCAGCCGCACGATATCATTTATGGCGCAGACTCTGGGTTTGATGGCAGATCTTGATCTTGGAACAGAGCACCTTCGCTGGATGGGCGACACTCGTTTCACTTATGGGTTTATCAAAGAGAGTGAGTAGGCCAAGACAATCTGATACTTTGCACTCATTGTTCTAGCCAGTGATCCGATACAACTCATGTCCTATCCAGCTCTCCTATAGGCTAGCAGAGACCGACAAGCAAAAGATGGCTAACGCAGTTCATGCAAATAACGAGGAATTGGCAATACTTGGTTCGCACTCTAACGCACCTCCAGAGGAACTACCTGCAAGTCATGACCCATTGCAAAGTCACAATCATGAACTAGAAAGTTGGACACCCTTCGATGAACCTATACATTATTTTTATGCCGGAAAGGGGCCATACGTGGGACGGTAAGTAATCTGTGGCCATTCTGCGAGTATATACGGTGCTGAGAGGTAGCGTCAGTGATTTGATGGCCTTCCCTGTCTCTCTTCCCAACGATGGTTTTATCGACATAGCAATCATGGCAAACGTAGGGCACATGTTCATTTGACAGATAGTTTCTCACAAATGTTCAGTCGTCCCGTGCAGACATCATTGGAGCCATGAACGGTGCAAAGGACGGATCCAACTACTGGCATCCCAAGGTACCCTCGTGCATTAAACTTTTCCTGCTACTGACCAGCGATCCTTAGGTCCAGTACATGAAAGTGCATGCATACCGTGTCAAACCCCTGAGGAAGAATGGTAATCTGTCCGTGGATGGCGAGTCGCTTCCTTTTGAAGATTACCAAGTCGACGTCCACAAAGGTCTGGGTACATTTTTAAGTCTTTACGGGCATTACGTTTCGACATTTGATTCTCGTATACCTCGAGCAAAATAGGATCTTCGGAGAACAAAGGAATAGTTTCCTGTTCGGACCTATAACTTATACTTATATCTTTTATACCAGCTTCGACTTCATGATGGAACACGTAGTATGTTTCATCTGAGACCACAAATAATATCGAGAACTGGGGTTCAAGAGTGGACCAATCACGAAGGAACAGCTGGGCAGTGAATTTGTTTCGATACCTCAATGCACATGGTATTATCAGCAAGGATTACCCTCACCAACTTCCCTACATCCAATTCACCAATACCGGGGGAACGAGTCGCTCCAGACGACGTCTGTGACCCTCTAACTTTCCATACTTCAAATACAGGGAATTGTCAATAGAAGGCCATTCATATCAGGGACAGTTTTAGCTTGCTTGGAAGGGTCGAACTTGGATTGTACTGAGACGCACAGCGAGACAGTTGTAGCTACACACTTCAATTAATCGATTGTTTAAAAAAGCCGTGTTGGCTTAGAAGCCTGGTGCTCAATAGTCAAATTCTATTCAACAATTATTCAAAATATCTCGTACCGTATTTGTTTCCAGCTTCTTTCCGGTTGCGTTTACCTTGGGCAATCCTTTCTTCCAGTGCTTCGCGATTCTCGAAAGCTTCTTTAAGCAATGTCGACAGTTGGTGTCGCGAGCGAGCTATTCCACTCAATTTGCTAGCCTGTACAATAGAGTCAGGACTGTAAGAGTTGCAAGTATTAAAAAAAATGTATACAGTCATAGTCATGCGCGGGGCTGCGAGACCACCACCTGCACCCATTGTGACGGCCTTCCTTTCTTCCCTCTCTTGAATTTCTTTCTTCGCCCGTTCCATCTCCTTCTTAGCATCAACTTCACTCAACGTAGAATCTTCGAATCCTTCGAATCCTTTGGCAACACCTTTCTCCAGGGCTCTGACATGGGTGTCGTATTCCTCTTGCCATTTTTTCATAAATTTCCCATAGTATTCTGAATCGTAAGCTGCCCATGGGCCTGACGGTAGTTGATAATATCCAGGGTACTGATCTGTGGGAGTGGGTTCTGGAGGCTCAAATGTTGGTATAATAGGGGCTGATGATGCGAAAGGAAGCGAAGAACATGTCGAAGTAAATTTTTCGACGGGTGGTTTAGCATCGGATTGGGTTGGTCCTGTAAATCAAGTTATAAGGAAGAATCAAAGAGGAAGGAGGATCAACCTCACCGAGAGAGAAAAAATCAACCACAGGGGCAGGCAAACATTTCTGCATTGAAGATTTTGTGGTGCGAGTGACGCCAGGTTCCTCTACCGAAACATTCTTCCTTCCTTTTGCCAAAGACGGAGGACGAAAGAGAGGCGCAGCAGACTGTTCTGGTGCATCCTGTTCCGGAAAAACCGCAACTGGAAAGCCATTCTCGTCCTCTACTGCGGTGTTGGGAGAAATAGCAGCCGATTGAGTGTGGAAAGCAAATGCCGATCCCTTGGCACCACCACTACCTAAAACTCGTTGAGTAGCAGGCAGAGAAGGGTTGACCTGCTTTGGAGTGGGTAGCATTGACAATAGAGACGAAGCTCCTGCCCCAGTTTTCTGCCGTTTCGTGGGTCGTTCGATCTCGGGTTCATCAGCAGGAGCATCCTTGATGGTAGGTAGCGCTATCGCAATTTTCTTTAGTGGTCGTTGTGTCTTTTTGACAGGCTGAGAAGAGGACACTAGTTGAGGTGATTTTTTTGGTAGGTCGGTATCGCTGTCGCTGCCATAGTCATCGAGCCCAAGCATTGTTCGTTGTCGGTGACCTCATCAAGAATGTTGTTTGTCCTTGCATGCAAATCTTATATTCACGGTTTAATATTCAAGTAAAAATTCTCATAAGTATTCTTGCGAATGCAGATCCCTATGCAAGGATTTACTTCTGAGGTTCGGAAGAGTTTGGCAATAAAACACCTGGGAGTGATGGCAACATAAATGCGAGCCATCGGACCTTTTATCACCTCATCCGCAGTGTGACCTCGTCGTAGTACCCTGATGCCCTCTTGTCATACTAAATCATCGTCCTCACAGAGTAAACAATTAGTGTCACATACCCAATGCTGAAATTAATGTATTTTATACATCATATGAACCCTTGCATAGAGAGTTGGGAATCCTCACGACTTCTTTCATTGTTCTCAACATATTGTCGGGCCCGCGGGACAAATATTAGTATTAATGATATCAGTGTGTGTACTGTCCATGAAGGAATGACATGATGCAGAGGGAAAGGCGATAATCTAACACTTTAGTAGATCCATATATAACATGTCCGAAAGACTTAGTCTATGTGTTCTCTTCTTTTGTAATAACCCAAGAATGAAAATGAAATGTGAAAAGAGTCCTTTATGGTCGCGCTGTATTATCCCGATGTCAGATTCGAGATAGGGTTCCTCGATAGAGAATGACTGACCAAGTTGCTCTTTCCTGTAGAACCAGAAATAACCCCAAACTATGATAAGTTGACATATAAGAGCAATCCAGAAAGCTGGGTAATCCATTGGACTCCCTGAACAGCCATGAGTCTCGGAACCAGATGAGAAAATCCAGTGGCATTACCTTTAAGCCCATCGTTGAAATCCCATTTGGATGCGTCTGGGAACACCGAGCCTGGACCAACACGGTTTGGAGCAGTTGCACGCGCGACCATGACACAGATTGAACCAATGACTTGTGCAAATGCGAGCGTGGCGCAGACATGTAGGCGAGACAAGGTCTAAGATGAAAGTTTAGCTGATGTGAATTATCCGCAACCAAAAACAAGTACTTGCCTGGAGGAGGATCATACCCAACCCTACACCTTGCACAGCATCTAACACGCCGAGCCACAACCAGAGGGAAACACCGAGATAAGGTCCTCCAGTTCCTGCCCAAGGAATGTATAGTGCCAAAGATGATGTTCCCCATAGCATCTGGCACCAACGAGGAGCCCCTAATCCAACAGCAAATACAGGAAGCAGCCATGTGTGAGTTTTGCTGAAATGCGTTAGAATCAACATCAATCCAGCCCAAACTCCGACGAAGAAAACGATAACAAGAATCAGGATCTGCCACTGGGGAATGGGCACGCTCCATAGGAATGTCCAGTTTCGACCATAAGGCTGATGAAAAAATTTCAGAGACAATTCCAACTGAATGCAAATTGGGAACACACCCCACTCAGCCAATAATCTCGGAGGATTTCTGATGCAAGGAACCATAAAACGAGTTTTCGTCTGAACAATGTCTTAAGGAAGTGCGGAACTTTAGGGGGAGTTTGACGATAGTACTCTAAAGAGACCTGAGTTTAGAAAAGATCCAGCAAGACCGTGCTTCAGACATACCAGGTAATCCGTAAAGCATGAGATAAGCAAAGATGAAGCTCATGAAGGCCAGCGGCCACACAGCCAGAAGGATCCACCATGGAGGGATGTAACCGTCTTCTCGCCCGTTGAGTGTATAACCCCAGTACCATAACGCGGCAACCCAGATTTGCTGCGATCCTTGCACAACACATGCTCGAAGCGTCCAAACTTCTGTAGCAGCGCCCTGGATCTCACGTGAGATGGATCAGACAGAAACGAGAACAGACATACCGCCTCCTCTCCAAAGTTGAGACCGAAGAACAAGAAACCAGCAGCTGAAGCGACGGCATAACACCAGGTAGCAGCATTGGAGAGTCCCCGATGAGCTGGTGCTATCGATGGGTGCACCGATGGGATGCCAATCATAAGGAACGCCAACCCGAAGAAAATCCAAGGGAATGACAAGACATAAACTGAAGGTTTAATCCTGAACATGGGGTACCAAACTGCTGTTGCTGCCAAAAAGACACCGCCGAGAACGTAAAGTCCAATGTCATCCTGCCAATTACGACCAGTCAAAAGAGTAATCTGGAAACTTGTGGCGCTGAGCATCTAACACGAATTTAACAATTTGGCCTCTTCATCTTCAAAGAAATACTAACCTGTCCCAAGGCTATGACGATCGTGTACAACGGCCATCCACCAAGTTCCCGAGACATCGTGATTTGAAGTCCAGTCATCGGAGCAACAGGAGGTTGGTTTGGATCACCATTGACTACCGTATCGTAGTCGGGGTGTGGGAATGCATGCGTATTTGGTGCTAAACGTGGATCTTGTAGTCATCCATCGACCAGAGTCAATCAGGGACTTACATGTGGGACGGGAATACATTGAATCCACCGTTGTACCCCAGACGGAATCTCGTTGCGAAGAGCGGATACTGGCAGCATCAGAGAGCTTCTGTTTTTTTACTTGACCGAAGAATTTTTCTTCACTCTTCATGAGGAACTTTTCTATAGATAGTTCATGTTCCGTATTCTTCGCGTTCAGGTTTTGGAGTTTCTGCACGAAATCAGCTGATACACCACCGTCTGCATCCGTGAACTGAGGAACAAGTCAATCAACTGTCAGTCGAAATTTGAGCAACTTACAGAAGCAATGGCTTTGTTGAGGGGTGAATTGGACTTCTCTGACACAATGGAGGAAATGGATTCCACGGAAGACACACGAGAGTGAGAGCCAAATGGACGATTAGGCTGCAAGCTTCCCTCCACGAAAGGGTCTGGTGCATGTTTTTGGTCTTTTGCAATTGTTCGATTGGCACGTTCAAGGAAATTGTTGAAACCTCCACCTCCACTGGGATTGACAGAGACCACACTAGCACGTTGTTGAGCCGTGAAATAGTCGGATTCATTTGGATGTTTGTATCCGAATTCCACAGGTGGAGTGAGTGAATCCGTACTCCCTTGTCCGGGTGAATTTGGTGTATGGAGATGAGGCGAGAGTGTATGCTCGTTTATGCTTCGTGTATCCCATTCGGGTTGGGCAGGGTGCGCTTGTGCAACAGGATTCCAGTCATCGGTGTCGGCCATTGGGCGTAGACCCCCACCGTCGCAATCCGATTCCCTCCAGGCATTCGGACCAGCAATGGTACGGCTCGTATTAATACTGCGCTTATGGAAGTCCTCCATTCGCTGACGCCATTCAACAACTGGGAAACGTTGGACAGCGGAACGAGCTCGAAGAATGGCACGTTCTTCTTCAGTGGACTTCAAGGCCATCTTGATCGTCTTTGTCAGTTGGGAGAGCATGTGGTTAGTTGCACTCGACTCCACTGGATACCACTGCAGTGGGGCATTA
>Ga0307517_10000985_pt1 | contig 48212 bp, 25 predicted proteins | sample 23_EM_MG_FD_194515 | JGI IMG/M metagenome (GOLD analysis project Ga0307517, IMG submission 194515) | Populus trichocarpa ectomycorrhiza microbial communities from riparian zone in the Pacific Northwest, United States - 23_EM | ecosystem: Host-associated > Plants > Roots > Unclassified | place... | reverse complement strand
ATATTGTGCAGGAAAAGCCTCGTTACCATCATTAGGTTGTAAATTACAGGTAAACAGTACTCCTGCCCACAAGATGCTGCAGGTGTATATTGTGATTTAACTGTAAATATAACTGGTGATACTTATCTATATGGATTTATTATAATTAAGTTATATTTAAATGATTATAATTAAAAAAAATCCAAGTCAGATTTAAACAGACAAATCTAAATCTTATCTTTATAGTTAATATTAGATGACTTCAAGAACATGCTTAGAAAAATCTTAGAAAAAGTGAAACAAAGGTCAAGGATCAATTAAAATTAAAATTAAGAAGAATACCATAAGTAATAACATTTTTACTCATGAACAGCCATAGTAGTGAGACAAAATGAATTATAGCAAAATACTTGTAAAATTTTAAGGCCCTTTATTAATGTATCTGCTATTGGCTGAATCTCGATCTCGTATCAACAGATTCTGAAAGAACTAACTGAAAAGGAGGAATCCCAATGTTGAGTAGGAACTGGAGTTTAAAAGCATAAAGCCATAAAGAGGTTTTTTTACAAGAGAGCAAGTACCTTAATAAAAAATAAGGAAACACAAATTAATTAGGTAAATTAATGAATATGGAAAGTTTATGAAGATGTTGGAAGTTTTGTTCCAAATGCGAAACCAGAGAAATTGGAGCCCAGAACCAGCACCAAAACCAAAATATCATAGCCAGTTATATCACTCTTGGTTTGCATACAAAAGTAGAGGACATTAAGAATTTTGCTCCCTAAACATGTAATGAATAAGAAAAACAAGGGCAAAACTGGTAAAAGAACCAAAGCACTCATTGGCAATTTAGACCAACAGCAGCTCAGGCCAGCTAATGACAAATAAATCTCGAATCAGCCCTACAACTGATTAACAAAAAGCCATAATAAGCAAAACAGATGGAGAAAACACGGTCTTAATACCGTGCCAAAACCACCTTAGCTAAGCTACAATGATCTATGGTGAACAGGCTCCTCCAATTCTAATATTGTTATTGTATTATATATATATAACTATAAATTAATGAGTTGAAGAAGTTCTGATATTAAAGATAAATTACCTGTCCATGAGACCAATATATTCAGATGAATTAGGGATGCGACAGGTAAATATCTCCATTCTGTCAATGAATGGTTTTGATTCAATTTGTCCTTCCAAGCTCTGGGAAATAGAAGCAGAAACTTGATGCACTTTGATTGAAGAGTCAAATCCAGCAGTAATGAGGAGTGAAGAGGTTGGATCATACAAACAACGCCATATACCTCTTCCTCTGTATATAAAAAAACCAAGAATTCACCAATTAGGCAGTGAACTTCTACAAGGCCAGTAAAAAACCTGTTCTTTGAGAGGTTAAGAATGAAAATTGTTTTTTTGTTATGGAATTATGACCATGGTGACTCCTACTTCACAATTCTGTGGAAGTAGGGGCCCCATATAATCGCTTACAATTTTGTAACTTCAAATCTATGCAACAAATAGGCTCCAATCTGAATTAAAAATAAAACGCGATTTACATGTGTTCCTTAATCATCTTGAGCTGTTTGCCATCCAATCTCCATACACGACATGTACAATCTTCACCAGCAGTGACAATTACCTAAGAGAATAAATGGAAGAAAGGGTCAGCATGTTCCAGGCAAGAAGAAAAGATAACAAAGACATTAAATTGATTTACATGATCAGTAAACAAAGTATGTGGTAGGATGTGGTAGAGTAGTATCAGTAAACAGATGAAAGACGCATTATAATTAAACGGAAATGAATCAGGCAAAAAATAAACATTTATCTAAATCTACTTGTAGGATTCTGCTTTCTGAAAATTGAAGGGCTGCATTTCTAACTAGGATTGAATTTCAAAACAATGATAGATGATGCTACTGATACATTCACCAATGCATATGAACGACGATGGAAGAATTTATCAACCGGGAATTAATGAAGGATGTATTAAAAATACTTGTTTCCCCTGACATTCATGCTTAATTGCTCTAATCATGAGCTTGACCATTGAAGGAAATTAATTATTGATTGCAGCCATAATACTTTATCAACTTCATTCATTCAAAGTCACCCTTTGGGCATGGCATAGAACTCTATGCACAAGCTAACTGACAGCATCCTTTTAACTGATGCATACACTGGAAAAGTAGAGCAAGATGGATTCAAGAAAATAAATACTAAAAATGCAGCGCACATGAATTGCTTTCTGACAGAAAAAATGGGACCAGAATCAGCAATCTACTTATAATGAAATTCTTAGGAATTTTGAATTGAAGTCAGAATGTGCATTCCTTTCATTTAAATATTCTTTTAACCAGAAACGTTATCATATAAAAAAAATAGGTAAACCAGGATCTTATAGGACTTACAGAATCACAGATACAGCAGTCCCAAACTCTAGCATTATGACCAAACAGAACAGGGCCTGCAACCTCCTCCTCTCTGTTATCTGAATCTTTCAGCTCATCCCTAACAGCCCAGATACGAGCACTGTAACAATAAGGAAATTGCATTATTGAAACCACTTCATAGAATAGAAATAAGGAGTGTAAGAATTAAAAAAATTCTTCACCTGCGATCATCAGAGACGGAAACCAGTTTGGATCCATCTGAGGACCATGCTATGCGAAAAATTGAGCCTTCATGTCCAATAAGTCTGCACATATGAGCAGATTTATGCTGCTGAAAACGAAGCTGGGAAGAGTCGGGTAATGAACAGCTCAAATACATATCATCTTCCAAGAGACTTGTTGAAGGCAGCCCACCAAGTTGAGGTTCTACAGGAACCACTTTCCAAACGATGATCTACCCTAACCCAATCAAAGAAAAATTATAGCTCTATGAATGAAGTAGAAGGAACCATATCAATCTCAACTATCGATAACCAGTGTCATTACAGAATAAACATAAATCAAGTAAAGATGAAAGCAGACATGAGGAAACGTTAGGCACCTCATTGAATATGGTACCGGAAGCAATTCTTAAAGTTTCTAAACTGTCACCCCATAACCGCATGGAATACAAAAGGCATCTCTCTACAAGTCCACAAAATATCGAAATACATAAGGGCAAGTGAAATAAGAAGGGCAACCACACAGGCAATAAATTTTGGTAAAACTAACCTGGAGATTGAACTTGAAGAACTACACTGGACACCGACATATCCCAGAGATGGACAGAGTTATCACTACATCCAATTGCAAGACATTGTCTCTCTTCCTGACTTGAAGAGACTGCAGAGTTCTATCGCCAATTCCAAAGAAAAAAATAGACAAGGAACAACACTATTTTAAGATAAAAGTAATGAATTGAACGCTAAAACAGAAGAAAAGAGAAGTGAGTTACCTTGAAGAAGGAAACATCCAAGACCCAATGAGTGAACTTGGGCAAGCAATGAATCAAAGCTAAATCTGCATTCACTTGCGAAGGAGTTTGAATGTGTAAGTTGAAAAGTTTGAGTCTTTTTTCACCGAAGACAGCAATTTTGAAAGAAACAGTTAAAGAAGGAAAGTTCGATGACTCTTCTTCACTGGAGCTGCAAGTAATTCCATGGACACGAATTCCATCAAAAACTTCAAAGGATTTTATTATTTTTCCTGATTCTAAATTATATAGCAGCAGTTGCGATCCTGTGCCTGTTTTAAATTCAAAGAAGAAACAATGCTAAGAGCACAGAAAATATAAACTGAATTGAAACTGTAAGTAATGAGGCGAGCACGAGAGTTAATAACGAGGAAACAAGAAAAAAAAAAGTACCAGCGAGGAGGAAAGGGAGAGAAGAGAGGTTAGAAGGAGGGTGGAGGAAACAGAGAGCTGATATTTCTCCTAGGTAATGCCCTCTCTCTAGTTTCCACCTGCTCTGTTTCTGCTGCTGCTCTTCCATGGCTGCTGCCTGCTGAGCTTGAGTAGTGTTTGCTTAAAAGGTGTATAAATCGTAAACAAGACTTCGTTTTAAAGAGAGAAACAGAGGGAGACTATTGTGGGCCGGGCTTAAACTTTAACTAGCGCATAAAATTATGTCCAAAATAAATTAAAAAGAAAAAAAGAAAAATGCGGTGAGCGTGGATCGAACACGCGACCTTCAGATCTTCAGTCTGACGCTCTCCCAACTGAGCTATCCCCGCCGGTTGGCATTTTCTATCATATTATATACTAAATATATAATACTTTTCTTGGTCAATAGATTGGCGTTGACTAGTTCTTTCTGGGGCTTCTCCTGGACCATATAATAGTTATCATCCCAGCTGCTTTGTGCTCATCATCTTTTTCTTTTTTTTTATCTCTCTGTGTAATCGAGTGAGAAACGAGACAACAGCAATGGGAAAGTCTTTCAAGGATGAGTTCACTTTCGGTTCGTTTGTTTCTATATTGCTATTCCATCTTTTCAATGTTGTTGTTTTCTTTTTCTAGGTAATATCTATACTCTTAATTATTTACAGAGCAAAGGCTGGAAGAATCACAAGATATTATTGCCAAGTACCCCCTTCGAGTTCCCGTGAGTTCCTAGAATCTTCTGTGGAGTCTTTGATCTTTTCTTCTTCTTTTTTCTGCGCAATTATGATTAATTTTTTCATACTATATCTAAACGTTTTGAATTTTAAGTAATTTTTAATCGTTCTGCAGGTTGTCGTTGAAAGATACTGCAAAACTGACCTTCCTGAGATGGAAAAGAAGAAGTAAGTCTTAATTTCGTTTTCAGCTTTGGCTAATCTTTATTTTATGTATGTTTCTTACTGTTTGATGATTCAAACTATTTTTTATTATTATTATTATTATTTTGTGGGTCATTGTCCAAGCTTAAATCCGTGTGTTATTGACCAGACCTGGTTGAGATGATATGCTCTTTTTCTTTTCTCAAGTATTGAATTGATGGCATGGATTCTCGTCTTCGTCAGCGGTTTTTTTAGTTAAATTATTGTTTAATCCGTACTTCCAGCATGTTAATAACCTATCGGCATGATTGGGATTGATGGACATAATGGGGGAGTAGATCTGCACTCTTACCTACAACCCGAAGAGCGGGGTTCCATGTATTGATTGTGTGCTTATCAGCCTATCAGCAGAGGGTTCCATCTCTTGATTTTGAGGCTCGACGACAGGTTTGTCTCGGTCGTTTAAGTGGCCTAATCGAAGGTGTAAAAGGAAGGGAAGGCAGAAGAAAACCCTCTTTGTTAGGCTTCCACACATTAGAAACCCTAGATTAAATACCATGGGCCAACTATTAGAAGTGCTATTTAGAGTTGCTTTCAGAATCAGTGGGACAAAGTTAGATGGCAAGAGCCTCCCCTGTGCACACCACATGTGAGACTTGGGTGGATGACATTAATTAGTCTTCTGATTGAGGAGAAAAAAGGATGATTAGATGGGCTGGTAGCTTTACAAGGGGATTGCTGCCTTTAAAATGAGTATAGAATGGATGTATCCTACGAATATCTAGAGTTTAAACACTGTTACAAGTAACAAGGTCAATCATACTAAAACTAGGTGACATGTTTCTGTTATATTTTCGTCCTCTGATCTCTCCAATATTAGGATGAAATGCTATCTTTTGGCATCCATGGGAAGCAATGATCGCTTGCTGAGATAGGTTTTCAGTTTGTGCTTGTTTTCTCTTCGGATGGGGAAATGGGTTTTTGGAATAGGCAGGAGGAGATGGATAAATCAGAGGAGATCCCTCCTTATTGTAACAGGCATCGGGCACATTGCAGCGTTTCTAGGGAGAAATCCAATTTGAAAGAATCTGCTACGGCCGATTATTGCATCTTTATAGATGAGCAATAGATGAGCAATCCTCCTATATGAAATCAACTCGGAGTCAATCCTATACAGGCTACTGTAGGCTTTGCAGCATTTCATTGAATCTAAGCTTTCCTTGTTATCATGGGGATGGAGGTGTTGTGAATGCTGATAAATGTTGCATGCACATAGTACTTTCTCACTCATAAGTAATAATGAACAACTTGGTTTATACATCTCAATATCTCATTTATTTCTCTCATTCTTTCGTATAGATATCTGGTTCCTCGAGACATGTCTGTTGGGCAATTCATTCACATTTTAAGCAGTAGGCTTCGTTTGACACCTGGGAAAGCCCTCTTTGTGTTTGTCAAGGATACCTTACCTCAAACAGGTCAACTCACAATTTGCTACCATTCATCTTCTTTAAAATTCTGTTGCATGGTGTTTTCTCCATGATAAATAGCTAATATCTGGTACCCATCACTTCTTCCTGCAGCTGCTTTAATGGACTCCGTTTATGAATCCCTGAAGGACGAAGATGGATTTCTATACATGTGTTATAGCAGTGAAAAAACCTTTGGTCATACTGTTCCGATTAGTTAGCAATTGAATGTCACTGTCTCCATTGTGGATCAGTGTTTAAAGTCCCCCTTACTGCTACATGAACTTGTTCCTCTGATATCTGTAAATCCTATAAAAAAAAACAAAACATCAATGTTATCTGTTGTGTTTTCTGGCAAAGGAAAAAAAAACTGCATCATGCGAACCTGGGAAACTATTCTATTTCTTCATCCTCGTTCATGGAATGTTAATGAGCCAAGTGTAGATTGGCCTTCATGAGTGACTACTATTGCAGCATTGGAACCATGTCCAAATTCAACCTTCATGTCATCAAAAATATTTTAATCGCTGTGAAACAATTCAAAAATGGTAGGGACTGTCGGCTGCTGTGTGGAAGAGATCAGTGGTTAGGTCTTGGTGATTTATGATTGGATTTGGGAGTGATAGCGTGTAAGGGAAAGGCTGACGATGTGGGTCTGCTGCTACCTGTCATTGGATTCCAGCATGGAAGGTTGCGGTTAGAGTTTTGGTTTATGGGAGAGAGTGCTGAGAGAGGGGTTTGGTTTCTGCTCCTTCTATGGACACTACTGGTTGCTCCAAGAAACCAATGGCAGATCTGGACTCGAAGAAGAATGTCTCGTGAGCCTCTTGGGCAAACATTGTGAAATCGGACAAGGGCCTTTCTAGTATGCAACTTGAGTTTTTCAAACCAGCAAAGCAAGGGGGATGAATTTTGATTGCGCGAAATGGCAGCCACTGGTCAAGCCCAACGGAAATGTTCACTGGTAGATCACTTTGTTGATTGCAAACTTCCATTCTCACTTGTTAACAACATTACTCGCAGGCTATGGAGCAAACTCAGTTTGATTGATGTTGTGGCTAATGGACAATGCGTGAGAACAAGGGAGATAAACCTCAACCCTAATTTTAATTTCTATCTAATATATTGTCTAAAGAAACCTCAAGATGTTATGTAGAAATCAACATGCGAACATTTTACGAAGAAAGCAGTCGTAATAGAAATATGAGCATCTTTATGGACTAATGGGCTTTCCGGGAAACGAAATGTTATAGTCAGGTGGTCGGAGAATTTGAGGGGAAGGAGGATTGAGGCGACAAACCGGAGGAGAATATTTGGGAATTTAGATTTAAAGTTCGAGTTAGAATTTACAAATTAGGGATGAGAGTTTGTGGGTAAGTTGTGTTATGCCCCAGGTTGGTAACTGTGCTACGCAGTAAAATATTTAAATGTTGTAAGTATTTAAAAAAAAATTAATAATTCTGAATCAACTAAATAAATTGAATTTATTTGAATCACATAAAAAAAAACACATGCAGACTGATAAATAAGGATTAAAATTATAAAAAAAAACAATACACTATCAACTTGGATTAAAAAGTAAAATTAAAAACAATAAAACTTTTATAAAAAAATTAAGGAAACAAATAAGATATTATAAGAATAAAGATCAAAATGAAAACACCAACATATGATGAAAAACACCTAAACATGTATAATTTTTCAATGCATTTTTTTAGATAAAAAAAATCGAAATGTAAATAAAAAATCTTATGCACGCATTCAATTAAATAAATCACGAATCATTGTGTAAATAAATAAAAAAATAATTAACGATAAAAAAAAATAACTGAAAAAATTAAGATAACACTGTAAATCAAGATGTTTAATATCTTAATACATATTATTTATCAAATTGTATTTAATGAATTTGTTTATGAAAATTAATTTATAATAGAGATTTACACACATAAAATTTATTGAATAAAATAAAATAAAAAATATTATTTAAGGTTACACATATTAAAAATATTATAAAAAATAAATATTTAATATATATATATATATATATATAAATAAATTAGAGATGAATTGTACTAACTCTGAAAAAAATTAAACACACTCAATATATAATTAAAAAATAATTGCTTTTCAACAGAGGATAAAAAAACCCAAAAAATCATAAAGAAAGGGTATTAATTAAATTTTAAATTTTAAAATTATTTTATAAAACACACACACAAAAGGCCATTAATATAAAAACAAATTGAAAAAAAAGATGAGGTGAAACACTGCTGGGTCTAGCAAGCTAGACCAAGCGCCTAACCTAGTAAATAAAAGGCTCGCGTGTGGACCTTTAATTTTTAAAAGTTTAATGAGGTGAATGACGTGTTGTCTGTTAATCCTAGAATCTAACCACAGGTTTGGCTAGGAAAATAGGGTTCCTTTTTTTATGAAAAAATTGATTTTCTACCGATTTTTGACCCAAAGCACCTAAGAACCTTGTTAAAACCAATTAATGACCTCTAAAACACAAAAAAGCAAAAAGGTCCAAAACTCAAAATCACCTTAGAACCATAAATCTTTCCGAACTTAGATTTTTTTTAGGTGTTTTAAAGGTAAAAAAAAACACCTAATAAAATTTCCTTTATCACTTGGAACCATTTGACACAAAAATCAACTGTTCTGGTTGCTTGAATCTTCCTCAACAACAACTTTCTCTTTCTAAAATGGAATCCGACGATCCCCTCTCTCTCCTTCACCAAAAAAGAATTAAAATTAAGGAAAATAAAATTTTAAAATATGGAGGATGATAATGAACTTTCTAAGAAAATTCTAAAGAACCACCTATATTACACGTGTGTTTCACTTTAGTCCCTTATCTTTTAATTAAACTCTCACATCAACAAAAACATGCAATTGAGTCTCAATTTGGACTAAAAAAGGTTTAAATGTGCAAAATAAAATATCAATAACCAAATTGAACTTTTCCAAAAATCGAAATATTAAGTCCAAATTGAAATATGAGAGAGTGTACAGTAACATTATCTACATTAAAAGAGCCACACGCTGTATATGCTCTCATAATAATGGGAATAAATTAAATTAAAAAATTATGTTGATGTAAATTATAATTTTTAAAAGAATATTTAAAAAGAAAAGGAAAGGAAAGGAAAGCAAAAAGAAACCGGTCCACCGCGTGCCGAACAAAGAACTAAAGGTGGCTAACGGGCCCATACTTGGAGACCCAATCCAATTCAAATACCTGGGAAATAAATTTTTCCCTTCCACCATCTTTTTAGCGATCCATATTTTTTTTAAAAAATCCATTTACAAAATTACCCTTATTAAATCAGAAGGACTCGTGCGGTGCCCTGAATTTCACTAGATTCTAAAAAAATCCGAATTCTTTCCCAGCATCAAATATCAACCGCTTCATTTTCTAAACAGGCATAAAAAAAAATTATACACACACACACATATATACGGACGTAAATACACAGAAAGGCTGGTGCCTAATTCCTAACGATCCTCTGTTAATTTTGATTCCAAATCCCTAGATCTATCGTCGCCAATCGACCTCCAATTTCTCAGTCTCCGATCAATTGTTTGAAAGAGAGAGATGGACGATAGCTGTGCGGTGTGTGCGGAGGCTCTAGAATGGGTTGCATACGGCGCGTGTGGCCATCTTGACGTTTGCTCCACGTGCGTGTCTCGGCTCCGTTTCATATGCGACGATCGCCGCTGCTGTATCTGCAAGACCGAGTCATCTGTGGTTTTTGTCACCAAGGTTAGGCCTGCCTTTTTCAAGTTTTAACTTTTTTTTTTATTGCTAATGCTTTTTAGTTATGATGATGGATGTGCTTGATTGTTCATCGATAAATCGAATTTGTAGTTAGGTAATGCAATTTTTCTGCTTTTCAATAACCAAGTACGAAATCTTCTAAGGGCTAATTTTCATCTGTTGGCAAAAATAGAGGTCTGACTGATTTCTGGTTTTGAGTATTTACCAAGCCATGTGAAGCTTCTTTGTTTTTTATAGACCCTCTTAGGACGTGGTAATAGTGAAGCAGCTAATTTTTGAACATACGAGTCTTTTCCTTTATCAAAGAAGAATTTATAACCAAATCGACTAGTTTAAGGACTGTTGGAAGCATTTTTGCTATGTGGCAGCGAATGCTATATGTAAAGAATAACGATGAAAGAATTGCAAATCGGTATATTAATGCCAGAACATATATGCACCTTGAAAGGTAATATGTAATTGCTGGGAAACTGGACCTTGATGGTAGTTTTTCCATGGATATTTTGCAGAAAACAAGCATTTTGCAGATACAGCATTTACTGTAGGAATGTAGAGTCAGTGGAATCAAAATCTAATACAATCAAGACAAAGGGCTCATCACTCAGGATTTTTTGGGCACGGTTTCTTAGAGACTATAATAAATGGTTAAGATAGCCCTTATTGTATTTTGCGCTTAATATGAATGATATTTGTTTTTTAGTTTCCTTTTGAAGTTATCTTTTTATTGTAGTTGCAAATCAATACATTTAAGGTGTATTCATGGGAAGTAAGTAATATATACATGTAGTTGTATGCTTAGTTTTTCGATTTCCTTCACTGCTTTTGTTCATATTTGTGATTTCTACTGTTCATCACATGGATTTAATGACACAAAAAGCTTTATATTTTGCTGTTCTTGCAGGCTTTAGGGGATTATACAAGGATGATTAATGACTTTTTGCTCTTGCCATCTGAACCAAAGGAGGGTCGAATGGGATCTTACTGGTACCATGAGGACACACAAGCATTTTTTGACGATGTTGACCATTATAAAATGATAAAGGCTATGTGCAGATTGTCATGTAGTGTATGTGACAAGGAGGAATCAAATGATGGATCCAAGCGTCGGGGGAAGTTTAGAAATATTAATCAGCTGAAGGGTCATTTATTTCATCAACATAAATTGCATATGTGTAGCCTATGCTTAGAAGGACGAAAGGTAAGATCCTCATGCATATGATCATGTACGACATATGTTTTCTTGTTTGAAATGATTGGATATTAAAAGTCATTTTTAGGTATAATCAAGTTGAGATTATTTAGAATTTGTGCACACGTCTTTCTTTTTGTAACTTTTATTTTATTTTTCAGGCATCTTATTTAAGGCAACTGTCAAAGTGATTTACATAGATTACTAATGTTATCTTAAAGAAATCTATCCTTTTTGTTTTTTTGGGGGGTTTTGTAACAACTTTTGGATTCTTTTGAATTTGACAGGTTTTTATTTGTGAGCAAAAGCTATACACTAGAGCACAATTGAATCAGCATATAAGCACGGGTGATTCTGATGTTGACGGAAGTGAAAGTGAAAGAGGTGGCTTTATGGGACATCCCATGTGTGAATTCTGTAAAAAACCATTCTATGGAGATAATGAGTTGTATAAACATATGTCAACCGAACACTACACCTGTCATCTATGCCAGAGGTGATGCATACTATAGTTTGTACACATGATACCATAAGTTAAGTACATTTTTAGATAATCTCAAATAACTTTCTGCTATGTACAATGCAGGCAGCATCCAGGACAATATGAATATTACAAGAATTATGATGACCTAGAGGTGAGACTGCTCATCTGCATTTCTTTCTTTCTGTTAATGAGGTTATGGTGCTGACACTTCTTTATGAGTGTTCTTTAACTAAGAATATTTTTCTAAACAAGTGAAAGTTGTCTGTCACAGATTCACTTCCGTCGAGACCATTTTCTATGTGATGATGAGGGCTGTCTTGCCAAGAAGTTTATTGTCTTTCAAACTGAAGCAGAGTTGAAGGTGATTGAGAAAGCTCCATTGACTTTCATTCTTTGTGAATACTGTTCAAGCTCCAATTTCTTTGTGTGTGCCCCCAAGCTGCACAGGGGGGCAGAATTGGGGTTGGGGATCTCTGTTGGTTTAGTTTTCTTTCTTATTGCTTGTTGGCCAGTTCAACTCATTTAAGATTGTTTTTAAATTTCAGAGACATAATACAATTGAACATGCTGGTCATATGTCTCGTTCTCAGCGAAATGCTGCTCTCCAGGTACATATTATTTTCTACTTACAGAACTGCTCCTTAATGGATTTGGTTTTTTCTTGATGATATCTGATCACCTTTTTACTTCTTTTTTGGTTCTCTCATTTATGTACACCTGTTGTGGCTATTTTTGTCTTATTCGTTTGCTGATTTCCATGAATCAGATACCAACTAGCTTTCGATATCGTCGAAGTAATGAACAAGATAATCGTCATGGAAGGGGACGAACATTCCGTCGTGATCAATCAGATAACCAACTCTCCATAGCCATTCAGGCTAGCCTGGAGGCAGCATATTCAGAAAGCACATCTCGTGATCGATCATCCAGTGCACAAGCGATCTCTGATCATGTAGATTTAAGTGATATTGATCCAATAGTTCAGCCATTTGAATCATTATCTGCTACTGATCCTGAAACAACATTGAGATATCTTCAAGCCTTGGGGCCTTCTTCTAGGAATGCACCTTTGCAAGAATCTTCCTTTCCTCCTCTCTTTACGACTACAAGCAGTGGTCAACAAAAGGCCAAAGATGAATCAGAAAGTTTGCCTAATAATACAATGGCGACGCATCTTCGGCGCCAGAACAACAGAAATGCAACAGTAGTCAACTCACCCCAGCAGTGGCCGGCAGCAAGCCGCGGACATGTATCAAGTAGTCCAGCACTATATAGGCCTACAGTAGATACATCACCTTTGAGTTCAAGGAGTTCTGCTAGTGGACCTGGTCTCTCTAGTTATGCAAGTTCTATTCAGTCCCATGCTCAGACTCGACCTGCAGCAGTCCGTGGGCATCCCTCAGCTGGTTCAGTGGGGATCTCAGGTACTACAAGTAGGATAAGCAGCACTGCATCAGCCTCAAATCTTGCTGACTCTGGATCATTGAAGCCCTCTGTCTCAGATTTTCCTCCAGTTTCTGCAGTGCCGATGCACAAGATGCCTACTAGTAGCCAGGTTGTGCTGAATGTGGAAGAATTTCAAACTGCAAACAAGTCATTGGTGGAAAAGATACGTGCTGCTCTTGAAAATGATGAAGATAGATATACTCTTTTTAAAGACATATCTGGACAGTATCGTCAGGGTTCAATTGACACAGGAGAGTACCTGGACTATGTCCAGCAATTTGGCTTATCACGTCTCATTCCTGAGCTGGCTAGACTTTGTCCTGATGCTCAGAAACAGAAAGAGCTTGTTGAAACCTACAATGCTAGTTTGAGAAGCAGTGGGAAGAAAGAGAATGGCTGGGGCCGTGGTAGTGCCCAGTTAAAAGGCACTAATGGATCCAAGGAAGGCAAGGGAATAGCTGAAAATGATAGCAGTTCAAAGGATAGATTGACAGATAGCTTTATTAATACTGTTCGAGCACTGCAGTCAAATTACATGCCTGTGGAAGATGAGGCGCAGCTGCTGTCAAAGGATGGATATCGGGCTGCCAAAGGTAAGTCGAATGTCATGCTTGATGAGCGGCAAATGGAACCAAGAATCCAAAATGGCTCTTTATCTGCCGGTGATGGATCTAGTAAAAACCTAAAAGACGGGGGTACCGAGAAGCAACGGAAGAAAACCTCCAAGGTTCATAGAGCAAGGCTTGGTGATGGCTCAATGGCGGCCCTGTTGGATCTCCAAAACTCCGAACCTGATCCTCGCGAAACAGTGGAGAACAGGATAGACGATAGCAGTAACTCAGTAGGAGGGTTACCTGTGCGTGGAGTCTGGAGAAAAGGTGGGGGGCAAAAACTCTTTCCATGAACAGTATATCATCATGGTAAAGAAATGGGGCCAATTATTAAACAATAGAGATGGAATAGATTCCAGCAAATTCCTTCGAATTGCTGCGGTTTTGCAACGTGACACTCTTTTTGAGCTTAGTTCACCATTTAGGTGATGAATGCTATTCGATGTTGGTTTTTGTACTGTTAATGTAATTGAGGTGATGGGGTTGTCCATCATCGCATGGCTATCTTTTTTTTTATATCAGAAAGTGTTCATAGACATCACGAATGAAGAAAGCAGATATGATTAATAGATGCTGTGTGATCTGTCTCTTACAGGTGAAGTAGCTATGAGGAATTGTGTTTCTTATATCTTTCTTTATTTTAATCAAGTGTCTTTGATTGACAAGCAGAAAGAATCATGGTTTCTATCATGAATTAATTGGAGGACACGTATAAACTTCCTGATGCCGTGATTGTTTAACGTTGGGACCATTTAATTAAATAAATAAAAATCTAAAAGAGGTTGTAATTTCTTTGTATTTATAAATCAGTAAATACTGTTGATTTTAATACTGTTTTAGTTATTGAAAATACAAATTCAATTCAATTTCATTCTCTCGAATTGTTTTGATTAAAAATTAAATTTAATAGTTTATTTTGATTATTTTTTATGAAATTGTTGCAGTGTCAAAGTGTAAAAAAGATTATGATATTAGATTGGATCTTGATTTTGCATATATATTATTTATTAAAAAAAATAAGAGGATCAAAATTGACAATAAAACAAAAACAAAGATATTATTCATTCAACGCTGGTTTTTTAAATTTCAGTTTTTGTCTTTTTAGTTTGACAATTATATATTTTGATAAAGAATTTTATTTTAATCACATTTTAATCCTAAATTTGAGAGGAGAGAGAAATAGTATTTAAAAAAAGATAGAAAGATAAAATAATTGATCAGATTTCATGAAAAAAAAAATCAAATTTAATGTCAATATATTTCTTGATGCTAGTATAGTCATTTAAGTATTTTTGAGCTTTTATATTGCCGAAAAAAAATAAATCAGGATTGAGAGCTTATTTTTTGTTTAATTTTATGTTTATGAACCGATTTAGATGGTGTTTAAAGCTGAGAAATTAATCTATTGAGATTCTAAGGATATTTATTAGGTTTTTTAAAATTAAAATAAGTTTAACAAATAGTTGTTTGAATCCAAAAAAACAAAAAAAAAACTTGATTTTCCAACACCTTTCTAATAGCTAAAATCTTGAAAAGAAAACGGCGCATTATTTGCTTTAATTCTTTTTGAGAAAAATAAAAGGGCATACAACTTTTTATTTGTCCTTGCACAAAAAGAAAAGTCAAGCACACGTGACCTATCTCTTTGGCCTGAGCATTTGGCTCTTTTCTAATTTTTTCTAATATTTTTTTTTATTTTTATTGAAATACATTATAAAAAAAATTACTTGACGTGATATTTAAATTACTATTCAATTTTGTCATAGTTGTTAAATAATATCATGTACAATATTATTTCCTTGTTAATGCGTTTCAATTGTAATTAACAAGGAAATGAAGTTTAGATTGAAAAAAATATCTCTCCTTCATAATTTTATTTGTGATCCTTTATGTAAATATCTTTTTTTTTATTATTATTTAATTAAATAAATAATGAGTTACAAAAAGTAAGGTTATTAAACCCGTTAAAGACCATGATCTATATCATATGTTGAACGGGTTAATCCAGTTTGACACAGGTCTATTCAAAACATCATCATCTCAATATATTTTTTTTATTAAGAAAACATTAAACCAACATTGTTTTTCATTTTTTCTTTTTTTGTAAAAGAGCAAACTAAGTTTTTGTTGAGTCAACTTAGTCATAAATGCACTCGTTTAGTCGGATTAGCCATACTAGGTCAATTCCCCATATGATTTACTTTGAAACCAAACCCAATTTAAAAACCAAGTCAATAGGTTACCATACTGATTCGATAAGATTACTTAGGTTTAATAACATTACTAAAAAACTTTGTATGATAGCTAACTAGTTGGTTCTTTTTTATACTAAAACAACTAGGTGTAATGCACTTGTTTGTATTGCTCATTACCTATAATCTAAATAGTGTGGTATTTTCACTGTACGTTGCCTCCATTGTTCATCCTCTCACATTTTACTGTGGATGGATTGCGCAAAATTTTATATTTTTCAGTTTGGTCCTTAAACTTTGTTTGGGCGATTTAGTCCTAATTAAAAATAATTGATTTTGAAATCTTATGAATGGGTGTGATTGGTAGAGGGGGAGCCAAAATAAAAACCAAGTCAATAAGTTACCATACTAATTCGGTGAGATTGCTTAGGTTTAATAACATTGCTAAAACAATTTGTATGATAGCTCAACTAGTGGTTCTTTTTTATACTAAAACAACTAGCTGTAATGCACTTGTTTGTATTGCTCATTACCTATAATCTAAATGGTGTGGTGTTTTTATTGTACATTGCTTCTATTATTCGTCCTCTCACATTTTACTGCGGATGGACTGCGCAAAATTTTGTATTTTTTTAATTTGGTTCTCAAACTTTTTTTTTTGGCGATTTATTCCTAATTAAAGAGCAATTGATTTCAAATTCTTATGAAAGGGTGTGATTGGAAGAGGGGGGACCGAAATGAAAAACACGGCAAACATGAGTGGCGTGCCATAAGTTTTAAAAAAGATGTACTTTGGTACTCCAACTTAAACAACCACGTAAATTATATAATTTTGGTCCCTCAGCATTTTACCAATTATATTTTGGTACGAAAGTTTATTTTTTTTATTTGTTGGTCCTTGGTTGAGTAAGGAGAGAAAGAGAGAGATCGTCGAATTCCAGCGATAGAGAGAAAAACATATCACCGACATTGATTTAGACTATTGAAGTGGATGATATTTGTATCAAATTATTTCATTTGATGAGAGAAGTTCATAATAGGTGTTTTTGTTCCTTAAAAGTTCGTGAAAAAACATATCTGAGCTCGAGTTGATTTTTGGTTTGGGGTTGAGTTTGGTTTTTAGGGTGGTTTTTTGAGGTCATTGGTAGGTTTATCATGGTTTCTATGGTGTTTGAAAGGTGTTTTGTGTCAAAAACGAGTTTTTGAGTCAAAAGAACCTTATGCTTGATTTTCCGGTCACCGTAGAAGCCGAAATCTTGGCAAAACAAACGACCCATCTTCTGCTTTTTTTTTTTCAAAACAATAGGGTGGGCGACATGTTGTCTACCCTAGGTGCAGTTAAAAAAAGGGCCAAGTCATGTGGACCCTGATGAAATGGGCCAAGCGGACTGGACTGGCTTGCTAGGCCTAACAACGTCTGACCCTTTTTTTTCCTAATTTTTTTTAATTTCAATTAATGCTTATTTTTTATTTTTAAAAAAACTTAATTATATTTACATTAATACCTCTTCTCTCTTTTATTTTGTTTAGAGAGACTATTTTAAATAATAATAATTTTTTGGTTATGTGTTTAATTTTCGAAGAGATTTTTCCTATTCATCTATGATCCTTTTTTTTTAATCTTTTGTATAGATGAAATATATTTTTAAAAATAAAAAATATTTATTTTCAGATGATATTTCTAATATGTGTAGCCTTGCATATTATTTCTTTTTTTATTCAATAAATTTAATGTTTGTCTAATTCTATTTTTATTTGATTAAATAAAAAATATTTTAATAAAAAAAATTAGCAAACATGATTGGAAAAATATCCCGTATTTCAATATTAAATATCTTGATCTATATCTATCCCTAAAAAATATCCCGACTCTTAATGATTTTTTATTTATTTATCAGCGCTCATAGTTTTCAGTTTATTTGATTACATATGTGCATAAACTTTTTTATTTGTATTTAAATTTTTTGAAGTACAATAATGCGCTGAAAAAACCTGTATATACGATCCTTTTATGAAAAATAAAAATATTTGACCCGCGGTGGAACGCGAGTCACATAACTAGTATGAACAATAAAGCATGTGCCTCACTTTTTTCTCCTTTTTATTTTTTTTTCTTTATCATTTTCTTTTTATTTTTTAATTTCATCTTTATATTTTTTTTAACAGTCATTCAGGTTATTTTAAATCGATAAAGTTGACTGGATCACATCAAACCAACTCTCGCATTGTTTAATTTTAAATCTAAGCTAGACAATGAGTCGAGCGGGAAATTTTTTATTGTGTCAGTTTCATTCTTTATTTTTTATTTTTATCCTTAAATTTTTTTGATCGATTAATTTCCTTTATAATTAGGCAAGTTAACTAAATCATTGTGAAATTTTTTCTACACAATTTAATTTAAACACAGGCTAAGAGTTGAATAAAAAAAAAATTGTAAATTTCTTGATTTTATCCTAAATTTTTTTTTTTTTGGTTAGCCGGGTTGCCTTCTCGACAATGAAGGGGAATGGTCCGTTTAATCTAAGCAACCGTAAATCCTTGACCGGAGACAACACGGGGTCGAGATGTGGAATCCACGACTCACCCCAAGTAGACTCACCTCTAAACCGATGATACCCAAGAAACATAGAATCCGAAGAGACAAACAGGTTATAAGGATGCAAACTCGGGTACTTCACCAACGCAGTGACAGGATAAAACGTCTGACTCAACATCAAAAATCTCAACGTGCCCGTAACTCTTACCCTTCCGCCGTGTAGCGACAGCTATTCTTTTGCCGTCCTGAAAGGCAGCTGGAGTGAAGCAGTGGACACCTGGTGGAGTGACCCGGACAGGAGAAGCTTTTGGAAGCTCAGAATCTTCGAAATTTTCTGGTAAAGTAACTTGGAAAACGCTCCACCAGCCATCATCAGCTTGGCGGTGAAAGTAAATTGAGGAGTCACCACACCAAGTGAGCCATCCACCATGGTCAGACAAAACAATCCGAGTACTCGGGTTGGATTCTTTAAAAACAACAATATCTGTGTGCATGTCATGGAACTCACCACCCCAAGAGCGAGATCCATAAGATGCAACAGCTATGAAATTGGCAGAGAGAGAAATTGCAGGACTGTAGTCAACAGCACCGTGAGGGGTCAAACGTATAAATTTGCTAGTACTGTTGTGAATTGTGATCGATAATGGTTGAGTAAAGAGTGGACCAGCTTTTGAAAGGCTGATCGGGTTTTTCATGAGCAGAAATGAAATAGAAACCTAATTTTATAAAATAACTTATTTTTATTAATAAAAACCTATTTTATTTATTTATTATATATATAAAAATTCATTTCATAATTATATTAATCAAACATATATTTTTAAACTTAACCATAAAAATTACCATAATATCAAAAAATATACATATTCGGGTTATCAAAAACATCAGTATGATCCGAGAAGAAAGTTAGGAATCGGTTCCTCTTCAAAAAGCGTGTTCACGGTACCCCACTTGTAACCTGCATTAGGTAACTCGGATGTTTATATTATTTATTCTTTTGTAAGTGGATTCAATCTCAAATGGGGATGTAGCTCAAATGGTAGAGCGCTCGCTTTGCATGCGAGAGGCACGGGGTTCGATCCCCCGCATCTCCACTTTTGCATGCTTACGAGTGGATAAGTTATTTATTTAGAAAATAGATCAACACACTTCTTCCGCCATAGAAACATAGATCAGCACGGGCAATTCTCTCGACCCCTCCTATTTATTATTTTCTGATTATGCGAATTCGATGCTTGCCTCTCCTTTTGCTAAGTAGTTTTCTTTTCTCGGAATTGCCATGCAACAATGATGGTTTCGGAAGATATTCTGCACTATTTCTAAACGATAGAGTGTGTTTTTCACTCTTCATAGTGCCAATCCTCTCTGGTTTTGGTACTGGTCAAGCAAGCAAATGATGTGGAGCCTCGAAGGGTCATAATGTTTAACGGCATATGCCAGCTCAAAAACAGTGTGCTTTGCAAATACTACCGCATAAACATTCCAACAAGCTCACATACTGTAGTATGAAACAGCAATCACAGTGCATCCAATCAAATAAGGAGCATACGAAACTAAAGCATCAGACAAGAAAAATGGAAGAACAAGAGAAGGAGATGATGGAAGAGAAGAAAAGAGATCCCCCTCAAATGAATCTAAATTTACGATCTGCAAATCATGTGCGTGAAGATTTCCAATCCCCAGCCAAATATGGATATAACACGGGCACATGCTATCTGCCCCTTTGAACCACAGATGCCAATAAAAGCCAAGCAAACTGCTAGTCGCACCAGTTAAAAATTTGTGTAACATTCCTTCGCACGTCCATCTAGATGGAAATAGAGATGGCTATGCATATAATGGGCATGAATTTTAATGGTTACAACCTAAATCTGAAGTAAATGATGTGTCTTACAAGCACTTGGCATGTCTGGCAAGCAATAAATGGTTTTCTGGAGAGATGCCTGAAGGGACATACTTCACAAGCTGTGTGTCTAATCCATGTTCTTTTGCCCACATCATCCTTCCTACGTCGATGATCTGCTTACACTTAAAACCCAACACAGCCCTTTCAACTGGTTTCATATTCCTCACAACATCTTCAACCCCATGCATGTCCCCAAAGCATTGTTTCTCCTCACTGTAATAACTGAGAAAAATTAAGATCCAAAATACTAAAATATGTGAACAGAAGAGAGGAATGAAAAAACCATTTGTGTGAACAGAAGATAGGAAAAGGAAGGATATATATAACATAAACAAAAAGTTCAAATGATTACATGGATTGTAACTGCAAACTGCAGTCAGTAATATCAGGAAGATCTGAACTATGGTCAGCATCTACTGCCCAGGAGGTAAACCATGTCATTGAATGAAATTGTCCCTTGGTGATCCCCAAATCGGACATGAACTTCCTGTCTGCAAGGAAGTAAAAGTTACATTGAAAACTCGTAAATAGAAGAGCATACGTGTTCTTGTACTTCGAGAATATGCAGGGTAAGATGTGTTGATTACTTGTGTAATGTTTCCACTGACAAAGATGATGGCAGCATGTTGCTATAGCAAGGCCTTTAAGGTTAGCATTGCTCCTGCAATCTTGCACACTGCCTTGATTACATTGCTCAGACAAGCAACATCTCAGTGTCAAATCTGCAGCGCAAGTATTAAAACAAAACAATGGAGGAAAATATTCAATGGAACAATCTGCCAGAACTGAGAAATAATGATATAAAATGCAAAAAAATTACTTCAGAGCCCTATCTAATGTTCAGGAAAAAGTTATTTTAAAACATATTGCTCACCAGTTGCTGGCCCACAGAGATGTTTACCAATAGCCAAATAAGGGATTCCCCTTAAAGACTCAACAGCATTCAAGTTTAAGTCCTCAACTGAAAAGGTGGAATTTGGTAATGTCAGAACTCAAAAGTTTGCAGAGCTTTTTTCTAGCAGAGAGATCAGATGGAAGGTAGTGTTAATACCAATTTTTCACTTATACCTTACAGGGGGCAAGCATGCCAACAAACTGAAAAATAAAAGGCAAACAAGAACAGACATCATGTATGAATATAAATATTCTGTTGTTACTACTTGAGACTGCCGTTGATATCACCCAAAATTAAGAGGAAATAAATGGTAAAATTTATTAAGTTGACCCCTGTATTGGAAGTTGGGACAAACCTGTTTATTCACTTAGTTGAGAGAAATAAGCTCACTATAAAGTTGTAGAAAATTAATGCTGTGGCATGGAATGTTAGAAGTTATGACTTAATATAATATGCACAATAAAATAAAGCCGAAAACTGCAAGACCTTGTTTAACTGCAACTTCGAAGAGTACAGAAACAGAGCAATAAAAGGCAACAATAATTTGTTAGGTTATGTCACTTAAAATCACCACTCATAAGCACACTATGAAGGCAAAGTCAAGGAAAAACGATGCACTCAAGAGAGCTCCAAAATTGAGCCACCTACCAGCATCTAATCTTAACTTTGGAGGACTGGGGGAGGAAAAAAAGGCATGAAAACTATGCCAAGTCCTTTATAAGAGGTTAACTGAATGCTCCAGCAAGAGAGAGTATTTGAGGTTATGTTTAGCACCAGCTCCAGACTTAAGTTAGAGAAAGAGAGAGAGATAGAACTAAAGATATAATTATGGAAATGCAAATGCAAATGCCATTCCAAAGAACAGGATTCTGAAAAACCTTACTATCAATCCTCAAACGCTCCAATATCAAGCTCTCCTTCTGTCGCAAAGATCGATCAGCCTAGAAGTAGCCACAGCATATAAACACAAACAAAACATAAATTACAGATCAATTAAGGCGGAAAGAGTACATAACATCTCCAACTTGAATTTCATTCTATTGCAGTAGATATTCCTTCTCATAAACAATGCAATGCAGAATTCAACAAAACTAACCTTAAGTTTGTACGACTTGCGCTCAACCAGAAAGACTCTGTCAAATCCATAACAGTCTGCCAGCATCTGTGTCAAGTACCCTCTCCCTGCTCCAAATTCAACGACTGCGTGAACAAAATTGCTATCATCACTACAAAACCCCTGACTATCAGCCTCTTTACTTCCTACTGAACTCTTTATCACCCCAAAGTCCTCCAAATTCCCAAGAATTGACGCTTGTTGTGCTACATGTTTCTCTTGAAATGGTAATTTCCTGCTCAACAAGAAACTCATTTTACAAAACCAACCGATTAAAACCAACCGATTATCATCAAATTAAACAACAATCTTCATCTTAGCATCACGTATTTACCTGTCTACTTCTCTTTTAATCCACATATTACAAGCTTCTGGAACTTTATATGATTCCCAGATATCCTTACATGTAGAAGCATGAACAGATTCAATCTTGTTAATAAGTTTGCAAAATTGAGTCACAGTCATGCTATAAACAGCACTCCTCTTCATCTCAGAGCTAACATTATCTTCTTCTTCTTCTTCTTCTTTGCCAGCATTGATGCCCTTTTGATAAAATGGTTGAAGAGACAAGGATTGAGCTTGTTTCAATAAAGGGCATCTCTTAACATGGCTTTCAAGATTTTCTTTTAGAACAGAACTATCAAAAACAAGAAAAGCCATAAAAAATGTAATCCCAAAATAAATAAATAAAATGATAGCGCAAAGATCAAAGATGGGAAATTACTGAGAAGGGTCGATGGGGCATGGAATCCACTGTTCAGTGGACCTCGGTTTGTGGTTGCCGCAGAACCTTACGAACAGTTCAATAGATATAACGCATTAAAAAATTAGACATAGGACGGAAAAAAAAAAAAAACAGAAAAGAGAGGAGGATGAGAGTGAGCTTACTGGGAATCGTTTAGAGGGGAGTTGGCACAAAATCGGTTCTTTTTGGGAAGCCAGAACTTGCAGCGGTTCTCCTCCATTGTTGCTGCTGCCGCGCCTCTGAGTTCAGACTTCGCTTTTTAGAGAATTTGGATTTTTTTATATATATATATAAATTAATCTCTCAAGTCTTATATACTAAACTAGTTATTTGACCCTCTCCACTGCGGATCATAAAATTATTTTTTCAAAAACAATATCGGAAATGTAGACAATTTTTGAAGTTTTATTATATAAAAAAAATGAAAGTATAAATTTAAAATTATATATAAACATCTAATTAAATAAATCAATAAAGATTTATATAAATAAATAAATCATTAGTAATAACTAAAAGAAAAATTAAGAGATAAAAATAAATCAAAATATTTTATCTCATAAAATAAGACATTTACCCTTTGTGTTTATTAAATTTATTTATTTAAATCAATAAAAAAACAATAGAAATAGAAACATGAATGAAAATAATTGAATAAAAAAAATATTACGCAAGACCGAACATATTAAAAATATTATTTAAAAATAATTTTTTTATTTTAAAAAATATATTTCATCTGTTTAAAACAAAAAAAATATAAATGAATCTGAATAATATCTCTAAATATTAAACACAAAGAAGACAATTTAAAAAAAAAAACTCTATTAAAAAAAGCCTTGCCAAACTCATGACCTAAGTTATGAGACCGAGATAAACTTATAGAAAAGAAATTGAAGATAATCACAAAATAAATTAAAAAAAAATTAATGCAGAACAATAAGATTGTAAAAAAAAATAAGTAAAAAAAAAAGTTGAACTATATTAACTTTTCAAATTCATGACCCGAGTCATTAGAACGAAAGCACTATAAATAAATAAATAAAAACATGAAGGTCAATATCCAACAAATCAAATATCAAAGGTTGAACCATGAAAAAAAATTAATTATATAAAAGGATCTAAAATAATTTAATTAAAGGAATGAGAGTGAAAATTAAAATAAAAAATAAATTAGAGGGTAATCAAAAATTTTCAAATTGAGGGTTAAATTGAAATGAAAAATAACTTTAACAAAAGGAAAAAAATATAAAAAATAAGAATCAAATTGAAAAAAATAAAACAACATGAACTTTGATTGAAAGATAAAATTGAAAACAATAAAGCTTTAACAAAAGGGTCAAGAAAAAAAATTAGAAATCAAAAGAATAAAGACCGAAATGAAACAAATAACATATGACAAGTTGTAATTGACGGACTAAATTGAAAACACAAAACTTTTATAAAATGAATAAGGATGAAAATAAAAAATCAAAAGAATAAGGATTGAAATTGAAATACAAAAAAAGAATAATCATGCACTTTTTCGGGTACGAAAGAAAAGAAGAAAAAAAAAACGATCACCAATAAAAAATCATCCATCACACACCGCACCAAGAGAAAATAGACATAGTGGTGCTTCCAACAACATGGTGAAAAGGCACGATAAACCATCGGGTAGCGTCATACATGCCGTCCAAATAACATGGACACCACCCACTCATTAGCGTGTAATGAGCACGTTCCACCAACTTTAAAATAAAAAATTAATAATACAATGTAAAAATACCAAAATGTTCGTCATGACTTTGTAAATCATTAAAAAAAAACTTGTGTGAAAGGACAAAAATGCTCTTAGATGTATGCCTTTTTTTTTGTCTTTTTAAGGGTAAAAATACATTTTTACTATATTTTAAGAAGCGAAAAAACTAGAAAACCCCTTGTCAATAACTCTTTTATATATATATATATATATATATATATACACCCTGGGGTAAATAAGCAATTCGATTGTTTTAAAGTTTTTGAAAACACAAAAAAACCTATGGTCAATAGTTCAAAATTTTGTTGACATTGGCATAAATATATCATTTTACTGTATAATGTTTTTGGAAAAGACTAGCATACCCCCAATAATTTTTTAATCACCAATGTATCATTGAAAAAGACCAAATTACCCTCACAAGTAAGGCTTACATTTTTTCCACTCAAGGGTAGAAAAGATAATTTCATTGTAACAATCTATAATACATTGTGTCTAGTGTTACAGTGAAATACTTACGCTTTATATATTTTGTTCAATTAAATAATTACTTTAGTTTAAAAAATAAATAAATAATTTCTTGATTAGTATTGAATATGCTCAATTTATTATTTTTTATTTGATAAAATATCTTTTTTCTTATCAATACTTTCATATTATTTTTTTAAATAAAAATAAAATAAATTAAAGAATAAAATAAAATGGAATAAACAAAAAGAATCAAGTTACAAACAATTGTAATAATATAGAGATTAATTAATTATTTTTAAAATTAGAGAAATTATTTAATTTATTTTGTAAAACTATAATTACTAATTCATAGCTTACTTTTTTTAAAAAAAAAAAATCTTTTGTTTGTTAAAAACTTCTTTCCCTTATTTCTTTTATTTTTCCTTTTATTTTTTCAGGTTCAATAAATATGTTATTGTATCAATCAAATATTTCTCTCTCTAACTACCATCTACAAGATTATTAATATGGCTAGAAGTTATTTAATTTATTTTTCTCCCTCGACGCATTTAAGATTCAATTTCTTTCCTTTCTTTCTTTTCTCTTTACTCTTTAGTTTTTTTTTTTTTTTTTTTGATGTTTATACTAGCTTTTCAAGTGGTATTTTCTATTTAAAAATTGTTTAATATTATAATAACTTCTGTTTTTCGCCCAATCATATAAAAAAAATTGTTTAATTAGTCAAATAACTCTTATTTTTTATATCAAACAACGCACATAATTATGTCTCAAATCTTGATTTGTAAAATCTAAAATAACATATTTTTTTATTTTTAGTTGCGACAACCTAGTCAATCATGTAGAAAAATCTCATGCCCGGTTTACAAAGAACACCAAATTTTAGAGAATTTTACCCTAATCCTGAATTTGCGACCATCCTATTAAGTTGTGACAGCCTCAAAAATTACAAAGAAAAAGGCTATGCTTGGTTTGCAAAGAATACCAAATTTTAGTTATCTTATCTTCATTTTTATTTTTTCTCCGTTAAACAAGAAAGAAAAAAATCTGCCTATCAAATAGAAGTTTCTTTCAGTAGTGATAAGAGTATTTTCAATCATTTTTTTAATAAAAAAATGTTATATTAATAATTCTTTAATTGATTTTTAAACAGATCATTCATATCTAAGTTAATATTCATAAAAAACAAATTATGATCTCTTGATATTTGAATATTCTGCTGTAGAACAATGCTAATTTCTATGTAGGTAGGTCCTTGGATAATGTTATGCAAGATAAAAGGTTTGATGAAAAATATACTTCATAAATAATATATATATTGAAGAGAACAATAACAAATATATCAAAAGCAATATTGTTATGTACTCGGGCAAACTGAAAGAACAACTATATTATTGAATAGAAACTTTGGTTATTATATAGCCTTACAGAAGTAATAAAAAACTAAAAAACAGTCCACGATCCACGCAATGGAAAGTGGTAATGTGCACAAGGAATTAGTCTAACATAGAAAAAGTATTCCTACATAGTAGAAACTTATTAGCAACACAAACAAAATTAATTGATTTAGACTAGTCTTATCAATCCCTCCCTGAAACTCACTGTCATCAAACAACATCACACAACCCCCCATTATACTTCGAAGCCTCTGGAAAACATCAACCTTTAATGGTTTGGTCATTATGTCTGCCACCTGATCTTTGCTTTTATAATGAATTAAAGCAATCGAACCTTCCTTTGTGAAATTTCTTAGAAAATGATACCTTACATCGATATGCTTACTTCAACCATACATCACAGGATTCTTTGACACCTTAATGGTTGAATTGTTATCACATCTAATTAGAGTACAAGCCTCGTTATTGTACTTAAACTCCCTCAACACTCTCTTCATCCATATTGCTTGACACGCACATACTGCAGCTGCTACAAATTCTACTTCTGTAGTGGATAGTGTAACAATAGGCTGCTTCTTTGAACTCCATGTTACAGCACCCGAACTCAGCAAGAACACATAACCATTTGTGCTATTCCTATACTCCACATCTCCTGCATAATCACTATATGTGAAAGCAAATAGTCCATCATCTTCATCTTTTTTGTAAGGAATACCATAGTTCACTGTGCCCTTTAAATATCGAAGAGCTCTCTTTGCAGCCTGTACGTGAAGCTCGGTTGGTTTTGCCATAAATCTACGTATGAGACTGGTGACAAACATCATGTCTGGTCTTGTGGCAGTGAGATACATTAAGATTCCCACTAATTGCTTAAAGTATGTCTCATCCACAGTAATTCCATCCTCATCTTTATTGACCTTAAAACCTGGGACAATCGAACTACTCACCTCATTACTTTCCAACATCTCAAATCTCTTCAGAATCTCCAGAGCATACTTTTTTTGGTATATGAAAATATCATCTATTCTTTGAAGTACTTCGATGCCAAGGAAAAACCTCATGCTTCCCAAATATGTCATATCAAATTCTCTCAACATGGACCTTTTGAAATCACACATCATATCTTTATCATCACCAGTAAAAATTAGATCATCAATGTAAATACTTACAATGATGATTTTTCCTGCTCCATTCTTCTTTGTGAACAAGGTTTGCTCACTGTCACACTTCTGAAAACCCTTCTTGATAAAATGTGCCTCAATTCGACTAAACCAGGCTCGTGGAGCCTGTTTTAATCCATACAATGCTTTGTGTAGCTTTTAGACCAAGTGCTCCCTACCTTTCATCTCGTAACCCCTTGGTTGCTCAATGCAAACCTCTTCACTCAACTCTCCATAAAGAAATGCTGACTTGACATCTAACTGGAAAATCCTTCACCCGTTTTGTGCTGCCAAGGCAATGATCATCCTCACAGTGTCCATCCTTGCCACTGGTTCAAAAACCTCTGTGTAGTCTATACCGTGCTTCGGTGAGTAGCCTTTGGCTATTAGACGTGCTTTGTGCCTGTCAATCTCTCCACGTTCGTTATATTTTGTCTTGTATACCCATTTGATGCTAATTTTGTTTTAGCTCCAGTAGGCAACTCACTTAAAGACCATGTTTTATTCTTCTCAATGGAACTAATCTCATTATCCATAGCTTGCCTCCAATTCTCGTCTTTCACTGCTTCTTCAAAATAGAGAGGATCTCTTATTGGAACATTTTGAACCATGTGTGCCTCGTCTTCTGTTAGCTCATCTCTAGTGACATAGTCACTCAAGTAAGAAGGTGGACGTCTTACTCTTCTTTCATAAACCCTCCCTTCATCCTTACTAAAGTCATTAGAAATTCTTTCTTCACAGCCCCGTGTTTCATTACTCTCACCTATATCTTCACAGCCCTGTGTTTCACTGCTCTCACCCGCATTTCTTTCTCCATTAGCCCCACTGTCATTTTCATCTGCATTTTCACTCACCCTTTCTTCTCTCTCACTCTTGTTTTCGTCATTTTCTCCCCACTCCAAATCTAACAAGATTTATCCCTCATAACACACATCTCAATCCCACTGTTTGTCTTCCTAAAAAATAACATCCTTGCTCACAATAATTTTCTTAGCTATAGGATCAAACAATCTATATCCCTTGGACTCCTCACTAACTCCCAATAAAACATAAGGAAAACTTTTATCATCTAATTTACCTCTCTTAACATTTGGAACATGAACATGAGTTAAGCATCCAAAGACATAGAAATGCTCAACTGAGGGTTTTACTCCACTCCACACCTCTTATGGTGTGATATTCTTCACTATCAATGTGGGACATCTATTTAGAACATAGAAGGTCCAGTTCACTGTCTCTGGCCAGAATGTTTTTAGGAGCTTCTTATCAAACAGCATAGAACGAACCATATTCATTACAGTTCGATTTTTCCTTTCAGCCACCCCGTTTTGTTTTAGCGTGTAGGCAGTGGTTAATTACCTCTTGATTCCATTTTCTTTGCAAAAATCAGTGAATTCACCCCCTCTATCTGTCCGTAAACATTTGACACTTGACCCTTTCTCCTTTTCTACCAATTTTTGAAAAACTGGAAGCAAATTAGTGCCTCACTCTTTGCTGTTAACAAGTATACCCATTATTTACGACTAAAATCATCAATAAAGTATAAAGTATACCTCTTTCCACTATTTGAAATAGGAGAAATTGGCCCACAGATGTCTACATGAATAAGTTCCAAAGGCTGACTTGCTCTCCACGTACTCGTTGGCATGTCACCACGATGTTGTTTGCCATGAATGCAGTCTGTACATGTAGTATTTGAGACTTGAAGCTGAGAAAGTCCACGAACCATCCCTTTGTGTTGCAAAGTTCTCAATCCCTTGTAGCTCAGGAGACCATATCTTCGATGCTAAAGATAAAAGAGATCATGTGAGCTTGTATAAAAACACCTTTCTGGTGGAGCATTTGGAGAAACTGAGGTATAAGATAGCAGTATAAACATTTTGTTTATACTCATCTCAGTCTAAATAATCAAACTCTTAATCGGATGATAGATTTTGCAAACTCCTCCTTGAATTAATATTGCCAAGCCTCTTTCTTGAAGTTGTCTTATGCTCAAGAGATTGTTTTTGAGCTCTATAACATAATACACCTCATGGACAACATGGTTGATTCCATTTAAAAACAGCTTGATACTTCCCTTTCTAATCACATTCATCCTACTATTGTTTCCCAATTTAACTGAATGAACAAAGCTCTCATCCAATTTTGTGAACATACCTCTATTGTCACGCATATGGTTGGAACATCCTGAGTCAAGAAACCAAGCATCAATCTGTTTTGTTTCATGTGACTCAACATATGACATCAACAACATATCATATTCTTCATTTACTTTTACGTAATTAGCCTCTTTATCCCATTTTGGACATTCATACTGGAAATTTCCAAGATTATGACACTTGTAGCATTCCACCGCATCCATGTTGAATGGTAGACCTCCTCTTCTAGGTCCTCGTCCTCTGTAATAACTTCTTCCACGCCTTTTGTCCTAAGTTTTGTCATCAGTTGTCACCTTCAGAGCTTGCTCCACACCGCTGCTTTTGTGGAAAAAACATTTCGTGTACAGTGAGTGAGCTCTGAAGCTTGTCAACGGTAATTGCATCCAAGTTCCTAGATTCCTCAATCGAACAAACTATATAATTAAATTTGTCCGTGAGAGATCGTAGGATTTTTTCATAGATCGTGACATCAGTCATAATCTCCCCATATACTCTCATCTTATTTACTACTGTCATCACTCTAGCAAAATAGTTAGTGATTATTTCAACAATTTTCATCTCAAGAATCTCAAAGTCTCTTCGTAGGGCTTGAAGAGTTGAGCGCTTTACTCGAGCATTCCCTTCATATTTTATCTTCATAGAATCCCAGATCTTCTTGGAGGTATCCTTTTCCAAAATTATCTCTAGGAAACTCCTATCGATTGCTTGGAAAAGATAGTTTTTATCTTTGAGATCCTTGAGTTTCACTGCATCTAGCTCTCTCTATCTTCCTTCTGATAAGGGTTGTTCCCTGTGTGCTGGTTCTTCATAACCAATTTCAATTAAACCCCAATACTCTTTGCTTCGAAGGAAATTTTCCATGAGCATACTCCAAAGGTCATAATGACCATCAAAACGTGGAATGAATGGTTGCACAAAGTGTCCTTCAGAAGTCATCTTCCTCTTTCTATCTCTCTCTGTTTGAAAGTCATTCAAAAGTTGCGGCTTTTTATTTTCTCAATCCTAGTGGGGGCTCTGATACCAGTTTGAAAAGAACAATAACAAATATATCCAAAGCAATACTGCTATGTACTTAGGCAAATTGAAAGAACAACTGTATTATTGAATAGAAATTTGGCTATTATATAGCCTTACAGAAGTAACAGAAAGCTAAAAAACAGCCCACGATTCACGCAACGAAAAGTGGTAACGTGCACAAAGAATTAGTCTAACATAGAAAAAGTCTTCCTACATAGTAGGAACTTATTAGCAACACAAACAAACTTAATTGATTTAGACCAGTCTTATCATATATATGACTGAATTTAGATACTTCGGAGGATTAAAAGCATATTCTGGACTTTCATCACTACTTATTTATTCAAAGAAGAAAAAACATTTTTTACTAAAACATAAAAAATAAATCCCAGCAAGTGTTTGTAGACATTTGTTGATATCTTAAAAATCTATTGTATTAATTAAAGATATTAGATTAATCCTATTTAATATGATATTTTTTTACTAACAAAAATAAAATTTGATTGTCAATTTAAATGATTTTTAGCAAGTTTACTAAGAAAAACACAACCAAGTTTCTGATTTTTATTAAGAAAAGTTTTAGGTTCTGTTTCCTTCCCGGGGATTTTAGGTACCCATCTTATATGATGTGAATGCTATATTAAAAGTAGCATCAGCAAATGACCAAGTGCTTGCTGGACAAGTCTGCGCTGTTGTTTTTGGCTGGGAAGGTGTATGGCAATTCGGTTAAAATATTATTTGTTTAAAATTTAAAAATAATTTTTTAATATTTTTAAATTATTTTAATGTGTTGATATTAAAAATAAATTTTTAAAAAATAAAAAATATATCTTAATATCTTTCCGAGTAAAAATTACTTTGAAACACAACTTCTATTACATTTTTAAACATGTTTTATCAGTGTTTAATTTCTTGATGTTTACCTAACTCTTGAAATGATCAGATTTTGGCCAATTTAAATGAGATGAATTTGATTTTTAAAATTTTTTTATTCATAAATATATTTAATTAAAAATAAATTTTAACTTGAATTAAAATTTTATTGCAAAACTCAGTAATCAGATTTTTTAGTTTTTAATTTATAAACTCTTACTTTATTAAATACATTCCTTAATCTTGAGTCATTTTTATAGAATATATTTTTAATTAAAAATAACTTTTAACTTATTTTTGTCACAATTATTTATTAAAAAAAATAAATTTTGAATTATAACTTAAAGTTAAAATAAAAAAACACTATAAATTTATCAGTAAATGCAACAGTATATTTTTCTGTTAATATTATTTTAATATATTTTTAAATAAAAAATACTTTAAAAAAAACAATAATCACATTTCTAAACAAGCTTATATTAAAAACAAATACCTGCAACGTCTTCAAGATAATTTTTTTTTTTCTCTTTCATATTGTTTTTTGTTTTTTTTAAATTGCCTTTTGCTTTGGACAAGAGGAAACAAGCTGAACGGAAAGCTGGTGCGATATTTTTTCAGGCTGTATACGCGACCTTTAGATAAGAATTGTAAGACTTTTAATTTCTTGACTAAAATGTTCCTATTGACCCATATATCCTTACTTTTTATATATAATAACAAAAGTGCTTTAGTCTTAGTATGAAAGTCTTCGGTATAATGTACCTGCTATTTTTTTTGTAAAGTAATTGTTATGTAATTTGTTACTAAATAAATTATTTTATTTTATAGCTAAAATTAATATAATATGCATCTCTTATGGGAAAAATTATTATAAAAAAGCATGACATCATATGGCCAATCAAACACTTTAATCCTTAGTTTTGCAATAGTGAATTTGTTCAAAATCCTTATGAATTTCCTAATATAAACCAAATATAATAAATATACACTATCATAAATTTTTATTTTCAACTAGACATAAAATTCAAATTATCAATATTTATATTATTAGTAATCATATTTTAGATGAAAATCTAAAAATTTCTATGTGGAATGTTATTTAAAAGTAGAAATGTCAATTTAATTAGAATCCGATAAATACCAACTTGATTCGAATGAGTGAGTTTTTTTTAGTGATAGTACCCCCCCCCCCCCCCTCTCTCTCTCACACACACACACACACACATATTATTTTTGTTGAAGAATAAATAATAGTTGTAAAATGGATATTCATACGAATACTTGAAACCCGATGAATAGGATATGAATATCTAATTTTTTATCAAACAGATAATATATAAGATATAAATATAAAGAAACCCAATTAATAGGTATCCATTACAATCCCTATTTTATTCTGCGTGATGCAACACATTTTTTTTATTGGGACAAATAACAAATTTGACTTATTGAAGATTAACTGGCTTCGTAACATATTCCTTATACTTCTCGTTCACGAATTAATATTTTATAGGGTGGAGGTGCTTATTTCAATAATACTAGTATCTTAGAACATGTTTTCATTGTGTTACACTCCTATCGGTTTTGATTGTGCTTATTACAATTTTTTAAAAAAAATTACATTTATGTTTGCATATGACTTATCCCCGTAGAATTTCAAATTCCTTAACATTAGTTGGAAGGCCAAGAATACATATTGTTTGTAGGTAGCAACCAAAATAGAAAATAGAGAGTTGTAGAAGGAGGTAAAATTTTATGATGTTTAAGCTGTGATTTTCTATTAGTTATTTTATAGGATGTATTTTGAAGAAACAAGCAAATACAAGGAAGAGAGAAAAAATAAAATTTATATCCTATTAAAAATGATAATAATATATTTATTTAAAATTTCTCTTTCTTACTTGTTTCTATTTCTTTTTTAAAATTGAATCTTAATGAGTAATTAAGAAGTTGTCATTAATTACACCTTGAACATTAAATAATTCCTCCTAAAAATAGCAACCTTTATCCCCCGTGAAATAAATAAAAATAAAGAGATGAGACTTAATACTATAGTTATTAAACCTGATTTGATGTCGACCCGATGCAAGACCTGATTTATATATTAGATGAGTTAACCAAAATTAATCAATTATTTTAAAAATTCAAAACAAAATTGTTTTGAAAACAAAATTAAATCAAGTTTTGACCGGATTTACTATTTTAAAAGTGATCTACTGAGTCGATCAAATCAAATCGATTGACTCAGCCCAAGTCAACCAGATCTTGATTCAATATACCAGTCCAAGCCAGCGGTTAACACGAAAATGGGGTCGGTCAATACACTGGCTGCACGATTGCCAAACAAGAAAAGGAAAGACCGCAATCTTTCCAAACTTCGTTCCCTGGTGACCACACGAGTTAATACATTAAATCAACCAGAAAGCCTTGGCCCTTAATTATGATGGTAAGAGATTCCATCAGATTCTATGTAAATGTCAAAATAATCATGGTCCTAAATAATGGGCAACCCCACGAGCTCTGCCATGCATCCTAAAACCATCTCTCTTGACTTTTTATATCAGTGCTGTCTAATAAGAAATCACCTAGACAACACCATGGATAATCAGTGGTTTGAACTTTGAAGGACCCAATCATTTTGACTTTGGCCTGGCAAGTGATGTTCAGTCTTTCTGGGCTAATGGCATAATTCTCACTATTATTGGCATTGATCTCTCTTGAAGTTTTAATTTTCTGTTCCTTCTTTCTTTTTTGCGACATGGGGATTAAACAGTGACAGAATAATTAATGCAGGTTTCTAGCTGACAACATACCAGTAGGAGAGTTTGCGTACAGCAGTTCTTACCCTTTTGCGTATCCATCGAAGCCCATTTATCTTTCCGCAACTTAGTTTTCGAAACTCTAAATTACACTTATTGAATGGTGTTTTTCACAATAACAGAACTGCTAGGACAAATGCCTCCATGAACTCTCTTGTTTCTTTCCCGCCAAACATGGTAGATAAAAACTACACCAAGCAAGCCTCGTGACAACAGCTTTAAAACTCGTGTGTGGCCTCATGGCATAGGATAAAGTTAATTGAATTTTGAATATCAAACATTTAATTTAATTCAGTAAATATTTGAACTTTTCATTTTTATTAAAATTAAAACAGTTTATTAAGTATTAATAAAATAAAACATTCAATATACAAGAGCAGCAAATTTGCGAGGCACAAAATATGAACTGCTGACGGACAGCTATGTAGGAAGTTGGAAGCTCGTTAACGAAGGAGCAGATAGAAGCATAGATGGTAGCGGCATGGAATAGCATAGAACAGGGCGAAGCTATTGGCAAGGAAGAGCGTTGATAATGGTTCTGACAAGTGACAACTACGAAGTAGCCTCTGCACTAGCTGGCCTACTTAACAAAAGCTTTGCAAAATAGGATGCAAATGTGCTGTATAAGTTAATCTGCAACTGTCATCTGTCTTTTGCCCAGCGACTTTCGGTCTAGCTGTGAGTTAAATCTCAGCATTTTTCAAACATCGCCCCATCAATAATGCAAAATGTTCCTTTAAGTTGAAACTTTAACGAATAAAGAAAAAAGGAACGGCAATATTATCAAGTGAAATGAAGGTTTCATCTTAAAGAAGCAAATGGAACGCGAAAAGAGAGAACTGTATTCTATATTCTCCAAAACAAGAGACCATTTTATCATCATTATCATCATATCATTTGTCACCATAATCAAGATAATCTCACAATTTACGCAGACTGTGATTTATTATTTAGAAAGAACCAGGCAAAAGAAGTACTTGAAAAGGGTTAAGAGGACCTATAGCCAGGCTGGATTCTTGAGTGAGGTAACGACAGCCTTCACTTGCAAGTAGTTGTTAAGACTGTAAATTCCCTTTTCTCTACCATTTCCACTCATCTTGTATCCACCAAAAGGAATGGCAGCATCGAAGACATCATAGCAATTTATCCATACTGTTCCAACCTTCAATGCACGTGAAAGGGTGTTGGCGGTGTCTAAGTTATGTGTGAAAATCCCGGCAGCAAGTCCGTAGCGACTGTTGTTGGACCTTTGTATGACTTCATCCAGGTCCCTGCAATTGTTTTAAAGATTAATGCTACTAAAAGATAACGCCCTTAATATAAAGCTAAAGAAGAGGATGGTTGCTCACTTGAATTTAAAGATGGACTGAACTGGCCCAAATATCTCCTCCTTTGCTATCAGCATGTCATCCTGTTATATTTAGCGATCGTGTTCTTCAGATTCAATTTCCAATATTCTACATAAAATGGTTGCCAGACGAGAAATATACCTGAACATCTGAGAAAACAGTGGGCTGGATATAATATCCAGTTGTGCCAAATCTGTCGCCTCCAGCTTTAAGGTTCGCTCCACTCTCAACACCAGATCTTATGATCCTCAAAATCTTCTCAAATTGGTCTGAATCAACCTGTAGCATTCAAGTAGATCACTTTCAGCACAACCATAGAAGGTAGTAGCACCAGAAGCACTTGACAGAAAACCAGTAGAAGGCTGTTAAGGTGAATGGCAAAATTTCTTTTCATGCATTTTGATTTGTTCTTTGTAGTTTTAAGGAAATTATATAGACTGGCCATACTTGCAAAACTATACCAGGGAATGCTAGTGCATATAATGGATTCGACAAGTTTCAACGGTGAAGTTAGTGGATTAGTCACGGTATGAAAACCACCTCGTGTGTGGATTCTTAAATGATGAGTTGCTAATTTACCTGAGGGCCTTGCTCAATTCCCTCTTTGAATGGATCACCAACAGCACGCTGGTTGGCACGTGCCTTTGCTTTCTCCACAAACTCATCGTACACACGCTCGTGCACAAATGTACGAGAACCAGCACAACAGCATTGGCCCTGCAAAGTGCACACAAGTGTGATCAATGAAGTGATTGAACTACCATGAAAACCACCTGGTTTTTTTTTATACTCTTTAATACAATTTTAATCAATTCGATTTGATTTAACTATTTTTAGAAGCCATGCTGTTTTAAGAAAAAATTTCCTGGGCATACCTGATTAAAGAATACAGCAGAGTGAGAAAGCTCTACAGCCTGATCAACATCAGCATCCTCACAGACAATGAAAGGTGATTTCCCTCCAAGCTCCAAAGTTACTGGTTTAAGATTGCTTTTTGATGCCAACTCAAGTACTATTTTCCCGGTATCAGTTGATCCTGTGAATGCAAGCTGGAAAGAGATTGCAGATTAGAAATGGAAATCATGTTTCAAATATAAGCTTCTAAATAAGTGCCTCCTACTACTGATACTTCAAATAGGACAGTGCACTAGCATCCTTTTACAAACTTTGCAAAAGTTGCATCCTCTATCTTCAGACGCATGTCCATCAACGATAATAACAACTAATGTATTTCAAATTTCTAAAAGCAAATTTTAAACATCAAGCATGTTTAAGCTAAATATCTTTTGAAGTGATTTTCCACCTTAGCCTCTACCAATTCAACTAACTACTATAATTAATATTTTTTCTACTAATGACAAATGACTACCAAGCAGAAACAACCGCTCTAGAACTCCTTCGTAAGCAGCCCTGGACAATAAAATCAGAATCACAGCTATTTACCACAGCTAAAATTCAAAAGTTCTTCGTGAAACCAAAAATCCCCAAGCATTATGTTTAAGGACCTGCTGAACCAAATATTAGCGTGCATTCACCATACAGTTCTAAAATCATTGATCAATAATGGAGATGATCCACGGGAATATATTTATACTATTTGAAATAATCGGTGCCTACACTAGATCTCAAGTCATGACTGCTTAAAGAACTAATAGACAATAAATTTTAAACCTTTAGGTTCAAATTCTGCAAGTTCAAAACATGTCTAAAGTGAGGATGCTTATCACCGTAAAGGAAAAGGTAAAGATGTTTAAGGCTGCATATACCTTATCCACATCCATATGGCTAGCAAGAGCAGCACCAGCGGTTGGACCGAAACCAGAAACCACATTCAGAACACCATCTGGAAGTCCAGCCTATCAGAAGGATTAGCTGATCAGAACCACAGATAGAAATCACATGTGCATAAAAAATTGCCACCCAAATTTTACATAATGCACAAGTGAGAAAGCGCATATGTAGCATAGATGGCCGGCATGGATTGTAGTAAAACTCTCAATCATTTGGAATAATGTCAACACTAAGAAAACTATTTATCAAGAATTGTGCAGAGATTTAGTAATGCAAGAAGTGAGCAAATATTATATTCAAAACTACCTCATGAAATAGCTTGGCTGCATATACAGCAGACAATGGGGTCTGCTCTGCTGTCTTTATAACAACGGTGTTGCCACATGCTAATGCTGGCCCAACCTTCCAAGAAAACATGAGCATTGGAAAATTCCATGGAATAATCTGACCTGCTACACCAATTGGTTCATGCAAGGTTTGTACATGATATGGCCCATCAGCAGGAACTGTGAGGCCATGGATTTTATCTGCCCAACCTGGTAAATTTGGAGAAGAGAAAAATATTTGATTAGGAATTCCAAAAGAAAAGGAAAGAAAGAAAGAAAGAATATGTCTGTGCGCAGAATGTGAGAAAAGTTTAAAGCATATTGTAGTACTAAAATAGAATCTCTGCATATCTACTTCACCCACCAGCATAGTATCTAAATATACGCACAGTCATTGGTATTTCAATTTTAGCAGATTGCTCATATGGTTTGCCATTATCCCACGTTTCAAGAGCTGCAATTTCATCAGTATGCTTTTCAAGCAAATCAGCAAAACGCCAAATGATCCTTGACCTTTCCTGAAACACAGCAAAGAAAATTCTCAACCCAAAGATCCTTTTCCCCTCTATTTTACATAAACAGCAAAACAACTACTCCGGTAAAAGTTAACAAGTAAGAGGAGCAGTGGTTACATAAGCTGTCATCCGTGGCCATGGTCCTTCATCAAAAGCCTTGCGGGCAGCAGAGACCGCTCTGTTTACATCTTCAACATCACCTTCAGCAACATGAGCAATCACTTCCCCTGTCCTCGGATCCAATGTTGGAAACGTCTTTCCTGTAGGCAAAGGATATCCCATGTAGAAGGTTTAATAAATGCTCTTAAGTCAAATAAAACAAAACAAAAAGGATATCCCATGTAGAAGGTTTAATAAATTTATGAACAGATAAACAACAAAGTCCTCAAGGAGACCCCAACAGTTAAAACTTGGAATTTCCATTAGGAGGCCACAAATGTTCTAATTCCGGGAGGACTACCTCAACTGTCAAATCTAAGAATCGTTGGATCCCCTACCTCAACTGTCAAATCCAAGAATCGTGGGATCCCCTTAGAAAAACAAAAAACCATGCTCTCAGAAAACTACTCCACGGGTCCCTCTGAGATTTCTACCTCAATGTGTCCCTCAAAATGGGTGCTAGATAACTTCGTTGGAAGGAAAAAAAGTTTGGTCGCACTGAGGCTGCCTCTACCTCAGAGTGAAACTCAGTGGTCCACACCCAAAGAAAAAAAAGAAGGGAGAAAAGGTGTACAACGACAACCAATGCTCTTAAAACGGAAATCATAGTACTCCTAGCAATAATTGAACAATTGTGACTGTACGGAAATGAATGTAGAGCAACTGATCTTTAATTAAAAATTCTAGGGAAAAAATGAGAGAAGAAAAAAAGTTCATACCTGATGCTGCATCCACGAATTGTCCATTAATTAAGAGTTGATTGTATTTGACAGAGACAGGGGGAGTAATCGGGTCCTCAACAGCAGCCAAAGTAGTATTATATCTAGAGATTAATCTGCTCTGACCACCACCACCCCTCACTGAAATAATTTAGCGGTTTGGTACAATATAGAATGAAAAAAAGGGTGATGGTTAATATCAAAAAAGCATGTAGATAACGAAAACAAAGTGTCATAACTCAAGGGAAAAAAAATAAAAATAAAAAAAGGCTGAGTCTTTAGATCGCGATCAAATCACCTCTCGAAAAGAAACATGGAGGAGCAGCAGCAGAAGAGAAAGAGCGAGAGAGCACAGTTGATATCTTCTTGGCAGCCATGGATACAGATTTGAAACGGAAGGAGGATGATCAGTGCTTTGGAGCTGTATGCAGCTTTATAGAGAAGCAGAAAGGGTGAATCGGACGAATTTTGTTGTATATTCAGTAATAATTGTAATAATAAAGTTCTATTCTTGGAAGTTGAGGTGGCTGTCTTTTTTCAAAGTTATCCTTTTCCTTCTTAGATCAGATGATGACGCAAGGAAAGAAAGCATTTTTACAATTTCATTGTTTTGTAATAATAATATATTTTACTTTTTAATTCCTTGATTCTAAATTACTTGTTCAAAGATTGTTTCTAATACGTCAGTTCATGTATTCTTAATTTAATATCTTTGTAGCAAATTATAGGCAAGAAAATAACTGTTTTTTTTTCTTTTTTCCGGGAGAAAAACCCAGCCCATGAGCAACCAAACAACCATGTGGGGCCTACTGAGCAAGCACACAAGATGGCTAGAAAGAAAAGTAGAAAAATACAAACGGCGTGGAAGCAAGGGGATATTTTTTAAAAAAAATTTCTTTCCAAGAACATGTAAGATTAAAGGTGGAGGAGCGGTTACTTTCTCTTTCTATAATTAAAAAGAAGAGATGGTCAATAAAATACAGTAATCCATGCAGGTAGAGCGCTTAGCTGGATTGGATAGCATGTGAAATATTTGCTACATTCCAAATTACCGGGAGGTAAGGATATTATAGACGTATAAGTGCTAGACACGTGCACAGGTAATGATTTTTACATTGCCGGATGTGAACTCGATTTAAATCAGAGTTAACTATTATTGGTTCCCCTGCTTCGCCGCGGCACAGGCTATTTTTTCTTTAAAACAAATGTTTGGTTATTAAAATAGAATAATAAAAATATAAAAACACATGCTATCATAAATGTTTAATAAAGCAGGTGAATACTTTAGTTTTTAAGTGGTTGTGTTTAGTGCTCCAATGTAGATACTATAAATTAAAATAAAATTCATATATTTTATAATGTATGAATCATAAAATTAATATGTATTTAGCTTATTCAAGATTTATCGAGTTTAAAACTATCAAATTTAAATTTTAAGTTAAATTGGTCGATCACTATCGCTACAATTATTATTATTATTTTTATTGTTATTAATAGTAGTATTATTACTACTACTGTCACTATCATTATTATTATCATTATCATCATCAGTGTTGTTATTACAACCACCACTACTATTATTAGAAAAATAAAAACTATAAATTTTATTTGAATAATAGAATTGAAAACTATAAAAAAAAATTTAACAAAATATCTAAGCAAAAAAATAAGAAAGCAAAAGAAGAGAAAGCAAATTAAAATCATTATTATCATTGAAAAAAAAATCATAAACTTGATTCGAAGGATAAAACTAAAAGTCATAAATTTTTTGACAAAAGGATAAAGGAAAAAAATTAAAAATTAAAAGTAGAAGGCGAAATAAAAAAAAAATTATATACACAAATTAAAAACCAAGGTTTAAATTGAAAAACAAAATAGAACTTTAATAAAAAAGAAAATGAAAAAAATATAGAAATAAAAACTAAAAGAACAAAATCTGAAATACCAATAACAATGAAAAACATAATATATTATCAAGGTAGGAGAGAGAAATAAGAGGAAAAAAAAGGGGGGCCATCAACAATAAACCAGTCATGTATGGCCGACATGCACCACTCCTAGTAGAAGAGGAGATGATGGGGAATAATATGACATGGTAGAAACCTATTTTTACCATTGGGAGCCGTTGCACACTCTATCCAAACAAGTTGACATGTGTACAATATGTGCCAACAACTTTTCCAAATAAAAATTAATTATTTGAATTTTAAGTTACAATATTATCATTAACTAAACTAACAATTAACAAAATAAATTGAGGCTAAAAGACCTTAGTACCCCTGACTCAGATGAATTAAATTTCTTATATCCAATGGTACATGTGTAACTCTACTGTGAGTAAGAAACAAAAATACATAAACACCGTTACCTAATACTTTTTATTTTATTTTTTTACTCTTAGGGGTATTTTTGTTGTTTTACTATTTATTAAAATAGTGAATAGGAAAAAAAACCCTAAAAAAATTAATAATGACCAATATTGTATGAAAATACCAAAATACCCTCGATTCAAAGACAAGCAATTTTGGTTAGGAAGGACAAAATGGTCATTACACTAATTTTGCCTTCAGTTTTATTGTTCTTATTACTATAACAGAACCACACGGCACTTCTCGAGGTTGTTTTTCCTTTCAAAATAACATGATAAGAAAAAAAATTGTTAACCAACTCATTTGGGAAACAAATTAGGAAAATAATACTCTTTTATTGATTACATTACTGGACATACTTTGTTGGTTGTGCTTTATGGATTTTGAAAGAACAATTAAAGGGTTGCAGTGATTGAAAGAGCACAAACCTTTAAAAACAATAATAATAAAAAATTCTCAAATAAATACTAAATTAAATAGAAAAATAATAAATTGACAAAAATAGCCTAATTTGAAGGCATTCTTTATGTTTATTAGTTATAATAGTTGACCCCTATAAAACAAGTATTTTAGATTTTGTTTTGGCAAATTTTGATTTCGATCTAACAGTTGGATCTAAAATTATGAATATTTTTATTAGACAAGTTGTTAGGCACGATTAGATATCTTCTCGAACTTAAACTTATTTATTTGGTCCAAAAATATATCCATTATACTTTTATATAATCCGTAATGTTTTTTTAAGATTGCCCTACTCTTAGCAATATAACCCTTTAAATATTGATTTTTCAAAATTTCTATCAATTGTGCTCCTAAGAGTAACACAACCAATTAAATCGTGCTACTTTCAACAACACAACTTTGTTACGTTATTGAAAGTAGTTATACTATTCCCAGTAACACAATCAACAAAAGTACGATATTTCTCCAATTATTTCTTTAACTATGCTATTTTAAAAGGGCAAAAAAGTATAAATCAATCTAATAATTCATTGAAAATCTATATCAAAAGAATACGAGCACAAAATCAACAAAGTAATTCTTCACTAACTCTCCAATGTCAAAAGGTTACCTATACATATGTTTAGTTACTGACATCATTGGTTGTCCCACCTATGTATTTCTTAACTCCAAACTGATGGATCAGTTCATTTCATATTGAAATCCATTTTCTCTTAAGGCCCATGACTAAAGGGACTAAAAGAAAAAAGACCCAACATAAAGGTTTAACATAAGTCAAAAACCCGTGAAAAGAAGGTTTGGCAAGATGCAAAACCCAACTCCCTTGAATTCAGCTACGTGGCAGACCCACACACCTAAGGGTCTAGTAAGATATATGCATTAGGCCTAAACATCTGTGGGTCTGGTAAGATGTCGGACCCAACTTTCTAGGCTCGGTTACATACTATACCCAAACATTTATGGGTCTTGCAAGATGCTAGATCCAACATCTTTGGGCCTAGGATTATTTTGGATCCAAGCACTCAATATGGGAAGGATCATCATACACCTTAGCATAAAAGTCCTCTGAGAGTCATTTATACATCAATCAATAAAAATATTAATTATAAAGGTTGATCCCAACGATATTAATATCATATGCATAATGATATAGGATTGTCTTCTATAGGCACGTGGTATTCTCACCAACATTAATGTTGTGTAAGGAGACACTTACATCATCATTAATGTTGATGTAAAGGTATCCCTCCTTATTTGGATGTGAAGAACAAAAAGACTTATGACCTCTCGTTTAAGTTATAAAGGTTACAAATACTCTCTGAACAACTCGGGTAAAAGGTTCATAATATTCACTTTCTTACAACATATTCTCAACATTTATCATACATGAACTAAGAACAAAAATTCTTGTTATTAGAATTTAATGCTCATTTACTACAACTCTTCACAAAAAAGTCATTGACTTATCATTATAAGGTCCCTAAATCCTACCAAAAAACTATTTTGCAAGAATCCAGACCTTTGTTACCAACCCTCTACACCCTCAGTTATGGAGAATAGAAGATTAGCATGAACTTATGATCATCCATTATCCAGACACTCAAAACTCAAGTTCCTTGGCATACCTAGAGCATCTTCACAAACCATTCACATGAAACCAAATGATGCCTTTATCATTTCCCTAACTGATTTAGCATCCACTAGATCATTTGTTCAAGTTAAACTTTGTATTGGATTAAATTTTATTTTAACATAAAAATTATCTAGGCATTACTAATATTTTTTCTAGTAGGACTCTTTTTAAACCATTTAAAGATTAACTCAATGTGACCCAGTTAACTTGACAAATCCAAAGACGACTCGAATGACCGGTAAAAATATAGTTTGACTCAAAATAAATATTTGAAGATGATATTTTTTATATATAATTATTGATACAATAATATATTGGATCAATTTAGGTCAACTCGAGTTAACTTGTCAATCCACATGTTAGGTCATAAGACCATTCTAACATATAAAGCAAATCAAAACAAATTATGTAGTCCGGTTTTCAATAAACTCAATGTTAAAGGATAAAATTGAAAAAAAAACCTAATTTCTAATCAACCCAGTATTGAAGGATAAAATTGAAAAAACAATTAATTGAAAAAGGAAGGAAAAAAACTTGAGTTAACTCGTTAAAATCATGATTTGGATCATGAGATTAGGAAAATATTATAAAAAGTAAATTGAAAAAATTACAAAGTTGAATCCCTAATAAATCTAATATTGAAGGATGGAATTGAAATTGAAAAATAAAAAGCATAGATTAGAAAGAAAAAAATGAAGGGAAAAAAAACTATTATAATGAATAGTATTTTGTGACGAGGGATATAGTGAACTCCCCTTTCTCTTTTAGTTTAAACTAGCTATTTAACTCATATTATGTCGTAGGTCTAATATTTTTTTTCCTATAAGAAAATTATATATGCAAGCTTTTCTGATGTGTATTTGTATATAAAAAAGTTATAAGTGTAAATTGAAAAGTTTGTGCATATCTATAATCAAATAAATAGATAAATATATTTGTTAATATATATATATATATATATATATATATATATATATATATATATATATATATAAAAGTCATTAACAATAGATGAAGATGAAAATGGAAATTGAAAAATTAATAAACATATATAAATCAAGATATTTGACATTAAAATACAAGCCTTTGACCCAACTGTGTTCAATGACTTTGTCTACCAAAATCAATATTTTTATTTAATTAAATGATAATAAAAACAAATACACATTAAATTGATTGAATTAAAAAAAATATTATATAAGGTTACACATGTTAGAAATATTATTCAAAAACAAATATTTTTTATTTATATAAAACATAAAAAAATAGATGAATTAGAATAATCTTTTCAAAAATTAAATGCATGCAAAATACCTAAAAAATAATTATCATTTAAAAGAGGTTATATAAACAAAATGAAAGAGAGAATGAGTATTAATTTAAAAATAATAAAATTGAAAAGATACATATAAAAATCACTAATTTAAGAAGAAGAAAAAAAAGGTCAACTGTTGTTAACCCTTTCAAGTCAGGCCAGCCCATCTACCCTATTCCATAAGGGCTTACATACTTTGGTCTTTAATATTTTTTATTGCAGATGAGGTGGAAGATATGTCGTCTGCCCCAATTATTTTGAAAAAAACAAACGACTCATAGTTTGTTTTTGCTCAGATTTTGGTCACTAAGGTGGCTAAAACATCAGTGTTAAAAAAATAGATTTTTTTTACACAAAAACCTATTTTCCAAATTATTTTTAACATAAAAAACCTAGAAAACACAATATACTTCTTACTAAACTTATCCATGGCCTCAAAAAACCAAAAAAAAAATCATCTCAAAACCCGAAATTAAACTAGACTTTCATCATCAAACGGAACCATTTGACATAAAGATCAACCATTTCGGTGACTGAAATAGGTGCCAATAATATTTTTCTCTCTCTAACATTGGAATCCGGCAACCTCTCTTTCTCGTCTTTTAAATTATGGACTAAAAAATAATAGAAATGAACTTTTATATCAAAATTAATTTGAAAAAATATTGAGAGATCGAGCAGGTATAATTGGTAAACTTTGGGGACTAACTTAAGCTTTTTTGTGTAAACTTTGAAATCATTACTCATGTATAGTGTCTTTTTTTTATTTTGGTTCTCTATCTTTCTATTATCTCTTACTCGATAAATTTGTTTCAATTGTCCTTTAATTTGGCTAAAAAAAAATGCAATCGCAAAAAAAAAAGTTTGTGGATGAAATTGAAAAAAAATTAGTAAATTCATAGTAAAATATGAGAGAATGAACAATACACGTGTATACAATTTTATTTACCAAGGTTGTCAAAAACACTATTTTTACACGATACGAAAAATACAATATAAACTCGGATTGTAAAATCATAAGTAATTTTTGTAAATAATTATATATTGACAATTTCAGCCAAGAAATTAAATTACATTAAAATTTGATAAAGTGAGTCAACAATATTATAATCAATGAGTGATCTAAATAAAATGAGAGAGAGATATAGATAGTATGAATCAATAAATTAAAGACATGGAGAAATAAGAAGTCTCATAACAGAACTTCTCAATACAGGGGAATCACTGAATGATAGGAAATACACATGAACTTGGTGACAACTTGGTTGTTTCCATCACAATAAGTCCTAATGGATCCCTTTTGAGTTGCAAGCTAATGAGCCTAAACTAGTAATTAACTAACATAAATTCAAAAATAAAATAAACCCCTAAACAATGTCTAATGTGCTAGAAAAAATTCAAATTAAAAATAATTATTCAAAATCAAATTAAAAAAGAATAATAAAAAAAATTATTCATGTTAAAATTCTTCCATGTAGCTCAAATCTCCAATTTTCGCATATTCTTGGCAGATTTGAGTTCTAATTTCAAACATGTCGTTCTCTCTTGTCTGGATATATGGTTGGAAAACTTCAGATGTCTAGTTTCCAGCTCAACTTTAATCACAACAAAATTTCACCGGTAGCTCTAGATATATCTCAAATAGTACATAAAAGTCTAGTTTGATATATTTGACAAGATTCGTCTATTAACTTTGACCCTTTGAAATATTATGTTCCAGAACTCCATTTGACCTGAAAATTTACCACAATATATTTCATGTGTCTAATAGTTTCCTGTGTAATTTTAGCTCTATCCAATATACGGTTTGAAAGATATGTCAAATCTCACAATACTGGTCAGCAGATATTTTAAGGTCAAATTTGGACTTGACTTGGTTAATATCATAAATTTAGTAAACTCATAAAATCAGATCGACTTTACCAAGTTTGTCGATTTTATTGATTTTGAACTAGTTAAGTCCGATTTTATTGATTTTTGAGTTTTTTTGTCTAATTTTGCATGTTAGATATATATTGACTTGTAAAATTATATGATTTTACGAGTTAACTTGTAATTTTAACAATAATAATTTTGATATTTTTATTAATAAAAAAATTATTTTAAAAATAGTATTTTATGAAGAAAGTTGCAAAGAAACTTTTAAGTTTTTTTTTAAATTATTTGTAATGTTAATGAACAAATCCTAAAACAAAAACAAGATATCCCATTATTCTGAACCAAATTTACCACTTTATGCACTAACCCCCCGACCAAAAAAATCCCAATCATTAAAGGGCAATCAAATCAATCATTTCATTCTCCAATTCGATAAGCATACATACCACAAAAACATCAAACACCCCACCCCCCAACACGCACACCACATCAAGAATCATCAAAATGACACCAGCGGGTCCCTCTTTCACCATTTCTACCCCACCCAGAAAAACGACGATCGCCAATGAAGACACAAAGAAATCAAAAATAAAATCTTTATTTAATTATAAAAACTGGAAATTCTGTTTTTTGTTTTTCTCCTGTTTGAGAAATAGAAGAGAGAGAAGTGCAAATTAATGATAAATTGACCTAATTTAATAGATATCCACCTGAATAGGTAAAAATGTTTTAATTCAATATGGTTCTCATAAGACTTAAAGATAAAGAATTACGTTTTGAATTAGGTTAAAGAATGCTCTACCTACCCAAAATGAATTAATTCAATTTTGAAGGATTGGTTGTGATTTTGGCAGTATTTTTCATCAATGGAAATGTGAATTTAAGGGTTCATTTTTAGGAGTTTTTAGGGTTTGTGGGTTTTGGTTGAAAATGGAACCTTTTATCCAATCTGTATATAAATGATGATATATATATATATATATATATATATATAACCTTCAAGTCTCTCGTGAGGAAGGGAAAA
>Ga0307517_10000984_pt1 | contig 48237 bp, 44 predicted proteins | sample 23_EM_MG_FD_194515 | JGI IMG/M metagenome (GOLD analysis project Ga0307517, IMG submission 194515) | Populus trichocarpa ectomycorrhiza microbial communities from riparian zone in the Pacific Northwest, United States - 23_EM | ecosystem: Host-associated > Plants > Roots > Unclassified | place... | reverse complement strand
TTTTTGGCCCCCCCCCCCCCCCCCCCCCCCCCCCCATCACTTTTATTAATAGTCGACACTTAAAAAAAGAGCTGAGAGATAAGCAAACGTCATACTAGGAAGAATGCCGTGCTCTTACAGCCCTCCCATTACGAATATCGGTACTGGTACGGTAGAATAAGCACCTCATGCACGTGACCCCTGCTCATGGAAACTGGAAGGCCGCCAGTTCTTCTGTGAAGTAGGTAATGGAGAGCGCGGCAGTGTGGAAATTCGACAACGTGGCAAGATACCTCCTAGTGCCTTAGAGAATTGAAAAATTTGCCTTTCAGCGTTATTAGTTGGGAAAAAATCTCCCAGTCATCCAACAACGGAGCAAGGGAAACTCTGAGGATTTTTTCCAAACCCTAAGTTGTTAATACCGGTACTGTACGGGTGCGGGTATGTAGGGCAGAGTAAGACAGAGAGAGAGGGGGATAGGAGCGATGGCAGAGGAAGTGCTCTTTTTATTACCTTAAGAACCGGGGTTAGTTGGACTCACGCTGAGACATCCGGAATCTTCTCTTTTGGATCATGGGGAGAAGGCTTTCAGCCCTCCGCTGAGTCAAATAAAGGGAAAGATACGACTGACCTTCCTGGGAGGGGAGGCGGCAAAAGTCCCAACGTAAGCTCCAATTATTCTAGCTTTTAGGAGTTCAACCACGCCACTAGGGATTGCACTCGCCTATGCAAGTACAAACCACTAACCTGTAATCTTTGAAATGCGAAACAGCCCCCTCTCCTTCTCCCTCCATACCCGGTGTGTTCGTTAGTCGAATGGAACAAACAGCGAGACCAGCCCTTTATGATATCTTATCGTTGGTTCTCCCAGGATGACCATTCAATCGGCTAGTAAGGGTGTGTGGTATATGTCCCTGGAGTATGATACGAGAAAACTAGCAGGAAATTAGGTCGTTGAATGACTTGGACGGTTATTCCACCCAATTTTTTATGCATATGCACAGTTGCCTGGCGACTTAGCGCTTTGATTGTATGCTGGCCTCGTGGTGAGTTATTTCTTTTTTGTTAGTGAAGCCTCGCCTCCGGCGGGATCGTTGAACAGGGGGACATCAGTCCTAATTATAATAGTTGCAACTTGTAACAAAAAAGAAAACTTCCTCGAGTGAAGTTCAAAAGTGAGAAAAAAAACGTTTGAGGTTCAGATTGATTCCATAGTTGTCCATTTAAAACTGTACACTATTTCTAAGAGAAAAAAAGAGACAACATTCACAAGAGAAGGGAGAAAACAAAGCATCACAGATATACAAGATCATAGAAATAATAAATGACAAGAAAAATAAAGCAAAGAAAAAAGATAACCAAACCCCGTTTAACACGCCCAGAAAACTGCTTCCAAGCAAAAAAAAAAAAAAGAAACAAAGGAGATAATCGACCGAGAAGATAAACCATTTATAATAAAGATGGGGTAAGTGAGGATTGAATAGATAAAAAATAACCAATGGGCACACGGGGCTAAAAGTAAACAGTTGCGCCTCCGTCAAAAAAAAACCCCCTCCCCAGCCTAACAACTGTTCTATGAGATCTCGCATGAAAAAACAAAACCAACACAAGACAAACCATTTTAGGGCGATGTACAAGAGAATCAACAGTTTAACGGGGGGTGAAAGGAGACACAGCAGGTCAAGAGGGTCCAAATAAAATATGCTTCTCGGGAGGAGGATGTGAGTGACGGAGCCTGTAGTTGGTTGCTATCCCTCAAGGATACGGCAAGCTTCGCTGAGACTAGCAGATACGGCATGAACCTGGGGTAACGGAAATGTGAGCGGGCGGCCGGTTCAGAGATGTAAAGAACTAGAAAGGGGGAGGAGGAAAAAAAGAGAGGAATTTCTGAGGTAAAACTTACATTCTTGTTATCAAATGGCTCGAAATGGTTCCCCGGGATATCGATAACATGAACGCGGGAACCAACAAGTTCCTCCCATCCCGCAGTAGCTGCCGAAGGGTCGCTTCTATCCTCTAGCCAAGCGTGGGGCTGGCAGTTCAGGCCGCGCGTAGAGAATCCCTCGCGAGATCTCAAGAGGATAAGCTTAGGGTTCTTGTCCGAAGGCGCCGGATTGTAGTTGACGAGGTTATGAGTGTTGGCTTCAAACTGGGACTTGATGAATTGCTCAATTTTCTGGCGAGAGCCGGGGCCGGGTCGTGCGGACTTGGAGACAATAGAGATAACCTCGGAGGGAAGTCCTTGGTGGTTGATCGGGCACGGGGAATCAATGAGAACGACTCCGGTTACTTTTTTGCCCGCTTTAAGTAATTGCCGCCCGGCTTCGAACGCGACGACTCCTCCGTATGACCACCCTGAATGAAGTCAGTACTGACAGTAAGATACCAAGCACAGGGCAGGGAATAGAGCTGCTTACCACCAAGGATGTATGGTTCAGATGCAGTCTGCTTAATGTAGGAAGTGTATGCGGTGGCCATCTCAACAAGCCCGCCAGTCCACTGCTCTTGAGTAAAGAAGCGAGGATTATAGAATCCCCAAACGGAGCGGTTGAGAGAAGAAAGGCGTCCATAGTAGTTGCAAAGACCGCTTCCATCGTGGATGAGGAACAAAGAGCTATTAGCGCCATCCCTACGTTGAAGGGGAACTGGGAGCGATGTCATCTGAAGCATTTTTGCTAGCTGATTATCCTCGCCGGTTACGGGCTCTGACTGGGGGGTGTTCGCGATAGGGGCAGTTGAGGGATTGGATAGGCGTGTACTTTTTCTAGTAATAAGGACTTCGAGTTCCTGGACTGTGCGGCATTGGGCAAAAGTGTCTGGAGAAATATCGAGACCGATGCTCGTCTTGAGCGAATGTAGAACCTCGATAGAAGTTAAAGAATCTAGGCCAAGTGCCTCGAGTTCAGTATCGGGCTGCATGTCCCTTGCGTTGGCGCCCAGAATAGTTTCCAGAAATCCCTTGATATCCAATGCTGCTTGTTCCGGGGGAGGAGTAATGACATCTAGTGCTGGGCATTGATTTTCTGTCTGAGTAGCAGGCTTTTCTGCTGGGCGGGAAAGGGTAGGGAGGTTTTTGCGAATGGCGTTCTCGAGATCTTGAACGGTATGGCATGCAGCGAGCTCAGAAGATTCCATCATCTTGAGCGAGCTAAAGGTAGATTTCAGCCTATCGGCAATCTCAAAGATCATCAAAGAATCAACCCCCAGGGACTCCATCTCAGTGCTAGGGGCAATGCCGTCGATGGGAACACCGCAGGTCGAAGCCACAACATTTGCCACCTGGCCCATGATATCCATTGGTGGAGGAGAGGGCTCACGTGAAACTGGTGTAAGAGGTCTCTGGGTGGGCGGCAGAGCAGCAGGGACAGGGTTGGTTTGGATCTTCTTCCCGGTCGCAGCGGCCAATAGGCTTCTGAATTTGGCCAGCTTCAATTTCTTAAAATGCATCCCCTTAATAGACCCAACAATCTTTCCGGCAGAGTTCATGGCATAGGCGTCGGCAACAAAGGTAGTCTCCTTTGGAAGGTAGACAAGGCTGCAGTAGACGCCGAATGTATCATCGTAGTCAATCTCGTCATATAGGATTTTCGCCTGACCGACCTCATTGCAAATACAAGCATCGTCGGCAGTGACTCCAATATTAGCGATAAAGCCTGCAGTGTGGAGAAGGGTATCCATGAAGACCGGGTGCACAACGTATTTTCCCTTCTTGTATCCAGCCGGCATTTGCACGACAGCGTACCCCTCAGTCCCAGTCTGATCGATGGTGATTGTGCGCACAGTTTGGTAAGGTTTCGAATAGGAAACGACACGGGGGAAGATCAGTTCGTATAGCACGCGGGTATGAATAGTCTCGGGCCCATCGCAGCCATTGGAATAGAAAATTGTAACTTTACTGTGTTCGAGCTTGAGCGCTTTGCGGTGGAATTTCCGCTCGATGCTAACCTTAGGGGCTTGCCTGATTTCACCAGAGCAATGGACTCTACCGGTAGAGGATTTGCCGCTATATGAGGAAACCTCGAAGGCGCTGTCACCAGTCAAGCTATCGACACTCAATGTGACGCGCACCGTTTTGTCCGAGCCATCCTCGTAGACCAATGGATGAGAGTATCTGACTCTGCCCAGGGTATGTAAGCAAGACGGGTTTTCTGGCACTCCAAAGCGCGCAGAGGCCATGGCAAGCTCATGATAGACGGATGCTGGACATAAGGAAGATCCGCCAACGTTATGGCCACTGATGAGAGATGCAAGGCTAGAAATCGGAGTCTCAAAGATGCCTGGAATTCCCTCCGATGGCTGCTGCAGACAAGTAGCGATCATTGAGTAACCAGTGTTGATGACGCTATCTATTGGCGGAGCCTTCGTTCTTATCGGCTCAACAGCAGCTTCTTCGTAGTCGACCCAGTATTTTCTGTCTGAGAACGGGTATGATGGGAGGTCGATAGCCTTGCCGGATGTACCAGCAAACACCTCACGCCATTTGGCTGGAAACCCCGCCGAAAAAAGAGCTGCGAGTGATTCTGAAAGACTTACCCATGGATCCCTAGTCCTATGCATAGATGGAATGAAGCTATTAGTGGTGCTGCCAAGTGTATTTCTGACCATAGGTAGGGATATTGGGTGAGGGCCAATTTCGATGTACCGCACACTTCCAGAGAAGCCAGGAAGATTAGCAATGTCTTGAATTTCCTCGGCGAAACGGATAGGCTGCAGTGAATGCTTGGCAAAGTACTCAGAATCGATATCTTGTGGACCGATGGAGCGCCCAAACACGTTGGATCCCGTGACTAACTTTGGTGGGTTAATTCTGACAGTGGCCACAAGCGCCGTAAGCGGTTCTCGGATGGGGTCCATGGCTGATGAGTGATAGCCGAATGGAACGTCGAGTTTGGCATTCTTGGCGATAGCGTTGTCTTTGAGATATGCACGGAAGGAATCCAGCTCTTGGATAGGGCCAGAAACGACACAATCGGCGGTACTGTTTCGACAGGCTACGACCAAATTGGGGGCATCGGAGCGAGACCTCAGTATCTCCTCGACCTTTTCTGGTGGCGCATTCACAGCTAGCATACCGCTAGCTTTGAGCTCGCAATTATTGGCCATTATACGGGCGCGGCCGGCTACAATCTTTAAGGCATCCTCGAAGCTGAGTACTTCGGATATGGCGAGGGCGGCATATTCCCCAAGGCTAGGCACAGGGTATTAGCAAATAAACGAATCTCAAGTATTTAAAAAACTGTTTATACCTGTGACCTAGAACAGCGTCTGGCTGGACACCCATAGAAATCCAAAGTTTTGCGAGAGCATACTCTAGCACAAAGATGGAGCATTGAAAAGCCTCGACTTTCTGCTTCTCAGACAAAGATATTTCCCTGCCTTCCACAGCATTCATCACCTGTAGTACTCCAACAAATCCGAGGGAAACAAGCGAGTAGTGCGCACATTCCACAATCTCACGGAAAAGGGGCGAAGATTTAATGAGCCCACGGCCCATCCCCAAGTACTGGCTGCCCTGGCCAGAGAAAATAAATACTGTCTTTGAGGTACACTTCTCGGGGGTGATGTGAGTAGGGGTTGCTTTCTCGAGCTGTGAGATAAGATCATCAACCGAGCTTGTGGTAACCGCGATACGGTGATTAAACGGCTGGCGACGGGCTGTTGCGGTGTAGCACACATCCTCAAGTGAAAGGGTATCGGATTTCTCCTTCAGATAGCTGAGATACTTCACGCGTAAGGACTCGAGAGCGTTCTTCGTCTTGGCTGTTACTGCGAACAGGTAGGATCTGCGGGAGAGGGGAATCCTGGCTTCCGGTCTTACAGGGGCTTCCTCCAAAAGAAGAATCCCATTTGACCCCGCAGCACCGAAGTTGTTGAGCACAGCGAGACGTTGCGCTCCCTCCCTATGGGGTATCCACGGTAAATTTCTGCGTGCAATTTGAACTCCGTCTTTGCCCAATGGGGCGATTCTGGGATTTAGATTTTTGAGAGACACCTGCTTGGGGATTGTACTGTTGCGCAACATCAGTAGCAATTTGGCCAGACCGGCAGATCCAGAAGCTGCTTCCAAGTGACCGATGTTGGCTTTGATAGAAGTAATATGGAGGGGCTTGTCCGGGGTTCTGTTCTTGGCGAAGGCTACTCTGAGACTCTCCAACTCGATCGGATCACCTGCTTGCGTTCCAGTGCCGTGTGCTTCGATAACACTAACATCCAGAGGGTCAATGCCAGTTTCCTCCAAGAGCCGTTTGAATAGTCTCTGTTGTGTTGCGACGTGGGGATGAGTGATTGAGTGTGCTTCACCACTTTGGTTGACCTGAACGCCGCGAATCACACCGAGAATTTGATCGTTCTCAGCGATGGCATCAGACAGCCGTTTCAAAACGAACATACCACAACCTTCCGACCTACAATAGCCGTCGGCAGACTCGTCGAAAGCCTTACACTGACCGGTTGGACTAAGGAAGTGAGCTCGGTCAAGACCAAGATACATCTGCGTTGCACAAAAAAAAAGATTAGACATTTTGCAACAGTTTTTTACCAAAAGGGTAAGGCGTGGGACAGATTGGGGAGGTATACATCTGGACTTGTGATCACATTCACACCCCCAGCAACGGCGGCGTTACAATCACCGTTCTCCAAAGCCCGGCATGCTTGGTAGATGGCGACCAGGGAAGAAGAGCAGGCTGTGTCAATGACGATAGATGGTCCAGCCAATTTCAGTGCGTAAGAAATTCTCCCACTAAGGAATGCCCTGAGGGTCCCCGTGCTGTAGTATACGTCGATCTCATTGCGCAGGTTTTCAACATAGTCGCCGGTTGCAACACCAACATAACAACCGAAAGTTTCACGCGAGAAGGTGTCTGTGGAGTCAGCAACATACCCTGCATTTTCGATGGCTGAATACGCGGTCTGCAGTAGGACTCGCTGTTGAGGGTCTAGGGATTTCGCCTCACGCGGGGAGATGTTGAAAAAATTATTATCGAAGGCACCGGGATTTTCAATAAAATTGCCGAATTTTGTTCCCATGGACCGGTTCGGCTTGTTTGGATTGCCCGACGAGTGATAAAATTGGGAAACATCAAACCGATCCGAAGGAATCTTTTAGAATTTTTTCGAATCAGTAAACAATAGTTTTCGAGAATCCTCAAGGGGTATTAAGACAATGGGGCTATTACTTCTGACACGGTATTGAGCCCTTCTTCCAGTAATTTCCATAACTCGTTGGGGTCTGCCGCGCCTGGCATATTGACCCCCATTCCAACTATTGCGATGCCGTCCTCCGGCTTGAACCTGGGCGGTTTCTTGTTGGCGAAAGTAATGGCGGCATCTGAAGTGTGTGACAGGTCGAGAAGGCTGATTCTTGGATGGGGTGGTTTCTGAGCCTGAAAGACAGCCCCGGTTCCTGGGCCAAAATTGACCACTATGACCTGCTCGTCGACCGACCGCTCCACCCTTCTAGTGGCAACAGTTATCATGGCCCCCACTGTCTTGTCCCAATTGACACAGTCAATGAGAACCTGGTCAACCACGATTTCGAGAAGTGATTTGTCAGGACAAGTGGCAGGCGAAAGAAGCCTTCCATCTACCGTAGACCGCATGGGGATGACGGTCTGTGATAGAGAGGGGAATTTTATGTTTCGCCTCAGCAGGTCATCCATGAGTTGGCTCTTGACGTTCTGCAGGGTTTCACCACCGTGGTAGAGGGTATGGAGGCTTGTGAAACGTGAGCTGCACGAGCCAGCAACTTCCTCGACTTGGAATCGAGCGAGCAGGTCACCACGCCCAGAGATAGTTACAACTTTCTCGGCACTAACCGCTGTGAGATGCAGGGGAATACCGGCCTATGGTGCACAGTATGGTCAGTGAAATTGCTACAACCGAAGATTAGACCATGGGGAGTTCTCAAGCTAACCTGTTTTCCGTTGAAGGCTTCTATCCGATCCAATGCAACCTCTCTAGTCCACCCAAAGACAACCAGTCCCCATGAAAGTAATTCCTTCTCTTCCTGTACGGACTCAGCTATCCGGAAGAGCTCACATCTGTACCCGATCCATAACGCTAGCTTGAATGTTTCCACACTATTAGAAAGAAAATTGACAACAGTACACGAGGATGCGACCACTGCTGCTGGTAGTGATCCCGAGCAGAAACCGGAGACCTCTAAGAATTTTGAGGGCAGGTTTTCGAATATAAGGTCTGGTGAATTTTCGACATATGAGAGGTAGCGTAGCAATTGAAACAGGCATAATGTTGTGCCTTGTACAATAGCATTCGTTTGATATTTTTCGCTCGGCTCGAGGAGGCTCTTGGGGGTGGGGAAATCGGAAAGATTGACACCTGATTTTGACTTTTCCTCAGCAGTCAAGCTGGAAAGTTCCTCGTTGAATGCATGGTGAACCGCATCCAGAAAAATTGACCCAGTTGGTGAGCTAGAATCTTTGGCTGCCACTGCTCGGGCTTTGGGCGAAAAAATTGAACGAGAGCCCTGGCCCGCGAAGATCGGAATACTCGTGTTCTTCATTGCCGCAAGGTAAAAAGATTCTTTAAAGAATAGGGCGCAGTGGTTCTTCGCTCAGTGAAGAGAAAAGAAAGGGTGTAAAAGGCAGAAAAGAAGGAAGGTATGAACAGTTAAATTGTAGCTTGCTAGTAGATTAATTTAAGTGCCTCGTGAGGGGATGAGGGATTGGGGCGTTACTTACTAGTAGTGTGTTACCAATGAGGTTGCCTCGAGATCAGATGCACACTCCGCGTCCACGGAGGATGTACCGTGTAGTTGCTGAATACCGAGAGGCGGGATTCTGAACGAGTTTGATTTTGAAGGGTGAAAAACTTCGTAATGTGCCGTAGGGCAATGTTTTATTTCTGAGACCTGTGCGTAAAGCGCAAAGCGCAAAGCGTAGACTTGTTAGCGGAGTTGAGCTCTTGTGGGTAGTGAGGGAGCTCTCTAAGTACTTCCACGGTATTCAAATTAGCCCGAATAGTTTGAGTGTCAGAAGCCGTTCGTTCCTGGCGCACTTCCTGGTCATAGTATCAAACCCAGTGGCACTCTACTAAGGCGGGTGGGAGGGATACTAGACCTCTCTAAGAGAGGAAAAATTGTCTGACGATGTGGATCAACTCTAGCAATAGGTTACCCCGAGCTCGGTGCAGCACGCTTAACACCGAGAAGGTGGATATAAATAAAAAAACTCTTACAATCATCGCATGTTGTGGGTGGGTTGCTCTCTGGTGCTCTTCACTCTTTTTACCTTCTAACTTCGACATGGAAAAGCACTCGGAGCCAAGAATCTTTAGGGGCTCAATGGAATCGCAAAAAAAAAAAATCCGCTACTTGGAAAGAAGATGGATAATATGTAAACAAAATCAAAGAGGCGTGTGAGATGTCATAGCGACTCAGAACTATTTCGTCGGGTCCCGAAGGTGAGGGTTTGCTGGTCTTGGCACTGTAAGGAAGATCCGAGTAAGCTCAGGGTCCTAGATCTGATTTTCCTTACAGTCCATTTTGGAGTACAGTACAAAAAAAATACCAAAGCGGTGGTTCAGCATGGTGCAGGCCGCTCCAACCCGACTCCTCGGTATTCGGTAGGTGATAGATCGAATGGGTGCTGAATGAGCCTCTTCTATATCAATGGGCCTGACGAACTTAACGAGCGAACCAGGTGAATTCCTGGAAAGGGGGACTGCATGCGAAGAGCGGGAGGGATGATTGAACCTCAGTTGGGCTCACCTCCGTTGGCTCCGTAATTCCGACCAATAAATTTAGGAGAAAGAGCACTACGAAAGTAGAAAACAAGAGCACCATCATTACCCAACTGCGTGGTTCAGACCCATATTCCGCTTATGGTAAGTTAACTCTCTAAGTATCATACAGGAAAAATCCCTTACAAAATACCTTTACTGGTATATACCGACAACCTGAGCCCATTTTTCTCAACACATTCGCCAGGGTGCAACAAGAAAAAAAAACTAGTTGCTTTCTCCGCGGGAACTCCATCGGTGATAGAAAAATTAGCCACGAATATCGCGGGAACATCGGGGAGCAAGCTCCCATCTTTGAGCCTTTTTCAATCAATTTGTTTCCTTATTACTGCAGCCGCAAAGGTGCCCGTTCAGTTCTACTGGGTTTGTCGGGGTGTAACAGGAAGAAAACTCGTAGTATTCTCCGCAGGGCCCTCATCGGCTCTCCGTGTTCCCGGGCTGGTTGCACCATTAGCCTCGAATATCGTGGGGATATCGGGAAGCCAATTCCCGGCTTCGCACCTTTTTCAACCAGTATTTTTCTCTACTACGTGGCCGCAAAGGTGTCCGCTCTGTTAGTCCCTTGGGAGGTTGCATCCTTGTATACAGTGGGAGAGGGAAACGAGCGGATAGCGTCTGCGCAGCAATGATGCACTGGAGAGTGCTCTCTGCCCAGACGGGCCTTACTTTCATGCATGTATCTCCAGCCTGCATTCAAAAGACCTTCCGCCGTGATGAAGGTTGCTCTTGATCCTATTTAGAAAGCCCGTCCATATCACCCGTGAGGAGATATCAGGAACTATTGAAACACCTTGTTAGCGGCTTCCTCTCGAGTTATTTTGGTGAATGCACACGTACTTGTAAGCACCATGGAGGTATTCCATCTAGATCAAATGAAGCGACGTATAGTAGAAAATTCGTGGAGAGCCTGGAAGGAAGGGTCGGGGGCAGATCACAGAGATCAAATACTTCATAAAGTTTGGGGTAATAGCCATTAGATGGGGGTGTTCTTGGTGCCCCGCTCCCAGATTGGCGGCCCGGGAAAACCATCGGAGTTACCGGTACCATGGCCTGTACGTGAAGGACAGACTGTGCTTTGCCTTGTTCTCTGATCGCCGCTGCAATATACTTTTCTGACAAAGGCTCATGAATGGGATAAAACCCTAACCCTATTGATAACCCGGGGTAATGCGGACTTGCCCCGCATCCTTCTCCTGCAGAAACGCAAGGGGTGATCGCTGCGGCGGGTAGATGTCAACATTGTCAGTACGATAGCCCGATATGCAGTGGAGCGCGATATCTACTCCGGTTGAATAGTGGCATGTGGATGGATTCTGAAGTACAGAGCGGCAGGCGAGATCTCCCATCTCAGTTACTGCGATATCAATCGCAGCTCTGGGCAGCTATTGCTCTCCTAATCATGAAGTATGAGTACTGGGGAGTTTCGAATCTCCGATAGTGCTAAGATTCCTGCCAAATACTATGGGGGTTGGTGCTGGGCTCTGTAGGTTAGCCAACTTTTTCTCAAAAAAGAGATCATTACCATTTACCTGGGTCCTCTTCAAAATCGAAGCGGTGCTGCGGCTTTTTCCACTACTATCTGGCAGCTTTGGTGAGCAGCTGTGTGATATTTCCTGCTCGGCTTCTGTTAGTTCCTATGATACCTGCCTAGGGAAATAGGGCTCCAAGTGTGCGGAAGAATTAGCCATTTCCTCCGACCCGAGACTTCATATATCCTATAAAACTACTTCACACAGCGATTACCCAATTTTGAATCTTTTGCTTCCTAGAACCAACCGAGTCCTTCCATTCATACGTTCAGCTAGTGAATAGCTCCTATTTATACCACACGAATTTGGAAATGGCCTCCTCTCCGTTTCGTCGCCCTCGTTTCTCTCTTCTCAAGACGCTTCCTACGGACAAGGATGATAACATCCACACATACCCCGAGCTTCTTGCTTTTAACGCGAAATATAATCCCTCTCACATCTTTTGTCTTCAAGGGGTGAAAGGTCATAATGCAGCGCCCCTTCCAATCACATTTGCGCAAGCACAGCTATTAGTACAGCGCTGTATGGGATGGCTTGCCAAAAACGTAGAGGGTATCCATTCGCCGCGGGAGGTTAATGGGAAGGTGGAAAAGGCTGCTACCGTTGGAATATTAATGGGGAGTGATGTTGGAATAGTAATATATATGATGGCTCTGCTCTCCTTGGGAGTTCCAGTGGGTAATTGTCCTATAGAAAAGCGAGAATGGTTGCTGACTGTATTATTAAGGTTGTATTGCTTTCTGCACGTTTGACTCCGGTTGCAATTGCACATCTTCTTAAGTCGACATTTGCTGGATCCGTGATTGTGTCACAACGTTGCCAGCGTGCCGCATCGGAGGCGGTTGCATCCTACTGCAGCGGAGAAAATATACCGGATATGTACGAACCAATTTCGTATGAACACTTTCTGGAAGATGCGGAGTGGGATTCCCTTGATATACCACCAAAATATGATATAGTAAATGAGACGGACTGCAATGTGTTGATATTACACTCCTCTGGCACAACAGGCCTGCCAAAGCCAATATACCACCCCCACAAATATATGTTGGGGTACGCCGCATGCCACCTTTTTGAGGAACAAGACAAGGTCGATGGCGTTAATTGCTCGACCTTGCCGTTGTTTCATGTGAGTATTCACGTTTTCCGGCGCAGAGCTGGAATAAGATCCTGATACGCTTTCCTAGGGCTTTGGATTGCTCTCGCCATCCCTTGCACTTTCGGTAGGAAAGCCTTTCTGCGTACCCCCGGCGAGCGTAATTCCAACCGCGGCATCTACTCTATCGCTGCTTCGCCTCTCGAATGCTCGCTCCTTGATGTCGGTTCCCTCAATTCTTGAAGACCTGCTTTACCTTCCCCGGTCGGAGGGTGTCAACGCCCTCAGCACCCTCGATTTTGTTGCGGTGGGCGGCGGACCTATTAAATCCTCGGTGGGAGCCGCGCTTATTGAGGCTGGTGTCAAGCTGCTCAATCATATGGGAGCCACTGAAATCGGAGCAATAGCACCAATATTTCTCCCTAGCCCTGACTACGATTGGCGCTATCTCCTCTTGCGAAAAGACATTGGTTTGCGCCTAGAGGATCCCGGCGACGGAAGCGGACTTCTCAAACTCATAGGGAGACCGTTCGGATGGAGTCAGGAGTTTCCAGTGCAGGATTTACTCCAATGCAACCCTCGCGCCCCTGATAGCCAATTCAAGCTTCTTGGTAGATCAGACGATTTGATTGTCCTAGCTACCGGAGAGAAGGTGCTCCCGCGAATGATGGAAATGACTGTAGCAAACGATTGTAGGGTCAAGGAGGCCATCGCTTTTGGTGACGGGCGTTTCAACGTCGGCCTAATTATTGAGGCGAGCATTGATCTTGACGTGAAAGATGAGGGACAGATGTCATCGTACGTTGAGGAAATATGGCCTAGTGTGCTGGCTGGGAACGAGTTTACCGATAATCACGGAAAGATAACGTCCAAGGAAATGATAGTAATCACCGCTCCCTCGTACAAGAGGCTTGCACGTACGGATAAGGGGAGTCTATCTCGGAAGACGATTGTCCAAGATTTCGCAGAAGAGATCGACGCCGCATATCGCAAAGCAGAGAGAGAAGGAATAGAAGCTATACCGGGTTCTGTAGAAGATACGAAAACGTGGCTTAAAGCCCTAGTAGGGGATATTATCAGGATCTCGCCTAAGGACCCTGCTTGGTCGGATTTGGATGATTTCTTTGAGCTAGGAATGGACTCGCTCCAAGCCACTATTCTACGCCGCAAGATATTGGCAAGTATTACCAAATCAGGCTGTGGGTTCGGAAAGCTGTCACCGGACTTCATCTTCAAATGCCCAACAATTAATACCTTGCACGCGTTGCTCTCCGGCAATGCATCTGACTCGGGTTGTGAACGTGCTGAGCGCATGAACGAGATGGTTCGTAAATACGCGTCCAATATCAGGTCTCTGCCAGCCCCCACGATGGCTCCAACTGCCATAGTTCTCCTAACAGGTTCTACTGGAAGTTTGGGTTCCTTCCTTTTGGCGCAGCTCACAGCTTTACCCTATGTCTGTAAAGTTATATGTCTTAACCGCCGAGTCAACTCACTCAGCTCTAAGGACCTCTATTCTCGACAAAAGGCTGCACTCTCTAGGGGCGGGATCACGATTCCAGCTTCATCCTGGGATAAAATAGCAATCTACGAGGCCGAACTGAAGATTCCATCGTTTGGGTTAGCTGACTCCGACTATGATACTCTCCGATCTGTAACGCATATCATTCACAATGCCTGGCCGATGGATTTTAACAGGTCTCTCGAGTCTTTTGAGCCCCATTTCCACGCAACCCAAAACATCATCTCGTTGGCTCTGTTAGCGAACGAAAGTAACCCACAAAACAGGCCCCGAATTTTGTTTACTTCTTCGGTCGCAGCTGTGGGAAGGTATCCAGCACTAACAGGAAGTGCACTCATTCCCGAAGAGCCGATGCATGATGCTCAGGTGACTGACCACTTCGGCTACGCAGAGGCCAAGTGGGTCTGTGAGCAACTCATTGAGGAGGCCAGTAGAATCCACGCGGGAAGAATCGAGACGGCAAGTGTTCGTATCGGTCAGCTCACTGGGTCGGAGAGCAGTGGAGCATGGAGCCCAAAGGAGCATTTCCCCTCAATTCTCAAATCGTCGCAGACTATTGGAAGCCTTCCGGATATCAAAGGCGTAAGGATCCCCTGCCTTTCTTCTCAGGATTTGGAGCCAATTAGTTAAACCCCTATAGACTCTATCTTGGATTCCTGTCGACCGTGCGGCAAAGGTAGTCATTGAACTCCTTTTCCAACCCTCTCCTCCGGATCCCGTTTACCATCTCGAAAACCCAACGCGCCAGCCTTGGTCTGACCTCCTTGTACTCCTTTCGCGGGCGCTAGGTCTGCCATCAAAGGTCATCCCGTTCGAAGCCTGGCTAGATAAAGTCCGATCGATTGGAGACGTAGAGAAGAATCCAGCAGGTAAAGTTGTGAAGTTTCTGGAACAAGAATTCACCGCAATGGCGTCTGGAGCAGTCGTTCTTGACACAAAGAAGGCTAGGCGTGTCTCTAGAACCCTAGCAGGTAGCGGAGGTATTGGATCAAGGCATGTAGACCTATACGTTAAGTACTGGAGGAGCGTTGGGCACTTGTCCTAAAAGCCTACGGATGCCTTGATCGGAACTCTTCTGTACCAGGGCGCGGAGCTGTTATTGCTCTATAATGTATTTCGTTTTTCACTCACTCGCTCACTTTCTATACCCGTCTCAAAACTGAATTCAAATATGGTGTTAGTTGAGAGTATTTATTAGGGCCATTACTTGAAAGTGAGTGAGCACTCATGAACGAGCTTAGTAGTATTAGAATTTCTGGCTGTGTGGTCTAGAGCCCCCAACCTATGGCATCTTGTGGCTTTCCTGTGGCTTCAATGTCTTAGTCGCCGGCACCAAGAATCCTAGCACGGGACAATACAGATACCTGGTGATGCCAAGCCCCAGCGTCCTATCACTCGCTTTAAACAAAGGATCGACGGACCCATTTGGCACTTATTCTGAAAAATACCGCCCCGAGCCCCCGCTCGGTACAAATTCTGTCCTTGCACGCTAAGAAACGAGAAATCTTCACTTAGAATTTAGATCTTTCTAATAAAAAATACTTGTCAAATGACTCCAACAAACAGGGAAAATGTGCTGTGACCAAAACTATTAGGGTACATAAATCGGCATATTTTGGAAATGCAAGTAATGGACATCCTAATCGCTTATTAACTGACTATCCATGCTATTTGTAGAAGCTAGGAGGTTGAGGCCGATAATCTTGCCTCGAGTAGAGTGTAACAGTGTAAAATTGTGAAGATATTTGCTCAAAGCACTTGGAATTTCGCAGGAAAGGGTGATACTGCCATAGCTTGCGCTTTCCAAATTCTTTCATTATGATTAATTATTTTGATAGGGAGTTGTCCCTGACACCGTCTGACTAACTTATATATAAGGGGTTTGCTGAGCCCCACAATCAATAGCGACTTCGTGACATGGATTTGGAGACTAGAAATAACTGACAGCAGTGGAGACGAACATGGCTCTTAGTCTCATTCCGCGATCTGATAGCATGACAGTCCCTCCAGACCATAATAGGAGCATCTAAACTGTTGGGAACAACTATTCGACTTATGTGGGAACTGGGCCGGGGCTGGCCAGGTCAGGTCATAACGATAAAGAGCAAATTCCAGATACAAGGGGAGGGAATTGTATAGTATGGCATAATGGCTTTACCGAATAGGCTAGAGCCTCTTGATAGACTATTAAAACCTAAGAAATCGTTTAGTAGATCTCGGAGTTTGAGGAAAGAATTCGACTCGACCCCGGACGAGATATTTAGAGCTTATAGCCAAAACCTAGTAGCTCTGGACCTTGGATCAGTAGCGCGCATGAAAATTCGTGAGCTGTCTCGGTGGCCTGATGGTATTGGGAGAGTGCGGTATTGTAGTTGAGCCCTCCGCTAGACTACTCCGAACCGGTCAAAAAGAAGAACATTCGTTGTATGATACTTATTAAAAACATCCACTTTTAGGTCCCACTCAAGTATTTGAAGAGCAAGTCTTATTCGCTCGGTTAAGACATGATCGCCAACACCTAAGGTATTCACCCATTCCGCGTCAAATAGATCGATATCAAAATTGGGGATCAATACATTCCAAATAATAATGAAGATTTGGGTGGAAAACTCACTCACTAAACAGCTCATGGGCTTTAGAATACCGTGCTGCACCAGCACAGTACTGTACACCACACAGCTCCCCTCGAACACCACTACGGTTGTTTACTCTTCATTCATCCACAACATACTCTACAAAAAGCCCCTGCCGTCGTACGAGTGCCCGATTCGCCAAGAACTAAAATTCTTGCCGACATGCCTCGCTCTGTCACCACGCCCCCGGGAACGAGAGCGCTGGAACAGCATTGGTGAAGAAAAAAAAAAGAGCGAGGTTGATGCGGGAGAAAAGGGTTGTCCCTTTGTTTATAATAATATTATCATGCTTTGCCTCTTGTTGTGGTCAATGATGTGAGGTTAAAAATTTCCTCAATCAGTAAAGGTCCGAGCTTTTTCATGCAGGGACTACCACAAGGCTTGGCAATGAGCTGTCTCTCCCCATTTTAAAAACGTGGGGAAACCGAGTAAATTCAACACCAATCCCTCTGCCGATCAAGCATCACAACTCCGAGACCATGGACCGGCCCTTTCTAGAAGCCATAGTATTATTTTTCTACCATCCGGTTATACGAGTCATTACTTCCGAATGACTCATGTCGTGGTAGAGATTTCTGAGATCAATGATGGCCTTATTAAATTGAACGACAACAAGATGCAACACAGGGCCCGAGTGATGACATGTTTTTTTGCTTTGAATTAGGGTAGGAGGCTAATTTCGTGCCCCTTATCGGACGTTATTCACGCTACCGGCGATTGACTGCCTCTTTGTAGTGTGGTCTTCTGAGCAAGAAACAGGAAACGGTTAACCCTATGTGTGAAGAGTTGCGGTACAAATAGACATGGGAGTCTTGATATCCCCCTCCCCCCTCTTTCTCATAACCATCAAGCATTCAAACAAATCCCACCCTCACCCCTCCTCTCCTTTCCTCGCTATATATTAGTGATACATCTAACTCCCATTGCAATTCCGCTATATGTAAGAAAATGGCGACCGCCGTCAAGCCTTTCACTTACGAAAATGGATTCAGAGAACCTTCTACGGGTACCCCATGGATTAAAGAATATCAACCTGGGGAGGAGACACCCTCATATGTTGTCCCCCCGTCGGTCGACCTTCTTAGTAGCACTGTGCACAATCATCTGGGAGAAAACGTTCAACGAGTTTGGCCTACGCTTGCCGATGGCACCAATAGCCCACACGGAGTACCGGAATGGCATAAAAAGGAAAAGGAGGTCGACGTCTTGATTTGCGGAGGTCGGTGCCCCTTTAAAACGTAGCAGATATTTGGTTTGCCTAACAGGCGCCCTTCACAGCCGGTCCTAGCGGCCTCGAGGTTGCCTTGAGCTTGGTCCGTCAAGGTGTCTCCTTCCGCATCGTCGGCAAGTATATTATGACAGCTTTTCCAAAAGAAAATACCAACTAATATCACATAGACAAAGCTCCAGGGCCGCTACTTGCTGGGCGTGCCGATGGTGTCCAGCCCCGCTTCTTGGAAACTCTTCACCAATGGGGTCTTGCTGAAGAGGTCCACGAAGAGGGGCCATTGATTGAGCGCACCGCCGTATATCGGGATGGAAAGAAAGTCCTTTTCGGACGGTCTCACCAATCTGATTCTCGCTACCGAGGACTTCACATCATCACTCAAGGCCAGGTCGAGAGGATTTTTATCAGAGATCTGTATCGGCACCAGAAGCTCGTTGAACGCCTGATAACCGTCAAAGACTTTGTGGTTGAGGATAAAGGTGAATATCCAGTAAAGATCAATTTGACCAATGAAAAGACAGGAGAGGAAGAGCAAGTCAGGGCCAAGTTCTTGGTCGGCAGTGATGGCGCCGGTAGCAGGATCCGAAAGAGTCTGAATATTTCCTTTGATGGTACAAGCACCGATATCCATTGGGGCATTATGGACTGCGTCCTTGAAACCGATTACCCTCATGCTTGGATGTTTGGGTATGAATTCCCCAGATACAGTCCCATGTTTATTTTCAACTAACCAACGTCCAAATAGATCCGTCATCAGCTCTAAACACGGTGGATGTGTTATCATTCCCCGTGAGGATGGATACATCCGTCTGTATACCCAGCTCGACACCTCTGCTACTGGAGAACTCGCCAAATCTCGCCAACAGTCGGATTTTGCCCTTGCCGAAGCCGGCGGCAGCGTCGATGTCCACTCCATCACTCCGGATGAAGTTCTAGAGCAGGCTAACAGAATCTTCGCCCCCTACAAGCTCAAGTTCGCCAGCACTCTCTCCTGGTTCGCAATCTGGAAAATCTCAGAGCGTGTTGCTGCCAACTACTCATACAAGAATCGTGTCCATCTTGTTGGGGATGCTGCGTAAGTTTCCGTTAGTCCTGAGAAGCAAAATCACCGCTAATCACTCGCTTTGAGATTAGACACGTTCACTCTGTTATGGGGGCTTTTGGTCTTAATGCTTCTATCTTGGATGCTTCCAACCTAGCTTGGAAATTGGGACTCTGTGCTAACAACCAAGCCTCAATCCCCAAACTCCTGCCAACCTACGAAAATGAGCGCCGCAGGCATGCGGTCCGCATTATTGAAACGTCGGGGGTATACCTCCGCTTTGTCTGCAACTCCACCCTCCCACCAGTGAACCTTAAGGGAGTTGGCACAGATCCCCGCGAGGATGAGATCAACAAACCCGAGAAACCTGACCCAGCTGCGGGCGAAGAGAACGAAGATCTTGCCTTCTTCAAGCGCTTTTATGCTCAGAATGGATCTTTCCTTCTCGGCGTGGACGCAGCCTATGGGAACAATGTCTTGAACCCTCCCCGTCCTACTGGCCCCCACCCGGTGGTTGTCAAGAACGGTGTCCGTGCCCCTAACCCTCGTGTCTGCTTCTCACAAACCAAGACTGGTTACCTCTACGATGCTCTGGCAGGGCCTTCAAAAATCAACATCATAGTCTGGGGTTCTGACCTCGAGGGCCCGATCCGCAGGCATCTGGTGGCTTTCGCAAAGGCTCTCACCGACCCCATATCATTCTATAACCGGCTCGGTGCTGCGGAGCGATTCAACATCGTTCTCGTCACTAAGGATACTCCACTAGAGGCCGCGCCCAAATTGGCTAAGGGCTCCGACCTTGCTCCTTTTAGGGATATCGGAACCATTCTTTATGACGATAGAGCACCCGATGAAGATGCCCACACTTGCTATGGTGTCGATCATGCCAAGGGTGCTGCCGTCGTTGTCCGGCCGGATATGTGGACTGGCATCAGTGTCTTCCCCAATCAGGTTGACAAGCTCGCCGAATACTTTGCTGGTTTCCTGGTGGAGACAGGCAGCATCCCTATCAGGGAGAATGGTAATGAGGTCTTCGTCACCGCGACCAGTGGGGGGGCTTAAATGTGGGTTTCTACTACTAATGCGATGAAAATTGTGAGCCACTTCTTTTTGTTTTTTTCCTCTTTGGGGTGTTTCAATTCTGGATTATTTGATTTCCTTGGTGTATTGGATCTTTGTAAGCGGTTTAATCCCGCAAAATCCTATTCTTTCTCCGGCTTGCTATCGGCGCTTCTACCAAAATTTACAGCGCAAACCCGTTAGAGGTGGCTCCTACCGTACAATCTAGTGCGCCGTGGACTATGATAGGAAAACACCCTAGTGACATGCCTTTTATTTTTTATGCGTATGTCTTACGGGATAAGTCTAAAAATTACCCATTGGATTCCTGCCAATATACTGGTTCTGCAAAGCGCCGAGTATGGCGTATACTCTGACAGCTGAGAGTTTGTGCTTTGGCCGCTCAGGGTAAATCGAGTGATAGTCAGTGTATTCACCGGGGTTACAAAAATGATATGCACAAGATTCTATGCAGGTGGGATCATCCAAATTTCTTGAACTACCGCTCTTTCGAAAATACGGTAAGCCAAAGAAGTGCGGGTGCTCCTCTAAGTAGGAGTATTTTTTATGGCATCATATCATAGTCGTAAATTTCACCTGTGCTTGTTTTGCCGTGAGTTACCTATGTTGGGATAGGGAGCGCTTGGCTAGTTCGGTCCTGAATTAGACCCAATTTTGAGCAAAGTAGGGTGCAGTAGTGCCAAGGGTATTTCCCGTCATTTGTTAGGTATGATATGAGGTGGTATGGTGCAGTATGATCAAACAGTACAAGCTAGCGGTCGGGTGTAGGATTTCAAGTGACCTCCATTATCAAGCGGGGTAAATGAAGCATCTAGTTCCACCATTATATATGGTACCTCTTTGTCAAACATCTACAGCACTCGCCCTTCTAGACTACAATACTTCCTACAGTGTTATTCTGCCACGGGGCTAATTTTTAACTCCCAACGAAACTCATTTTCCAGTAGTTATGGCTATCCATTTAAGACAGGGACACCATCTATCTATTCCTCAGATTGTGGAAAAAGGGAGCGGAAATTAATTCGAGTGCGTGCCCTACAAACACTAACTAGCAACGAATAAAATATGCTGCATTCTGCCTTGGTACCGACTGATGGATACGTGAATGGACGGGCTGATGGATTGATGTGTGGATGTGTTGGTATCTGGATATCCGGATACGTGGATGTGGATGGAGGAAAGCACAGTAAGCCTATTTTTTGTACCTGCAAAGCAAGCGGGTTTCAACTATCCAACCTAAATTTATGCCAAAATCTGGAGTACAAACGGACTCCTGTTGCGGCAGCCACTTTGCGGATTACAGCTACCACCGTCTTACTCAGGGGAGATCCTCAAGGCACTTGCGCACATTTGGAAAGGGTAATCTAATATCATAACATTTCTCTAAATAAGGATAGCTCAAGTTACAACCGTCTTACTAAAAACTCCCGAACAAGTTTGTGTCGGGGGTGTACGAAGGATGTTCATCATCACCTTACAATCACCACGGTGACACCTAGGAGCCAGACCGAGGTTGCTAGACAGAAGCGCGCTATTTATTTCTTCCGGGGGTAAGACTAGAATCGGCACACAAATTATATATGGAGACTGGATGGGAGATATCATACTTTGATGAATTTAAGGGCTCATTTAGAAATAGTTCCAGGGAGCTCGTGGCTAAAAGCCTCACTGTACTTAGGCAACTTCCTTTTTCCTTCTGTTCAAAGCACGATTTGAGGCTTTCCCCCAGCATCAGGGCTTTTTTCCTCTTGAGAGGGTTAGCCTGGATGCGGGAAGTTAAGCTGGATCTGCATTCAGATGTCTCTTATTGCGGAGGCCCACTTCGTCGCTTGTGTAAACAATTTGTGCCACACTCCCCACTCGCCGCCTTCTGTGTCGGGCCCCCTACCTATACTGTCCGACTGCACCGCCGAACTTACATCCTCACAGCTCAGAATCATGATAAAATGGAGGTGTGATATAGAAGGCAGATCATAAGGCACGGGGCAAAAATATTCTTTTCTCATTTTTAATTTTATTCCCTGGGGGGTCTAGTTTTAGCGGCATATTTACGGAGATTTCCCACTTGTAGAGTCAGTCATAGATCTTGGACTGGATAGCATTTGACTTGGTTGGCGAGGGGCGGGGGTGATGCTGGTTGGCTGTGTTGGTGGTATGATAATATGGTAATAGTGAAAAGAGGGATTGGTGTGGGGTAAATTTAGTAGGTGAATGAATGAGCTGCCGGGAGTGGTCTCTCAGGCCCCTCGTAGAGCACGACAGAGGAAGCGCCGTGATGCAGAGCAAAGCTGTGGTTGTGCTTCAGGATTTAAGGACAATCCAGAGCTTTTTGTTTGGCAAACACAGAAATCATATTGTAGTTCCTCGGCTCCCTGGTGGTATTGCATTGCCAGGCACGACCGGATACCGGTAATCTATTGCCCACACAGCATTTGCAGACCAGAAATTTCATCGCTACGCTTTAGCGAGTTGTACAAGTAATATTAGACCCCTGTAATGGTGAATACGGTACCGCATCGTGAGACATGACTAGCCCTGCCACCCCCCACAGTTATCGCCGTCCCCCACAGTCCTCCGCCCTCCTAGACAGTCCTGGGCAGCCCACCTGAACGCTGCGGTCTCTCTCCATAGTGCATACTGTCCGACCTAAAAGGTGCGGTCCTCCACTTCCATTTCCTCGGACAGACTACCCACGGTCATCTAGTCCCGTCTAGGGCTCTTGGTAGTCGCTACTGGGCCTTACAGGGCCTTCGGACGGTTGGGAACACAGGGTGGATTTACGGATTTATGAGAGGTATCATACCTGCTCTGTTCATACTACCGTATACATTACAGTTGAATGAATGGGTACAAGTACGTATCATGCATGATATGAGGTTGAGCGGTTTGTGCTCGAGTAAAATGGGGAAGGCACAAGTGCAAAATCTCAGCCTCAAGGTCAAAAATGCTTTTGGAGTGCCAAGTTTTACAGAATAAAGTTGCAGAAGTGTCCTGCCCCCGCTTTCCTCGAGCTTGGCTCTGTGGCATTCCATCGCTCCCACAACTTCTGTCTCCTAACAATACAACGATCACTACACACTCCTATCATATCAACCAACATGGATCGCTCAGAAAACCTTCAAGTGAATGCTACCGATCCGGGCGATCAGAACTATTTCAACACATCAAAAAACCTACAAGTGAATGCTACCACTTTAGGCAATCAGAACACTGACTGTTCCAACATAATTGACAGTTTCAACACTACGGTCAACAGTACATGCGCAGACGAACAACTCGAGATTCAGAAATGGTTATCGTCACTAGAGCCTGGTACGCGTCACGAGGATGTGAGAAATCTTCGGCAAGAAGGTTTAGGGAATTGGTTTTTGCAGACCCAGGATTTCATCAAATGGAGTAACTTCGAATCGGGCAAGGCTACTTTGTTTTGTTCCGGAAGCCCAGGGGTTGGGAAAACCTACCTCAGGTAGGAGGGCAAAGCGATTCCTTGCAAGGGACAGCCATCGCTAATTAATTACTATATAATCGCAGCTCACTAGTGATTGATACGTTATGCGATCAGATCGATGAGAATAGCATCGCCGTCGCTTCCATCTATTGCGATTTTCTGGGCTCAAAGGAGCAAACCACTGGAAACATGATAGGCGCTCTGGTCAATCAACTTGTACGTGTTTTAGGAATGGTTCCTCCTGAGATTGATGGGGCGTTTAAGAAAGCGAAGCGCAACGGTCGAGGACTTCGAGTTCCAGATGTCATTAAACTCTTGGAGGCTGCCCTTGCTCGCTTAGACCGGACCTTTATTTGTATTGATGGTCTAGACGAATGCCCGGATAAGATTTTACCCGAACTCCTGAGGTCACTGCATGCCATTTCTCAAGGGTCCCCAAGCGTCCGATTATTCATTACTGGGAGACCCCATGTTCAAAGTGTGCTGGAGAGATATTTCCCCAACAGTGTACAGGTTATCCCCATCAGCCCAAATAGCGGGGATATACGGGGATATATTGAAAAAGCATTGCTGGAAGACTTGAACCCTAAAGCAATGGACTGTACGCTGGAGGCCGAGATCATGGAACGTATTCAAGAACAAATTTCCGGCGTGTATGTTATAGTCATTTCCAAATCAAAAGATCAGAACAATCACTAACAATGATATCTAGATTTCTGCTTGTTTCTTTGAGCATGGCTGCAATATTAGGAGAAACAACTATCCACAAGAGGCGAGAAAGGCTAAGGATAGCGACAAGTGGTGGCCTCAGTTTGGACGACGCCTATCGCGAGACATTGGATAGAATAAGGGATAAAAATGAGGGTCAATCAAAACTCGCCATGAATACTCTCATGTGGGTTTCTCGATCGGAACGACCAATGACGACCGAAGAACTATGCGTTGCTCTAGGTGTGGAAATTGGTTCCAAAGATATCAATCCTCTTGACACCCCTCCCATAGAAACGTTGCTGGCCTCTTGCCTGGGACTTGTCGCTGTGGATGAAGGGTCCACGGTCCGCTTCGTGCATTTCACGTTCCAGGAATATCTCAACAGCCACCCCGAGTATTTTGAGAACCCCTGCTCCGCAATAGCGGAAGTTTGCTTGACCTACCTTAACTATGACTCTGTCAATAGACTTTCGCCTACTCTCGGTTGCGCCCTCAAAGAAGCACCCCTCCTCCAATACGCTACCAGCTACTGGGGGCTCTTCGCCAGGAACGGAATGACAGAAGGCGTGAAATCGCTTGCGCTTCGGCTTCTTAAGGGGTTCGATAGACATATATCTGCTCGACTCCTTTCGCATATGGAGGGGTTCACAGGACTACACTGCGTTGCATACTTCGGACTTGAAGAGATTGCCGCCGCTTTGGTGGAGATGCGAGGTCGGGATGCATCTATGTTTGATTCCGGGGGCTACACCCCATTGATATGGGCTGCGGGGAATGGACATGAGGGAGTAGTGAAGCTACTCCTTGCCAGAAACGAGGTTAATCCCGACCCCTCAGGCAAGAGTGGGATTACGCCACTGTTTCGGGCTGCCCAGAATGGACATGAGGGAATAGTGGGTCTACTCTTAGCCCGGAGCGAGGTCAACCCCGACTCCTCGGCCAAGGATGGCCGTACACCACTGATACAAGCTGCCCAGGGTGGACATGAGGGAATAGTGAGTCTACTCTTGGCCCGGAACGAGGTCAACCCCGACTCCTCGGACGAGAATGGCAATACGCCACTGTTATTGGCTGCCCAGAATGGACATGAGGAAACAGTGAAGCTGCTTCTGGCCCGAAACAAAGTCGATCCCGATTCCTCAAACAAGAATGGCCATACACCGCTGCTACAAGCTGCTCAGAATGGACATGAGGGAATAGTGAAGCTACTCTTGGCTCGAAACGAGGTCAACCCCGACTCTTCACACGTGAGTGGTCTTACACCGCTGTATTTGGCTGCCCAGAACGGACATGAGGGAATAGTGAAGCTACTCTTGGCTCGGAACGAGGTCAACCCCGACTCTTCATACCTGAATGGTCTTACACCGCTGTACCCGGCTGCCCAGAATGGACATGAGGGAATAGTGAAGCTACTCTTAGCCCGGAGCGAGGTCAACCCCGACTCCTCGGCCAAGGATGGCCGTACACCACTGATACAAGCTGCCCAGGGTGGACATGAGGGAATAGTGAGTCTACTCTTGGCTCGGAACGAGGTCAACCCCGACTCCCCGGACGAGAATGGCAATGCGTCACTGTTATTGGCTGCCGAGAATGGACATGAGGAAACAGTGAAGCTGCTTCTGGCCCGAAACAAAGTCGATCCCGATTCCTCAAACAAGAATGGCCATACACCGCTGCTACAAGCTGCCCAGAATGGACATGAGGGAATAGTGAAGCTACTCTTGGCTCGGAACGAGGTCAACCCCGACTCCTCCGACAAGAATGGCCGTACACCACTGCTACAAGCTGCCCAGAATGGGCATGAGAGAATAGTGAAGCTACTCTTGGTCCGGAACGAGGTCAACCCCGACTCCTCCTACAAGAATGGCAATACGTCACTGCTATTGGCTGCCCAGAATGGACATGAGGGAATAGTGAAGCTACTCTTGGCCCGGAACGAGGTCAACCCCGACTCTTCATACCTAAATGATCTTACACCGCTATACTTGGCTGCCCAGAATGGACATGAGGGAATAGTGAAGCTACTCTTAGCTCGGAACGAGGTCAACCCCAACTCCTCGACCAAGAATGGCCGTACACCTCTGATACAAGCTGCCCGGAATGGACATGAGGGAATAGTGAAACTACTCTTGACTCGGAGCGAGGTCAACCCCGCCTTCCCAGACCTGAATGGCCTTACACCGCTGCGCTCGGCTGCCGAGAACGGACATGAGGGAATAGTAAAGCTACTCTTGGCCCGGAACGAGGTCAACCCCGACTCCTCCGACAATTATGGCGCTACGCCACTATTATTGGCTGCCCAGAATGGACATGAGGGAATAGTGAAGCTACTCTTAGCTCGGAACGAGGTCAACCCCAACTCCTCGACCAAGAATGGCCGTACACCTCTGATACAAGCTGCCCGGAATGGACATGAGGGAATAGTGAAACTACTCTTGACTCGGAGCGAGGTCAACCCCGCCTTCCCAGACCTGAATGGCCTTACACCGCTGCGCTCGGCTGCCGAGAACGGACATGAGGGAATAGTAAAGCTACTCTTGGCCCGGAACGAGGTCAACCCCGACTCCTCCGACAATTATGGCGCTACGCCACTATTATTGGCTGCCCAGAATGGACATGAGGAAACAGTGAAGCTCCTTCTTGCGCGAAGTGAGGTCAACCCCGACTCCTCGGGCACGGGTGGCTGTACGCCGCTGATACAAGCTGCCCAGAATGGACATGAGGGAATAGTGAAGCTACTCTTGGCTCGGAACGAGGTCAACCCCGACTCCTCCGACAAGGATGGCAACACGTCACTATTATTTGCTGCCCAGAATGGACATGAGGAAACAGTGAAGCTCCTTCTTGCCCGAAGTGAGGTCAACCCCGACTCCTCGGCCACGAATGGCCGTACGCCGCTGATACAAGCTGCCCTGGGTGGACATGAGGGAATAGTGAAACTGCTCTTGACTAGGAGCGAGGTCAACCCCGACTCCTCAGACCACAATGGCTTTACGGCACTGTCATTGGCTGCCGAGAACGGACATGAAGGAATAGTGAAGCTCCTTCTTGCCCGAAGTGAGGTCAACCCCGACTCCTCGGGCACAAATGGCCGTACGCCGCTGATACAAGCTGCCCAGAATGGACATGAGGGAATAGTGAGGCTACTCTTGGCCCGGAACGAGGTCAACCCCGACTCCTCAAACCTGCATGGTCATACGCCGCTACTACAAGCCGCCCAGAATGGACATCAAGGAATAGTGAAGCTACTCTTGGCCCGGAGCGAGGTCAAGCCTGACTCCTCAAACCTGCATGGTATTACACCGCTGCTACAAGCTGCCCAGAATGGACATGAGGGAATAGTGAAGCTACTCTTGGCCCGGAACGAGGTCAACCCCGACTCCTCAAACCTGCATGGTCATACGCCGCTACTACAAGCTGCTCAGAGTGGACATGAGGGAATAGTGAAGCTACTCTTGGCCCGGAACGAGGTCAACCCTGACTCCTCCGACAAGAATGGCCGTACACCACTGCTAGCGGCTACCCAGAATGGGCACGTGGGAGTCGTGAAGCTGCTCTTTGCCCGGAGCGAGGTCAGCCCCGACTCCTCGGAATGGAGAGACCGGGCGGCATTGCTGTTGGCTACCAGGAGGTGTGATCTGGATGTAGAGAAGCTGCTCTCTGGCCACGAAAACCCTCAGCACAACTTGGATTATGCTGATTCCCGAATGCCTCCCCCTCCCCCATGTTCAACAGCTGATCCCAACGCCCCAATCGCCCTCCAGCCATCTCCACAGTCTCAAGGCCTCAATGCTCACACACTCTCTCCAAATGCCCACGCATCGCCCTCCCCTCAGGCCACCCCTCCCCCTCCCGCTTCTCATACCGTAAAAATTGGGAAAATACAGAATATGCTAGCAAGGGTAAGAAAGTCCCGCTGGAGGAGAAATCGCTTCAAGGGGTAATAATATCTCTCATGATCGCCACCCAAGCCCCAGAATTTCGTCTCTTTGGGCCGTTTAATTTCCTCTAAAAGGTATCATGATTTGCCACACCTTTCCCACCCTTACTAGCTAATTCTGTGTCTTCCCAGCTTCTACGGTATTTCTTACAGCGACCCCAAAACCCTCCTCCACACCCACACCTTTTCACCCCTACAACTAAAACCCATTCCCCTCGTAGCCGCCATTGCTACCATATCAATAGCTATAGTCATTGCCCAGTACTTACGGTATTACGAAAACCTCTCCTTTTCTTAATCGCTCGTTCCCGCTTATCATGTTTCCCTTCTGCTCTATAACTTTTTTTTTCGGAATACTAGCTTGCTAGCCAGGCCCTTTCCTTTGCTTGTGCTATGCCGCGCTATACTCGGTGCCACCGTGAAACGGCGGGAAGTCGTCTCAGTTGGCGTAAATAATTATGTTTTTCCACTGCTACGAGTTTTTTTTCTTTTCAAGTATGGTATTTGGCTTTGCGCGAGGGTCGGGCGGGTGGTGTTCGTGTTGTACCTGAGCAACAGAGTGTTTTGGTATCTTGCGTGGTTTTCTTGTAGAGGTCTTCCGGGAGTGATTTTCTTGTATTGTGTGTACCGTACTTTTTCCTTTGGCTTCTCTTTTTTCTCTGGACGGAGTTTGGGGAGCGAGCTTAAGTCTTCTTTTCTCTCAAGAACTTTTTTTTTCCTTCCTAAACAGCAATTTTAATTTGATTCTTCTTTAGTCCTACCTATGCTTGTAGTTAGTGCTGCTGGTAGTGTGTAGTTCTGGGAGTGCGTGCCAGTGTATGTTTCCTTTCTCGCGTGATGCATATTTCTATACAGGGTAGTGGTTTAAATAAACTTTGGTATCGGGATTTCTCACAATATAATTATACAAAGAGGGAGTCATACACAGAGCCGTGATCGGCAATTACCAATTAGAGAGGGCTAGAGACAAATAAACCTCACCGGTATAGAACTACCCACTCCCTTCTATCCTACAACTTACTCCCTCCACCACCCAGTTCCTTCTCCCCTCCCTTCCCCTTCCCCAACCACCCAAACTCCAACTTCCCCCCGGCCCCGGAAGCAACGATGACATTAACAACACTCGGCCCATCCCTATGCTCCCACGCCTCTCGCACAGCCCTGACTAGTCCCTCCTCATCCACAACCTTCCACCCCCTACCACCCAACCCCCCCGCAACAACATCATACCCAGTCTCGAAACCTAGCGCGGTGCTCGTGAGGAGAGCATCCCGCCTCTTCCCTTGTTTATCTCCATCCCACCAGTCCGCGCCCCAGCTAGGTGTGTTGTCGGATATGCCGTGGTATACGCCTCCATTATTAATGACGAAAATGATGATAGGGAGGCGGTAGCGGGACATGGTTTCGATTTCAGGAAGGGAGAAGCCGAGGGCGCTGTCGCCTTCTAGGGATATAATCCTTTTTCTGATGGGTGGGGAGGAGGGGGCAGCTTCGTGGGTGTGGTTGTAGGCCATTTCAGCGGCTATGGCGTAGCCAAGGCCTACACCCATTGTTGCGTACGTGCCGGCATCCAGGCGCTGGCGGGGTTGTGATACAGTGAAGATGCTACGGGAGATGTCCATTGTGTTGGCGCCTTCCGAGACATAGACTAGGTTGTCAGCGCCACCCGGGGATAATGATTCCAGGGCTGATTTAATGAGGGTAAAGGTGCGATGGTATGTTAGAGGGTTTGTTGGCGTCGAAGCTTTCGCCCGAGCTATAGCTGAGTTTTTAGTAGCGGAGGTAGAAAGTGTGTTGCTCCAGGGGGAGGAGAGGTGGTGGTAATCTGTGAGGTGGAGCCTTAGCTGTCCGATTACGGAGGTTATGTCCCCATGGATCGAGAGTGTTGGATCGGCGGTGCAGCGATCGAGTTCTTCGGGGGAGATGTCTATCTGAGCTATGCGTACCCCCGCGGACCACTTTGGCGGCTCGCCAAAGTGCAGGATCCAGTTCAGCCGGGCACCCACGAGAAGGACGACATCTGCACCCGCGAGGGCGGCGGAGCGGGCGGTGGAGGTGTTGAGTGGGTGGTCATCTGGGAGGACACCTTTCCCTTGAGGGGTTGGGAGGAAGGGGATTTTAGTCCTATCATCCCCGTCAGCCCAACAAACCCTTCAACAGGCGGCTAAATAGCAGAAGGCAGCGAATCCTCACGCATCGACAAACTCCCTCAATACCCCCTCAGCTCTCGCGTACGCCGCTCCCTTCCCAATAACAACCAACGGCCTCTCCGCCCTCTTCAACGCCTCCGCGACTGCCACTACCCTCCGCTCGTCGCCAAGAACCCGTGGTTGCTCCTCCACCCGCTCAATCTGCACAACCTCCCTCGGCATCCCCTGGATGTAATCCGCCGGCAAGTCCACAAAGCCAACCCCTGGTCTCCCGTAGAAAGCGAACCGATAGGCATCCCGAATCGACCGCGGGAGGTCCTCCAAGCTCGGTGGTCGAACGGCAAATTTCGTGTGCGGCGCAAGTAGCGATACCGCGTCTAGCTGCTGGAACGCACCTTTTGTAGGCCCCGCGCTGGTTTCCGCGCTTCCGGCGAGGAGCAGGAGCGGGTATGTCGCGTTCGCCATGGAATTTCCGACCTTCACGGTTTTCAATTAGCTCTCCACCGCCAGTCGTAAATAGCCGGGAAGGAGGGTAGACGACTTACACCAGCCATGGCATGTAGCACCCCCGGCCCACCGACAACAAGACAAACGCCCGGCCGGCCGGTCAAGTACCCGTACGCGCTCGCCGCGTACGAAGCCGCTTGCTCGTTCCTGAAGGAAACGAATTTGATTCCTAGGGCTAGACAGGCTTCTGCCACCTCGATTACTGGGATACCGACTATACCGAAGATTATTCGCACGTCGAGAGATTTTAGCGAGTGTGCGATTAGCTGTGCACCCGTGTGTATTGGTGGGGGTTGGTAGGACATCGTTTCCTCTTTTGTTTGTTTTTGTTTTTCTTTGAGGGGCACGGGTACGCGAGTGGCGCGGTGATGAAGTGATGAGGTGAGGTTGGGTTTGAGTTTCGGCCGTCTCTTGCGGGTTTATTTGTGTTATTGTTCCAGGATGACGAACCGGTTCTGAAGACAGTGTAACAATGGAAGTAATGGAAGCGAGTAAAGTCTTGGAAGCTAGAAAGCCCTAACCCATTGGGCCAGGCGGTTCTAGCTGGATATGGAAACACGAAGGTCGGATCATTGGTGGGGACAGCTGCGTATCGCAGCAGTTGTGATAGAATATAGTGAGTCGAATAAAGGAAGCGCAGACACGGGCTATGATGTTACACATTTTGACTTTGGGGGATGTAGCATTTGAGGAGGAGTCTGAATGGACCGCTGTGGTACGTCCTTCTCATATCGAGTCACCAGTTTGGCTAATACAGCCATCTTGTAGCAATAGGGTGGCGAAGTTTGTAGGAGAGATGGAAATACACATATAGTACACTATACAGATTGTCGAAGCTTTGATGGCAGAATCTTCGATATTTACAGTAGTCCGTACTATGGCCAATATGCCTGCTACAATCAATGCTTCTGCCTTGATATTTCACCACCACCACGGTTGCAGTGACAGTACTCACGCCTGTCAAGCCCAGCGGGACGTAAGATATGATCCGGAGTTTGAAATGATTCGTGAATAGTGGAGAAAATGGAGCTTAGGCCCATCATAGCCTATTTCCTACTCGAATTCTAAGCTTCCTTACCTGCTATACATATATCATACAATGTAGCTCTCAGCGAAGCACTATTGTGTCAGAATAAAACTCACCTCTGTCCAGCCCAAAAAAAAAAAGTAGAGGGAAGGCCAAAGGGGATCTCGCTAGAAAGGCCCCAAATCGTGAGCTGCCCTTTAGGCCGTGGTGTAAGGCCTTGTTTTATGATACCAGAGGCAGCCTCGCATAGTTAAAGGGCACGCGTGGACAAAGCCTAGAGACCAACGCAGGAGAAAAGAGAGAGAGAAAAAGAAAACGAATCGGTTTGCGCGCCTCCTAAAATTGTTTACGCCCCCAATCCACTCATCTTCCTTACCCCCCTTCCCTTCCTTCCCCTTCCCTCCTCTCCTCTCGTCGGAAACTCCTACAGCAACTTCCACCATCACCCTCTCTACCGCCCTTGACTAATTCATACATTCCGCTCGTTTAAGAAGTCTGATATTCTCCAGCTTCGCTAATTTACATTCACTCCCACCCTCACATACACACTCTCTATCTCAGAGTAAGAAATCCCACTTTTAAAAAAAAACCCCCATCACATGATAATGCAATTTCCTAATCAAAAAGAAAGAAAGAAAGAAACAGATCCGTCATGCCCACCAGGGTCATCATCCGTTCAGACCACGAAGGGCTCTACCAAGAGCGTCCCCTTTACTGCCCAATCTACGAATGCAGGTCCTTCATCCCGCAAGCTCGCATCGACTCGCACGGGGTGGGAACATGCATCCGATGCACCTCTAAATCCTGCTGCTTCTGCGGGAAGCTGGGAGTACACGCTAGTCACCTCAACTGTCCTGTCGTCATCCGCATGATGGAGCGCGCTTCCCGTGACCAGGACTTGGCAGATCTCTACCGCACAATGAGTAGAGGTGGTAGGCGGGGAGGGATTGGGAGTTCCCTTTACGGAGATGAGCACACCGATGCTGTCCCTCTTTTACGCCTTTCTATTGACCTGGGGGATGATGCCGATGCCATGATTGATAGTATGGCGGGAGATTCTAGCCGTCTTATTGGTCGCATTTCCCTCTCTGCGAATTTCTTTGTGAGTGTCTATTTATCATCAACGCCCCCCACATCAGCCTCTCATAAAACTCATAGCTGACAATACTCTTTACACTCGACCCAGGAAGCACTCGAAGAACTCGGGGATATCGAAACCCCCGACCCACCCAGACGCCTTACCCGCGACCCGTATAGAGTCAACTCGACCCGGGCTACCCGCTCCATACCAATCCCGGAGATTCCCGCCGGAGCCTCACCCTCAGACCCTGCCAGCCCAGTCCCTGGCGCCGACCTTCGTGTCCAGGTTGAGAGTTCCCCCTCAGCCGCACCTATCGTTTCCACCAGTACCGCCGCCGCCGCCGATGTCGACCAATTCCACCACCGCCGCTCGAGAACTAGACTCTCAGAGGCAATTCGGCGCCAGATGCCGGACCAAGATCAAATTGAGATTCAGCGAAATAGGCACCGCTTCGCCCTATTGAGGAGGGTGAGGCAGAGGGAGTACCATCGTGTAATCGGATCAGGCTCCACTCACGCTTAGGTGATTGACCCGCACAGTTGTTGGATGGATAGATCCCCTAGAGGGGACAAACTTTGACTAGAAAATATATTAACGTCTCGCGACGATAGAAACAGTACACCGTAGCCCGATCCCTTCCCCCCCTCCCTTTCCCTGTTCCGAAAAAAACGATACAAATATCTCTCCCCCTTCCTCTTTCTTTCTCTGTAGCCAGCTAGTCTCAAAATGAATGATAGATAGATAGACGGGGTACGCGTCCCTCCAACCATTACCCCATTTTTCTGATTCTCCCCTTATTCCTTCCCTTTGCTATATTCTCTGTATCCACTTGCTATTTGCTACACACAGCGGGGGACGAGATTGCCGGATACCCCTCACTCAGTCATTGTGCTTGAATTTCTCATTTTTTCATTCTAGTGGTACTGTCTACATTGTACTGTAGCGTAACATATCTAGAGGTTGTGACGCTACGTCATTCCTGATAGCTTACCTTATCGAAGGATGGAGTCTGGCGTGGGTGTCACGGACTGAATTTCAATAGCTGAATTGAATTTGAATTGAATTGAATCAAACCACTTTCTCGATATGTTTTTGAAAAATGTGCCCTGCGTGTTAGAGGTATAGAAAGTCTTTGTGTGGTCTCATGAAGTCTCACTCGTAGCTAACGCCAGAGCAATAGTGCCTAGCACAGCACTTTTAAGCTCAAACAAGTCGCAAGGAATCGAGGTTCGGCACAGTTCAGAGCCGCACATATATACCCCGTTACTCACAAGTAGACCAAAAGTGCTACCGGGCCCCGTAGCCACAAATACCCCCCCCCCCCGGGGGGCTCCCGTGATGCAGGTTATCGTAGTCTAAATCTGAGCACGGTAAGCAAAAGAAACGGCACACGATGCCGTCTTGCTTGACAATCTTCATCCAGCGGAAGTAAAAAAACCCCGTCCGTCCGCTGCCCCATGAATGCCGAGTGGAAATATATCACACAGTATGATACGAGATTTGTGACAAAATTCTTGGCCTCCCCCCCCCCACATTTTACACCAAAAATGGCCATTTTCACCTCATAAAATCACAGCTAGTTGCTTTGCAAAAAATAATAATTAAAAAAGATTCCCCAGAGTCTTTAGACTCATCTAGATAATATTATTATCATTTATATGTGACAAGCTCTGCTAGTTAATCGACGCCCATGGTTGCAATATCATACTAGAAATAATGATGGTGGGCAAAAGATATGATACCTCTGATTTTGTTATGTATGATATGAGAGTCCCATACAAAAGGTACATTGCAAACCCCATCCAATGACAACCCTCAGCTCTCAACTCTCACAGGAGAATGGGAAAAATTCTCATAATTTTTTTTATATCATACCTAGAAAGTTTGAGTAATTGCCTACAACTATGATATATCTTGGTTTTATTAAGTCTATACAGCTTTTTGGGATGAGTTATGAGAGTCCGAAATCTGCCATTTTTGGTGTACTGTAAAACGTGGGGGGGGCACGAATTTTTTGTCGCCAAGATCGTACACCAAAAACCTTTTCTCGCGCCGTAATCCTCCACCATAGCATTCACCAGTACCCAATAGCTCCCTAGCAGCGCCTAGCCCATCCTCCGCTGCCTCACGCTTTCCGCCCATTGCCCCCCAGGGGCAGGAAGGAATCCGTCCGCCCGGAGGGTGTTTTGTAATCCTCCTCCTCAGCACGAGCCCGAGACTGCAAAAATCAGGAAAGCATCTGCGTGCCATTTTATAGCTCAGTTCGAACCATTGGTGGTAGATCATCTTACTTTCCATGTTACCAGGGCCACTACACTCGAAAGTGGGAAGAATTATAGACTTGATGCAAAGCTTAAGTTCATTGTACGCCTCGGGTGTCATGCCTTTTTCGGTGATGTGGTTCGAGGGGTAGTATGATAACAGTTTCTTAGGGAGCCAAAGCACCTGCTATCGGAATCACTCAAAAGAAATGGATGGTGGACATGATAATGTCAATCCTATGAATCTGGGATATAGTACAAGTTCGTAAAATTCCATTCACCACCTCACTTCTTTCACCTCTTCACCTTCCCAGACATCTCTTACGGCAAGACACGAGTGCCCAAAAGAGAGGGTATTTTTTTTCTTTTCCTTGCCTGCCAAAGCCCCGCCACCCCACCCACAGGAGAATCCGGCTTCGATCTACCAAAGTGTTAGTGTCAAAACCCTTGCAGAATAACTTTTGGCATATCAGTACTGCCAGTCACGTGAATGGACATGGCAGAAACTACGCAGGAGCACAGGAAACATCGTGAATGTTTGGTACCGGCATTTCTTTAGCCTAGTTCCATAGCACGAGGGGGTTTAAGAAGGGGAAAACGGAGGGAGAGAAACGCAACCAGCGACAACCCCCTTCCTATCTAATTTTCATCACTGTTTTCATTGATTCTGATCTCGCTTTTTCTTGGGTGTAAAATCGTGATAAGAGAAGAGCATTTACTTTGCTTCGGAAGTTCCTATTTCCCACCCAAAGAACGCCTGTAGTGAGAGGGACAGACGACAGTACCTTATGTGGGGTCTTCATAGTGGGGGCATCTTAGGAATGCCTCGTATGCTGCCCGGGTGGGGTTCGTGGTAGGAGCATCAAGGAGGTAGTCCACGGTGTGACCCGAACACTTGTATGCTTGGACAAATTGGGCGAACTTTGCATAGAACTCGGGGTTTCCGTTTTTCTTGGTGTTTGCGCGTACGGTGGCGTGGAGATTGAGGATTCCTATCGTTTCCTCATGGGCTAGAGACAGTGTTCTCAACCGTCCAAAGCACCGGTAGGGCCCTGCGGGGGGACTGCCAAAAGCCCCGGACGAGACGGGACGGCACAAGGTAATCCGTCCTCGTCCGTGAACTCGCAGGATGGCCGTCATGATGAAGGACGACGAGCCCCACGATGTAAGACAATTTCAGGCAGAGGACGGCCGGGGGTGGTGGAGGACGGACTGCCCCGTTGAGAACACTGGCTGGAGAAGTTAGTTTTAGTGTTCACGTTGAAATAAAGAGCATGACAGGACAATGTCGCATCTCTAAGAGTATTAGTAAGTAAACAGGAGCATGTTACATACTGATTTTCATAGCTTCGTATGGATGCATGCCGTACAGTTCTTCGAATGCGAAAGTGTCCGACCTCGCCCCAATACCATCATAGAGCAGGGTGTCCACGAGGGCGTCCCCATTATGAGCCGAATCGTTTCCACCAACGATCATCTCCTTATCCCAAGGAGTAAGTGTTGAGTGTAGTAGGGTACGGGCAACCACCCCAGTTGTGTTGTGGAGAGCATAGGATGGCGTTGAGGGTAAACCACAGGTTGCGCACACATGTTTGTTAGTCCTATTTAGTTAGCAGCGGCGCGCATCTGAGAATAAACAAGTTCTCTCACATCCACCACGTCCACCCATCATCCAACGTAAGGATTTCTAATTTGTCCCTGTTGAAGGTGCTAATAAATCGACCACGTACGCGTTTGTAATGCTGAGCAGCGAGGTTTAGAGTAGAGACAGAGTCAGTTAATTCTTTAACTTTTGCCTCGAGCGAGGCGATTCTAATGTCTTTAGAAGCTTCTCTTTCTGCCATCGCATTGTATTGTTCTTCTAGGATACGTATTCGTTCCGGGAGACCTGCCAGACCGAGACCACGCAAATTGCCGACATACAGTTCCCCTCTCCCTCCTCACCTCTAATCCCTCCTCTTTTTATCGTATGCTCGAAGGTATCTTTCGCATTTTTGTTTCATTTCGTCTTCGCTAGCGGTGTTCGACTGTCGTTGTTTGGTTTTTTGTTTGGTTTTTTGTTTGGTGGTGGTCGCTTGTTCCCCGCCTCCGGCAACAGCAAACTCAACCTGAAAGTGTTACCCGTAGTGTTGTTAGTGTTGGAAATGATCCGCGGTCGGCCGAGTACTTTAAGCGGCGGAGAGAATAAAGTGTTTGCAGACAGCTTGATGGGTGGGGATAGTGCGGACAGAACTTTACTGAGGGTGAAAACAAGAGAGAGATTCAAGGTCAAAATGAGAGTGGTGTTAAGAGCAGTTTCGTTGGTTTGGTTTACTGTTGTAGAAGGAACTTGTTGAGTAGAGTTGAGAGAAGAAAAGTGAGAAGAGCACAAGTGGGCCCATAGCCGATGGCAACCAAGCTAAACGTATGACTAAGCTTCGGCGAACGACCCAAGATATCCAACGGTTGGCACTAAGTCGCCAGAGTATGTGCCATGGCACACCCTTTCAGATCGATGTGCCCAAGCAATACATGTACGAGTACAAATAAAATGACTTTTTAAGAAGAAAAAACAAAAAAAACATCTACAAGCCCAATTAATATTGAATATCCCCCCATTTCCCATCCTTCTGAGTTCTCACTGTACTGAATGAAGAACAAGAATATTTGCTTCCTCAATAACAGAAAGCAGCCTACAATAATGGAATTGTGCCAGATTGTGCCATCAGCTAATCTCACTACACTCTGGCATTTCGTTGTGCCGGGCACATTGCATGGCACAAGGCACTTCAAGTGCCAACAACGCTAGTTACCCGCCCTTCAGCCCTGATTCACAGAAACCGTCAACACCTGGCGACCAACCGACGTTATCAGCGCCGCTGATCGGCCCACATACACCAGCCAACTTCGGGAGGATCCTACATCAGAGCCCGGCACGCGATACCTCAACATTCCCGCTATTTGCTATTTCACTCCCCGGCTCCACCACATACCATAACCCCTCCCCTAGCGGACCTCCGGCAATGACCGCTGCGCAATACGTCGCCGTCCCGGCGAACGCCCCACATGACATCCTCTCGGAATCCTCGGACGACGATGGTAGCTGTGCCGATCATGAAGTTCTCAAAGAAGAAGAAGAGCGGGAAAAGTTACTGGCAGGGGGAAATGGCTTGTTCGGCGGTAAGCCCGGTGTGAAGATTGGAAAGAAGGTCCGCCGCGCGCGGGGAAAGAAGAAGGGTGTTCGCGACGTCGTTGAGATGATGGGTGGGAAGAGGCTAGGTATGGAAGAGGGGGGTGAGTTTGGGCTTGGGGCGGGTAGTGATGATGAGGCCGACAGTGAAGAGGGTGAGGAGGTTGATTTATTGAGGGAGAAGGAGGTTTTTGAGAGGAAGGTTTGTTTTCACTAGACGATTTGGTTAGGCACAGGGACGCTAACTGGTTGGGGGGCAGCCAAGGAAACCCTCCGTTAGGAGAGTCCTTCTATATACGGTTTCGCTACTGACGTTTTTGTTACTGCTGATTTCGGCATCGTTATCCTTGTCGCACGGGCACCATTCCCGGATGATTCCATTTGGGATCTCGAAGGACACTCGGCTGTCTAATGGGACGCACGACTTTAAGCCTACTACGCTGCTGATCTCACTGGATGGATTCCGTGCCGATTTTCTTGACAGAGCGATGAGCCCTGAACTTACGGCGATGGCAGACTCTGGGGTATCGTCACGATGGCTCACGCCTGCTTTTCCCTCCGTTACCTTCCCGAATCATTGGACCATTGCGACGGGACTGCATCCCGAATCGCATGGTATTGTAGGGAATAGCTTCTGGGACCCTGCCCTCGAGAAAGAGTTTTTCTACACTGATCCCGCCCGCTCTCTTCAAGGCGAGTGGTGGGGCGGCGAGCCCCTCTGGGTCACTGCTGAGCGCCAGGGTGTTAAATCGGCAGTACACATGTGGCCTGGGTCTGAAGCTAACGATGGCTGGGGCGTTAGCTATCTTGACCACTTCAACGCTACCGAGTCTCTCGAAAAAAAGACCACAAGGATACTAGAATGGCTAGACCTCCCCCTCCCAGAACGACCACAATTTATTGCGGCATACGTTCCAAACGTAGACCATATCGGCCACTTATCCGGTCCAAACACAACTGATCTCGATCTCACCATCCGAAAAGTAGACGCCATGCTCACAGATATCCTCGGTGGCCTAGACGCCCGTAACCTCACTGACCTCATAAACATCATCGTAGTCTCAGACCACGGTATGGCCAGCACCTCTCGCGAAAGACTAATTTACATCGACGAAATAATCGACATGTCACTTATTGAGCATACAGACGGCTGGCCACTCTACGGCCTCCGCCCATATGCAAACGTGAACATAACAGCTCTTTACGAGACTCTCCTCTCGGAAACCCTCGCGGACCAAGCAAGGGGCAAGAAACACTGGGACGTGTACCTACGCGATAAGAATATGCCCGCTCGCTGGCACTTTTCTAATAACGATAGAATAGCTCCGCTATGGGTTGTTCCCGAGACTGGATATGCTATCGTTACTAGAGAAGAATACGACGTGGACGCTAATAGAGGAAGGTATGAGCCTGCCGGGTTACACGGGTATGACAATTTACATCCGTTGATGAGGGCGATTTTCGTTGCGAAGGGTCCCGCATTCAGACACCTATATGGGAAGGGGCGGAGTCGGGCTCCAGGTCTAGAAATGGCGGATGGAGGTGATGTGGGTATTGTTGTGGAGGAATTTGGCAACTGGGAGGTGCACAGGATCGTCTGCGAAAGTTTAGGCATTGCCGAAGCCCTCGGCGGTACAAATGCGACCATTAAAGATCTTGCTGCATTCAAAGCCGTTAGCGGCCGGCCGGCCGTAGAGGAAGAAGAAATCGACACATCCACCGACGCACAAGCGGGCGAGCTTATTACTCTCACCACCACCGCCACTGTCCCGACGAGCGCACATGAAGGTGTAGTCTCCATTCAAACTATCCCCGCAGACCCCAATCCGCAACCAAACCCCGAAACCACGCAACTACCAGAGCCAGGACAAGAAGGAACTCAAGGCCCCCCTGAGGAGGAGGGAGAGGAACCGGAAGAAAAAAAGCCAGAAGATATGAACCCCTGGGAATACGCAAAGTGGAAAGCCGAGAAATTGAGGATCGCCCTGGAGAAGTGGTGGGAAGGGGTTTGGGTCGGCGATGATTGAGATTTGCAAGGGCCTTCATTTCGTCTAATCGTTGTTCTGTGTCGTGTGCCGTGTCAGGTTGAATGGGTTAATGGGCGTCTTTTTTTTCTTCTACCTGTATTTATTTCTAGTTTCCCTGTGATGTCTGGGTGGAGGGGGAGACTACGCTGAGGGGGATTAGGGGAATGGAGAGGTGTTTTTGTTTTTTGACATTTTCATTTTTTAAAGGTTATTGTTGGAGGAGGGGTATATAGAGTGGATAGGCTAATGCGATAGGATTGAGAATACAAACTTATACAAGTACATGTCTCTCATTAAAATATTCGCAACGCACGCTAACAGAAAATGGCATGGTCGAGACAAGCAGATGGCTCAGGCAGGGTTAGCCCCAACCGTATCCGACCTTTCGTGATATCGCATTAAACTAGGCTATTCAGACATGAACGGCGGTGGGATTACCAACACTACTCGTAATGTCCTGACGTTTGTGAACACAACTGCTATTGCATACCGCCAAAATTCAGCTTTTTTGCGCTGATCTTGGCATCATGCAATAGCAGTTGTGTTCACAAACGTCACGACATTACGAGTACAGCATCTCCGATCCCTACTGAGTGACCCGCTAACCTTCTCCTATTGCTGGCTTGGCGTTATTTACCCCTCTATTAAGCTCACTCCCAGCGCTGCTTCATCACCCGCACGAACCCCCATGCAAGATACGATCTAGCCCTCGCGTCATTGCACCAGTCCAGTGGATAATACTTGTAGTGCACAGACTACGAATCACAAGTCAGCACTCGCAGGGAGACTGAGAGTTCCCGACGGAAGGATGGCGAGGTGAGAATAAAGTTATCGCGTAGCTTATCGCCTAGCAGGGATTATTGCTCACGGGGGAGGCTCGCTTCCCGGGAACGCCGGGTAGTTAAGCTCGGGAAGGAAGAAGGTTTTTTTTTTTTGGGTGTGTACGAAGTTGTATTAAATTAGCCCACTGGATGTACTATATATTTCACATTCGCGATACTCTATTTTGTTTTGTCTTTGTATCATTTAGTTACTTTCTCTTTGTTGAACTTCCTTCCGTGTTAAGTTGGGCTTGACTTAGATAGTACCCTATATCCCTCCGGGGCCCCTGATGGTGTTTTCATCGGATGTGGAGTACTGCATTGGCGAGTGCTCGGTTGTCTGGTCTACTATAGAATAACTTCAGAGTCTTGCAAACTGTGGATGTTCATGATATATTATCCCCTTCTAGAAGTGTTTCTCGCAATGTCCCATACTGGCGATTTACGGCTTGTTTCCGGCGGGTGGGCTGCTTAGCGGGTAGTAGGTATATATCATAAATAACTACCCCTCCCCCGAACAAAGAATAGGAAGAAAAATAATAATAATACAAGAGGAAATCGAATTTCTTTACCTCTTCAACTGGGCCGTCACCTGGCTCGTTGGATTTGGTCTCCGCCTCTTCTGGCTTCATCTCAACTTTATCGCTGCTTTGTGTATGCTGGAACAGGGAGTGGGTTGTTCCTCGTCTGCTTCGGGGTCGCCACCTACTTTACAAAACGTGATACCCCGCACGTTCAGTTCGTTCTGTGTCGTTTATGGGCTCCTCCTACCCGGCCCCCAAAGGGCCGCAGAGGTATTTGCTAGCTAGAAACTCTGCGCCGCTCAGCATCATTGGGAGAGTTTCTGTCTGGTTTCTAGTTGAGTTGGCAGGACTCAACCAATTCTTCAGGATAATACCTTTTTCGGCAACGTGGTGGAGTTGGGATATTATACCTCTAAATCTACCCCACTGGCGTCTTGTAGGTTGTTTGTCGGTGGGACTGTTCGGGGAGCTTTAACAAGGATGATTATCACTGGCCGGAATGTCGCCTTCAACCTACTAGATCCAGTACAGATCATAAGTATCATACTACAAAACAAATTCTTCTTTCATTTTTTGTTCTGCTGCCCCGCCGGCGGCGGACCTCACCCCCAGGGGTGAGGTTAATTGTTTCTTGGCATGTTAACCACTAGGCTAGCTAGGAATTTTCACATCATAATATAGCTACAGGAACAAATATTTATCCTGCTGTTTTTTTGATTATTATTTTTCCGTCCGAAGTTAAGGATAGCGATGCTATTATAATATTATTATTTATTAAATAATATTTCAATAGAATTGTAAATAATTTTAATCTGATCATTCCCACCAGCGCCCCCAAAGTGTAGAGAGAAAAGTAGTTTCCGCCTACTGTCGGGATTCCAATTGTGTTCAACAGTGTATCGTTGGGGGCTGTCACTTTGAAAATGTCAAATTTTCTCCAAATTGGGTGCAGGAACTAGTATGGGACTATGTATTTTGGTTTGGTGTTTTTACGCACTAGAGCCTAATCACTTCCGACATCCTAGATGACTGACGCTACTATAGTATCTGTCAAAAACCGAAATCTGGGAGATGCTCCATAGCCACCTGACTCGCCCCCCTCCAATGTGTAGACACCCATTCCAACCCCTCCTCATCCGCATCCCTCAATAAAAACCCTCCGTTGGATAGCCTCTGGAAGACCTGCCCGGGGTCATACTTCCGACTCACAGCCTTCAATTTGGCATAATTCATCCTCCCATAAGAAGCCAACGGGTCCTGATCATGCGAAGCGTCGTTCACATATTCAAGGGGCAAATACAACCCCTTTGCCTTCGCTAGTTCCCTCCACTCCTTTTCCAGCTGCCTTCCTCTAGCAAAGATATATTCGTCGTCAGCTGGGTTTGTCCAATCGAAGCCGTAGCAGACCCCTTTAGCAATGGATTAGCATGAGCGGAGTGGGAGAGGGGGTAAGCAGGGGAGGGTGGGCACATTGCTGCGGCTCATCAGATAATCCCATCGCGTTCCCGCCCTTGTGGGAGCCATACTCGATGGCGGACTTGGAAAGTGTGTGCATGAAGAATAAGCCAGTTCCGTTTGCGCGCTTGGCGATATCAGCTCGGGCAGACTCATAAAGGGCGTAGAGGGATTTGTCGAGAGCTATGTCGACACTAGTGGCTATGGAACCAATGGTATGTCTGTTTTTCCCTCGGTTTAGTGTATTCCCCTTTCATGCTGGGAGTATAAGCAAACCTTTTTGCCGGTCCAGAGAAGAGCGGTGCGAAGGCCTGCGTCAGCCCATCCAACCCCCCGACCGTCGGCCCTACGAGTGGGGAGATTGCGGGGACCTTATAGAACGATCCGAATGCTGCCGGCTGTTCATTGGCATTGCCACCGATGTAAGTCAATGCTGTGAATGAAGTGCTTGCATCTAGTATTTGCATGACACCAGACTTCCTATCTAGCTCTCCAACCCTTTGGTACTCCTCGAGAGCTTCGAGCAGTTTCTCGTTCTGTGTGCCCGAGTAGCGGAGAACCTCATAGCGGAAGCTAGCAAGCTCTGAGAAAGTTACTAGGTCGAATCGTGTGACAATACCGAAATTCCCGGACCCGCCTTTGAGGCCCCAGAATAGGTCTGGGTTTTCATCTACGTTTGCATTTATGATTTCACCTGAGGGAAGTACGACTTGGAAGTTCTTAACGTTATCGCAAGCCAAACCGTAGCCGTTTGTGAAGTAAAACACTCCGCCTAGTTGTTATTTAGCCAATAGCTCATCTTTAACGAAGGAATAGGAGGCAACTACCGCCAAGGATCAATCCCGCAACTCCAACGCTATGAATCCTTCCCCCCACAACACCGACTCCATCCCGTGCCAGCGCTTTATACACCGCCTCCCACCGATTCCCAGAACCAATTCTTGCGACAGTCTTATCACCATTGACTGACACCTCCGTCAATTCGTTCAAAGAAATGAGAATCCCAGTATCGGTATTCGCCCAGCCCGGGTTGGCTGAGTGCCCGCCGCCGCGCACAGAGAACGGGATTTCCAGGAAGGAGATTATCTTAATCGCGGTAGAGACTTCCGGTGCGGACTTTGGTGCAAGGATGCAGGAGGGGCGGAGACGGCATGACAGCGACCAATTGATGTCCGCGAGAGCTGTGTAGGTGCCGCTGTTGGTGACGGGATCTGAATAAGAGGAATCGAAGACTAGGCGTGTTATTTGACAGGCGAGGTCTATGTTTCCCTCTGGGGGCTTCGTTTGCTGTTGAAAGAGCGCTGCTATATCGGCACTGAGAGCAGTACTGATGCTAAGGGACTGGATGAATCCCGGGACATCACCCGTAATATTCCTGGCAGGTGGCAAGCGAGGGGATGCCATCGGAAGGGCAAAGAGTATTCTAGTAAATAATTTCATTTCTTGAAAATTTCTGGGGGAGAAGTATGCTTGAGTTTGTACTCGGGGGGTGATTGAAAACCGGAAAAGTGGTGGTCTATATTCTCCACAAAATGATCCGACGACATCAATAATTGAAGATTACTGTAAAGGTCCCTCAGAGGCAGCAGCCACTAAGAGTAGTTAGCGGTTGTAATATCCCAAGAACGACATGATAGCAGAAAATAGAGCCCCAATGAGAATCAGGAAAACCCCAAAATTTTAGACGAGTTCGTTGTGATAATGAGAATTCCCGCTCCCTTCGATCCCGACTTGTCAACCGGGAGCAGTTTCAAAGCAACTGCTCTTGCTTTTTGGCTTTGGTGAAATTGTATTTCTTTCTGTACAACGTCATCGTCCGATCAAACAATACCGACATTGCTAGCTGTACCCTCCAGTATCCGATTTTTATTGACCCTTCAGAGCAGCATCGCTTCCCGGCAGTGGAGTCAACGCCTCATCCAATCAATATCACCAACTTCAGGCTCGTGCACAGTACCTGAACAACCACAACCTCTACACTTAAGATCTTTTGTAAATACAGGTACGTTCGATTTGCCACTTTCCAGAGGGCTAGGAGGGGTTTTCACAGATGTTAACTTGAGCAGGAGCTAGGCTAATTTTAAGTTTGTATGCTCTAACCAAATTAAAAAGGCATACGAAGGTACGAGTACTAGTGCAGCTAATGAGTTTTGTATATTTCACTGGTAGGAGGTGTTGTGCTAACATGGGATAATGTAGTACATTGGGTATAAAGGCAGCCAAATAGGTATGAAATTCGCCCCATCACTCCATACTAGCGTAACACCCCCTGCTTGAAAAATATACCAAACTTATGGTGTACTAGTGCAAGCATCAGCCAAGATGCTTTCGCACAAGGGCTGCCAAGTAAGTCCGTGGATGGTGGTGGGGGAAGTGGGAACACCGAACAGCAAGCAACACAGCGCGGCGGCATGTTGCTACGTTTTTCTATGCAGTGAGCTCGATGTCTAAGACATCCCTGCTCTCCTCACCTTGTACGAGAGCATCTTGCCTGGTCCTTGTACTCGTACTTGTACGAGTACAAGTATCTCCTTAAGGTTAACGGTGACAAGGAATATCTTGGCATTCTCATCCCTGATTAGGAATCAACGGTGCATATCACTGCTGGATTAAGAAATGATCGACTGCTCTAGAAGCAACCTTGTATTGAAACAAGCCTTGATTGGAGTTGTCCAAGCTAGGCGAGCGAGGGATTAGTAATATATTCCCCCGTGTAGAACTATCGGCACTCTACTACGAGTGTAATCCCTCAAGTACGAGTCTACATATCTCCGTGAACCACTGCCGAGGAGAGCCCTCCGCTGCAGCCAGCCAGACAGTTTGTCGGCCTCCCTAAAAGAGCCCATACCACTTCAGCATTTTTGGCACAGTCCCTGTAACCTAGCCTTCAATCACGCAGATCTTTACGAGAAACTGTGCTCTCTGAAAAATCACTAGACTTTTCGAAGGTTATAGTGGGGGGCAAATTAGACACCTGTTGGGAATGGCATCCAGTCCGAAGGGCCCGGGGGGGAAGTTAGTTTGTTTTGTAGCCAGGCTTGACCGCGCTCACCGGTCATTGCTAAGAATATCTTCGTTGGCCGGATATTTGGTGAAGACTCCAGCAAAGTATCGGCTGGCGGAGGTATTTTTGGCAAACACCAATGAGTAATCGAGCGCGTTCTGTAGGGCTCCGCGGCGTGATTTGATATTTTGTTTTGTTTACGGGTTATCTATGATACGTGACCAGGTGTGGTGGTAGTTATGCGGGGTAACCGGCCTGTACAGGGCTAACTGAAAAAAAATAATCACCGGTAGAGTGGCATGTACCACCCGAACCAGTCTACTTCGCACTTTCCACTTAATATATCCTGAAGCTGAAAAAGAAATCAAAAGTCGATATTATGGTCCAAAATTCCCTCAAACATCTCCTCAAGTGCTCACAGATCATTAAAGAATTACTGGCTACTTTCCTATGCAATATTGTAAAGTTGAAATTTAAAACGGTGCCAAGCCTTGCTATTTCCCATACAAAAGAGTCAAAAATTGCGCCATGACCAATGTACCAACTATAGCGCTCTTGATAATCCCTCAGAAAGTTTGGGTATAGAGTTTTAAAGGGCTGGAATGTGAAATACAGGGAAAATTTGGTTTGGATCGCTTTACAAGATTGGTAGTCGGAAGATCGTAAATAGGGCTTGTTTTCGGTGGAAGCCCTCCAACTACCGGCAATTTTTGTCTCTAGCCTCGTATAGAATGGGTTTCATGGTTTTAGCTGTGGGGCGATAAGGAGAGCTAAGCTCTTCCAGAATCGGGAGGTGTGGGGAGTAGGGCGGTCATTCTGGCCCCGAGTCGGAGCAATTGGTGGTTGGTATGGTAGTAGGTTACACTGTAGGTTTGCTTCGGTTTAACCATATGGTTCTCGGGAAAGCGCAGGGAGCTTGTTATGGAATGGCATAATCATCGCGCTTGGCCCTCCCAGGATTGAATATAAGCCCTACAGTAGGAGCTACGTGCACCTGTGCGATACTTCATCAGGAGACTGCAGGCGCGGGGGAGTTTCCGTCGCAGTACCAAATGTTTACTAGGCATAGGACCTTCGAGAAGCCATCAGAATGACATGAGTTTTGCTGTGCTCAACTTAGCCATAAAGCGAAGAGGAGCTCGAACGAATGCCAATAAGTATTGGTGCTCTGAGGTAGTACACCTAATAAAAATCTGAGGAATCGGGCCTGGGCTGCTAGTGGGATACTGTTTTTTTCTGCCCACAGTTGGTCCTCAACTTTTGGCCTCCCCCCCGCTTAGATCTCACATAAAATACCAGGGGCCGCTTTACGATATCCTTCGCAACATATGGAGGATTTAAAGGGAGCTGTTTCTGAGATCCATATTCACCCCGCCTTAGCAAGGGATAAAGCCTTCTAGTCTAAATACCTACGATTCCCTTGATAGCACTCCTCTGCGGTACCATTCAAACCTGTAAAAGATGATTGAGCCGAAAAATAATAATACTCGTTTGACTTCAAACATAGCACCGGCCACTAACGGTCAATGCGCCTGTATGGCACGTGATTACTTGGCTGGAAGCTAAAACTTGCTGACAAAAGCTCCACCATAGCAACATGCAATCAAATTGTCTCGCAGACCCTATGATTGACTTTAGGGCATAGGGCTTAACCCTAACTTTTCGCGCGAGACCTTACCGGGCGTTACCTCCTCAACGGTAGCCACTCCGTGAGAAGGTAACGGGGGGGGATAATAATATGAAGAAAAGAGGTGGGCAGAATCAATAAAGATAATCCTATAGCAGATTCAACAAGGTTCACGTAACGCAATCTCCTGTTTTCTCCGTGGGTCTAAAGGATTATTGTTGGTTATGGCTGGCTGAGGGATGAGGGTTTGGTGGAAGGGGCGATGCAACCGAGCTTGTTAGACCTTCTGTGCTGACACATCACTCCTTCCTTGCTTAGGTAAGCAAACCTCTTTGGCCCATACTACTAGTACCAATCAACCATTTCTCGAGACAAGTCTTGCCTCTTGAGATGGATTTATTAGCAGATCCACCATTGGTATGGGGGCGGGTGAATTCTGGAAACCTCCGACTGGTCATGCTGCATCACTCGTTGGTTTTTCGTAGTTGCGTGTCAGAAAGTGAACCGTTTTGTTGTGCAGCGGAAGATTGTTGATTTAGTTCTCTAGCTAGCTAAGCGGAACATAAACGGTATAAGCATACCCTATCGTGATGACGCAACCCATGATGTAGAATACA
>Ga0307517_10000983_pt1 | contig 48274 bp, 41 predicted proteins | sample 23_EM_MG_FD_194515 | JGI IMG/M metagenome (GOLD analysis project Ga0307517, IMG submission 194515) | Populus trichocarpa ectomycorrhiza microbial communities from riparian zone in the Pacific Northwest, United States - 23_EM | ecosystem: Host-associated > Plants > Roots > Unclassified | place... | reverse complement strand
AAGGTGGCGGTTCCCATATTGAGTGTCCGGCTTCAACTCGGCCGCGGGAGTCATACATGATTCGCGGGTATTGAAGGGAATGTTTTAAATGGGATGAATTGTTCCGTATGAATATACGGCCAAGTTCAAGCCTTACACTTATGGTGGCAGTGCCCATATTGAGTGTCCGGCTTCCACTCGGCCGCAGGAGTACTACATGATCCATGGGCGTTTAAGGGAATGTTTTAAATAAATTGAATTGAATAGGCAGCCAAGTTGAAGCCGGCGACTTAAGGGAGAGATTCCCGTAGAAAGTGTCCGGCTTCAACTCGGCCGCCTGAGTTCTGCGGATGATTAATGTGAAACTATGCTCTCCTGTGGGAAGGGAAGCCAACCAAAGTAGGGGGTCTGCATGGTGGCCGCGCCGGGCGTCTTGTGAATAGTAAGGGAATTATGGAAATGACAGTAGGGTGCAGACTAAGAAAAAAGCCACGTAGGATGGCAGCGGACGGAAGCGGATGGAAGCGGACAGATCTAGGCCGCCAGAGGTGTGAGGGTAGCAGAGATGGTCGCCCGACGCGCGCAACCGCAAGGAGTAGGCAGGAGGCCAGTAGACGAGAGGATAAGGGGGCGGATACAAGGGGGAGGCACGAGGAGGGGGTGGGGCGGCAACAAGTGCGTCGGACGCTGTGGAGGCAAGGTGGGGCGTCCGGGTGCACCAGACGCAAGAAATGAAAGGCAAAGAAGGCACGGGAGATCCGGGAGGACCGGACGCAACGAGCGGACGCTATTCGTCCGGAAGCGGGCTCTGTCCGTCCGGAGAAAAAGGTTTTTTTGCTGATGTAGTCAACTTCTTCCCACAGTCCTTAACCAATTGAAGAACTGCCTCGTCGATCTCCTGCATACTAGCCATGTTATTGGCTGCTGACGCAGTGGGGAGTTCATCGCACGCAGGTTTCAATCTCCTCATGCCTGCGACAATTTGCTGGAATTCGGCGTCTGGGAAGTGGCAATTTTCTGAAATATAGCTCCTTGCTAACATCTGATCTGTGACAGCATCCAGCCAACAAACGTATACTGGGAGGGCTTGTTTTTGGGATGATGGGGGATGCCCATGCTCAACTTAGGATCGTTAATCAATCGACGATCGGGGCGTGGATCAGAATACTCCCCAACGAGAGTAAAAGGCGGAAGGTGATAGGTCTGACCTGCCGGCGGCGGCAGCGCACCTCCAGCCGGCATGAGGGCTTACCCTACAATGTTGATATTCTGCGCCATATCCGGGGATTCTTGGTGTATATAGATGGAAGTATTTAAGGATACTTGTGATGTGATAACGGTGGCTGTTGTGGAGGTTCTGACAGTGAGATGAAACTTGGTATGAAGCCCATCTAGTATCGTGATCAATTCACTGTATATATCAAACTCCGCGATCCTATGGGTGATTTGAAAGAATGATAAATTCGTTTCACAATTTGATAAGAAAACGTGAATCTTAGGCTCTATGACAGGACTCTTCCATTGTCGGATTCAACTTGAAGAAATGAACATGATAAACGCATTCGGGCGGGAACATAATATTCGTCGTCTCAGTTGTTGAAAGAAACCACAGCTGATACCATGTCACGCCTACGCTAACTCTATCAACGACTACATCATGATTATCGCATGCGCGCCCCTTGGCCCTACATGCGATCAATACGCGTTGGTGTCAATACTCGACATAGCGGCACCATCGAATCTACACGAAGCCCGCGGGATCAACGGAGCAAAGTCCAACTAGAACCATGCCTAGCAAATGTCCATTCTGCCACCGAAAATACACCCGGTCTGATGCATATGAGAAGCACCTGCAAACTGCGCATTCAGGTTTGGACATAGTCCTCGCGTCAACTGTACAATTTATCAATATGGAATCAACCGTATCTAACAACCCAGACACGAGGGCCCGCCAGGATTCTGACACTGAATCTGATCCAGGCCCTGGTGGATCAGAGCCTGACGAATTTTGTTGAGACATTGCATACGAGTCTGATACTGAAGCATTCGATAACGGTTCGTCACCCACCGCCAGCAAACAGATTCATTATAAAGGCGCCGGGCAAGTAATCGGAGACGTCGACGGTTTTGACCATGAAAACAGCAACCTGTGCGATGACCCATTGGCACCATTCAATAGTGAGCAAGGTTTCAAACTGGCATCCTGGTTCATTGCGGGAAAAGTATCCAAATCACGAATCAATCAATATTTGTCAGGTGGCCTAGGAGATGCTGAGTCAGTCGGGTATAGCGCTCCATCTACACACTGGAGAACCATCTCCGGTTACTGGATCTGTACAGTCAATATCTGCAATAGTTCGAAGGACAGGTTGAGGATTGCCAAAGAACTTTGCCATGTTTGTACCGCAACGTACTAGGTTGTGTTAGATATCTCCTTCGCCAGATCGCATACCGAGCCGACTTAGTCTACGCGTGACGGCATGATTATAACTCCACCGGGCAGAGAATATATGCAGAAATGCATACGGCAGATTCGTGGTGGGACGTGCAAGTAGGTCATCCGAGTACCACACCTTTTAAAAGACCTCAGCTCACGGATCATAGGATACGCTTGCACCGCGTACTACGGTGGTTCCAATAATTGGGATATCAGATCAGACTAACCTCACCAACTTCTCGGGTGCCAAGAAAGCGTGGGCTGTCTATATTACGATCGGAAATCTTCCATTGGCCAGGCGCAACAGCCCAGGTTCCATGGCTGTTCTGCTTCTCGCCTTATTGCCCATTCCTCACAAATTCTCAAAGTCCTCCAAAGCCGACCAACGTCAGAGGAAAATCAACGCTGACACCCTACAAGACGTATTCGAACTGATCTTCGCGCCCCTACAGGACGTGACGCCTACCGGCATCGCCATTGACTGCGCCGATGGCAAGGTTCAACAGTACTTTCCAATTCTCTTCACATGGATCAGCGACCATATGGAAAACGTGGCACTACACGGGTTAAAGACGAACGCCTATCCTAAATGTGAGGTGCCTACCCACGAATTAGGAACACAATGCCAGAAGACATCGCACCTGAGATTACGCAAGATACCAACGATACAAACCTGAAAATTGGAACTCAGGCTCATTGTCCGACGACGTCCACATCATGTGACAATCTTGGTATCAGCCAAAATATTTTTCACCGCCTCGACCGGGTTTCGGCGTCAAATCTCCACAAGCCAGACATGCTCTATACCATTTATCTCGGGCTATTCAAGCACATGATGGACTGCATTGAAGGCTTTCTGAAGAAACATGGGCGACTGCAGGCTTTTGACGACGTTTGGAAGGCATTACCGCCATACCCGGGATTCTTGATCCCCAATAAAGCCTACCGTGAGGTTACGCAGTCGCAAGGGAAACAGATGAGGAATCTGGGACCCTGTATTTTGGGAGTTCTCGCCGTGGCACTCCGCCAGCCTGGAGGTGCACTAGTAATCCCTTTCAAACGTGCTCTCAGATTCGTCAGGGCACTGGTCGACTTCAATATGATGGCCCAATACCAAAGCCACACGTCTGACGCCATAGCCTACATGGAAGATTATCTGGACCAGTTTCATAAGCTAAAAGATATCTTCTTAGAATTTCGAGTAACAAAACGCACACAGGACTGTAACATGTGTACATGTTCCGGTAATGGTACACAGGAGCAGGCAGTGCACGATCTCCTATGTTTATTTGATTTATATTTGGTTTATTTGATTTGATTTCAGCTCCGCCACTGTCTCTGAGTCAGATAGGCTATGCTATCGTATTGTTATGTTTAGTTTGCTTTGCTGGAAGTTTATATTTAGGATTCCGGGTATGGAATGGTCATGTAGCACTGGTGGAGACTGAGCTATGTTTCTTTCTTTGGTCTTGCAGGATTACTGGATTCCGGTATGTGCGCAGCTACTGGTAATGATCGTGATGGCAGGAAGGCTATTGCTCTTGGGTTTTGTATTTAAACCAGTCTTCTGGCTAGCAGGAGACAGCAGACTTCGACAGACCTTCAGTCTAAGAATACACTTGGTTGAACAGCAATCTCCGAGTCCCTAAGTCCAATTTGTCCTTCAACTATTACCCTTCTAGCTACCGGTCCTTTGAAGCCTCCGTTAGCACCAGCGCTAGCAGGTCTACCACCGGTCCTATTGTATGTTCGTTAGACAGGAATAAACCTGTTACAAGGACAAGGTTGACATCCAACCAAAGGACATTCGACCTCGGAGAGCCCTGGTGATTGAGCGAGTGGCCCCATCTCTACGGCGCCGGATGCGCGATAACAATCGTCAAGAAGAAAACGACCTCTGTCAGGACTTGGTCCGTGGCGAATCGCATTTCAACTTTATCAAGATGCATCTACTAAACCACTTTTGTGACCATATACGCCAGTTTGGCAACATTCCGATGTATTCTACAGAGATCGGAGCGCTTGCTCACCAAACACAATTCAAAGACGGATGGCGCCAATCGAACAAAAATGATGCAGCGTGCCAGATTGTCCACAGCTACGGTCGTCAACATGCTATCAGAATGCGACTGTTGAACCTTAAATCTCTAAAAAGTCGCTACGCCGATCTCTCACTTGATGTCTTGCATCATTTAGACAGGACAGCCAGCACTGTGACTGCAGCAGCGCTAGTTGTCCGCAGGAGTGTCCTGAAAAGAGGTCAGGAAGATGTGTCCACCGTGGTGGATTTCAGCCTGATCTCGGAAGTCTCACTTGAGATCATATATCGTGAATTGATCCGATATAGCAAACATAACATGCCCGCAGCGCACCGTCTGCCTGAGGACCATGCGATGCTTCTATCACTTCCCGTTGAGCTAGTCACACAACTTGAATTCCCGGTTCTTGCATTCCAAGAAGCCGCTGTTCACGAGATCCACCATGCACAATCCACCGGCGATCTACACTTTAGCAACCATGGCAGTCGCAATGATTGGGTTTGGGTACGAGCGGGTACGGAAGCAATGTATGGTGCGCTAAGGGGTCGTCTGCCGCCAAAGCTAGTTGCCCTCTTAAAAATCATTGACTACAGATCCGGCGATACTGTCCGTCAGGTCGCCAGTGTTCAAATGCTAACCGCAGTCAACTCAGGTCGTCCATCGGATCAACATGGCGTTGTTACAGTGCAGATGAGGGAGAACGCACAAGGGTTTACAATAGTAGATATATGGACAATCCTCGGTCTGGCGCATCTGATCCAGGAGGAGGACCGGCGGTGGCTTATAAATAGCCAGATTGATTTGAGAACATTTAATGAGGTTTATTAAAGAATCTGGATGAGAGAATCAGGACTCGGCTATGCGGGAGAATCATAGATGATCTTGATACTGTATATAGAAGATATAGAAGGGACTTTAAACCCACATCATGAGTTCGCCAGACCAGTGAGGCGTGATACGTGATACGTGATACGTGAGATGTGAGATGTGAAAAAAAATGTGCTGCTGCCCCAGACGCCAGCAGACTGACATCTGAGGAAGCAGTGAATTAATTCAGGTTGAGAGTACTTAAGTGGGGATGAGGGGCGGGATAAGTCAGGACGGAGAGAAGAAGCGATGAGGAGCAAGCACGATCAGCAGGAAGAGGCGACGAGAATGAGAATCTTGGGTAGTCTGGACGTCGGGAGAACGTGACATTGCGTCAGGACGTAAGGAAGGTTAGGACGCAAGTCAGGACGCAGAGGACACATGGGACGCAGAATATCCGGCGCTTGCATCAGGACGCAACGCCGGCGGATCAGACGCAAGATCCGTTTTTGCTGATGACACCTGAAGAAAAATACCACAAAGACTGTATTCATGGGGTCACCAAGGGGGCAGGAATAAAGCTGATGGTTTGGGCTTCCATTTGGTGTAGAAACAAGGGTCCTCTGATTCCCATATTTGAGAAGAGTGTGGATAGATTTGTATATATTGGGGTTTTGGAGGATGGCTTAGTTGATGTCTGGCAGGAGGTGGAGGACACAGTTGGGGATCCTATCTTTCAGCAGGATGGTGCAAAGATACATACTGCAAGAGATACTATGGCTTGGTTTGCAGAAAACAGCATACAGGTTATGGAATGGCCACCCAATTCCCCAGACCTCAATCCTATTGAGCACTGTTGGAAGAGGGTGAAGGAAAAGCTGCACCAGCGCTTTCCCAACATTCACAAGACCAAGGGGGGTCCAGATACTGTTAGAAAACATCTAGCAGAAGCCCTCAATCAGGTTTGGGCTCAGGATATTGAAGGTGAATTTCTGGAAAAGTTGTAGGAGTCTCTGCCTAATAGAGTGGCTGCTGTCTTAGATGCAAGAGGATGGTATACAAAGTATTGATTTTTTTGCTTTATAATTTTATATATAGCTTTCCTTATATTTATTAGATGTCTACACATATTTTCAGTTTATTCTAAGCAGTTGTGGTTGAATAGGTAGTAAATTTGTAGTGGTTGTGGGGTTGCCGTTGCTTTGCCGGACGAGTACTTTTGCACCCGTACTTTACCTAGCTACTACCATCACCCTTCACATACATCTTACTGCCACTGCCTTTGCCTCCTTGCTTGGGGCAGCTCTCATGATGCTGCCTACATTCTGTATTAGTCCTCAAATCAACAAACTCACCTTCTCCTTTTGTATAATGCTTGTATTAAGTTTTGTCAATTCATTGTTCTACAACGTACTTTTCTCATTTGTGCTAACCCATTATTCTCACCCTCACCCTACCTACCACTCTCCTCACGCCAATCTCTTGACCCGAATTATTTCTTCGGCCAAGTTGCATTGCCTACACCCGTGCGCAATCCTTCATGCTCTACCCTCATATGAAGGTGAGGCAACTAGCCTTACGCACCCCATCTCGTCACGATGGAACAGCATAACAACCTCTACTGTACCCGCAAACGTGAAGCCTCCCACATGCCTCCCTTGATCCTGACATATTCTCGCCGGCGAAGGGGAGCTATCATTGGGTTCCTATCGGGAGACTCCCAAAACGCTTGGTCGTCCGGAGCACGCTCCGACCAATACCGTAAAACCATGAATAACTGGACGGTGTGCTACCCGCACGTCATTAGGCTTTCCTCTCCGAGTAAGTTCCAGAAATTGTTGTCCCTTTTCTGCCTCCGATGGGGAAAGGGAACTGTGTTTTTGCAGCATTTCAGCCCCCTTTCCAATCAAGAGAACTTGGGACCACATAGCACACCTTCCAATTATTCAAGTCATTACGGTATAATCCTCTATTATTATTCTTTCCGTATTTTTTGTGGTATTTGTGTGGCAAGCACTTTCGATTTAACCTTGCTCCTTCTAACACTCTAAGAAACACATTTAGGCATATTCACATTATGTCATTATCCCCAGCCCTGTCAAACTCTCTCTGTCCTCCCACTCAACCCTGCCTCGATCACCAAGTTATCTCACAAACCGCGCCCGGGCATGTACATTGTACCTCGTGGCGCATGTTCACTTTTCCATTTCACAGTTCATGGACTACAAGTTGCCCGCAAGCCTAACCGGGAACGTGGGATCGCCTACAGGTATCCTCAGTGATCTTGGGCAGCTACTTGGTTCATCCTTAGGGCCACGCAAATGAGCGAGACGCTCTCCTACGAGTAGACAGCGCCTCTACTTATAAAAAATTTTAAACTATCAACTCTGATTTCGGTTAACCTGCAAACCGGTCACTCTTGTACTAAAATATCCATCCAAGTGCCTACAAATCCAGACCTTCGCAGGCGGAGGAAGGTAAGGCACGAGGGTTGAACGCATCGAAGCCAGTGCAGGAAAGCCACTACTAGAAGAGGGTATTAAGGATAGCAAAATAGACTTATCCATAAATACTCGCGAATCAATAGCAGCTTCCAACATATAGCCAAGAAACACCTCGCTCATAAAGGGGACAAAATCTCGTTTATCTCCTACAATAAGTATATCTCGCAGCATAACCAATAGGAGTGTTCGCCGGTTACCCCCTCTTTCCAACAACCAGAGCCCGAGCAATACTCCCCAGATCAAAAGCGCACATCCCCGAAGAGTTTAAAGTCTTGTTAAGTAAAAAGAAACAAAAAAATGTCCGCACCCCCCCCCCCCCCCGTATACATTGTACCTAGTATCCTCCGTGACAACGATTCGGGCCATTTATACGATGCACCATGAACTCCTACTACAAGTACTATAGGATCCCTAAATAACACCGGGGGTAAACCCACAATAGGAAGCACACCTTCCTCGTTTCCCTATTAGTTATTTGCTTTTAAAATTCGTTGCGTTAGAGTCAGCTCATTGCGACAGCAGTTCATGAGGTTTAGGGTAAGATGCTGACTTTATGATCTGGGGAATCATTACCTTCCATTTGACACCATTGTTAGCCATATCAAGGATCGCCAAAATCGCAGCCGATCTCACGGCACTATCGACCTCTAATATGACACCACTTGTGTATCTTACTGTTCACATTTGGTTCCCAATAGGAATGCTTACCATTATTCATCGACTTTTTTCCTTTTTTTTCCTTTTTTTACATACCTCGCTCCCCCGCGCGAGGTAGCGAACGAATCGCAGACGCGGGTTAGGGTTTCATCGATCCCTACCAGATATTCTCTCCGTGGGAACCACGGCCTGGGGCCAGACCGGATAGTGCCGAATAACACGGTATCTCCCGGATTCTCGAGATACCGGTACCGCAAAAACTCGTTAGATCTATTATCGACGATCCGGCCCTAATCTGAGAAGAAACATCCTGCAAAGGGATGATATATCCCAGACGAGGTATAGCTTGGAGGGGCAGAGATTTCTTGATGTCATTAATTCGTATGCGTTCTTCCGCTAACCTATTATGCGCAGCCGATTGTCGAGATCTCGGATGGTGGAACAACGAATCTTTACGGCATCGCAGGGGTCAATTTCTTACAGTAGAAATTGCCATTCATGTGATAGCGCAAGTACCAGTACACTTGGCACTATTGTTGTGGACTTAGATCCTTGCTCCTCTGATACGATTAGAGTGCATGCATTTTCAAATTATTACCATATTGTCATACCTCTTTAATTTGCAAAAAGATAGGCTCGACCAGTGAGAGGAATTGCGACAGGGATGGCATCATTTTTAGAGAAATAAGCGATATCACATGACCACCAAGACTCGCTTAATCACTTTCCCCCTACGGTACTCGAGTATTTTGCCATACTCGAGCACGGTACTCCATCCCGACTCCACAAGTCACTGTGACACCCCCCTCACTTGGACGGCTAAACTTGAACCGTAAAGGTTCCTGCGATAAGCTGAATAAAGTGCTGCCACTGAAGAGCCCAGCCGCTGTTTCCTCACAGAAAATCAGCCAGTTAACATCTGTCCGAGTGGGAGGGCTTAATGCCCTTTGCGCTATTACTACTCGAGCACCACATAATGCATGAATACCCCGCCAGGGCACCCCGTACCGCGCGGGTTCTTGAATAGTGGATTGGTTCGTTGGTTGATTGGCCGATTGGCTCCCATTAGCGGAGTTCATGTTCAAGATCACCGGGCGCAGGCGAGCAGGAAACAAAATGAGGGAGAGAAAATCAGAGCAAGGAGTATTAGGGGCTGGGTATTGGGTTGGTGATTCTGCAGGCCGTGTATGTGGGGATGGTGCGGGGTTGAAGTCTTATTAAAGAGTTATGTACGATATACATAAAGTCTATCCAAGTATATGCTTAAACACTTAGTTATTCCTAGGCCTTCGGCGAATTCAAATACTAGTCTCACCCCGGACGAGCAGAACCAGCACTCTTCCTCATGACCTCAGAACGAATAAAGATCGCATTCCCAGTGAAAACGTAACGGGTCCACCTATCCTGAAGTCCCCGGAAAAATGTCCGGACAAACCAAAACCTCCATCCTAATAAAATAAAACAAATAAGTGGAGAATGATAAAAAGATATAAGTTGATCGATGGAAAATATAGGTATAGGTATGAGCAGATCACGTGTCCTCGCCCACCATTAATTTCGCCGAGTGCGAGAATCTAAGACTGTTAATATCTTCCCTGCTATACTCTGCTACTATTCTCTCTCGCAATTGTCGGTCTGCGAAAATAGTTAGGGGTGTTTAGAAAAAGTGGTTGTGGGACGCTCCTTACCAGACACCTTCAGTTGCTGACCTATAGTCCTCATATATTCCAGCGCATAGTGCTCTCCTCCTACCATTACAACAGCCTGATCGCTGTACCAATCCAACGTAAACGGGACAAACCCTTTAGTCACAGACCTGAAGTGGGCAACAAGGGTTTCCGTAAGAAAGGCGTTGCGTTCCACAAGGGTTTCGGGATTGTCTGAAAGTGGCCATAGCCAAGCTTTGCGAGCCTCACTCGGATTGCGCAAATTCTTCAAATCAGCCGCATCGACATATTAACATTTGGACCACCACAATAGCAAACGCCCCAGGGTTCTCTATCGAGGCGTTCGGGGCAGATATCCTCTTACCATCAATTCAATCTTATCCAATAGGTTTTTCGAATCAGTAGCCCACGTCTTTAGGCTCCACGTATCCAGCTCAAGCGTGCTGAGAGTGATAAACAAGGTGAGATATATTGTAAACCAGTCTGTGGAACTGCGCTTGAATATCTTGGTCTGGAGCTCGGTGAGGAGTTCTTGTTCCGTTTGGGCCATCCACTCCTCCACCCTGGCATCCAATTGCTGGTTGGCGAGTCTAGGCAGAGGGGTAATTCCATAAATCTTCGACTTGAGATCTTGGATTGGCAGCATCCCCACTTTGTTTTGTCCGCTGATTCTCCATACTCCTTTGAAGTAAACCATTTGAGCAGCCCAGAGCCGCAACGCTTTCTTAATAAGCTGACCCTATAGGTGCTGTATTAGAATATTGCTACCTAATAGTTAGTCTTAAAGCTTCTTACATTTTCTGGGTTGGCTGAAGAATAGTCACAGGCAGCCCGTAGTGTTTGTGCAAACGTTTGGTCATGCACTTGCAAACCAGCCAACACCTGGATTTCAGCCACAAGAGGGGGTATGTGATCGCCAAAATACGCATCTAACTTATCAAAAGGGATTTCTGATGATACTGCGATTGCCGTAGAGGGTATCCGAGCACAATCCGTTTTCCGAAGCTCCCTCCAAAGTACATGATCCAAAAGTGTGGGGTCGACGGGCCTGAATCGCTGGACTGTTATAACAATGGACGGTAAATAACCGTTGCTGACGTGAATGTACTCAATGGAATTGGAGGCTAATGGGATCCATTCAGCAACATTGCGCATCGAAGGAGCAAGACGAGCCTTCCAGAGCCCTAACCAGATATGTTAACATACTTTCCATAAAGGGTTAGGTAATGGAAAAAAAGTATTTCGGCCATACCCCGAGAAAATATTGACTTATGAGCAAAGTGTGCTGAAACACAGATATTTTTCCAATGCCTCAGGGAGAGGCAACGGTCACAAGGAAATCCCCCCCTGCACTATAGTGGGGTGAAGGATATGGTAAGCAAAAATTCGACCTGGGGGGGTTCAGAGATCGGTGCAATACCCTTTCCTTGAATATTTTGCAGCGGAGACAAACCCCCAACTTTCTATTTAACTTTATGGCTGCCCGCTCTGCTTCCTCCATCGGCCTTCGTATGCTCTTCTTTGCTGACACTAAACTAGGCTCTGGCCCGTCCCCTGATTGAGATCCTGAGTCCGGAGGACTATCGGCAGTTGGGACAAGCACGTAACAGCCTGGAAAGCCAAGACCTGTTTCTCCAAGTTCACAAGTTTTTAGGGAAGACCTCCTAAGCTTGGGACTTGGAGTCGGGTCTTCTATTGGGGAGGCATGCTCACTCTTTGCCCACCGGATGCCCTGCGTCCTATGGGTGGGCCACATCCGGCGATCGTCTTCTCGAACAGGCTGCGTCGGACTGTAGGAGGCTAAGGGTGAGATGGCTGGTGGAAAATTACTAAATTGCTCCATTTCTGCTTGCTCTTGGACTGAGCTATTCGATTTTCCCACGGCTTGGCTCGGAGTAAATCCATCATGGGGGGCTGGCCTAATTTGTGATGCATATGGTGTATGTTCCGAATCAGAAACCGGTGATCCCAAGGTCTCTGTATGGGACGACGCAATGTAGAATGGCGTCACTATAGGCTTCATTGATCGGCCTGTATTCCTTGCAGCGTTTTCCTCCGTATCAATTGAAATTGGGGCGGTAGGCTTGAAAACGAAAACAGACACAAGTTAACAAAAGTAGTCCGGAAAACTTTTGAGAGGAATGAAGTTAAAAAAAGGCAAACAGACAGCCTGTACTCCTGACTCCTCATAATCCCCGAATGGCTGCTGTTGTGGTGCTGCCGACGGGGATTCGTGGATATTCGGCAGGCCATAAGTTCTACTCAGATGGCTAGGCTCATCCATAGAAGTATCAAGATACCGTTGCTGGTTTTGGTGTTCGTGATGATGCCGGTTGAGATCGTTGTCCTCAATGAAAGAACGATCCCATGCACTCCCATTTACCGCGAACGAGGCGATCGCGGGGAAGTAATGAGGGCTCCCAGCGCTATATGAGCGAAATTGGCTTCTGGTATCAAGAACTCCGCCCACCCACTCAGGGTCGGATGGTTGTCCACGCGTTCCCGGAGCAATTGCACTAGACCGGCAACAAACGGTCAAAAAGGTGATTCTTCGGTCTAGAGACGGGGGGATAGGGGTAAATGGTATTCAAGGTAGAGAGGAGAGGAATGATAAAAATCGCGATGGTAATCGCAATATTTCATTCTAAAGCGGGGAGCGGGGAAATCAGGTCCTTACGTGGAGTTCTGTTCAATAGAGAGGTGCTGGTCCTGGGCGCTAGTCGGGGGGTAGTAGGGCTTGAGGGGGCCAGGTGACAGAGGGGTCCTGCAATAGAAATCCGCTTGTGTCAACAAAGCCACACCCCAAACCGGCAGTGGACACAGCTTTATGATTTCCCTTTGCTTCCTTCCCGCTCTTCTTAGAGAGGAAACAACCCGCCTCCAAGCAACGAGCGAGCAAATGAGAAATTTTGGATGTAAAAAATTGAAATCACCAAGCGGGGGCGGGACACCAGCACAGCAGATAATCCCGTCACAAGCATCGATAACGATAGAGTACAGTCATAGGAAGGGAAGTAAAATTAAAAATTAAAAATTAAAATAGGCCAAATGAAAACAGCAAGTGTTTGCGTCGCGGGAAAAGACAAGGACATGGTGGCTCGGTGATTTCATTGTTAGGGGAGATCCCTATTTTCGATTGTCCCTGCCCCGCGCAGCACAACATGAGGTACCTGATCAAACAACCAGAATAAGGTATGAAATGCAGAAAATCGAATTCCAACAAAGAGAACGAGAGTACTAGCAGTGGAAGATGAGAAAGGGGATTTGGGATTTACCGTGGCTCCATCTCAGTAGATGGGGGTGGGGGCAATAAACCTATCAATTATTAACGCGGCTGTTCTTATAAAAAGACGGAAAGCTGGGAGTGTTTGTTTGTGACCGTCTCGGTAACCGTAATATCATTGTTCCGGCCAACATTTGACGTGATTTTAATTTCTCTAGCGTTCTTACCTTTGGAGGGAAAGCCGAATGCTGACCGGGATGCGTAATCATTGGGGATTGGGTTCTGGTATGAAGGAGTGGAGGATGAGCCACCGAGAGACCCGCCACGATGATAGCTCGTGTTAACCTCCGGAGCATAAGCTTGCTGGTGCTCCTCTTGCCCAGTGGAAGCCTGGGGATCCCCAGCACCATAAGCAGGCCGGTAGGGCATCTTCCCTAGGCCTCTCCTTCCACTGTGGCAATACTGGTCCGCCATCGTTCTTTCCCAGCAAGGAAAGAAGGTCGTGTGAACTTGAAATACCACCGCCAGCTGTGTGGTTCAGTTCCCGCAGTTACTGCCAATTTTATTCGCCGGTGGAGGGTGGAAACAGGGAGCTGGGCACCAGTAACACCGCAAGCATCCAACAACTATGAAGATGACCCATTGACTGCAGAGTTCACCAGAGACCGATGCTGCCTGTAAAGATTAAATAGCAAACCGTGAGCTCTCAGGTGTTAGAAAGGAAAACATGGAAGAAAGTAAGGAGAAGGAAAGACTGTGCACGAAAGAAAGTAATAAAAAAGTCTGTGCGGGGGGGGCAAGGAGGAAGGAGAGGGGAGGAGAGAAAGTCGGAAAAAATAAATATAAAAGGGCAGAAAGAACACCACGAGAACCGTTGCCATTTGGCGCCAGCATCTCATCTTGCATGCAGACCATCAGTGCCCACCTATTTGACAATTGAAAGAGCTGGCACACGAAGAGTGCTTGTATAATTTGAGACGACACCTCCAGAGCAGATGCTAGGTCAAATATCCCTTCCGTTCTTTCTTTCTCCTTCTGCTCGACTATTTCAACGGTCCGGAAACAAGCGCGCAGGTAGCAACTGACGCTGGAGGTTCAGATTCACTGGGCAGCAGTAGCACAACGAACGAGTGAGGTATTCGCAAGGCATATCCTCGTATTTGCACAACTGTTGAATGCGGTGTTCTCCTTAAAAGTAGAGCCTTTGCACGAGCCTGAGGGGTGCCTTCCAAACGACACTAGAGTAGAACCGCGCTCCAACGTTCAGGTAGTCCAAATCAACGATAACAAAGGCTGCGGTAGACGTCACCAAACCCTCGAAGTCCAGTTGCGCAAAAGCCCTCATACGGGCACCATCTCCATTGATCCCGGTAAAGTATCACCAAGAGCTTAACTCTGAAGCTTGTATTTTTCCAGCCACCGGCCCAGTATATTGCCCTGGAGTGCTGGCACATCGCAGCAGCACTGCATTTGTTACCACGTTCTCTCTGGCACAGTTCCCCGACCCTCACACCTACGTCAAGGACCGAAATAATCGAGCCTCATGCCGAGACGTCCGTAATTCCCCTCTTCGGATAAGAGAGGGAACCACCCCGAAAGGCACCTTCAGCCCTCCGCTGGGACAAGCGAGAGGAAAATACTCGAGCATAACGGACCTTACTAGGGAAGGCAACTCCGACGTCCTAGCGTGAGGTTCAACCATCCCAGTTCTCACTGTGAGGTCCTGTGAAACCTGCAGGCAGATGCCAGTGCGGCAACAGAAAAGGAAGTCAGACCCCACACTTGGGGCACGGCCGACTATCATCAGAATCAAGGGACATAATGCAGGATACAATCCGATGGGGGACCCTCGAGCTCAAGGTCTGAGACCCTCTACGGTATTGCTTTCACTACCCAGATTCCATTGCTCCCTGGTGTCATTTGCTGCAATGCGCTCTGGTGTGTACTCGCGGTAGGGGTAAAGTATTGGAACAAACAGGGGGGTAAATGTCTATGCGAGGAACAGAAAAAAGAGCGGTTAGTTTCCTTCTGAGGTATCCGGCGATCCGAATGAAGGAAATCTTGCATTGGCCATCTTGACCCTAGCTTGTTCCAATACTTCACCCCTACCGCGAGTACAGTGTATATGAAATGTGCTACAACTAACAAACCAGACCAAAGAGCCTGAGCCCCTCCCCATTCTAAAAAATCACTATCCCGGGTTTGTTCGCGCGCCGCACTTACTCGAGTAGAGGAAGACGAGCTGCACTCAGGCAAGGTGAACGTGAGACAATATATGTCTTGATTGGTCGGGTACTATACACTTGGCACATATTCTGGAGTTGGGGAAAACCACGCAGGCGAGCAGCAATATCGCAATCGGGATCCATGGTGTTTCGTCGCGAACAGCTATCGCTTCTCTTGCTCATAAAACCCACCACGAATGGAAAGCCAAGATCATCATTCGATCACCCATAGCTAGTGCGGTACTGGTATCTGCGGTATCTAATTCCGGCCTATCAAACTGCCCGCACCCCTCAACCTTGGCGCGCTGCCAGCCACGTGGGTCCCGATCATCCGAATCCCTGTAACTCAATAACGACGCTTGGATGGACCCTGGAATTCCATATTTTGCAACTCATTAACCTCGAGCTACAGATTCTAATTTTTATATTTTCCGAAGATTCCCTGTCTAAGGAGACTACTTTTCCCCCTATCTCCTGGTAGCTTGAACCATATCCCATATGACAGAGCGGCCGCCCACACAGCCGGGTAATTGCGAAGAAGGATCCCTGAAGCGGGCAGTCGTTCCCGTCAAGTACAAGCTACAGGAATGAATACAGGGATGAGGAATTTGTATGGCAGGTTGTTCTATGCGTGTCTGACCGCCCATACAAAATTCGGACTTAAATGTTCGGGTTCTATATGCTTGTAACTTGAATTGTTTTAAATTTTAAAGCTAACGCACTTCCTCGCAATGCAAAAAATACGGCACCATCTAGCACCTGAGTGAGCAGCCATGAACTAGACCCCTCGCTATATGTGCACCATACTTCTCACGGTAGCACTATAAACTATAGCATTAAATTACAAAGGCTGATCCAGGTCTTACGTATAGATGCTTAAAAATAATAATTCTGAGAACTAGTGAGAGCTCCACCTCATTATCATCTAATATTTTTGTTGTCTGAGGAGGGCTTGCTGAGGTATATATCATCAAAAGGGAACTAACTTACAATATTTGGCGGCCCGCGACAAAGAAGTTCCAATGGAGTAATAAAATCAAAATTGAGCGATGGAGTCCCGCATACGAGTGACTATTCACCATATGGAGGATTATAAGTTATTGAGCTTCCGTAGTTGGCGTTTAAAGTAAAATAGTTGACCGCAGCCGCCACTTTTGTCCTAGCCATGGTTGAGGGGATGGCGGGCTGGGTGGTAGATAGCACCAATGCCGTTCCCTCAGAACTCGAATAATCGACCTTGTGCTAGGACGTTAGAATTACCTCTCTTAGTAAGCTCTGGCGTCTTTTTTCTTCTTTTTTCTTTGTTTTGGGGGGCAGACTTTTGTTGTGTTTTTCGCCCATTTTCCGGAGGGCATTTCGGACTACATACATAGCACATGGTCCGATTGTTCGAGATTTTACAGTATTACCTACTCCTGTACTTTAGTGTGAAACAAACTCACGGTGGGGGGTCATATACTCCGACATCAGGGTTAGTTGGTGAGCATTCCCAATGCCTAGGGGTAGGTACGCTTCCCATAGTCATTGAAAACATATTAAATTAAGCAGTGAATGACTGTTTCTGATAGGCAGCTAAGCCTATTTGATTGTAAAAGAGGAGAGATTTAGCAAAGGCTTTACGATATCTATTTGTCAAAGGGTGTATCTACGGCACTTTGACCATGCAAAGGTGTTCGTGGATCGACTCCCCCACCCGAGTAACTAGCATCATATCAGACCCCTTACTAAGCGACCCACGTGGATACTATACTCGAGTACTACAACATTTCGGCACAGAACAAGCCGATAGGCGGTAGTTTAGCATTGGCCTGCATACCGTCCTGGGTTTCTTTAGCATTCTGGTCCCTACAGTGCAGACCCCAACACCACACCTAAGAAAGGCGCGGGGCATGGTGTGCTCTAGGCCCTAGTCTATCCCGAGGGATAATGAGGGATAGCTAAAATCAGCCTTACTGAATTGTTCATTCTGGCGGAAATCATTCTCCAGGCTGACGTGTCTATACAACGTGGAACTCAACAATTCCCCACCCGCACTTTTGCCCAAACTTTACAGTACCGCACGGTGTTACCATTCGGTATTTGGTAGTATGTTAGGGGGGGGAAGATTCCGAAGAATAATAAAAAGAAAAGCAAAGCTCAAGGGTATGGGTGGCGGAGCGTGGCCTTCGCCTTGTCCTATCATCGGTACTCCACCATTACGATCGCCCGCAATAGAAATCGAATCTCGCCAATTAATCAAACTTGCCCCCATCAGCGATACCAACCTAGCTTCCACTAGTCGGGGTGCCTCAGGTGCCCCGCCACCCCCGCTTACCAGAGTGTGGGAAGAAGGGCACTTTCTCCTTATTTTATTTTTTTAGAAAAAAAAAAAGCTCCGACAAACAGACTCCAGAGCATAATGGACTTTTGCGATTTCCCATCCAGTGTCAAATCCCAGCAATCCCGTTGGTCCAGAACTGCATTTGCCTCACATTCAGAGTCATTTTGCAAAGTCTCTAACAATTGCTTGAGGAGGGGCCAATTGGGCGGGCAGGATTGGACTGATTGTGGGGTGGTCAGCCCTCTGCATCGTATCGAAGACCTAGCGGGTTGACACTGCGTATCACATTTTCAGCACAGTATGACGATAGTTCGGCCGCGTTATGATAGGCTCCGAAGCGTGTAACATTAGCATCCAAACCCTCCGTGCGATATTACTTATATGGTTCGTTCCAGAATCGAGAGACCCTGACTCTGCAAGTACCCGCGCAGAAAATGGTCACCACAAACAAATCTCCACCAATCATTCCGCAAGAACTTGCCAATTCTCGCGACATCGGAATATATTATACCTATCAGAATTCCTCGTAAGCACAGCATGTGCGGCAAGCTGCAAAGCGCGCAGTGGCACTGCAGTACGGTACCGGAAAGGTGAAAGGAAGCGTGTAAACGGGGAAAAGTCGCCTCTGTGCCTGACAGCTAGCGGTACAGTTGTCGACAAGAGCGGAAAGCTATCCTGATTAGCCGCAGCCTTGGGCTTCGCCGGCCAAGGCAAAGGTAGAGACAGCTTCATCCCTAGAAGAGATATCGACAAAGGGAATACTATTTCCGTTAGCTCAGACATCAAAAACGGGGCAACCGCGTCCCCAACAACCTGGGACTTTGGGAAAACTCCGAATAATGCTAATTTCGGAGTAGACGAGATTCGAATTGGTTGGTGACCCTTGGACCCCGTGTAGAACAGCAAGGGATGTTTCTATTGCAGACTTTTGGGGTGCCACTCCTCTATGATATCACTGATCTCCTCGAAGGGTAGGTAAATTCCGAGGGATGCATATTCAGTAGTGTTGCGGGTGAATTCCCCACCACTCTTCCCGCCAGGAAAACTCTCCTATCTGGCAGCTGGATGTTCTAGCATGCATGAAGAGCAGAGAGAGCTCCCGGCATGCATCTCCTGTGCGGCAGGATGTTGTTTCAGGCCACCACGTAGACGCTGGTATTTGATCAACTCTACGGGAGGTTACTCCTGTATGCAGTGGCATTCCATCCACCCCCCGTGTCCCGAAAATCCGATTATCACCTATCTGGTGCGGGCGGTGATACTTGTCAGGCCAAGTGTTTATGTCCAACACCTATTGCCCTAATCCACCCCTTTTTCGTCGGGCTTATGGCATTAACCACCACACTGGTATCGTGGCACACACTCTCAGCTACTGGCTCCCCTATGCCGTCGACAATTATCTGATTATGGGGGTGGGTGGGATCAAACCACCAACAATCCGCCTTATACCTACTAGCACTCAGCTGCCCTACTTCCGTGATTCTCCCGAGTGGTGGCATCATTCTCAATTCTTTATTTGATCAGTCTCTCACATTACATTTTATTGCACGCCCAACACTTATCTCCTCTCCTCTTGGCCAGCCGGAGAAAAACGCGAGGGCAATAGATTGAATGCGCTCTTCCTCGGCATTCGGTCGGGGACGAGCAGCTGTTCCATTAATCATGTGAAAAAATAAGATAATGCGGATAAGCAAAATTTCCGAGAATCGGAGTAATAAACTTTTCTACTATCCCGTATGCCCCTAAATTAAGTCTGTCCTTAGGGGCATGCTCCACCTATAGTATGGATCACGGGATCGTTAACGGGCTTTTGGTTTCCTTAGGGGAACTATATTTTCCGCAATCTCGGGACGGCCCGTACAAATCTGTCGGCCAAAATTAGCTAATGACCAACAATCTAACGGGGGGAAGCGCGCAACACAACCGAAAGATAAAGTATCACCTCACAAGGCTAGGCTTTATATGTGGCCCTATCCAATCGCAGGCATGCATTTGTACATCTGCAATACCGGTATATGTCCCTTGCCTGTCTCCCCGAATCATGATACGGTGCTCGCGAATTTCAAATGTATCCGGGTCCTTGGCGCCAAGAATCTACCATTTTGGTAGGCCTTATGTCTAGATACCCACGAAATTCGCGAGTGGTTCAGAATCGATTCCCGTTTCTTCGCCTAGCTCTCTCTAGATGCTGTGCTGCGATCCTCTATCTCTTAGGATAGGTTTGGTTTGACAAGTTAGCAGAATTGTATATCTTAGTTAACGAGATCAACACATCCTGAAGGCTGATCTTATACTGTGACAGGAACACACTAATTTTTCTCAAGACCCTTTGTCTATGGGCCCGTGGATTAAAGGAATGCGGGAGGTGGCGAATTTCAACCGCCCTTACCGTATTTGAGTACCTCTCTTCTGAATACCAGTATCTCGTATGCGGGGCAAGTGCAAGCCCGCCCGGCTCGGACCTTTCAAGCTGGGAATGTCATGAAAAGATCAGGGCTGCTGGTGTTCAAGCTTCGTAGAGCTCCTCTAAAAAGCTTAATTTGAAACTCAGCAGGTCCACTCGATCACACATAATCATACTCGATCCCTACAGATGGGCATCCCAGTTGGCTTGTCTCAAAGCTGGCTGTATCTCCCCAAATCCGCTGGGAAAGTGTCGTTTTCACTTGGCATGGCTACGGAGTGCTCCAGCTGACACTCGCTATCCGCAGCCCTTCGGCGGGAGTTAGGGCGTAGGCTTGCAGTCAGCGAATAAGGTTGTGCACTACGAATACGATCTGTCATAGTGGTTCATACACAATCACTCGGCCTTCGATCGGAGGTGTCTGTCGTTAGATAAAGTGCTGCTCGAACCTGGCTCTAGTGTGGCTAGACAACCACTGGACCCCCGATTGAGAGCTTTTCTGGGACACGACATATGCAGAAGGTGTTCTTCCAGCTATCCAAGACCGCACAGGTTGGTATTGCTTTCGCGTTCAACGTAAGCAAAGGGCGGTGACGAAATATCGCGTTATGTTATGATTTCTGGTGCAGTGGCTAGGCTATCTATTCGCGGTACTCTGCTCACCAATGTCAACAACGAACTTTCAAGCAATCTACCACTTTTGGTCCAAACCCGTACCTCGGCTTTCTACCTGAGGGTGCCACGTACTAGTGCCTGCGAGCAGCTGGGTGCGGATGTCGGTGTGCACCAAACTATTTGGCAACAAAATGACTGGTTTGCTAGCGAATGTGCGCCCCTCTGCATGGTCAGACTATTATATGAGCTTTCAGTCCCTGCTTGCGAATTGTTTACGCGGGGGCTCCGGGTAAGCATTGATCATTTACCGTCAGAACTCGAATAATTGAACCTCGCTCTAGGGCGTCTGAAATTCCCTCCCTTGGGTAGGGGGGCGAGCGCACAGCGAAAACTGGCCCCCCAGCTTGAGCTTAAGACAAAAGGAGGGAAAAAAGAGCCAGATCTTACCAGCAATGCCAACTCCAACGTCCTAGCGTGAGGTCCAATTATTCGAGTTCTTACGGTATAGTGCATGTGCAACTCTTTTTTCTGTCTACAACAGGCGCATCAACGCAAAAACTTTCGCTCAAAGGGGTTTTTTTTGCATCCTAGCTGACTAACTCCCACCTGAGCCTGCAAAACACTAGTTCAGCCCCAATACAATACTGTGTAGGGCCCTTAAGTAGATCTGCCTACCGTTTTATTCGATGCTATGCGAATTTCCTCTAAGATCGGAGGTTACATAAGAGAAGATGGGATGGTGCCTAACTTAGTGTCTAAGATCGGCGCTTTCGAAAACCAAAATTGCGGAATAATATTAAAGATGACCTTCCTGAAAGGAACGGAATACCGGTAATCGAAGGAGGATCTCCTTAGAACTTCTTAATATTTATTTGTTTTTCTTTCCATGAATGTTGGTTTTTTGGTAAGGTGAGTATTGGAGAGACGCGGCTTCAATGGATGCTAGAACTTCTATGGCAGCAGGGAAGGTATTTGCCATCAGGAACTCGAGACTTTAAAAATACTAGGATTTTCCGACACCTAGCGAACACGGTAGTAATTATGCCCAGACTCAGTATTCACTAGTCCACCTCCTGCTTTGGACGACTGGAGATTCATCTATAGATTTAAGTTAATATCAAGTTAGGGTCGAGTCAGCGCCTTATTCAGTTACCCGTGGGACAGTCCGGAGCAAAGTACTGTTTTCCGGTCGCTCGTAGCTGTACCGGTACAGGATGTGGGGCAGGCCTCACCGAGCCCCTTGGTGGGCGTCAATGATTTTTGACCGGATTTTTGCTGGCCACAACACTGGGGGAGAGGGGGGGGGTGACCCTTAATCACTGATTCCTAAACCGTAAGGCTAGAGGACTACACCAGTAGGTGGGGGGGACAAAAACCAGGGTAAGGTTAGGTATGGGCTAATCTAGTGGAGTAAGTGGCTTTAATTCTCGGCCTTGTGGGAAGGTTTCGGAGGTGTATCATATCCACAGAGGGTCCACTGGATTCATGAGGCTTGTGCCCAGGCAGGCCGGTGGTGGTTTCGGGGGCGGGCTGCGCGTAGCGTTCGAGCACTAGCAGGAATATATGGCATTAACGGTAGTATTGTTAGTACCCCGAGTGGTGAGTTAGGGAGGTTGGAGGTGTTGTGCAATATCTCCTAGCTTAGGTGACATGTACCCCTGTGCGGCTCCGTTGAAGCCACGAAAGGGGAGCGTAATTTTCCATTTTAAGTTCTGGGTCAGCCAAGATAACTGTCTGGAAGGGGCTGACCGTCAGCTCCACGAGCCACCTTTCGCCTTTCCACGGTAAAGCCCTCCTGTGTTATCTTATCCAAGAGCCTGACTGATCTAGAATATTCTTGTGCTTGAAGCCAATGCCAACGAGCTGGGAGATCTTTCGGGTTAAAATCTTGACCATTCTAGGTATTTGGTCAACGGCCATCGGCTAGAATGAGAGTTGACATTGTTTGAACTATATACCACCTGCTGATATACCCCTCCCTTTGCCGGGGAATAGCTAATCAACATGCAATGCAGAGGCTAGACCATGGGTATCACCGGTCCTAGAATCCTTTGGGTTAAATTTTTTCTCCTTCCCGTTCCTCCTCTATTAAGTGCCCGATCCCCTTTGAGACGGGACCTATAGCTTATCTCTTATATTGTTAAAAGACATTGGCTGACTTCGTGGTCGGCCGAGCCCGCCCCAAGTTTGGCCATGGAGTAGTTTGGGAGAAAAGCGAGCCTCGAGATATGAGATAGAGTTTTCCTTTTTTAGGGGCCTATTTCTTTATGGATGACATTAGGCAACAAGTTGGCTAGCCTCCTCATATACAACAAGAATAACACAGAGGTGATTCTCGAATGGGTTGCGGAAGCAGGGTCTGTCCTGCCTTAGTTTCCAATCTCTGTCTGGGCCAAGAAAGCGCGATAAAGGCTTCGTCGCTATCCAAAGACTCAACAAAATATGGGAGGCGGCAAACAAAGTGGGGGTGTGGTGGGCAGTGCACAAGAGCCTGGGGGCAAACGTGAAGTTTGTTACTTCCATTTTCATCGCGCATTCGGAATCAGGTATTCTTAAAGATTTAGACCTTAGTAGTACAACCAAATATGACTAGTAAGCGCTACTATTACCTAGATTATTTCTCTCCTCTGGTCATAGTGCCTAGTTTTGACCCTTTACCACAGTTGGCCTAGGACTGAGATTCTCCTCTGAGCGGGAATCATGAACACCAGTTTGTGTCATACGGAGAACTGAGAAGTGGATGATATTAGGGTAGGTGGAACGTGGAATCTTGGTGATTGTCGCAATCTCCTGTAGAGCAAGGTTCCGGGCCTACTATTTATACAGCGAAACAGCAACATATATCCGCAGTAGGAAAGATAATAAGGAACCAATTTGGAAGACAGGAGAAAAACAAGTGAGAACAAAATTACATAACCAGTCGACAGATTGGGCGGTAACATGAGGGGAAAAACCAAATGCAGTAAGTCCAGCTTGAAAAGTAAAAGGCTGGAACCAAGGTCTAATGACCGACTTTGTCGTACTCTAATATGTAGACAGTACATATCCGAAAGCCTAATTCCAACACCCCCACTCTTTCGATATGCCAATAGTAGAGTAACAAAAGAAAGGAAACAAAAAATGGCAGCCTCATTAAAACCCATAAAAACCTCTTTGAGGAAAAACTTGGGGAAAGAGTGCTCCATATACAGGATGAACAACTGGAAGTTTAAGACTTCCTTAATCCCATGGCCATCATGTGTCTGTAGTGCAGTTCTCGTGGAAGTGCCTTTGTAAAAATGTCCGAGTCCAACGATTTGACCGCACTTTGCAAGAGAAGTCATAGGCCCACGCTGTTTTGATGGCAGTTTCTGGCAGACAATCTAGTTAGTAGACGAAACTTAAATGCTCAAGCTATGAGAGACTTGGGCTCTTTAGTCCTGCCTTTATATTATGTTGAAGGCAATCCTTTACAAATAGTAGCGAACCCATCTCCCTCATATTATCGTCACAGCTCTTGTAACTCTTATAATCGTCATCATCACCATCACTTAGCATCGGCTACATTCTCCTCTTTATGTTCCGCCTGTCATATCCCCAATATTTTTCATAATCCTGACATACCTACCAGAACTTTTATAGTCACCGCATTCCGAATACACGATGAGAATAGAAGTAGGCTACTGGTAATTGCTGTTCCCTCCTTGTTTGTTACCCGGTCGGCTATTATATATTAGTCAGATACTGTAGTTCCCCTTTCTTCTCTCTGTGATGTGAAATACTTTGGGAGAAAGCTATTAGCCACAAATTTCCTATTATTCCTATTTTTTGCCTATAAATTCCTCCTTCTCGTTCAATTCAATTTCTTCCTTTGGTTCCGTTTGTTTCCCCCCACTGTTGACTTATAGTGTTAGTGGAAGGGGGTTTCCTACACTCACAATCATCCTTGCTCACTCGTCACTATGTTTCCAATCGAGGTCGTTCAGTAACTGTACAGAAGCCAAATCACACCAAAAATGCAGGTTTTTTGAGCCATCACATTTCCACAGATATCCTGAATCTCGGCTTTGGAAATTTCTTGAGAAAATATAGCATATCTGAAGTGTAATATATATTTATTTCAGATTTTTTTATCCGTACTTTGTACAGAGCAGTGGGCATGTGGACTGTGTGAGGGACTGATATCGCAATGTATCTTTCCCATACGGCAGCCCTAGTTCTGGTAGGTACCTTGTGGGGGGGGGGACGTTCCATTTCTCACAACTCTAAGAGAATTGAAGGAGGTAATCCTACACTTTTTTGTGTCGGTGCTATTATAACAAATTGCTTTTAGATTTTTTTCTATACTGCTTCCACCTATGGTGGTTGAGTAATGGTAGCCCCAAAACCTGCAATTTTGGTGTAATTTGGCCTTTGTATAGTTACTAAACGACCTCGATGGTTTCTAGCTAAGTTAGGAGAGTGTGCTTGGTAGTGAGTTCCCTTATACCGGACGGAGGTTACTGGATCCAGTGGTTCCAATTTCAATAAAGTCCCCACTAGAACCCCTTGGGATCTGTCCGGAAAGCCGGACCGTACCACCTGGGGATCCAGGATATTCGGCAGCAGTGGTGGTCGGTATCGGGAATTTTGGCCCTTAATCTCATACGAATATCTAAGAGGTAGGTGTCATACCGACGTCCCAAAGCATTTTGCAATGCATATCTCACATATTCCCTGTTCATTAGGCTAGTTATTAACTTGATGAATTTGGGTTATCTTCACTTTGAGAAGTTGCTCGGAGGTGAGGTGAGAACCCATTATGTGCGGGCCAATAGCCGATAGAACAGACGGATGCACTGGGCGAGCGGTAGAAAGTCTAGTTGAAGGGCACCGGGGGGTGTATGTATCTTGGAGATGTTGAGATCTCTATAGGGCTTAATGAAACTCTAGTTGCCTAAGGGAAACAATCCTTGGCGAATTCTCAGGGAGATATAGGAACTCTATCGCAAAAACGCAATCACTACCGTGTCCTGAGGTCAGTTGTGTATATGTGACATGGGACGTGAAATAAAAAATAGCTCCAATTTTATACCATACACCGGAAAGGAATAACACTTGAAGAGGCTAGAGAACATAAAAGCATGCTAAAATAGCATACAATTCAAGATCTCCTTTCTCTGATAAAATTTCCAAGGAGCCTGCTTGGAGGCAGCTATGATACCACACCTTTTGGAGGGATTAGACATTATACATTTACTTTAAGAGAGGTCTGCGTAAGGGTTTGTGGTTGCTTTCCCAGCCCTTCCCCTCGGGCAAGTTTCTACATTAGGTTCTAAGACTGGCGGATATGACGATAGATATTCGCATCTGCCGGCGTAGATATGTGGGGTAAGGGTGGACAGAAAACCTGGCCCACCCTAGTTTAAGTTCGGCTAGGGCTAATGATTCTTTTCTTGGATATTATATTTCGAATGCTATGCGAGGATTTCTGCTATTGTATTAAAAAACTCGGGGCTTTTCCGGCTCCCTTATGCTTAGCGTGTTGTGAACTGTAGATCTGTTTTCCTTGATTTCCTCAAACTTTGCCCCTCCGCTAAGGATAGACTTGCTACCAGTAGAAGTTTCAATTTAAACTTCTGATCAGCCGCACCGGGTCGTGGTAGGAGCAGTAATAGCCTTTCTATAATTTTTAGTAATTGTCATGGGCCGGGTAGCTAGTTTCATAGCCGCGCAAAATGGCAGTCACGGTGGATAAGGGTTCGTTTGTTAGTTAGTGGGAAAGACTTCGTGGGAGGACAGAGCATGATCGTGGATTTTCCTTTGTCGTTTTGAACAGTTTTTGTTTTTCATCATCGTCGTCTTCTTTCCGCGAGCTGAGGATTGGGGTTTATTGAAACCGCCAGTGTTTGTCTTTCGTCTTCCATTATCAGTTTTAGTTTCTTTTCTTTTCTCTTGTTGGTGACCTTGGCCAGTGCCGTCTATAGTCCCGTGGAAGACCCACGACAGTATGACATCATACTATGACCTAGGCAGCACGCCTTCCCTAATTGTGAGAAAGTTAGGTCAGGTGTTGCTGATATCCTAGGAGGAAATTTTTAGGCTAACCATATCTAATAGACTAAAACAGCTAGATAATCACTAGGGCAACAGAATACGATCAAATTTAGCGCACCACAGCATAGGCATGTACTGAGCTGTTTGAAGAGTCTCCACATACTCGAGTAGGATACTACTCGAGCACAAGAGTTTGTGCACTTACTCTTCGCTTAATTTTGGGAAGGTCTATAACTGACAGGTGGATTCAACGAGACGGGAGGCAGTAATACTGCATGGGAATACATTGAGAGAGTTGTGTACTGCTGAGTACTAAAAGATTAAGGTGGAACGCCATTCGCCTCTGCTTTGACAGAGTTTCCCACTAGGGCAAAGCCGAACTGTGTGTCCCTTGGGGCCAACAACCGGAGAAATTCTATTTAACTCTGGAACGAGAGAATAAATATAGACTAACAAAGCCCCAATCAGTGGCCATTGTATCTATAGACCCCTTGCTTCCCGGAGTCATTGGTCGAAAAGCTTCCTTACCCCTTGCATTCCGCACCTCCCGCCAGGGTTGTCTCGATGTTCGAGACGGGGAAGGTGGATAGTAACTAGTGAAGGGGAACTTGATAAGACAGCCTTTTTTCGAGTTCCCTGAACAGAGGGATGCTAGAGGGTCACAGTATCCTGAGAAAGTATAACTCCCCCACAGGCAGGGATCTTCAGATTAACTACATGGGTGGCAGGGGGGTGAAATGAATGCAACCCAAAGCTTTTTCTTTATCGTGGATAACGATGGGTGTGAGCAAGAGAAAACCTGTGACTACCTCTCACAGGGCAGCGTAACAAAATTTAGGCTTATGAGGGTGCACCAGACTCAAAGTACCCGATAACTCTAGAACCAAACTCTGGATGCTTCACTTTGGTATTCGTTGGCTAAAGCTACTTTGAAACAGGTTTCTGGTAAATCACGGATGTCACGGCTTGTTTTTCTAGTTTATATGCCGGGGAGCCCATCAGTATGTCTGATACTCATGACTGCACTTGGCAGCTGGGATCTGCAATACTACGGCACCCAATCTCCTTGGCCTATCCGTCCTCCCCGTCCAGCCCTCTAAAGGGTGTCCCAGCCTTAGGTGTCTTACCACTCGCTTTTCAATATGGGCACCTGCAGGAATCAGAGGATTGTCAACAGCTAACAAGCAGTAGAGGATTTCAAGGCAATATATTAGCCCTCAAATTTCTTCCACGGGTGTGTAGCAAGCCGGGATAGCGCAGCTGTTCCTCTAAGACATGTTCACGTGTGATGCTACGCTAATGTAATATATCATTCGCGAGAGTTCAGCAAAAATCCGAATTTCTATGATGCAGACCAGGCAGTATCATGAAATTGATACCAGAAGAAGCCATGCTAGCCCCTTGTTACCTCTATATAGAATCAGATAGACAACTAGGATGTACTGTGTAGGTTTTATGAAGGGAACGTCATTGGGCTCTAGGTACTTGTCCTAGGCCATAAGTACCCGAAAATGAAGGGGGATCATTTGTATGGGGGCACAGGCACGCACGGATGTTTTGCCATATATTTCTTTAATCCCTGTTTTCGGGTACTTATGGCCTGGGGCAAGTACTATGGAACCAAACACAGCAAACCGAGCATGCCCGGTTTCCACAAAACAGGTGGCGCGTCCGGGATACCTAGGGTTTCACCATTATAGTAAATATAAGACTAGGGACAAAAGAACAAGCTGGAGTATCTAGAAATGACGGGGTAGGAAAAGTAGAATTGATGGGCCCCCTTTTAAAAATCTCTCCAAGTTATATCCGAGACGAAGGGGGATTTCACAGCAAATATTCCGAGGCCGATATGACTATGATAGCCTTATTTTCCGAAAACGAACGTATTCTGAAACTTTAATGCAGACTTGCTAGGAATTCGCAGAGATTACTAGCTATGGCTAGGTTGGGGTTGGATCTTATTTTTTTCCTCAATAAAAAGAAGCCAGCATCCCTCAGCTTATCTATTAGAAAATTCAAAGGGTTTCTTATATGGGGAACAAACCCCGACTATTACTTTATAATAACTTAAAAAAAAGATCCCACATTCTTCTCGGCCAGCCCCCCCCCAATGAAAAGATCCGGTTCTTATGCTTCGATGGACATCTTGCCCGGCGCACGACAGTACTGTACGCTACTGGGACTACCGATCTTAACCCTTTTGGGAATGCCCTTACCTAGTCATCGTTTGATCAAGCATTTAGTCTACATTTAGTCCATAGTTTTTCTAAAGTTTGTAGAAAGGTTCCGCACAAAATGGTTTTACCAACATTGGGCAACTTTCCGACCACCGAAGATCGAAATCCACCAGGGGAAGACAAAAAAGACGTAGTGTGAGGCAGTGTAAGGTCTGCACTAGAAAGTGTTGGCGATTCTCCTACTCCTACTAAGGTTTCCCTCTTCCCCTGGTATGACTTCTTCTCCCTTTCACAAGCGCGACATTGAACCCACATCTCATCTAAGCTCCGGAAAGGATGGATTCCGAATAGAGTCAAACACTTTTTGCCCCAGGTCCAATCAGAGACTCAGCCAGGGGGTTTGTTGCAGACCACATACCCGTACAGGCGCAGTCAACCAGGGTTACCAGAAGCATTTCCACAATATGTAGGTGCCCGTTAAAGCGCGGCGGCCTTAACAATTTTTCCGATGGCTTGCCTTGCTCAGGCTACCTTCCCTGGCTCCAGAGCGCCAGTTGGATGGGTCAACACGATCCGGGCACGGCCCTTTGCCTTCAAGATCCTGGGTGATGCAACGAAATTAATAACCACCGGAGTTACCCATAGAGCGCTGAGAGCTCTTCTTCCCGTAACCGTAAAGAAAAGAGAGCAAGGTTATTGTATCATACCACGGGCTCCATCAACCTTGGAGCCGGTTCTAGCTATCAATTGGCTACAGCCGTCTGCTAGAAGAAGCTACTTCACGATAGCATGCCTCAACAGACGGGAACATTCTATATCGCGAGAGGTGGGCACTATCCGTTAAATTTGTTGGATATGTGTGGAGATACGGCTACCCACTTAGGTCATGTCATTGGGCCAGACTAGGGTCGCTCGACGTTTGGGTTCAGGTCAACCACTGGTCGTGCGGGAATGGGCTTGGCATTTATGTTTCCCACTTAAATAGCTTCCTCTCTTGTACTACTAGGCGACAACGAATAACACTTCCTACTCTATACACAACGAAATTAGCAGTGAAAGAACGAAACTGGGCCCCCTAAAGGAAACACAAATTTTGGGCGGGCTTTACTAGCTGGTATTTAACAACCGTAAAAGGAAGGGAACGAATGCCTTTGCACACTCGCGAGGAGGGTGGGGCCTAGTTGGCCCCGATCAAGAGGCTTGGATCAAGCTTCTGGGACCAACCATCCATGGCGGTAGGTCTGCTATCAAATGTCCTCAATTGAGGCGTTCGCATAGACATGGAAAAGTAGGAAGAGCGGAAAGAAGAACAATAGGAAAGCAAATGAACTGTCTCCGCGGCCGTGTTGCTACTATTGGCATCCATGAGGATTTCTTCCTGAAGAAGGGAGGAGGTTTGGAAGATGGCACCTCTTCCCCTCTCCAGAACAGTCACCTCTACTATCCTTATCAAAGGCTAGTTCCAACACCTGCCACAGATGAAAGTATGCACAAACAAACCACAGATATCTTCTTCCCCACAGTGGCGTATAAAGTCAGGTTTGCAGACACAGGCCAAAACTCCTCACGACCGATCACTCGGATGTGTTTAGCACCCTAAGGCCATTCTCCTGCCCTCCATGAAGAAAGCCGGTGAAACGCGTTCATCTCGCCGACTTAGAACACCCTTTCCATAGGCAAGCGGCTTGATGAAGGTTAAAGTCGGAAATATAGCGTCCGGTGTTCCACTCACTAGGCGGGCAGAACCGAGAAACATGTGGGTTCGATTTAAATTCTAGGTAACACACGTTCTTGAGACAACTTGCCTTACAATCACTCCCGGGACACCGAAGATTTTATATCAAGCATTATCTGCGGGCCTTGGGCTTGTTTTGGACAGAGGATCTGTGATGCCTCCTTTTACATCAGAAGTGTGTTATCATGAGAGCATTTTTCCACCATCCCAACACCTAGTATTTGAGTAATTGCTCATGAAAATATATCATGTGCCATGTCTCATGTTGGAAGTGATAGCGGTTTTATTTGGGGATGAATTGTATGTCAAGATAAGGCTCGTTGAGTGTAGGAGTAGTATGTGGGTGCTTAAGATTACCCCCGGTTACAGTCGTACCGTCATACCGGTGTTTGGCTACTGCCCTACAATTGACCCTGACCCACCACTGATAATACTGGAGCCTCGATATCACATGGAATTGTAACCGATCTTCACACACGAAATAACGATCGTTAGTTCTTACTTATATACCCCCAAAAAGGGCTGGATGAGTAATCGGTGCATGGAGAACTCCTCGTAGGGACATCAACTCGAACGCACCGTTTGTTTGGAAATAAAAATACTATTAATGATATTTCCTGTCAGCACAAATTCCCGTTGTTACAAAAAGAAAGCATATGTACCGTGTGGATAACAATACGAGATTTTAGGAAACCGGAGAACCAAAAAAAAGGCTAAAACCTGGAAACACCTGTGGCCTTGGCCTTCTAAACCCTGTGAAGCACTGGGGAAGGGGATTAATAGGTAAGTATGAATAGGGTAGAAAATATCAAAGAACAGATCCTTCTGCGAAAGAATTGAGAAAACGAACCACCCTTATCTAACCACGAATCCTCCAGAAAACCCCAACCAAACTGCCCAGGCCGCTCCGGAAAGCTCCCCCACAGCTAGCGAAACAGAGGGATAGAAGACCACATCAATAGGAATAACAGTAGCATAAATCGGACACCCTCACCCCAACTCCCACTCCTATCCAAAAAACTGTTTAAACACCTCGATACTATTGCCATCTTCCCTCATCCAGCTTCCGCCCCCCTTCCCAAAAGCGAAAACAACGTTCTTAAACCATCCCTTAAATTCTTCATCTTCGAAAAGCAGGTCTTTCCAAAGGAGACAGACATCTCGGACAGGATTCTTGTACAAGCCGCCGCCACTTCCTTCAGGCCCGCAAGAGCCAAACCCTCCCAAAACCAAATTCGTGTGGCCATTCAAGGCAGCGATCCTCAGCACACTCTTCATCTTTTCGCGTTGCAATTGCCTCTCCTCGTGGAATGAATAATGCAGCCCTGATTCGTCAACTTTCGGCCTCCGGACCGCTGGGGCTGAAACCATCGCCAATGTCGTCCACTCCTCGTCCCGCCACAGCTCGTAGTCTTTGTCAAAACCCTCTCTGAAAACAACTACATTGGGGGAATATATCCCGCTAGTATTCTGCAGTGGGTAATAGGTTTGCAGCCCCGATCGGGGGTCCGTCGTCGTTAAGGCCTGTATAAGATTCGAGCGCCTCACGAATCCCTCCTCTTGAGACAAAACGCCCCCTTCCCATTCCCCTCCCGGCTTTTTCTCATTCGCTGTATTGAGTACTAGAATTCTATTGGACATCCCACCCTCAGCGATACTCCGGAAGTGGACCGGCGGAGCCCGCTGACTAGAAAGAACTCTATTCGAGTAAGTGTGCGTGTATGATGCTGGGGGTGGGAACGGGAACGGATTCGCGGGAGTTTGGGAATTGTTAGGCTGGAATGAATAGTTTTGCCAATCCTTGGCGACGTCAAGGGGGTCTCCCTCTATGACTGCAGAGCGGAGTCGTTGGTGATATTCTGCCGGGAGTGGGGGCAGACTGGTAGTGCATGGCCAGAAATACGAAGTAGGGTCAGTGTCAGATCTCCTAGGTATATCTGGTAGAAGAGCGCGAGTCTCGGAAGACGCTGCCATTGCTCGCTGCCGTGGTGTTGGCATCTTTTAAGGAAAGTTGGCTCCGATGTTTATACCAGTAGCTTGAGAGCGAAAGAGGCACACCCTCAAGGGGGGGGAGGGGCTGAAAGAAACGCTTAGGACAAACACAGGTATATCCTAAGTTTTAAAATAATGGAAATGCTAGATGGGACATCGAGTCGAATGGGAATTGTAGGAATGAGATGAAAGCCCTCATCCCCTATTTAAGTTAACTCTGATATTTAAGTATCCCACCAAAAAGATGATCCTACAATAAATACACTGCAGCAAGCGAAAAAAATTATCAAGTGCGGTAAATCATTTCTACACTTGGTCGTTAGTACGGTATCCCGCTGAACCCTAGTCCCAAAAGTTTGCCCCTGAGTCCCTCCCCCCTTAGAGTAAAAATTAAAATGCCGAATGCTAAGTAGTGCTTAGATATGTGAGAATTTATCCCTTGGAGCTCGGTGAGGCTCTGAGAATCATAAAAACAACTTATCACTACTATTGGGGAGCTCTAGCAATTTTCCGCCTTTCTTCAGATTAACTAATTACTCGGAGGCTTCCAGTAACCATTCCTCCCTCTCCACTTATTGCCACAGCGATGTACGTCAGGAATATGTGACATGGTATCTACTTAGGGATCGAGCCAACTGCCCCTCAAGATCTAGATTGATACCTGAGGGACGAAGATAAGCGAGACTTGGTCTCAGATTAGATCAATTTGAGGCCTATTACTTTTTCCTTTTGGAAATCAGAAGTGCTCCTCGATCCCAGACCTGAATCAAGGCCGGAGGAGAATCCAATCATCGCAGTATGCTATGAAGGGGTTGCTTTTCTCCCTTTCTCTGTTGCCCCCTATCCCCCCCTTCTTTCTTTCCCTTCGTTCTTCCCTTTTTTACACCTTGTCTCCTCGGGTCATAATATCCGATTATTTTGACACTGGGGCGTTGTACCTTAGACGCATTTCTGATTTTTAAGCTCCAAGCAGTCGCCTCAACCTGCGAGGACGGATGCTGGGGATGGGATGGCATTCTCTTTAGCATATCCCGGCATCCTACCTGGTCTCAGCAAGCCAAGATATCACGTTCTCCAAAGCTCCTAACAATTTAGTCCAATACGTCTTCGATATCCTGCTGTCCTATGATATGCAAATATCAGCCCTCCGTCTGAGTCCCGCGGGTTGCTGGCTTCCCTTCGCTGACGGTACCGCTCAGTATTGTGAGGTATGGGGGTATGAGTCACCTCGTCCCGCCGATGGGGTTTCTCTAGCCGCAAAAAGAAAATATTTCCACTTCGAAACATACTGCATTGTCGCACGAGATCGTGTTCTCTATTCCTAGGGACCGCTGGCGCAACGTACCGGGGGTTGTGGGTACATCTTGGTTCCCGGATCAGCGAGGGTTGTTGAGTGAATTGCCACATGATTGATTAAATTCATCTACAATATAAAGTGAACCCCCCTTAGACCCCTCCGCACATACTGTATTGACCGAAGATAACAAACATCTGAAGACTATGGCGTTAACCCACAAGCTGCGATGCCCAGCAAACAAACTAGTGGAGCGCGGGTATTAGGTAGGGATTAATTAGGATCGATACTGAAATCTGAATCCCCAACTGGGAGCTCCTTTTTTCCCACTCAATCGGAGAGTGGAAGCCAAATTGTAGACTTTTATTGGAAAATATCAGGGGGCGCTCTATTCCGCATATGAGAGCCCTTTTCGGCAGCTGTAGCAGCCCGTCGGTGTCAAGCATTGGCCCTGTCCACATGCCGGAGCACATAGCACAGCCAGCATCTTAGATCCCACAAACAGGAGTGCACTCCAAACTGCCAGAACGGTAATGCTAGGTCAGATTGCTTGTGTATAGCATATGAGGCACGATGCACTGATACTTGATAAAATCCCTAGATCTTAGATTACCGAATTCTAATTATCCAAACTCCACTGTCGGTGTTATTACTCCCCTCCTCTTTTTTTCTTTTTTCCCTCCCAGAGTAGAAATCTAGGGCCGCAAGCATAGCAACAAGATTCTAGCCGGAAGTGAGGTATGGCAGCGAATAAATATGATATGGGTACAGCACGACTGCGCATTGAATATCAGTGTCCTGCGTGCAGTCAACACTATTAAATTTTAGGGAATTAATGTTGGGGTTCCGGCTCCATTAGATACGGTAGGGTACACTTTTTCGATTAGTGTATCTAATGATCATCATAAGGAACCAACGAAAGATCAGAGACGCGGATACCCCTTCCCCTAAAGGAGATGCCCTGTGCTTTTCGCTCATGGTTTCACCACTCCTATCCCTAAAATCTCGCCTTGGAGTGATCCACAAGCGACCCGGAAGATACCTGAACTTTTGAGTCCGAATTTAGAGTGTGCGCGGAGATGCGCACAACCACTTTTCCACATATATTTTCGATCCTTGTGCTCAGGTACTTCATGCTGGGTACTTGTAGGGCTCCCGTGATCTCGTTGGTGAGGTTTGTGTCAGGGAAAGACATGAGGTTGGGGTATATCCCTATCGGAAGCATAATTTCAAATCTTGGTCAAAGGTAGCTATGACACCACAGTAGGACGAAAGAAAATATCAGGGAGAGGGAAGGGAAGGAAAGCAGCTACTGTGAAAGTCCGGGAGATCCTTAGTGTTGGATATCTATTTATCATTCAAGTTTCCAACTCTGCTTTATTCGGAAACCAAGCAACGGGAAGCAGCATGTGCTCTTGCAAATTGGCGGATGTTATTGGCTACCTGTGAAGTACTTCGTACCGTGATACCAGCGCAGGCCTGACCCCTCCAGGATCGCCAGCACAGGGTGGTCACGGACGAAACTATGATGTGTCTAAAAATATGGAGTTCCGATACCTGCATAGCAGTGGGGCACTGGTGATATTGTAGGCTAGGCTTGGCACTGGTCTATAATCAATTACCGGTATCATATTAACCCTAGCAAAGCTTAACCTTGTAAGAGCCCTCCCCAGAAAGGTGTTCGCCAACTCCCACTATGGCGGTCTTTGGCGGGTTCTAACGTATGAAGGAGAGTCGTGTGGCAAGTCCGAAATCATGATACCCACCCAATGGGTACAAAAAAGGTTATTTATTCCTAGGGTTCATGTCGACAGGCATTTACACCTATCACTGGATCCGTATAACCCATTACGAGGCGATAATTGACATAGGTAGATTCCAGCGCGATGAGTGGGACGCAAGGTTCTCCCTTCCCTCCCCCTTGCTTACCTCCTACCTACCTCTGCTAGGCTAGCGAGGCGATCAGTACCGTACTCGAGTAGCAAGACTTAGACTACTCTGGTACATCCCGGCTGAGGACCAAGAAGGTTTGTTTCTATTACAAATCTCTTACCACCACTGACTGACCTCCTCTTCAACGGTGCCACTTTTCCTGGGCAAAGCTACTGTCTTGCTCCCATTTCCTCTCGTCCTTTATGGGTCACCGTCCATACACTCTCACCTATTATTCATCTGGCGCTCATTGACCCATAAAATGTTTCAAACTAGATTCAGCAACCATAATGAAATCGCGTCGGCCCCGCGTGCGCAGTTTTCGATCCATTTGAAGTGCCTCCCATGGCACGCTACTGACCCGCTGCTTGACTTGCCAGAAAAGCCCTAATGGATCGCCGGTCCCCAGACCTCTTCGGCCAAGTCTCGCGGTCACGTAGCAATACTCTTTGACCCAAAACTGTCTTGCGCCATACCTGACCCGTCGCCTGGGATCATGCGCCGGACAGACCCCGGGATCTCGGCAGTCAGGGGCAGCGAGGTGCGACAATAGCCTTCTGTTGTTGTTCTCGACATCGTTGCCCAACTTTGAACTCCTCCTCTTTTCCTGCGTGTTTACCAGCTTGAAGTCTAAGGTAGAGGCCAGGGTCTGAACCACACGTCTCCGAAAGAAAGAAAAAATCAACGGGCTCGCCCATTTCCACACAGAATCAATCGTTCAACGGCACCTTCAGAGGAAGCTATAAAAAAAAGGAAGAGAGAGAGAGAGCACTGCTTGGAGAATCTAAGGAGAAAACCTTTCAAATACTAGTACCATGGAAAACAGGGGGTACTTGTACTGTACCTTTAGAATGCCGTTCTTGGCGAAAAACATACCATCACAAGGTTTCATGTTATGAGGAACCACAAAATATTTGCCCCCCCTCTGCTTATTCACCAAGTGATGCAAAAGTAATGTAAAAGATCAGATAGAGAAAATAAAGAATTACTTGAGGGCTGCTGGTATTTTTCTAAATTTTCTCCAGGATTTTTTAACATAAACTGAGTGATAGAGGGAGGCTGTTTTATTGTGGTCTGGTGGCAAGGTAATTCTTTGAACAAGTTTTCACTTTTTGGATGGTATATTTCCCGGTCAATGGTACCCAGAAGGGTTTCTCGCCAAAAGCATGGTATTGAAAGGGTTCACTCCAAATTTGAAATTTAAGATAGTAAGCACAAAAAAGGGCGATCGAACAAATTCTACTCACAAACAGCAGCCTTGTGGTATTTTGGAACCGCGATAAGGTACACTCGCTTCCGCAAAGTTCTCGTAACCCCGCAGGTATCTGTGGTGGTGTCTTGGCACCAACGATGGACCCCGTCTCTAGATTTTAGGTAGTGATTAGTGTGAAACTCAGCAACGATCACGCTCACTCAAGGATATTTTGATATAAGGAGAATATTAAATGAAGAGATAGACTACCAGAAGTCATAGTTCCAGTTTGAATCTACCACTTTATATGACTTCCGTTACTATCTACTACAGCTACAATACGGTGTTGTGGGTCACGTAGATGGACATGGCAGAAACTATCATACGTAGGAGCAAAGGAAAATGTCGTGAATGTTTAGTACTAGCATTTCTTTAGTTTAGTTCCATAGCATAGGAGGTATTTAAGAAGGGGAGAACGGAGCGAGAGAAAAAAAATCCGGAAGACCCCACAACCCCTCCCCTCAACAAAATTCTCATTTTCTTGTCTTTGACTTGAATTTTATCTCGCTTGATTTTTGATTTTTGGAATTGTGATAAGAGAGGCCGATTTGCTTTGCTTCAGAAATTCCTATTTTCCCACTCAAAGAACGCCTGCAGTCAGGAGATCACACGACAGTGTGGCATCCAATCAACCAATCTATCAATTGTGCTTTGTGGTATAGCATCCCATTCCTCCCTCATTGCATCCGATAATTCATTCTCAGTGTGAGGCCGTGTCTGCTCATTCTCTGAAAATCGCTTTCTAAGTTGTTGTTTGAAAATATGCCAAACTATTACCCTAGCGGGAATAGCTTACCTAATAATTAAGAGCGAGGTATATGGCTTCATAGGATGACCACATATCTGAACCCAAGCTCCCAGAGTTATGAGCTTCACAGAGGCATCTGGAAGACGACTCGGAATACTGAATGAGAGCACGTTTCAAGATATGTTTAACTGATTGGAACGATGTTTAGAGATTACTACTCCTCTCATTTTCTAGTTGCATATGCGATTAGCTGCATAATGCTTTGATAGCTGGATATCGGAACTGATCACTCTATATTCCATACTACTATTGGTATGTAGGCATTTGGGCCGCATATTCATTTATAGTCTATCATAACGAAGAGATCGAAGACTGTCTACTGGTGGAGTGGGGACACCCTCAGATTAAATAGCAGTTCGGGAGATTCTCTGAGTTGAGCTGGGCAAGTTCTCAGGGTCAAACAGTGTTCGCACTATGTTCTGACGAACTGAATTGTTAAGAAGATACTTCTTAACTAGAGAAGTTGAAGTAGCATGAACATTAGTATAAATAGTAGGCCTCTCCCCCGGTGGTTGAAGAATCATCAAGCAACGGAGAAGAGACCTTAACAATATAACAAGTTAGCGAGTTATATTCTAACTCTTTGATATTTGACTACTCTTTATTACTTTACCTTTATCAAACAATTACCAACGAGCCTTCCTGACTATTAATCCGTTGTCTCGAATATCCTTGGCCTAGTTAGCTTGGAATCCTACCGTGCTAGCTACCCTGTAACACAAACATTCTCGATCGGATTAAGATCTGGGGAGTTGGCAGGAAACTGAAGCTTCCGGACCCTATAGGCAGAGGTAAGAGTCTTGTTCAAGCCACTCTTATGGTATGGGGCATTGTCTTCCACTACTCGAACCTGGTTGATTGGCTTATCAAGTGAGAATAGAAGAGGTATCAGATATTCGTCGTAGATTTCATTTGCGTACTGAGTGCCATCGAGTCCAAGCCTATCCCTTTTGGTCTTTCTTTCAGAGGGTTGACGTTTTCGCACGCGAATAAGTGGTGTTCATCGGTAATATGTAACTGCTGTCCAGCAGTTTACGCTGATTCTCCCTAAACAAAAGGTAGGAGCTAAATTTCTCTCCTGTAGTTCTTCCCCAGGCCGTATGCATACCTTCCGACCAGGCTGATATGTGGAATACTCAACACGAGCTTCATCTAGCCACACTGATTTCCTCCTGCGCTCACTAGACCAATGGAGCCTTTTGCGACACCAGAATTTGCGTCGAACCTTCTGCATAACATCAAGAAGAGGCTTCTTTCGTCGTATTTGGAGCTTGAATCCAGGCTGTTTTAGGACTTTGTTGAGAGTGGTATGCCCAATATTGAGGTCAGTTAGGGTATCAGTAATTTGCTTTAGGGAAGCTCTTGTATTGGCTTCAACGGTATCTACTACTCTTTGCTAAACCCCTTCGGTAATCTTTGTAGGACGTCCCGGACGTGGAGTATCAGCGACATGCCCCTGCTTTCTGTAGGGCTGAACCACCCCGGCAACTGTGGAGATCGGAGTATTTTTCATCTTCGCTATCTGTTTGTATCTCATCCCGAGATCGGATAGCAAGGCAATATCATGGTTTTTATCATACCGTTCTCTAACTGACTTTGATGTATTGGAATGATGCGGCGGAGCCATGATTGTTGATGAGTTTTACAATACTCGCTCCGTAAAATCTGGAGACAGGGTACATCATTGATGCCAAGACACCACCACAGATACCTGCGGGGTTACGAGAACTTTGCGGAAGCGAGTGTATGGTGCCGGGCACTTGAAATCAACCGAAAACTAACACAAGAATAATTCTCGAAAATTTTCAACCACCACCAGATCTTTGAGAAGATGTGGCTTCATAGAAGTGTTCAGAAGACACTCCTCTTTAATTCTATGTTTTCCAATTTTCAATCAAAGCAATATTAGTGGAGATAGCAAAATTCCGAATTACCCATGTATGGTCATTTTCCAAGTTGCTTTTGCCAAGCCCCACTATTTATGTGTATTATGTAAGCAAAATGAATTACCCATGAGGGCTGATTTCAAATGCCCGGCACCATACCGCGCACCTTTTTTTTCCCTCTGTGACCCCAAGCCAAAAAAGAAAGAGGGGTGACCCCATAATAATTGGCAGTTGTGTTCGCAATGCTTGGCCCTAGACAGAAACTTTTCTTAGGTGGGGAGCGGCATATCCAAGAATTAATGAAGTCGGCCTGCCCTAGGGAAATATCAACACATATATATATAGTGGGAACATCTAGAGCCCGAGTACTCGGTGAAGGAAATATTATCCATCTTCAATCATCACTCCGATAAGAGTCATGGTGTTTTAGACGATAAAGTGGATCACCCTCTGCATATTGATAAGGGGAATAGGAATATCACAGGTTTTCATGCAGACATTGGGGCCCAATTTTTGGTGCGACAAGGGGAATATCTGAGACATGCTAATTACTGTTAATCCCCCCGGAACAACTGTGAACAGGCATTTGCTAAGGCATTAACCTGTAAAATGGCCACCCTTGGCAAATCAATATACACACGTGTACCATTACCAAGCCAGGAGGAACGCCTCCCTGTTCAAGCGACAGATGTCTTTATCTATATCCCGAGCCTTTCTTTTTTTTGTTCTTCTACCTTTGTTCAGGAAGTTCCCGGCATTGGTTGGTAATTACAAGCACGATACTGGGCAGGCAGAGAGTCGCCGATCCACACGTCCTTCTTCAATGACTGCAGCAGGCGGAAACAGAATTGAGCCGCCACAGACACACAGTATCACGCGGAGCACTCTACCGGTATTCCCCCATGCAAGGCTATCTCTTTCGGGCCCTTCTCCGTGTTGAACAGAGTCGTAGCACCGAACCATGTATTACACCTACCGGTATCAAGACTCGCCGCTAACTAAGAAACTCTACAGGATAGACTTTATTTTATTTTATCCCAAGCCGCCAACCGGTGCAAGATTGCCATAATGCACACGCAGTAGATTTCGGCCCAAACAAAGCCCTCTGAACCCTCTCTCTCGCGGTAACAAAGTAGACTCCTGCGTTTTCACAGGGGCTCCAGTACCATACTGCCTGCGCACAAGGTTTTAGCAGAGAGAGAAGTATTGTGACAGTATCCCGACGGCACGGAAAGTAGCCTTGTCATACTACTAACTTCAGCCCATCAAGCTACTTAGGTGGTTTGCGGATACTAGGTTATTGAGGGAGAGTGATGAAGCTAAATAAAAATCGTATAAGATAGTTGAACATACTAGTTAGGGGGTTGAATCCATCTTATGGCCATGGTCTTCGGAACAAGGGCCGGTACTGTTGTGTCCGCAAAGCCCACTTATACCAGTATAGCGACAGGCTTCAGTCACAACATCACTATTGAATTGTTACCAATAAATCAAAAGATGAGTAAGGAAGGTGCCAATAACAACTTAGAGATAATTTATTAGTCTGAGTAAAAGTATATGAAACAATGTAGCAGAAATTTTCATGATCAGTATGATTCTAGGTGGAGGCTGATAATTAATAGATTGACAAAGTGTAAATTAAAATCTGATCGGAAGACACTTTAGCAGAATAAACAACTATAAAGACACTCTTGAACATAACAAGAATACAGTCTACTATAAAACCAAGTAGTACTAAGATTCTGATTACTATCAAGATAATTCCACAAATATATACTCATTATAATAATATTATTATGGAGAAAAATAGTACAAGTATGATATCTCATAACTGAAATATTTTAAATATCTAATAAAAATTCATAGATATTATACTCCTAAAATGGGACCAACATTACCCTAACTTATATGAGATTATCCCACAAAAGGAAAATCCTTAAGAACAGGTACTCCCTCTGTCAAGCTATTCTTACTAGTTTCAAAATATTTTTGGTTAAACTTTAGTGTTAGCCTCCCAGCACACTTATGTATTCAAATATCCTATCTGAAATCTCAAGACACCCACTCCACAAAGCAAGTTTATGCAGAATCCCGGGTTTAATCGTTACTAAAAAAAACAACTAGCTTTTTAACTTTGAACTACTTTAGTGTTTCTGGGTGCCTCAGCCTCACATCAAGCAGCAACGTAAACTAAGTTCTTTCGACTTCCCTTACTCTTAACTCCACCATTCCAAGTACAGACATAGGGGAACATGTGGCATGTGCGGCTCGCACAATTCTTATGCAGCTCTCAACTACGAGTACTCGAGTACTTGCAAGTGATCGCCATAGTCTTGGCTAGCCCAAAGCACGGGTGCATACTGTGCCAGGAGACTAAAATCCACCCTCCAGACTGAAAATACCCGAGCTCGCCAATAGCCAAGTTTTTGAAAAAATTGACTAGCAGATCCTAGGTAGTTGAATGGCGGTGCTCTAATGCTCTATTGAGTACTTGTCGAGAACGCCAAGTACGCATTTCCGGGCACAGGAAATCACATACCAACCGATGCCCAGGGGCCAATGCCTGTATCTACTATCAAGCAAACAGTGGGCCAAAAGTGGATCTGTTTTAGACATCCGACACCCCCGGAATCGATCAACATTTGCTGTCTCACAAGCCCCTCACAAGCGATAAGCCCTGCGAGTCAGTGATTCAGCCAACAACTGCACCGATCAGGTTAGCTAATTACTGCTGATCTCTGGTTCACACTGCAGTTCAGTTTCCGACGGCGCTTCATTTACGGCTGAGTGCCAGTGCTTGAGGGCTCGTGCTGCCTTCCAGTAGCTAGCAGAAATGGCACACGGAGAAGCTGTATAGTGGAGGGGTACACCAGCAGGGGAACCCGGCGGAGGGTGGCCGCGGCGAGAAATGAGAAATTTGTGAGCGGACCCAACCTGAGCCTCAGAGATCCACTGCTGAGACAAGATGCGAAGATAATCCAGGGATAAAGGGAGGAGGGCCTAAGACTCAACCAACCCAAAATATTCACAGCGACGTTCAAGTATTCCGGGTAGATAGAGCAGCTGCCATACTCATCCCCAGTAAATTACAGTTTGGATTTTCCCTCTATCATTTCTTACGCCTTGGCACTTACTACAAGGAGAACCACTACTAGTATCTTACCACCCACAAGTAGGTTGTTGAGTATTCACCATCTCTAACGCAAACCCCAAGCGAAAGCCCTTGATACTTGCCCACCTCAAATGTATCCGGAATCCCTCACGTCCCACAGATTTAAACCCTGCGAAGACCCCCCTATCCGGTCTCAAGTATTTCCTTTTTCATGATTTATCACCTTTTCTCTAGTTCTGGGGACATTGCGAGCACTTTTATCACACCGGTGGATCCCTCAAATTCTATGACCCCCAACTTGCCCCCTCCTCATAGTCCTACTATACCATGACATGCGACCATCCAACTTTCAGTGAACTATATGACCTACCAAGCACCAGAGACCTTTTTTCCCAGCATTTCCGCAAGCAGTTGGGAAGGCCACCGCCTGTAAATAGCTACTTTCACAAACAATCACAATACATCACTCGATCCCTCTCTCCCTCCCGAATCCCAAAACCAATGCATAACATTCCCGTAGCACAGAAGCCCCCAGCCCATAAAATAAACAAAAAGTAGACCTTACATCGAAAAGTTTATCAGAGGTTGACGATTCTGGGTTCTATCTTTATTCGTGCACCTCCGATGGCAGCTTAGCGCCCATTTACATAGACGACAATCTAACAGCTGGAGACGGCACCCACCGTCAAGGAGGGCTCCACGGTTGGAGGGGTGCGCCGGCAAATAGATGGTCTGGTGTTTACCTAGCGTACTGTCCAGCCCCCCGGTGGAATCTGGAAACTCACCTCGGAGGCAAGGTCACTCTTTGACCCTCTAGCAACAAGAATTTAGAACGGTAGAAAATTGGGCAAACACCTTTTGCGCCGTCGGTTGGAACATGATGCCGGTTGAGACGCCACCGTCCGGTTCAATCACCAAAATTTCAGATCCAGACGGTTAGGGAAACGAGCTCTTGATCTTGAGATGGTGATTCGGTAGGGTAAGGTTCAGCTTTGGCGGTAGGGCGTCTCGCATGGCAGTCCAGACTCGATCGATCGCACCCTTGTTTGGATCTCGATAGGGTGGATGCCCCACGGCGGCAAGAGCCGGGGTGGAGGATGGAAGGTTATCTTGATATTACAGTGTGACCGGTGGCATTGTAGTGTCCTTGTGAGGTGTCGCAGAGCCTCACGATGGATCACTCGCGTTTTCACCCATGCTTTTCACCAGATTCATTGGTTTCTTGGGGAGATAGAGGAAGGGGGGGGGGTACAGTATGTCTTGCTTAGAGGTCACGGGTTGCAAGTCCAGTATCGTGCCGGATCCGCGCCGCACCGCTAGAGGGGGACAAGGAGGCTCCGAGGGGGTTAAGCGACGCTGGTGTGGTATGAATAGTAAACACCTTACTCTGATACGGGATCGTCGGTGGGTTAAATCACACCCAGACATGTCCAATATGGCTGGGAGAAGCGGGCGCACTGTCCACCCCAGCACAGCAGTCGATCCCACCTCATGGTTGCTCTTAAAGTTCAGCTAGCCATGTAGCCAACGCTTCAACATTGTGTGCGCGTCATCAAGGAAACTACACTTTCAGCACACCCGTAAACTGCACGCTCCAGTGACGATCCATGACTCAGCCCTCACCACCCATCCAACGAACCGCATACTCAACTGTGATAACCGCATACCCAACAAACATATCAGCACTTTACCCTACCCTCTGCTATCTCAATCCCTTGATAGCCCCCCTCAACAAACCAAATACTGAAACAATCACCTATCTCCCCCCCTCCCCTTAACTCAAACCAATTAAACAACAACAATACCACCACACAGCAACCCGAAATCTCACACAAGCCCCACCGTATCTACTAACTAAATTCGCTATTCCCCTCCTAGGGTGTCAATTCCGACTCCAGCTAGACAATAGAACTCGACCTCAGCGCCATCTCTCATAGACCATTATTTTCTTTTAAACAGCTCTCACCGTTCTACCCCAATCCATCATCTAAGTCAAAGCCTCCCCACAATACGATATATGACTCGGCCGGCGCTAATACAGCCCCAGTATGGACTTGGCGAATTCGATTAGTAGATACGGTATGACACTTACATGCAAGTGGACAGATCACCAGAGAACGCCCGAGGGGATTTAGAACGTAGGGAGAGAGAGAGAGGACGAGACACAAGCTAACTCTCCGATGAGACGAGATTTGCCGGAAGGGAAGCCCCGTGCATATTATGTAGCGCAAGTCCAGAGCATCCCCCACCCCACTCCTTCCTCTCTTCCCCCCCCCCTCCACTCACTCGGTATTGTGGGATAAATCACATATGCGGTCACAAAGTAGTCATCGCAAGCGGCATCAGAGGAAATCACTCGGGAATTATCTCCACGTCTCGAGCGTGTCTCGCGGTAAGTGTTGGACTACGCGGTCCCCCGTTTGATGACTTGTGGATTATCAAAAAACAATATCAATAAACCAATCAGTGTGGGAAAAAAAAAAGGGCCCGCCATTTTTCGGAGATCTAAGCTTTTTTCAAAGTTGCATTTTGTGGAGAAGAGGGATATCACAGGCGGAGGGTACGGGACCTGCACCTGTACCTGCATTATAGTTATCGGGGTTTGCTGTCAGCTCTACAACCACCCATCCGTCCTATCCCATCTCACTCTCATTCCCGGGACGTTTTAAGTTATCTCTCTTAGTTATAGGAGTAAACGAGTGAAAAATTGGAGATGCACATGAGCTAGAGCTTAAGCGAATCGATGGATGGATGGCGGGTTTGAAAACCGTTTCCAACACAAGGATGGTGACGGCTGCAGAATAGACTTGAGCAAGTTGTTAGCACAAAAAAAATCCTGTCCTTTCGTTTCCCTTTCAACCATGCTTCCGATTCCCCCTGAACGAGCGGAATTTATTACTATGGCAGTTGGGGGAGTATATTCCGCTAGCACCAGAGCCTCCCACGTCTCTACGAGTTAAAAAGCGGCCGCTGTTTCTCCCAAAACCAAACTGAAGCGCAAGGCCAATAATCGAATCCTATCAGATTCCCCCACGTGTACAAGCCAGCCAATAAGAGCGATTGCCCCCTGAACGGGTATCGCCTCATCTCTATGGAAGCGAAACTGAATTCTCCTGGGGCGCAATAGAGTATGCGGACCCCCCTCCCCCCCCCCCCCAGGTAGATCGGCAGGTACGAACAGCACGTTCATTCCAGAGCCGTCATTGTTGACCCCATCGCCATTTACGAAATTTGTATCGTCGAGTGATTATCTGTGATGCCGCGGCTTTTGAAGGGATAGCGCATACGTTTCAAGAAGGATGGAGTCATTTCTGTTGTATTCAGTTCTCGCCGCGGAAGAGAGAGAAAGAAGCCCTGCTTGAAACCGGCACAATGTGAAGGCTATTTCATTCAAGTTTTTCTTTCAAGCTAGCTAGGATGTGAGTTTTATTTTCGAGAGGTGTCGTCGGATATCGGTTATATATGCGGGATTGTTCCTTTCTTTTCTTTCTTCCGTTTCCCAAGTTAGCGATAACACCGCCCACACAGTTGTCAAGAAAGGAAAGAAAAAAATACCTACTCCTCATACAACTCCTCACGATAATCCTTCTTCTCTCTTTAGCACATAGAAAATGCAATCCACACACTTCTTTCTCTTCTTGGTGTCCTTCACGGCGGTCCTCATAAATGGGCACATGTCAATGACCGACCCGGTACCCCTCCAGGACCCCAAGAATCCGAACACCAAGACTGCCGACTATGACTATACCTCTCCCCTCTCAAAAGACGGCGGCAACTTCCCTTGCAAAGGCCATGCCAAAGCAGCGGGTACCCCGGAAGGAGCCTCCGTCGCCACCTGGGCCGCAGGCTCCAAGCAGTCATTTACCATCGGTGGTGGGGCATCCCACGGCGGCGGGAGTTGCCAAGCGTCGTTATCCCAGGATGGTGGCGCTACCTGGAAGGTCATATCTTCATATGTCGGCGGGTGCCCGGCGTCCGGGACACCTTACTCCTTCACTGTTCCCGCCGAAGCAAAGCCCGGACCATGCTTGTTCAGTTGGACTTGGTTCAATCAGATAGGAAACCGCGAGATGTACATGAACTGCGCAGCGGTCACCATCACTGGCGGTGGATCTGGGCTTGACAGTTACCCAGACATGTTTACTGCGAACATTGGCAATGGATGTTCTACCACTGAGGGGAGCGATGTTTTGTTCCCAAATCCGGGGAGGGAACTTGTCAATAATTCTAAGAAGACTGGCCCTCCAACCGGGAGCTGCGCGGGAGGTGGCGGTTCGACTGGCTCTTCCGGCGGTGATACTAGTAATTCTGGTTCTGGTTCTGGTTCTGGTTCTGGTTCTGGTTCTGGCTCCGGTTCTGGTTCTGGTTCTGGTTCTGGTTCTGGTTCTGGTTCTGGTTCTGGTTCCGGCTCTGGTTCTAGTTCTAATGTCGGTGGTGGAGCTGGAGCTGGAAGCGGTTCGTCAGCAACCTCTTCTGCCGCTCCGTCAAAGACCTCGAAAGCCTCCGGTTCTTCTAACACAGGTTCTTCGGGCTCTGGCTCAGGCTCCGGCTCAGGCTCTGGCTCCAGCTCAGGCTCGGAGTCTTCGGGCTCTGGCTCTTCTGGCTCAGGATCTTCGGGGTCCGGCTCAGGCTCGGGATCCGGTTCAGGTTCAGGATCCGATTCAGGCTCCGGCTCGGGCGCAGGATCTTCTATCGTCTCCTCATACACTCCATCAGCACCCCCTACCTCAGCCAAAAAACAACCTTCCACAATTCCCACCGCAAAGTCTTCACCCGCAGCTCTCAAGCCAACAACCACCACATCTGCTCAAGCCCCAATTGCGACTGCCCCTGTCGCGGACGACGTCAGCGTCACCACGACCGGAGCCGTCTCCAAGATCCCTAATCTCACCACTACTGCCGCTCCCAGCTTCACTTCCGTTTCAAAGGGGAAGTGTAAGTGTGAATGCAACGGGCGGGTATTCAGCATTGGGGAGTTTTAAGTATTTATTAATTTGTGGGCCTTCTTTCCGAGTTTTGGGGTCACATGAGTATTTGATGGTTGGAAAGGAAAAAAAAACTTCCTTTTGTATTTCTCTTATTTGTCATTCTTTTCCTTTAGAATATTAATAGTGGTGGGGGGGGGGGGGGGGGGGGGGGGGGATTGAAAAAAAAAAAAAGATAGAAGTGGGGGGGGTTTTTTTTTTTTTTAAAA